>Ga0307513_10000607_pt1 | contig 51363 bp, 43 predicted proteins | sample 15_EM_MG_FD_202174 | JGI IMG/M metagenome (GOLD analysis project Ga0307513, IMG submission 202174) | Populus trichocarpa ectomycorrhiza microbial communities from riparian zone in the Pacific Northwest, United States - 15_EM | ecosystem: Host-associated > Plants > Roots > Unclassified | place... | reverse complement strand
ACGACATATTCAACAGTCATGAGGGCTCCTGGCGTGTGGTCTTCAGAGTGCGAACTGTTCGGCGGGCATGGCCATGAGGCTTTCCTTGCCGGCCAATGCCAGTGCGAGGTGCGTTGAGGCACGCGGCAGTAATCGCTCGAAGTAGAAGTCGCACGTGCCGATCTTGGCTCGGTAGAACTCTGCCTCGCCCGACCCGTCGGCAAGCTGCAGCTCGGCCACCGCTGCCATCCGCAGCCAGAAGTAGCCCAGCGCGACGTAGCCCGAACACATCAGGTAGTCGACTGCGGCGGCGCCGATGTCCTCGGGGCTGGACATCGCGTTCGCCGCGATCTTCGTCGTCGCCGACTCCCATTGAACCGTGTGTTCGGTGAGGCGCGCGGCATGGGCGGCCAATCGGGGATGCGACGACAGCGAGACGCACGTCTCGCGCACGCTCTCGATGAAGACGCGCAGCGTGGCACCGCGGTCCGCAAGGACCTTGCGGCTCAGCAGGTCGAGCGCCTGGATGCCCGTGGTGCCTTCGTAGATCGTCGCGATGCGACAGTCGCGCAGGAACTGCTCGACACCCGTCTCGCGGATGTAGCCGTGGCCACCGAAGACTTGCATACCGAGGTTCGTGACCTCGAATCCGGTCTCCGTGGTGAAGGCTTTGCAGATCGGCGTCACGAACGACAGCATGGCTTCGGCCGCATCGCGTTCATGCGCCACGCCGCTGCGCTGGGCCACGTCGAGTTTCTGGGCGGCGAAATAGGCGAGTGCGCGATTCCCCTCGTTGAGGGCTTTCATCGTCAACAGCATGCGTCGCACGTCCGGGTGCACGATGATCGGATCGGCGGGCTTCTCGGGCGCCTTCGGCCCCGACAGCGATCGCATCTGCAGTCGCTCCGACGCGTACGCCACTGCCGCCTGGTAGCTGCGCTCACCCAGGCACAGGCCTTGTAGGCCGGTCATCAGCCGCGCGACGTTCATGAACGTGAACATGCAGTTCAGTCCCTTGTTCGGCTCGCCCACCAGGTAGCCGACGGCATCGTCGAAGTTCATCACGCAGGTCGACGAGCCCTTGATGCCCATCTTGTGCTCGATGGCGCCGCACGTCACCGTGTTGCGAGGGCCGACCCCGCCAGGCGCGTCCGGCACGAACTTGGGTACGATGAACAGCGAGATGCCCCGTGTGCCGGAAGGCGCGTCGGGCAACTTCGCGAGCACCAGGTGCACGACGTTGTCGGCAAGATCGTGTTCCCCGGCGGAGATGAAGATCTTGGTGCCGTTGATGCGGTAGCTGCCGTTCGACTGCGGTTGTGCGCGGGTCTTGACGAGCCCGAGGTCGCTGCCGCAGTGGGGCTCGGTGAGGCACATCGTGCCGGTCCAGGATCCTTCGATCAGCTTGCGAAGATAGGTCTCTTTCTGCTGGTCGTTGCCGTGCGCGTGCAGCGCGGCAATGGCACCGTGCGACACGCCGGGATACATGGCCCACGCCGTATTCGCCGTGCCGGCCATCTCGGTCACCAGCACACCGATCGACTCAGGCAGGCCCTGACCGCCGTGGGCCGCCGGCGCCGAGATGCCGGGCCAGCCACCGGCCACGTACTTCTGGTACGCCTCCTTGAACCCCTTGGGGGTGCGGACCTGGCCTGCTTCGAAGTGGCAGCCCTCGGCATCGCCACTGGCGTTGAGCGGGGCGATTTCATGCTCGCAAAAGCGCGCGGCTTCATCAAGAATCGCGTTGACGGCTGAGGTCTCGTCGCCCACGCCCAGGGCAGCGTAGTGCGCAGGAAAATTGAAAACCTCTTCCGTGAGGAAGCGCACGTTGCGCAGCGGGGCTCGGTAAGTCGTCATGAATCTCCTCTATCGCGGTGGAGCGGCCACGTCCAACGCATCGATCGTGGCGAATGAATGGCACGTGCTCGGAAACCCGATCACGTCGGGCGAGCGGTCGCGGATGGGTGCACGGGGCTCACACTGGCGCACCCTCTGCCGGGGGTTGGAGGCGGTTGCTGAAGGGCAGCACCGAAGGCAGCCGGAAGAAGCCGCTTGAGGCTGCACAGACCTCGGGAATGGCGCGTATGAGGGTCGCGGCGGTCGCGTCATAGCCAGCCCGCGACGGCGGTGCCTGAGGATCCGGGTCTTCGACCTTGAAGCTCAGCTCGACATTGGGTCGGCCCATCAAGCGAACCCGCCAATGGGCAGCATCGTGCGCGCCGTGCAGCGCCGGATCGGAGGTCCACAACAAGGAGTGCAGCATCGTCGTTCCGTCGGCGAACTCACCGTTCCACCGCCAGTCGGTCGCCGCCACGGTGCCCTTCTTGACCGTGCCGGCAGCGATGCGCATGTCTTCGGGCGCCAGCGTGAGCCGGTGATCCGGCTGCAGTGACTTGACGCTGGTCCCCAATGATGCTGCCACGTAGGCGAAGGTCTCCGCGTACAGATCGGTGAACATCTGAGCCAGTGGCCCTTTGGTGATGTCGTTCAGCGCCGGATCCGCGCCGAAGCCCATGGTCTCAAACAGAAGGCCTGGCGATGCGTTGTACGACGCGTCCGCCATTTCATAGCACTCGATGTGGTCGAGCTTGGCGACGAGCCCACTCATGAGCAGCGCTACGCGCTCGGCGATGAAACCTGGATTCAGACCGATGCCCGCCAAGGTCGCGTTGCCACGCTTCGCGGCCGCATGCAGCGGGGCGGCATAGGCTTCGCCATGCACCTCGGGCCGGTAGAAACCATTCACCGAGATGACGTTCTTCCCCGAGGCCAGCAGGCGTTCGATGTCTGAGTTCTGGTCCGCATAGGGAATCGTCAGACGCGAAGTGTGGATCACCACGTCGGCGTCGAGCGCCAGGATGTCTTCGATGCGGTTGGTCGCCTTCACGCCGGTCATGGGCCGCTTGGCGATCTCGCCTGCATCGCGCCCCACCTTCTCCATCCCGTAGGTGTACAGCCCCAGCAACTGCAGATCCGGGTGGTCGATGATTCGTCGCAGGGTGGTTCGCCCGACTCCGCCGGTGGCCCACTGGATAACCTTGTACATGATGCAAATCCTCCGTTCCGTCAAACGCTGCGATGGGCCGAATCACGGTGACCCTTCGAATTCAAACGCTGGCTTGCCACCCGAGACACGACGACAAGCCGATCAACAACTTCTTCAACCGCTTCAATGGCACGCACGGCGCCAACTCCCATGGAGGGCTGGTAGTTCGCGACCAAGGCGAGATCCTGTGCCAGCCACCCATTGAACGAGTGAGTGATCAGGTCGACGGCCCAGGGACCGACGGGCTGCCAGGGTGGCCATCTCGAGCATTGCGCAAGCCGACGACGATCGTTCGCATCCACCTGTCATCCAACTGCTCCGGCTTGCGATTGTTGGTGGTGGGGGATGAGCCAACGATCCCCGCCCTGCAAGCCCCAACGACCGAGCCGGGCGGGGTCCGGAGTCCAGGGACATGGGCGCACAGACGACCGTATCCGCAGCTCGAGATGTCAGTAGAGCGCCGATGAGGTCTCCTATTTGAAGTAATTATTTAGAAAGTAGGATGAACCTACTTGAATGATGTAAGTTTGATAGTCTTGTTTAGGAAGTCAACGCCTCAAGTCCACATGCTGAGACAAATCGCCCTTCGGCGACAGAGTCTCTCCGCTATCGACCCGACCACCGCTCACGATGCAGAGCGGTTTGCGCTCGACTTCCGGGGATGCCCCACGAAGCACGATGCCGTGGGGAGTGCTCGCTAAGGTCGGCCTCCGTCGTGAGGCTGGCAACTTGGTGCCTCGGTTTCTCCTGCCATTGGACGGGCTCGAGATGGTCGATCACAAGCTGCATGGCCACCCGGCGCAGGCCAGCCTGTTGCACACCTTGCTGGCGGGCATCGCCTACGAATTCGACGAGATCGGCTCGGCGGTCGACCACATCGAGCGGGCGATGAGCAGCATCGACGAGTACGGCCCCGCTGACGCGGTGAGAGACGGAGCGGTTGCCTTCATCGAGTTCCGTTGTCCGGAGCGCCACAACGCTCTCGACGTGGAAACGCAAAGGCCTTCCTGGAGCGATGCAGAGAGGTCGACCGCGATGACGGGGTGCGCGCCATCGTCCTGGCCGGGCAGGGTGCGTCCTTTGGGGTGGGTGGAGACCTCAACGAACTGAAGGCGGATGGGCCGCGCACCGCACGCAAGATCGTCGCGCCACGAGGCAGTGGCGCTGCTGGCAGGGATGGACGCTCCCGTCATCGCCAAACTGTGGGGCATCGTTCCCGGAGGCAGCATGAGTCTGGCATTGGGCTGCAATCTGGCAGTCGCTTCCGCGCAGACGAGATTCAACTTTGCCTACACCGATGCGGGGACGACTGCCGACCTCGGGGGGTCGTGGCACCTGCCTCGCATCGTTGGCTTGCGCAGTGCCTTGCCGCTACCGCGTCGGCAACAGGTGGTTCAAGAGCTCGTCTCTCATCCCTTTCGCCTCCTGTCGGAGTGTTTGAAGTACGCGTTCTCGCCGGTCTGTCTCAAGGCGCGATGAGATCGTCGCAACGCTCACGGCTACGATCGGCCGCCCAATGCGATCAAGCACCGGTACTCCCACGCCGGTGACGCCTTGCACCACATGATTGGCGATCAGCGAGTGTCCGGACTGGCGAGTCTGATCGATAGCGTGCTCGAGCGCGCCGCGCGACAAGCCTTGGTATGACGGGATCCGGTCCTCGATGGCTTCCAGTACCTCGGAGCGCTCAGGCCCCGTCAAGAAGCTCAGCAGTGCGAGTCCGCCCGCGCCAACACCCAGGGGCTGCCGGTTGCCCACCTCGACGGTGTAGACCTTGATTGGGAAGCTCCCGGAATGACGGTCCAAGCAGAAGGAGTCGTTGCCGCTACGCATGACAAGAAACACGGTGTCGCCGGTGTCCGCGGCGATGCGTTCCAGGAACGGAGCGCAGATCTCGCGAACCTGAAAGTGCGACGACGCAACCATGCCTAGCTCATAGGCGAACTGGCCCAGGTGATAGCGGCGGTGAGAGCCCTGCATGAGCAGTCCACTGCCGAGCATCTCCTTGAGCAGACGGTGGACGGTGGCCTTGCTCAGGCCGCTGGCCTCCATCGCTTGCGTCAAGCCGACGCCTGTGCGGTTCTTGCCGGCTACCAGTCGCAACAGCGCCAGAGCACGCCCGACGCTCTGTGATCCCGAGGGGCTGCCATCCGAGTCGGTGGCGGCCATGGTCGTCTGCCTGGTCATCTGTGTGATCTCCACGCGAGGGTGAGGAGTTGGAAGCCGACTACACGTTTCATTATATGGACCAGGAAAGCAAAATAAGTGGTCAAAGAACTCACTATGCGAGTGATCGGTCGGTCAATACGCACTCCCGAGGAGTCATGGTTTTCCCGCGATCTCGCGGATTGTTTCTCTATGTGGACCAAAAACTACTCCAGATAGTACTGCAGTCTCACAATACGACCAGAGTAAGGAATTGATGCCATGAGTATTTACATCGTTGACGCCGTTCGAACGGCACGGGGCCGGGGCAATCAGAAGAGCAGCTTGAAAGACCTGCGAGCGGTCGCTTTGGGCAGCCAAGTCTTCAGCGCCATGCGCGAACGCCAGGCATTCGATACCGCCCGGGTCGCCGATGCCGTTCTTGGCTGCGCCACCCAACGTGGAGACCAGGGAACGAACATCGCGCGTTTGGCCGCCCTTCACGCCGGGTGGAGCGCCACGATGAACGCGGTGACGATCAACCGCGCATGCGCATCCGGACTGTCGGCGGTGGTGATGGCCGGGCTGATGGCCCAGCACGCCGAGGCGCTGGCCGTGGGTGGTGGTGTCGAGGCGATGAGCCGGGTACCCATGGGCTCCGACGAAGGCCCGCTGTTCATGGACCGCGCGCTCCAGCTCGAGATTCCTTTGCCGCCGTTGGGCCTGTCGGTCGACGCGCTCGCGACGCTGCATGGCATCAGCCGCGCTGAATGCGACGCCTACGCTGCCGAGTCGCAGAGGCGTGCGATGCAAGCGCGCGAAGAGCGCCGCTACACGTCGCTGATCCCCGTCCGCGGCACGAGCGGCGACGTCTTGCTTTCCGAGGACGAAACGCCGCGGCCCGGCACAACGGCTGAGGCGCTCGCAGCCATGGAGCCCGCCTTTGCCGCGCTCGGCGCCAAGGGCCTCGACGCAATGCTCGCGCAGCGTCTGGGGCTGACCCACATCGACCACGTGCACCACGCCGGCAACTCGCCTGCGACGGCGGATGGGGCATCACTGGTGCTGCTGGCGAGCGAAGCTGCACTGAGCAGCGAGGGTTTGAAGCCGCGCGCGCGCATCGTCGCGATGGCCGAACTCGGTTCGAGCCCGGTCACCGCGCTCGATGGTTGCATCGAGGTCTCGCGCCTGGCGCTAAAGCGTGCCGGCCTCAGCGTCAACGACATTGACCTCTTCGAAGTCAACGAGGCGTTCGCTGCGACCATGGTCCTGTACATGCGGGCCCTGGGAGTACCCCACGAGCGGCTGAACGTCAACGGCGGCGCGATCGCGCTCGGACATGCGATGGGGTCAACCGGCTCGGCCCTGGTCGGTACGGTGCTCGACGAACTGGAGCGCCGCGCACAGCGTCGCGCACTGGTGGCCGTCAGTGGCGCAGTCGGCGTGGCGACGGCCATCATCATCGAAAGGACCGCTGCATGAGCGACGCGCTGTTCCTGCGCCACCAGGCCCGCCTCGAGTGCGCCTGGCAGACTTGTCGCACACGCGACTTCTGGAGCCCGTTCCCCGAGTTGCCGGCAAAGTACCCGGACAGTGAGGCCGCCCAGGCACGTGCGCTCCAGACCTTCCAGGCAGGGCTCGGTCGGCGCTTTGAGATCGAGCAACCCGGAGTCATCGACTGGGTCGGTGAGGAAGTCTCGCCCTATACGCGTGAACCGCTCGGAATCAGCTACCCGCGCAGTGAACTGGACGCGCTGTTCAACGCCGCCACCCGTGCCATGGACGCCGGCTGGCGAGAGGCTGAGCCCGAGGTGCGGCTCGGTGTGCTGATGGAGGTCATCGACCGACTCTACGGGCGGCTGTTCGAGATCGTGCAAGCCGTCTTCCACACCGCCGGCCAGAGCTTCAACATGAGCTATGCGGGCTCCGGTGTCAACGCGCTCGACCGAGGTATCGAGGCGCTGGCGTATGCACAGGATGCGATGCGCGTCGTGCCGCGTCGCGCGCGCTGGTCGCGCGATTTCGGTTCCACGACCATCGCGCTGGACAAGACCTATCGGCTCGTGCCGCGCGGGGTGGCCGTTTGCTTCGCGTGTGCGAGCTTTCCGACCTGGAATGCCTTCCCGTCGATGATGGCCAGTCTGGCCACCGGCAACGCGGTCATCGTCAAACCGCACCCGGCCACCGTGCTGCCGATGGCCATCACGGTGGAAATCTTCCGGCAGACGATCGCGGAAGCAGGGTGGGATCCGAACCTGGTGACGCTGGCGATGGACTCGGTCGCCGAGCCGATCGGCAGGCACATCGTGCAGCACCCGCAGGCTGCGATCATCGACTTCACCGGCAGCGTCGCCTTTGGCTCCTGGATCGAGCAAAACGCCAAGGCATCGAAGCTCGTCTACACCGAGACGGCGGGTTGCAACACCGTGGTGCTCGAGTCCTGCGACGATCTCGACGCGGCACTGCGCAGCCTCGCCACGACGCTGTGCATGTTCTCTGCCCAGATGTGCACCAGCCCGCAGAACATCTATGTTCCTGCTGCCGGCGTGCGAGTCGGCCGTGGTGCCGATGCCCGCATGGTCGCCCTGGACGAGGTGGCCGATCGTCTCGCCACCGCCGTGGCCGCACTGACCTCGGAGCCGCGCAAGGCTTCGATGATCCTGGCGGCGGTTCAGTCCGAAGCGTCGCTTGCCATGCTGCGTGAGATGGAGACCGAGGGCGCCTCTCTCGGACGTGTGCTGCTCGCTCCGAAGCCATATCCCCACCCTGAGTATCCGAACGCTCGCACGTCCACCCCGCTGATGCTGCAGGTGGATCCGCGCGCCGGCGCGCTCTATCGGCAGGAGCGATTCGGCCCCGTGTCTTTCGTGATCCGCACGGAAGATGCCGAAGACGCACTGCACCAGGCCACCACGGACGTCCGGGAACACGGTGGGCTGACGGCGTTCCTCTACTCCACCGACGAGGCCTACATTGCGCGCGCCGAACAGGCCTACGCGCGTGCCGGCGCACAGCTGACCATCAACCTCACGGGGCCGATGCCGCTCAACTTTGCGGCTTCCTACAGTGACTACCACGTCACCGGACTGAACCCCGCTGGCAACGCAACGCTGACAGATCACACCTTCGTAGCCAGTCGGTTTCGTGTCGCGCAATCGCGAAGGCCAGCGCGCGGCGAGGCAAAGGGGCAGGCGTGACCGCTTCACAGCCCCAATGTTCGGCGTACAGCACCTTGAAGGCTGGCCTGGTTCATTTGACGAAGACGATGGCCGTTGACCTCGCGCGCCACGGCATCACCGTGAACTGCATGGCGCCGGGCTTCTTCCAGACGGACATCGTCGAGGACTTCCTGAGCTCGCAGCGCGCCGAGGTCTATCTGAAGCTGTCCCTCAGCCGTCGAATTGGTCAGCCGGAGGAGCTGGACGGTCCGCTGCTGTTCCTGGCGGGTCCGGGGGCGTCCTACGTGACCGGCGTCACCATCCCCGTCGATGGTGGCAACCACCTGAGGGGCTTGTGATGGCGTTGATCGTCAAGCCCGTCTGGATGCAGGCCGCCGCTGCGACCTGGATTGCGCTGACGCTGCTGTGGCTGTACGGCAGCCGCCGCTGGAGCTGTTGGCCGCGGTCATGGCAGGACTGGTTCCTGCCGCTGTCGCCGGCACTCGTTCTGGTCGTTGCGTTCGTTGCCGCCGAGGCCAGGGTGGCCTTGCCGATCAACGAGCTCTTCGCCGCCGGCTTCGCGGGTTGGATCTTCCTGACCGGCGTGTGGATGGTCAGCGTTGCGATGCGCGACAGCAGCATCATGGACATCGCCTATGCGATGTGCACCGTGCTGATGACGTGGGTGCAATGGGGGCTGCAAGGTCGCGACACCTTCCCACGCACTCTGCTGCTGGCGCCGATCAACCTCTGGGGCTTGCGCTACACGCTGTACATCGCATGGCGAAACTTGCTCAACGGCGGAGATGCGCGCTACGCGCGCTGGCGTGGGCGAAGCGGGTCGGTGTGGTGGTGGAGCTACATCCAGATCTTCGTCACGCAGCTGGTGTTGATCTGGCTGTGGAACGTACCGCTGACATTCGCGGTTGCTCAGGCAGGACAAATCGGCGCCCTTGAAATCGCGGCCGCCACGATCTGGGTCATCGGTTTTGTCTTTGAGGCCGGTGCCGACTGGCAGCTTGCCCGCCTCAAGAGCGACCCAAACAACCGCGGGAAGGTGCTCACCCGCGGCCTGTTGTCGCAAACATTCCATCCGAACTACTTCGGTGAGGCGGCGATGTGGCTCGCGTACGGTCTGTTCGGACTCGCCCATCCATGGGGCTGGATCGGCGCCATCGCGACCGCGTACACGGTGCACATGATGAACGGTGGCTCGGCCACCAAGATGACCGATGCCATCTTCGCCGCAAGAAGCCAGGCTATGCCGAGTACGCCGCGGTGACGCCCACTTTCTGGCCGCGCATTTTCGGCGGCAGACCGCGAAGGGCAGACGCGGTGAGTTCGCCCGCGCCCATCACGACAAGCCATCCCTAGGAGCAAACGATGACTCCCGATTTTGCCGACAAGCGGCGCCGCATGGTCGCGTCCGGACAATGGACGGACGACACTGTCGATGCAACGTTTCGGACTTGGGCGGCCAAGCAGCCCGAACTCGAGGCGGTGGCGGACCCGCCGAACCGGCAAGAACTCCTGGAGGGCGAGCCGCGTCGTCTGACCTATGGCGAGCTGGCGTCGGAGGCCGACCGAGCCACTGTGGCATTGCACGAGCTGGGGCTGCGTCGGAATGACGTGCTGGTGGTGCAGCTCCCCAACTGCGTCGAGCAGTTCGTCATCTACCTAGCTTGTGCGCGGCTCGGCGTGATCATCTCGCCGGTGCCGGTGCAATACCGTGAACACGAACTCGCTCATATTCTGCGACTCAGCGGCGCGGTTGCTGCGCTGATGGGCGAGGCGCGTAGCGCAGGCGCCAATACGGCCATGTTCCTTGGTCTGCGCGAGGCTGCGCCCAAGCTCGCCACGCTGCTGTCCATCAATCGCGAGGTGCCGCCAGGCGTGATGTCGCTGTCGGCGCGCATGGACTCGATCATTGATCCGACCGACGCAAGCGCGCGGCTGGCCACCGCGGCCGCACCTGGGGGAGACGACATCTTTTCGCTGTGCTGGACCTCAGGGACCGAGGCCCAGCCCAAAGGGGTGCCTCGCTCGCACAACGTCTGGTTCGCTTTGGGCCGTCTTGCGGTGAGCCTGTCGCGAATCCAGCACGGCGAACGGATGCTCAATCCGTTCCCGCTGGTGAACATGGCGGGCTTTGCGACGAGCTTCTTCCCCTGGTTGATCATGGGCTGCACCCTGGTGCAACACCATCCCTTCAAGTTGCCGCTGTACCTCCAGCAATTGCGCGAGGACCGGATCGATTTCACCGCAGCACCGCCTGCGATCCTGACCGCGATGCTCCACAACGAAGCGCTGGTCCAGGGCATCGACTTCAAGCGGCTGAATCGCATCTCCTCCGGCGCATCACCTCTGCCGCCTTGGATGGTCGCGGAGTTCCAGCGCCGATGGGGCGTCGCGATCATTAACAACTATGGCTCCAACGAAGGGGGAGTGCTGGGGTCGTCCGATCTGGACGTGCCTGATCCCGAGGTTCGTGCCGAGTGTTTCCAGCGGCCCGGCGGTGTGAGCGGCGGCTGGCGTTGGCACGCGATGGACCACGTGGACACGCGGATCGTCGACCCCGAGACCGGTGAAGACATCACGCAGCCCGGCCGACCAGGCGAACTGCGCTTCGCCGGCCCCACCGTGTTCGACGGGTACATCGGGGACCCGGCGCTCAACGAACGCGCGTTCGACGAGCGCGGCTTCTTCCGCTCCGGCGATTTGTTTGAGATCTCCGGTGAGCGCGGTGAGTATTACCGCTTCGTCGGGCGCCTGAAGGACATCGTCATCCGTGGCGGGATGAACATCTCCACCGAGGAGGTGGACAGCCTGCTCGTGGCCCACCCGAAGATCACCGACGCGGCCGTCGTCGGCTACCCGGACGATGTTCTGGGCGAGAAGGTGTGCGCGTGCGTCGTGCTCAAGCCAGGGCAGACACTGACATTGCCGGAGCTTGCCGACCACATGCGGAATGTGCAGAAGGTCGCTGTGTTCAAGTTGCCAGAGCGACTGGAGATCCTCGATCAGCTTCCGCGCAACCCGGTCGGCAAGCTCCTCAAACGCGATCTGCGCGAGTGGCTGCGCTCCAAGCTGGCAGTACCCGCATGAGCCGCCGGGCCGTTCCCAAGGCGAATACCGCAGTGCGAAGCAAGGAGCTTGCCTGATGAGCGCCAGCAAGTCGGTTCGCCTTGGTATGGAGCCGCGCTCCGCCGCCGCGGCAACGCAGAGCCTGTTCGACTGGAGCAAAGAGTCCGCGGAGGTGATGCCTGCGTTCCTCCGCCTGCTCGGGTTGCAAGACCTTGGCGTCACGGGAGGCGAGGCGAGCATTGTTCTGGTGATTGACCCGCTGCGTCATGTCAACGGGTTGGGAGTTGCGCACGGCGGGGTGTTGTGCACGTTGCTCGATGTGGTGATGGGGTATTCCGCAGCCTCGCATCGCGACCAGTGGCAACCGATTCTCACGCTGAGCCAGACCGTGCAGTTCGTCGCGACAGCCGCCGGACGGATACGTGCGCAAGGGCGGGTGACCGGCGGTGGCAGGGCCATCGTTCACTGCACAGGTGAAGTCCGCGACGAGCGGGGGGAACTTCTTGCCTCGGGGGTCGCGACCTTCAAGCGGTTCAAGAAAATGCTGCCGGCCGCGGACGGCACGGCGGCGAAGATGGTGCCGAATGTCTGAGGTCTACATCGTCGGGGTGGGCATGACGCCACTCGGCAAACACCTGGACCAGTCGGTCAAGCAGTTGACCGCGCAGGCGGTCAACGCGGCATTGGCCGACGCGGGATGCGTGTTGGTCGACATCGAAGCAGCATGGTTCTCCAACACGCGCCAGGGTGTGCTCGAGGGGCAGCACGGGGTGCGCGGCCAGGCGTCGCTGAGGGCGATGGGGTTCCAACGCATTCCCATTGTCAATTGCGACAACGCCTGCGCGAGTTCCTCGACGGGACTGAATCAGGCCTACGCATCGATCCGCGCCGGGCTGTGTGACATTGCACTGGTCGTCGGCGCGGAGAAGATGAACTTCCCGGAGAAGCGCGACCTCATGTTCGAGGCGTTCTTCGGCGGCATGGACAGGGAGCTTGCTCCAAGGCAGCTGGAGGCACTTCGCGCGTGGGGTTCCGCGCTGCCCGTGCCGCCCGAGGCGAGCGTTGACGATGGCGGCGCGCACAGCATCTTCATGGATTCATACGCCGCAATGGCGCGCTACCACATGCTCATGTTCGGCGTGACGCAGCGGCAACTTGCCATCGTCGCCTCCAAGAACCACGGGCACTCTCAGTTCAACCCGTATGCCCAGTACCAGCGTCCGATGAGCGTGGACGAGGTGCTGGCCGATCGCCTCATCAGCTGGCCGCTGACGCGCGCGATGTGCGCGCCGATGAGCGATGGCGCGGCGGCGCTGATCCTGTGCTCCTCAGCCACACTGTCGCGCTTTCAGCGCAGCCGCGCGGTGCGTGTCCGCGCCACCGAATTGGCCAGCGGGGTCGTGCGGGAGCCTGCCGACCTGGCCCAACATGTCGGTCGCATCGCGGCGCTCAAGGCCTACGAGCGCGCGGGCGTCTCGCCGAAGGACATCGATGTGGCTGAGGTCCACGACGCTTCGTCGTTCGCAGAGATCCGACACGTCGAGAACCTGGGGCTGTGCGAAATCGGCGAAGGGGCGGCGATGGCTGAGCGCGGCGATACCACGGTGGGCGGCCGCATGCCGGTCAATCCGTCGGGGGGGCTTGTGTCAAAGGGCCACCCGATTGCGGCGACCGGTGCGATCCAACTCTTCGAGCTCGTGACGCAACTGCGCGGTGAAGCGGGCGCGCGACAGGTGTCTGGCGCACGCATGGCCGCCGCCGAGAACGGTGGCGGCTTCTACGACGGCGAGGAAGCGGTGGCAGCAGTGACCATCCTGGAGAAGGCATGACCTGCACCGACGTGTTCGTCGGCGGCCGGCTTGGCGACTTGATCGTCGAGGCCGTCGCGCGCTATCCCGATCGTGTCGCCCTGGTCGATGTCGATGGTACCGAAGTGACCTACAGCGAGATGGGGGCACGGATCGCGCGCGCGATGCATCGGCTGTCCGCCATCGGACTGGCGTCCGGCGAAGCGGTCGCACAACTCTCGGGAAACCGCGTCGAGCTGTTCTGCGTCATGGCCGCTGCCTACATCGGCGGCTGGTGCTCGGTCACCCTGCATCCGATGAACTCGGCCGAGGACCATGCATTCGTTCTGCGTGACAGCCGCGCCAAGGTCTTCATCAGCGAGGACAAGTACGCCGGTCGGGCGGAAGAGCTTCTGGGCGCCGGAATCGATGTCCCACATTGGTTTTCGCACGATGCCGACGGGGTGCTGCCGCACTTTTGGTCCTCCGCGGAGCGTGCGCCGTTGCGAGCCGTTGGGGCCGCAGAGGACATCATCCGCATCGCCTATACGGGTGGCACGACCGGCCGTCCCAAGGGGGTGATGTTGTGCAACCGCTCGCTGGTGACCAACACCTTGTTGTGGCTCGCCGGCCTGCCGTGGCCAGACGCGGTACGCACGCTTTGCTCCGCGCCGATCACGCACGGTGCCGGATCTCTGATCTATCCCACGTTGGTTCGTGGCGGGCGCGTGGTGCTGCAACGTGGCTTCGACAAGGACCAATGGCTGCAGATCGTGTACCAACAACGCATCCAGATGACGTTCATCGTGCCGACGATGCTGTATGCGTTGCTGGATCACAGCGCGACGCGCTCCACCGACCTGACAAGTCTTGTGGCGTTGATCTATGGCGCGGCACCGGTCTCGCCCGCCGCGCTCAAACGCGCTTTGGAGACCTTCGGGCCGGTACTGGCGCAGACCTATGGGCAGAGCGAAGCACCGAACACGGTTCTGTTGCTGACGCAAGCGGAACACGCCAGCGCCGACGAGCGCCGTCTCGCGGCGGCTGGCCGTCCGTTCCCTGGCATCCAGGTGGCGTTGCTCGATGACCAGCACGTGCCCGTCGCACCGGGTGAAGTGGGCGAGATCTGTGTACGCGGGCCCTTGGTGATGAGCGGCTATCGCGGCCTCCCCGAGGAGACGCGCGCGGTGCTGGCAGGCGGTTGGTTGCACACCGGCGACCTGGCGACGCGCGACGACGACGGCTATTTCTACGTCGTCGATCGGAAGAAGGACTTGATCATCTCCGGAGGCTTCAACGTCTACCCCAAGGAGGTGGAGGACGCCCTGATGTCTCATCCCGGTGTCTCCGCCGCCTGTGTCATCGGCGTGCCCGACGAGAAGTGGGGCGAGGCGGTGAAGGCAATCGTGGTGCGCCGCGTCAGCGTCGAGACGACGCAGCAAGCGCTGATCGATCACGTGAAGCTTCACAAGGGTGCCGTGTGTGCGCCCAAGACGGTCGACTTCGTCGACCAACTGCCGCTGACCGGTTTAGGCAAGCCGGACAAGAAGGCATTGCGTCAGAAGTACTGGGCCAACGCTGCGCGTGCCATTGCCTGATCCCAAGTGAACGAACCGCGGGCCACAGATCCGCTAGCAACAAAGGAGACAAACAAGCCATGCCGACGCCCCCCGGCCTTTGCCAATCGCACGGCCCGATCGCTGGGTCGCCATGGCACGGGCGCCGCTGAGGCCGGCTTCGCACCTGTCCTGAGCCCCGACGCGGTCGCCGTCAAGAAATCAGCACCGATGCGTGCTTGGAAACCAACCCTTCAACAGTAAGAGGAGACATTCGTATGGCAAACATGAAACAACCGCTTGACGGCCTTCGCCGCCACGCGCTCAACGCCGCGGCGCTGGCCCTGTGCGCGGGGATATACGCGCCGGTTGGCGCGGTCGAGATCGACACCGGCAACAGCGACGTCCAGCTGCGCTTCGACACCACGGTGCGCTACAACCTCGGCTACCGGACCGAGAGCCAGGACCCTGCGATCATCGGCAACCCCAATGCCGACGATGGCGACCGCAACTTCAAGCAACACGGCATCGTCACCAACCGGATCGACCTGCTGAGCGAGCTGGATGTCGTCTGGCGCAAGCAGCTAGGCGCCCGCCTGAGCGCCGCCGGCTGGTACGACAACGCCTATTCGGGCTCGCTGGACAACACCAGCCTGGCCACGTCCAACCACTTGGTCAACGGTGCGCCGGCCTTCGGCCTGAGCGACTACACGAAGCGCTACTACAAGGGGGCTTCGGGCGAAATTCTCGACGCCTTTGTCTTTGGATCGGCACTACTCGGCAACATGAACGCGACCGTGCGCTTGGGCCGCCACACGATCAACTGGGGCGAAGCCCTGCTGGGCGGCGGCGCCGTCCATGGCATCTCATACAGCCAGGCGCCGCTGGACCAGGCCAAAGGCATCGCCACCCCGGGCATCGAGGCGAAGGAGCTGTTCCGGCCGCAGAATCAGGTCTCCGGCCAGCTCCAGGTGACACCGGAGTTGTCGCTGGCCGCGCAGTACTTCTTCCAGTGGGAGCCGACCCGCTTCCCCGAGGCGGGCACCTACCTCGGCTTCAACGATGCGCTGCTGCTCGGCGCCGACTCGGTCGTCCTGGTGCCGGGCGTCCCTGGTGTTCGCGCGGTGCACATCGCCGACATCAAGCCCAAGAACCGCGGCGACTGGGGTGTCGCAGCGCGCTGGAGCCCCGAATGGCTCGAGGGCACGGCCGGCCTCTATTACCGCAACTTCTCCGACAAGCTGCCGCAGCAAGCGACCGTGGGTCTGCCGCTGCCGACGCAGTACTTCCTGATGTACCCGTCCGACATCGAAATGTACGGCGTCAGCCTGACCAAGCAGATCGCCGGCATCAGCTTCGGCATGGACCTGAACTTCCGCAAGAACATGCCGCTGATCAGCCGCGGTGTTGCGCTGCCCGCCGGCGCGCCGTTGCCCGCGCAAGGGGAGACACTGGGCGCGCGCGGGGACACTTGGCATGCGGTGCTGAACGCGATCGGAACGCTTCCGCGCACACCGCTGTTCAACAGCGCGTCCTGGAACGCCGAGCTCACCTGGAGCCGCTGGGAGAAGCTGACGTCCGACCCGTTCAACGTATTCAAGGGCTTGCAGGCCTATTCGAGCAACCCGGCCAACATCGACGGCGTCACCAAGGAAGCCTTCGGCCTCGCCGTCGGCTTCACGCCGACGTGGTATCAGGTCTTCCCCGGCGCGGACCTGTCGATGCCCGTGAGCGCGTCGATCGGCTTGTCGGGCAACTCGGCAGTGACCACGGGCGGCAACAAAGGCAACGGCAGCTATTCCGCCGGCCTGGGGTTGGATCTGTACAGCAAGTACCGCTTCGACCTGAGGTACGTCGACTACTACGGCGACTACTTCACCAACGCGGCCGGCGTGGCGACGGTCAGCAACGGCCCCACGACCATGCTCAAGGATCGCGGCGCCATCTATTTCACTTTCAAGACCACGTTCTGAACGGAGTCCATGACATGAACAAGCAAATCACGGCATTGATCGGCGCAAGCCTGCTCTGTGCGCAACTAGGCGCGGCGTGTGCCGCGGTCACGGCCGACGAGGCCAAAAAGCTCGGGACCACGCTGACCCCTCTCGGCGCCGAGAAGGCGGGGAACAAGGAAGGCACGATTCCCGAATACACCGGCGGCCTGACCACGGCGCCGGCCGGCTACGACAAGTCCACGGGCGTGCGCCCCGATCCCTACGCCAGCGAGAAGCGGGTGATCTCGATCGATGCGAAGAACCAGGCCACCTACGCCGACAAGTTGACCGAAGGTACGAAGGCGCTGATGAAGGCCAACGCGGACTTTCGCATCGACGTGTATCCGACGCACCGCACCGTCGTTTTTCCGAAGTTCGTGCTCGACAACACGCTGAAGAACGCGACGCGGGCCAAGCTCTCGGAAGACGGCCTCAGCATGATCGGAGCGAAGGCGGGCATTCCGTTCCCGATTCCGAAGAACGGCAACGAGGTGATGCTCGACTTGCAGGGTCGCTACCTTGGCGTGTCGTTCACGATGCCGAAGTATTCGGCCTACAACGTCGACAGCTCCGGCAAGGCTGTGCTCTCCACGCAAGGCGTGTGGACGATCGAAAGCCCTTACTACGACGAGTCGAAGGAGCAGACGCTGCTCAACCGCGCCAAGGCCAGCTACACGGCACCGGCGCGGCGGGCGGGCGAGGCCACGATGGTGTGGGAGCCGATCGACAACGGAAAGGGTCGTCGCGGGTGGCAATACCTGCCGGGCCAGCGCCGTGTGCGCCTTGCGCCCGACCTCTCGTACGACACGCCCAACCCCAGCACGGCGGGCATGTCCACGTATGACGACATTAACCTGTTCAACGGCAAGATGGACCGCTACGACTGGCAGCTCGTGGGAAAAAAGGAGATGTACGTGCCCTACAACACGTACCGCTTCAGCTATGCCGACAACCCGGGCGACGTGTTCCAGTCGAAGTTCGTCAACCCGAACCTGGTGCGCTGGGAGTTGCACCGCGTGTGGGTGGTGGACGCGAAGCTGAAAGAGGGCCAACGCCACATCTACTCGCGCCGCACGTTCTACATCGACGAGGACAGCTGGCTTGCGGTCGCCGTCGACCAGTACGACGGCCGCGGCCAGCTCTGGCGCCCGGGGTTCCAGTACATGAATTGGGGCTACGACGTGCTCGCGCCGATCACATCGTCCGGCCACTATGACCTGATCGCCGGCACGTACTACATGAACCTGTGGCCCAGCGTGCACGGCGCGAAGTTCTCTGACACTCTGCAGTCTGACTCGATGTGGACGGCGGACGCACTTGCAGGTGCGGGTGTCCGGTAAGACTCTTCCAGGATTGGCAGACCTGCCCCATGGGTGCGGGTCTGCCCTTCCATCTCCAGGGAGTTGACAGGTGAAAACGCTGTTGTACGCAGCATTCCTGGCTGCAGAAGTGCTGGCCCTGTCGGCGGGTGCGGCCGTGGGCCAAGCGACCTTTCAGGCGCCGATGGTGGTGCCGGCCACCAAGAGCGAACTCGCTATGCGCAGTCCGCTGAACGCGTTGGTGATCGCGGGCTCGCGCATGGTGGTCGCGGGTCAACGCGGACACATCCTGCATTCCGAGGACGGCAAGACCTGGGTGCAAGCGGCTGTGCCGATGAGTGCGGACCTCACGGCGCTGAGCTTCCCGACCGCGCAGCAAGGCTGGGCCGTGGGCCATGAAGGCGCGGTGCTGCACAGCGCGGACGGTGGCCTGACCTGGGAGCGCCAGCTCGACGGGCGTCAAATCGGCACACTGCTCGCCAAGGACGGTCAGGCTCCAGATGCAGGCGCCGACAAGTCGCTGCTCGGCGTCTGGTTCGAGGACGAGAAGAAGGGCTTTGCGATCGGAGCGTTCAACCTGATCCTGCATACCGAGGACGGCGGCAGGAGCTGGCGATCGTGGGCGGACCATGTCGACAATCCCAAGGGGATGCACATGTACGCCATGCATCCGGCCGGCGGCACGGTCTACATCGTCGGTGAACAGGGGCTGGTGCTCAAGCTCGACGCTCAGAAACAGCGATTCTCGAGCGTGGCGCTGCCTTATCAGGGGACGATCTTCGGCGTTGTCGGCACGCCAAAGACAACGCTTGTGTTCGGCCTGCGCGGCAATGCGTATCGCAGCACGGACGGTGGAACGAGTTGGTCCAAGGTCGATACCGGTATCAACGCGTCGCTGACCAGCGGCACCGTGCGCTCGGATGGCTCATTCGTTCTGGTCAGCCAGGCGGGCCACGTGCTGCTGAGCACGGACGACGGCGCAACCTTCGAGCGCGTGAAGACCGTAAAGAGTGCACCGGCGTTCGCGGTGGCCGAGTTGGCCAACGGCGCGGTGGCGGTGGCTGGCGTCGGCGTGCGCATCGAAAACCTGAAGAAAAGCGCGGGGCAGTAGATCTATGGTCACAACGAATATCGACGACATGCCTGCGATCCGCGAGTTGAAGGACTTCGACCGTGCCTCGGGCAACCGCGTCGAGCAGCTCATCTTCAACAACCGATTGTTGGTCATCGCGCTGTGCCTGCTGGTCACACTGGTGCTCGGCTGGCAGGCGAGCAAACTCACGCTGAACGCGGCGTTCGAAAAGACGATCCCGCAGAACCAGCCGTTCATCAAGAACTTCCTCGACCACCGTGCCGACCTCAAGGGTTTGGGCAACGCGGTGCGCGTGGTCGTGGAGAACAAGAGCGGCGATATTTCCGACCCCGCCTATCTGCGCACACTCAAGCAGATCAACGACGAGCTGTTCCTCACGCCGGGCGTGGACCGTGCGAACGTCAAGTCTCTGTGGATGCCGGTGGTGCGCTGGAACGAGGTCACCGAAGAAGGCTTCAGCGGCGGCCCGGTGATGCCGGACAACTACAGCGGCACGCCGCAGAATACCGAGCAGCTCAAGCAGAACATCGCACGCGCGCAGATCCAAGGCAGCCTGGTCGGCAACGACTTCAAGTCGAGCATGGTCTTTGTGCCGCTGCTTGACAAGGACTTGCGTACCGGCAAGGCGATCGACTATTGGCAATTGTCCAAGCAGCTCGAGGACATTCGGGCCAAGCACGGCAACGCCGGCATCGAGATCCGCATCGTCGGCTTCGCCAAGGTGGTGGGCGACCTGCTCGATGGCTTGACGCAGATGATGGCGTACTTCGCGGTGGCCGCGGTCACCGCGGCGGCGATCATCTTCTGGTGGACGCGCTGCAGCAGAAGCACGGCTCTCGTCCTGGCGTGCTCGCTGATTGCGGTGATGTGGCAATTGGGCCTGGTCACGCTTCTCGGCTACGAGCTGGATCCGTATTCCATCCTCGTGCCCTTTCTCGTATTCGCCATCGGGGTGAGTCACGGGGCGCAGAAGATGAACGGCGTCATGCAGGACGTAGGGCGCGGCACCCACAAGCTCGTCGCCGCACGCTACACATTCCGCCGCTTGTTCCTGGCCGGTCTTACGGCACTGGTCGCTGATGCGGTGGGCTTTTTGGTGTTGATACTGGTCGACATTCCGGTCATCAAGGATCTGGCGATCACGGCGAGCATTGGCGTGGCGCTGCTGGTGCTCACAAACCTCGTGCTGCTGCCGGTGATGCTGAGCTACACAGGCGTGAGCAAGGAGGCCGCTGAACGGAGCCTGCGCGCGGAACAGCAGCAAGGCGGGGGGGTGTGGGTTCTGCTCGAGCGCTTCGCGGAGCGCCCTTGGGCGGTCGTGGCGATCTCCTTGTCGGCAGTTCTCGCAGCGGCCGGCTTCGTCGTCAGCACGCACCTGAAGATCGGCGACCTGGATGCCGGTGTCTCCGAACTGCGCCCGACCTCTCGCTACAACCTCGACAACTCGTACATCACCAGCAAGTACGCGCTCTCCAGCGACCAGTTCGCGGTGATCGTCAAGACCAAGCCCGAAGGCTGCCTGGAGTACGAGACGCTTATCGAGACCGATCGCCTGGGTTGGGCGCTGCAGCAAGTGCCCGGCGTGCAGACCACGGTCTCGCTGCCTGACGCGGTGCGAAAGATCACCGCGGGCACCTACGAGGGCAGCAGCAAGTGGCTGACGATCTCGCCCAACCAGGAAGTGCTGAACTACGCCGCACGGACGGCGAGCACCAGCAACCCGGAACTCTTCAACACGGAGTGCTCGGTGATGCCGGTGGTAGCGTATTTGGCCGACCACAAGGCCGAGACGCTGGACCGAGTGGTCAAGGCCGCCGACGAGTTCGCCAAGGCGCACAGTACGAAGGATCGCCAGTTCAAGCTCGCCGCCGGCAGTGCCGGCATCGAGGCCGCGACGAACATCGTCGTCAAGCAGGCCAACTTCACCATGCTGCTGTACGTGTACTCGGCAGTGATCGTGCTGTGCTTCATCACCTTCCGCAGCTGGCGCGCAGTGGTGGTGGCGGTGGTGCCGCTGGCCGTCACGTCGATCCTGTGCGAGGCACTGATGGTGGCGCTGGGCATGGGGGTGAAGGTGGCGACGCTGCCGGTGATTGCGTTGGGCGTTGGCATCGGAGTGGACTACGCCCTGTACCTGCTGAGCATCCAGCTGACGCAGCAGCGCGCGGGTGCGTCGCTGGCGGTGGCGTACAGTCATGCGCTGCGCTTCACCGGCAAGGTGGTCGCGCTCGTGGCCGTGACGCTGGCCGCCGGCGTCGTGACCTGGGCCCGGTCGCCGATCAAGTTCCAGGCCGACATGGGCATCCTGCTGACTTTCATGTTCCTGTGGAACATGCTAGGCGCGCTGGTGCTGATCCCGGCGCTGTCGCATTTCCTGCTCGCTGGCGTGGGCGAGCGCAGCACGAGCACCCAATCCATCGACCACGTCCACAGTGGTGGAGCGTGCCGCACCGTGGGCTGACAAGCTGTGAGGCGTGAGGAACAACATGTACGGCCCCAGCTCGTGGCGACGCTGTTGCCATGAGGCGAAGCCTGTGGTGTGAAGCGCAAGGGTCTTCGCGGCCATCGCGAGTTCCCCTTTGCAGACCGAGAGGAGTGAAGTCCGGCTTACAACAAACGCGTTTCGCACGCCGCGCAAGCGAACGCGGGCTTGAGCCAAGTGGCGCACGGCAGATGCAAAAGCCGCCAGCCAGGGTTGTCATTCGGGTCCAGCCACCGCCGTCCCCAGGCCCAGGCCGCCACGATCGCACTGTAGTAGCTGCGCCCGCACTCTGTCAGACGATAGGCGTGCCGTTCGGCGTGGGGGCTGTAGCGGCTACGCTCCAGCAAGCCTTGTTGAACAAGACGCCTGAGGCGCACCGCCAGGAGATGCGGCGCGATGCCAAGTGCCTGCTCGATGTCGGAGTACTTCTCTGCGCGGAAGAACGCCGCTGCGAGGATCAGGCCCATCCAACGGTCGCCCATTAGGCTCTCGGCCGGCAAGTCCTGGCCATTGGTTGACGGCTCGGCCACCCGCGCTCGTCGCCACGGCGTCAACGGCACTTGCGGTGGCTGGCTGCAAGTCTGCATGACCTTCACGCTGCGCGCCTCGGCGGCGGCGTGACAGTGCGCGCAGCGCAGCAGCACGTCGGCATCGTGGCCACACGGGTTCAGAACGATCACTCCTTTGAGCGCCCCACCATCACGCCCCCAACGTGAGTTCCATGCTTGCATCTGTCGCAGCAGCGGCAGCAGGTCTCGGCCTCGAGTCGTCAAGGAGTAGGCACGCAAGGCAGGGCGGGGGGCATCGGTGTCATCCTTCACGACCACGTCGTGAGTGACGAGATGCTGCAGACGATTGCTCAGCGTGCTGCGCGCAATGCCCAGGCTCGCCACGAGTTCATCGAACCGACAAGGCTTTTCCAGCAGGCGGCCAACGATACGCAGCATCCATGAGTCACCGACGATGTCGACGACGCGATTGACGATGTTGGATCGAATCATCCAGAACGCAGGCACTGCCGGCGTTCGCATCTGTGCTTCGGTCTCATCAGATGGACCGGCCGCAATTGACTTCTGAATCAAGACTGACACACTGACATATATACCAGAAATCCGAAACATCAGCTTCTAAAAAAGAACGTCCGAACCCATGGCGAACAACGCATGTCACTCTCTTGTCAGCGGTCTGCGAGTACCGGTCGCCTCTGCGCCGATGTTCTTGGTGTCTGGACCTGCGCTTGTCATTGCCGCATGTCAGGCGGGCATCGTCGGTGCCTTCCCGACGACCAACGCCCGTACTGGCGAGCAGCTCGAGCAATGGATGAGCGAAATCGTCGAGACGCTGGCGGCAGCGCGTGATTCCGATCCAACAGTGGTGATCGGTCCGTGGTGCGCGAACCTCATCACCCACTCGTCGAACAGTCGGCTGCATCAGGACTTGGCCCTCGTGGCGAAGTACAAGCCGCCCATCGTCATCACCGCACTCGGCAGCCCGAAGCCGGTGATGGAAGTGGTCAAGAACTACGGCGGCGTCGTCATCGCCGACGTGGTCAACCTCACGCTGGCGCGCAAGGCGGTGGATGCCGGTGCGGACGGTCTGGCGTGCATATGCGCCGGCGCCGGCGGACATACCGGACACCTGTCGCCGTTCGCGTTCAGCTCCGCGGTGCGCGAGTTCTTTGATGGCTTGCTCATCGTTGGCGGGGCCATCGCTGACGGTGCCGGAGTGGCGGGCGCAATTGCTGCAGGCGCGGATCTCATCTACATGGGTACCCGCTTCCTGCCGACCGAAGAGAGCCAGGCAGTACTGGCATACAAGGAGATGGTCGTGGCCAGCGGCATCGACGACCTGATCGTGAGCGCGGGGATCACAGGCACACCTGCATCTTGGCTCAAGCCCTCGCTTGTCGCGAGTGGTCTCGACCCGGCCAATCTCGGTGAGTCATTGCAGAAGAACTACGACTCGACCCAGGGCGCGCACGTCAACCGTTGGAAAGACACCTGGTCAGCGGGGCAGGGCCTGGGAACTGTGCGTGCCATCGAACCGGTGCGCGCCGTGGTCGATCGTTTGGTCGTCGAGTACGACGCGGCGGTTCGTCGCCTCGCCGGCCGGCACGTGCCAACGGAGGCTCGGGCATGAAGCGTCGCTACAAAGTCGTGCAGTGGGCTACCGGTTCGGTTGGCCGAAGCACTCTGCGTCGCATCCTCGAACACCCCGACCTTGAGTTGGTTGGCCTGTACACCTACGGCGCTGAGAAGGTCGGGATGGACGCAGGTGCGATCGCCAAGCGGCCACCCGTGGGCGTGAAAGCGACCAACAGCGTCGAGGAGGTCCTCGACCTGGATGCGGACATCGTCATCCACACGTCGCGCATCTCCGTGCCCTACGCGGCGCAGAACCGCGAGGTTGAGCAGCTGCTTGCCTCGGGCAAGAACGTCATCTCGGTCAATGGTTTCTACATGCCGCACGTGCACGGCCTCGCCTATGCGGCGCCGCTGCTGGAGGCCGCAACTTACGGGGGTGTCACGCTGGCTGGAATCGGGGTGAACCCGGGCGTCATGGCCGAGCGTCTGGCGCTCACGCTCACCGGGCTGATGGCCAAGCTTGAGCACATTGAATGCTTGGAAGTCGTCGACTGCTCGCATGCCCCATCGCCAGGGCTGCTGTTCGACGTGCTCGGCTTCGGGAAGGATCCAGTCGAGTCGAAGATTGAACGTGGGCCGCTCGCGCAGCTCTACAACGACCTGTATGCGGAGACCTTTGCCTACATGGCCGAAGCATTGGGGACGCGCGTAGCGTCGATCGAGCCCGACCATCGCATCACGTTGGCGCCCGAGGACATCAAGGTCGATGTCGGGGTTGTGCGCAAGGGAAAGGTGGCCGGCACCGACTGGCGCTGGAATGCGCGCTTCGAGGACGACCGGACGATGACCCATTCGGTGCTCTGGACCGTGAAGCCCCAATTGCACGGCCATGACCACAGCGCTCACTGGAAGATCAGTACGCGTGGTCGTCCGAACATTCAACTCGACCTGAGCCTGAGCGATCCCGACCCGAAGGCCCCACCGTCGCGTCCTGCGATGGACGTGACCGCTTCCGTCCTGGTGCGTGCCATTCCCGATGTCTGCGCTGCACCGGCCGGGTTCTACAAGCTGCCCGCCGCAGCGTTGCCTTTCAAAGACCGCTTCTGATCGGAGACCCAACATGAGCCTGGCCATCTTTCCACCGGCGCCACACATCGTTGACAACCCCAACCTGCACGGGGGCTGGGAGCCCGTTCGCAAGGAATTGGTTGACGACAAACTGAAGGTGATCGGAGAGTTGCCCCGAGATCTCAACGGCCTGCTTGTGCGCAATGGACCCTCCGCACAGTTTGAGCCGATCGGTCAGTACCACTGGTACGACGGCGACGGCATGCTTCAGAGCGTTCGCTTCCAGGATGGTCACGCGACGTTCCGCAATCGGTGGGTGAGAACCGAGGGCTGGCAGAAGGAGCGAGCAGCAGGTCACGCCTTGTATCCCGGCCTGAAGAGCCGAATGCCGGAAGGCGCGCTGCCCGACGACGTGCTAAAAAACACGTCCAATACCGACGTGAAGTTCCACAACGGCAAGCTTCTGTCCATGTGGTATCGAGGTGGCGCCATCTACCAATGTGATCCGCAGACGCTTGAGACGTTCGGGAAACTGGAGCCGGATCCGCGTCTGGCGGGCCTGCAGATCTCCGCCCACTCCAAGGTGGATGCGCGCACCGACGAGTGCCTGTTCTTCGCCTACGGGAACCGGCATCCGTACATGCACTACGGAGTCATTGATGCGGGCGGCAAACTGCAGACGCTGATCCCGGTGGAACTGCCCGGACCCCGCCTGCCACACGATATGGCCATCACGGCCAACTACACGGTGCTGCATGACTTCCCGCTGATCAACAATCCGCAGGCGCTGGCAGCGGGCCGCTACGCGCTCGAGTTCAAGACCGACTGGCCGAGCCGGTTCGCGGTCGTGCCCCGACACGGCAGTGCCGACCAGATCCAATGGTTCGAGGCCAGCCCGCGCTACATGCTGCATGTGGTGAACGCGTGGGAGGAAGTGAATGCCAAGGGCGAGACCGAGATCGTCATGCTCGGAACGCCGTACGTGATGCCGCGGCGCTTCGACGGGTCGCTCGACGTCGAGCGGCTTGTGTTCACGATCGGCACGCAAAGCACGGAGTACGAGCTCTACCAGTGGCGCTTCAATCTCGCGACCGGGCGGACGCGCGAAGGTGTCGTCAACGACATCCTCAACACCGAGTTCCCGATGATCAATAGCCGGTACCTGGGCCACAAGAACCGGTACTCGTACAACTGCTTGATGGGCCGCCCACATACGCTGGAGCAGCCGCACTTTGCAGGGCTCGTGAAGTTTGACCTGGAGACGGGTGCCGCGGTGGCGTCCACCCCGGGACAGGACTACTGGTTCAGTGAGGCACCGTTCGCCGCCCGCCATGGCGCGCAGACTGAGGACGATGGCTACGTTGTCGGCTTTGTCTACAACGGTGCTGAGAAGCGTTCCGAGGTCTGGGTGCATGACGCCCGCAACATTGCCGATGGCCCATTGGCGCGCGTCCTGCTGCCGCAGCGCGTTCCTCATGGCTTCCACGGCTGCTGGGTGAGGGAAGAGGAACTCGGCCGACAGAGCACCTGAAGTTGTTGCGTTGTGCTCGCGCGCAGGCCATGCCGACTGACCTGTGCTAACCCCCGCGCTGCACAGCGCCGACAGGCCTGCCAGCGCCTGGCCATTGAGCTCCACGCGCATCTTCGCGCCGCGCGCGTTGGCCATCTCGACCACGCACTCCGGGTGCGAAGCGCCCGCCGCCGTCATCGGTCCGGCCGGTGCGAACAGCTCGACAAGCCGGGGCGTCAACTCGGTGGCCGGCACCTTGCCAACAGCCAGCGCAGCTCGCCGCTTGAGCACAGCGTAATCCAGGTCCAACTTCGCAGCCACGCGGTACGCACCGTGCTCGACGGCCGCAGCGACGGCCCCGGCCCACAAAGCCAACGGAATCCGCTCGCCGACCTTGCGCCCTGCACGCCACTGATCGAACTGCCGCTTCAGCTGCGCCAGCCCGCCGCTGCACCCTCTCGTCTGAACTGCCTTGCTCGTCGCTTCCATCGTCTGTCTCCACATCGGTTTGCAATGGAGACAGAAGCTATCGAGCTTGCGACTTCACTTCATGCAGATTTGCGGAAGGACACGATGAAAGCGCTTGTCCGGTTGAGCCTCCACCTGACCGAAGGGGCTCGGAATTTGGGCGTCGATCTCGGGCCGATGAACGGCCTGCCGCTATGTCGCATTGAACTTGACTCATCCGGTACAAATCAATCTGGTCAAGGAATCTAGCCCGGGCGGCGCTTGCGCCCGGCGTGCGGCGCTGCTACGCGCGCTTGCGAGGCCGCTCGGCGGCGGCCCGCGGCGGCGCGCCGAACACGGTCTCTTCGACGTAGGACCAGTACGCGTCGGCAACCTCCGGACGGTCCGCCGACAAGCGGCGCGTGACCTTCATCTCGGGGCCGAACTCCGACAGCGCCGCCGTGAGGCTCACCATCATGTAGTGGAACAGAATGGGCTCGACCGGCTGCAACTGCCCTGCGGCCTGCGCCGCCTTGATCTGCGGCAGCAGGCGGCTGATCAGCGGCTTCAACACGATCTCGGCCACCCAGTCCAGGCGCGGGTTGCCGGCCGCCGCCTCTTGGCGCATGAAGCGGTGGAACTCGGGGAACTTCACGGTGTGGCGGAAGAGCGTGCGGTACTCCGCCTTCAGGTGCTCGAGCGGCGACAGGCCGGAGTCCTGCGGCGCCTGTTCGTCCCACTCCCGCCGAATGCGTTCGAACGTGTCTTCGGCCACCGCCCGCCAGAGCAGATCCTTGCTGGGGTAGTGGTAGGTGATCAGCGGGTGCTGGACACCGGTGCGTTCGGCAATGCGCCGGATGCTCGCTGCCTCGAACCCCTTCTCGGCGAACTCGGCGAGCGCGGCTTCAAGGATCGTTGCGCGCGTCGACAAGGAGCGCTGCTGCTCTGCGCGCTTGCGGGCAGAGGGTGACCGGACGCGTTCCCGGGCAGGTGTGCTCTTGGTGGCCATGCGCGCACGCTACCACGAGCCTGCGCTGCGACGCAGGCCCGCGCGAGCCCGAAGTCGTCGGTGACCCAGAGCGTGCCCGCTCGCCGGGCCGGCGTCACGACGAGGGACGGCTTCGAAGACGGCGTCGCTCCCGAGGTACTTGTCGCCGGCCAGGAAGAGGTGCGTGACCAGGGTCCGGTACCTTGGCGCGCTGATCAGGAAGTGGCCGCGCGCCGGACGGAACGGATGGCGCCCGAGGCTCTGCAGGAACTGCCCCGCGGGCCCGTCGGTCGGGATCGGGTAGCTGACGGGGAGGATCGTCCTGAACGCGTACGCGCCGCACTCGTCGGTGATGAAGGTCGCACGCAGGTGACCGCGCGGCTGGGTGTCGTCCTGGACGTCGTAGAGCTGGTTGCTCGCCGTTTGCCAGACTTGGACGGTGGCGCCGGCGGTGGGCGCGCCGTCGGCGTCCGCCACGAGCGTCCATGGCGTGTCAGCGCTGGAGGTGGCCGAGTTCCTGGATCATCTGCTCGCGCATCTGGAACTTCTGCACCTTGCCCGTCACCGTCGTCGGGAAGCCCTGCACGATGCGCACGTAGCGCGGCACCTTGTAATGGGCGATGCGCTCGCGGCAGAACGCGCGCACGGTCTCTTCGTCGAGCGCGGCGCCGGTGCGCGGCACGACCCAGGCACAGAGCTCCTCGCCGTATTTCTCGTCGGGAACGCCGATCACCTGCACGTCCTGGACGTCGGGGTGGCGGTGCAGGAATTCCTCGATCTCGCGCGGGTAGACGTTCTCGCCGCCGCGGATGACCATGTCCTTGATGCGGCCGACGATGCGGCAGTAGCCGGCGTCGTCGATGGTGGCGAGGTCGCCGGTGCGCATCCAGCCCCGCGCGTCGACCGCTTCGCGCGTGCGCGCTTCGTCGTTCCAGTAGCCGAGCATCACCGAGTAGCCGCGCGTGCACAGCTCGCCCGGCTCGCCGCGCGGCACGGTTCGCCCGGCGCCGTCGACAATCCTGACTTCCAGGTGCGGCTGGATGCGGCCGACCGTGGAGACGCGCAGCTCGACCGGGTCGTCGCGGCTGCTCTGGAAGCTGACCGGGCTGGTCTCGGTCATGCCGTAGGCGATGGTGATCTCGCTCATGTGCAACTTCGCGATGACCTCCTTCATCACCTCCACCGGGCAGGGCGCGCCGGCCATGATGCCGCGGCGCAAGGATGAAACGTCGTGGCCCTCGAAGCCCGGCTGGTTGAGCTGGGCGATGAACATCGTCGGCACGCCGTAGAGCACGTCGCACTTCTCGGCTTCGATCGCCGCGAGCGTCGTCGCTGGGTCGAAGGACTCGCCCGGGTACACCATCGTCGCGGCGTGCGTGAGGCAGCCCAGATTGCCCATCACCATGCCGAAGCAGTGGTACAGCGGCACGGGGATGCAGACGCGCGACCCGGGTTCGATGCCGGTGGCTTCGCCAACGAAGAAGCCGTTGTTCAGCAGGTTGTGGTGCGACAGCGTGGCGCCCTTCGGCAGGCCGGTGGTTCCGCTGGTGAACTGGATGTTCACGGCCGAGCGCGAATGGATCGTCGCCGCCACCGCCGCCAGCCGCTGCCGCGCGGTTTCGTCGGCCCGCTCGGGCACGGCGTCGAAGGGCGTGCAGCCGGGGTGCGTGCCACTGCCGATGGTGATGACGTGGCGCAGCGCCGGCAGCGCGGCGCTGGCCAGCACGTCGCGGTCGTCGGCGAGCTCGGGCGCCAGAGTGTTCAGCATGGCGAGGTAGTCGCTGCTCTTGAAGCGTGTCGCCATGACGAGCGCGCGGCACGCCACCGCGCGCAGCACGTGCTCGAGCTCGCCCACCCGGTAGGCGGGATTGATGTTGACGAGGACCAGGCCCGCCTTGGTGGTGGCGAACTGGACGACCGTCCATTCGGCGCAGTTGGGGGCCCAGATCCCCACCCGGTCGCCGGGCTCCAGGCCCAGGGACAGCAGGCCCGCCGCGAACGCGTCGCAGCGGGCCTTGAGTTCGGCGTAGGTCCAGCGCACGCCCTGGTGGGACACCACCAGGGCGAGGCGCGAGCCGTCGCGCGCGGCGACGCCGTCGAGGTAGGCGCCGATCGTCTGCTCGATCAGCGGGGCCGTGCGCTCGCCGCGCACGTAACTTTCTTGCGTCACGGCGCGCACTCCTACTGGCCTTCGAACGTCATCTCGGGCGGCTCGACGTTCTCGTCGAAGGCCTTGGCCGTGCTGACGAAGCCGCGCTGCACGTCCCGGGTGTGGAATAGCTCCATCGTGATGTCGGGCATCACCGCGTCGGCGGCGGTGATGCCGCCGCCCGACCAGGCCTTCAGCAGCGTGCGTGTGGCCACGTACGAGCGTGTCGGCCCCGAGGCGAGGCGCTGCACCAGCGCCGCGGCCTCGTCGTCGACCTGCGCGTCCGGCACGACGTGCGATGCGATGCCCAGCTCGCCGGCCTGGCGGCCGAGGAGGGGCTCGCCGAGCATCGAATAGCGCGACGCGCGAGCGCGGCCCACCCGTTCGGCCAGGCGCTGCACGCCGCCGGCGATCGGCAGCATGCCGGTGGTGACCTCGACGCAGCGAAACACCGTGTCGTCCGCCGCGACGATGAAGTCGCAGGCCAGCGCGAGCTCGAAGCCGCCGCCGAACACCAGTCCGCGCACGGCCGCGACGGTGGGCACGCGCAGCGACTCGATGGCGCGGTACGAGGCGTTCACGTCGGCCACGAAGGTGCGGAACCAGTGGATGTCCTTGCCCGGCCATTCACGCACATCGCCGCCCATGCTGAAGTGCGGGCCTTCGGCGCGCACCAGCAGCACGCGGATGTCGCTTTCGCTGGCGGCGTGAATGGCCTCGCGAAGCGACGCTGCGTACTGGAGATCGATGCGGTTGAACGGCGGGTTGGCCAGGACGATGCTGCCGACGGCGCCGCGGCGGTCGAAACGGATGGTGCTCATGGTGGGTTGTCTTCGTCCGGGTTAATGCAGTACGGGCTCAGCCGGGGATGATGGGCAGCAGCAGCTGCGAAGGCCGGTCGGCATCGCGGTAGATCCGGTGCGTCACGGTCTTGCTGCTGCACACGTGGTAGGGGATGTATTCCACGTTCGTCATCGCGCCGGTGCCGGTGGGAACGTCCATGCTCGTGATCTCGAGGCAGATCCGGTGGCCGGCCTTGAACTGGTTGGCAGTGGCCAGGATCTCGACGCGGTACTCGACCACCTCGCCCGGCTTGACGGGCGCGACCGCGCTGCGGGTCAGCTTGTGGAAGGGCTTCCAGGGCGTGGAGCGGGCCTCGTCGAGCGCGCGGTGCGAGGCCTTGAGCCAACCCCGCGTGAGCTCGCGCTCCGGCAGGTCCGCAGGCACGTCGCGCTCGCCTTCGCGGGCCGTGCGCACCGAAACGTCGGGGCCCACGTCCTTCAGCACGACGATCCAGTTCGTGTCTTCCTGATCGATGGCCGCATAGAGGGTCAGCGAGATCGGGCCGGCGACGGTGACATCGTGCGCCAGCGGCTCGGTCATGTAGCGCAGGCGCTCGACCTTCGTCGTGCGGGTGACCGGCATCTGCGTGAACACGTCCGGCTCGCGCGCCGATGCACCGAGCTGCGCGGTGGGGCGTGGGGGCTCGGTGGTCAGCGTCTCCCAGTGCGAGAGGTAGTACCGGGTCCACAGCGTCTCGGGCAGTGGCCAGTCGGCGCCGGTGCGCCATTCGTTCGCGCCCATGAGCCAGTAGCGCACCGGCGGCTCGTCCATGATGCCGGTGTCCTTGCCCTTGAGCCAGTGGTCGTACCAGCGCAGGATCTCGTCGTGGTACTGGTGGAATGGGCGCTCCAGATGCGCGGGCCCGGTGAACAGCAGCTTCCTCGGCTGCTGCACGTTGCGGAAGTAGTTTTGCGCGCCCATCCAGTGCAGCTTGTAGGTGTACGCGTAGGCGCCGGAGCCGGTGTAGAAGGGGATCTTGATCTTCTTGAACGTGGCTTCCGCGCGTTCGAGCACGCCTTCGGCTTCCCAGGGCTGGGTCAGCATCAGGTACATGACGAAGGTGCGCTGGCCTTTCTGCGTGAGGATGTTGAACAGGTTGATGTACTGCTTGTAGTCCGGGTTGCGCATGGCGTCGCGCCACAGCGCTTCCTGCTCGGGCGGCAGCTCGGTCGGCACGTCGCGCGACTCGTGCACGGTGCTGAACACGTCCAGCAGGTACGGGAAGGTGTGGATCACCCCGCCGGGGTTGAAGTCCCTGAAGCCGAACATGCCGCCGTACGCGCTGCAGGCGTCGTACGGAAAGATGGCCTTCAGCGCCGGGTGGCCTTGCGCCGCCGCGCGCCACTGCTCGCCGGCGTAGCCCGAGATCCCGACCATGCCGACCTTGCCGTCGGACCACGGCTGCTGCGTGATCCATTCGATCAGGTCGTAGTGGTCGGTGTCCTCGTGGCCGTAGTGCCCTTCCGATTTGGCCGAGCCGCGCGGCTGCGCGATTACGTGCACATAGCCGTTGGCGACGAAGCGCCGCGTGTCGCCGGCTTCGATCGGCCCGAACCACAGCGGCGCGTGCGCCGGCTGGGGCGGAAGGATGTCGGCGATGTCGGGGCCCTGGATGTCCTTGTTGTGCAGGGCGCTGGCATACAGCACGGGGTACTGGCGCGGGGCATCGGGCCGGTACACGTCCACCGCCAGGCGGGTTCCGTCACGCATGGTGACGATGAGGTCGCGCTCTTCGATCATCGGTTCTGTCTCCTCATGGTCTCTAATAAACTATACGAACGTAAAGTATAATAGGTCGGCGGACAAACGCAAGAACGGCGTGGAGGCGGCATGGACGAAGGGGTCGGGCTCGAACGGTTTGGAGCGGTGGCCTTCGTCGAAATCCGGCGACCGCAGCGCCACAACGCGCTGGACGCGGCCACCGCCGAGGCCTTCCTCGCGTGCTGCCGCGAGGTGGCCGCCGACGACGGCGTGCGCGCGGTGGTCGTGTCGGGCGCGGGCGCGTCGTTCGGTGTCGGCGGTGATCTGAACGAACTGCAGGCAGGCGGCGCGGGCAACGCGCGCCGGATCATCGCGCCCCTGCACGAGGCGGTGGCCCTGCTCGCAGCGCTGGATGCGCCGGTGATCGCCCGGCTGCGCGGCATCGTCGCCGGCGGCAGCATGAGCCTGGCGTTGGGCTGCGACCTCGCCGTGGCCTCGGAGACGGCGCGCTTCAACTTCGCCTACACGAAAGCAGGCACCACGGCCGACCTCGGCGGCTCGTGGTACCTGCCGCGCATCGTCGGCCTGCGCGCCGCGCTGCAGATCGCACTGCTGAACGAAACCCTCGACGCCGGGCGGGCACTGGCGCTGGGCCTGATCAACAAGGTCGTGCCCGACAACGAGCTCGACGCCGAGACCGCGCGCCTGGCGTGCGCGCTGGCGCAAGGGCCGACGCGCGCGCTGGGTGGCATGAAGCGGCTGCTGCGGCTGTCCGCCGGCAACGGACTGCACGACCAGCTTGCGCTCGAATTCGACAGCTTCGTTGCCAGCACGCTGACCGCCGATTTCCCCGAGGCGATCGACGCAATCCTCGGCAAGCGAATACCTCGCTTCAGCGGCGCGTGACGACAAGAGCTAAACCAAAGTCAATATATATCGCTGGATCCGCCATATCCGCGTCGCGAGAATGAGATTCGAAGACCGCACCAGCGGCACGACGAAGGAGACAAGGCCGTGAAACTCGAATATCCGTAGACCTTTCGCACCCAGGCGACAAAGGCTCCTGCGCGCTCGATACGGGTCGACAGAAAACCACTCAGTCCGGCGGCATTCGCGCCGATCCGGACATATTCCATCTACCGGAGGGACATATGGTCAATCGGGTCAAACTCGGTGCGCCGAGAATTCGCGTCATCACCATCGCCGCTGGGGCGGCGTGCAGTTTCGGCGCGCAGGCGCAGAACAATTCTGCCGTTACGATCTACGGCATATTCGACACCGGCGTCGAATACCTGACGAATGTCGGCCCGAACGGCGACCGCATGGTTCGCATGCCTTCGTTGACGGGAACCTTTCCGTCGCGCATCGGATTTCGCGGTACCGAAGATCTCGGCGGCGGAATGAAGGCCGTCTTCGTGCTCGAAGAAGGTTTCTCGCCCGACCAGGGCAGCCTGAACCAGGGCGGGCGCGCCTGGGGCCGGCAGGCCTTCGTGGGCATCGGCGGCGCGTGGGGCCAGGTTTCGCTGGGGCGCCAGTACTCGCAGATCTTCTTCTCGCTTCTCAGCGCCGACACGCTGGCGCCGAATATCTATGCCGCAGGTGTGCTGGACAGCTATCTGCCCAACGCGCGGGTCGACAACTCGATTGCCTACCGCGGCACCTTCGACGCGTGGACGGTGGGCGCGACGTATTCGGTCGGGCGCGACGCCGTGGCGCCCGCGCCCGCGGGCGGCTGCGCCGGCGAGAGCAGCAGCGACACCAAGGCCTGCCGCCACGCCTCGGCCATGTTGGCGTACTCGACGAAGGAATGGGGCGTCGCGGCGGCCTACGACAGCAACGCTGGCGGCGCCGGCGCGGGAAGCCCGCTGCCGCTGAGCTCGCAGACGGACACGCGCAAGATGATCAACGGCTTCTACACCGTCGGCCCGGCCACGATCGGCGCCGGTTTCGAGCGCCGCGTCAACGAGGGCGCACCAGCCGGCAACGCGTCGACGACCGCGCGCAGCGACTACTGGTGGCTGGGCGCGACGTACCGCGTCGACGTCATCAGCTACGACCTGCAGTACGGCTCGCTGAAGTACAACGACAGCAGCACCGGCAACGGCTCGCGCGTGCTGGCGGCGCGCGCGATGTACCACTTGTCGAAGCGCACCGCGGTCTATGCGACCGCGGGCCACATCGACAACCAGGGCACGAGCGCGGTCTCCATCGACGGTGGCAACATCAGCGGCTCGGCGCCGGCGGCCGGCGGCCAGCAGAGCGGGGTGATGCTCGGCATGCGCCACTTCTTCTGACGTCCGCACGCGCGGCCGGAAGGCCGCGCCGGCGTCGGCGTCGGACAAACTGTGAACGGAGAGCCATGAATCAGACCACTCGCCAGGTTCTCGAATCGGCCACCGTCTGGCGCGACGACACTGGCTGCTGCGGCGTGGAGACGAGCATCCTCATCGACGCGCCGGCGCGGCATGTCTGGCAGGTGCTCACGGATTTCGGGCATATGAGCGAATGGAGCAGCGGGCTGCAGCGCATCGACGGCGAGTTCCGCGATGGCGCGGAGGTCACGAGCCACTACCGCATGTTCGACAAGGTCTGGCCGGCGAAACATCGCCTGCGCGTCCAGCAGGGCGTCAGCTTCGGTTGGTCCGACGATCTGGACGGCGAGTTCAGCCAGGTGCGCGACAACCACGAGTTCGCGGTCCGCGAGCTTGGCGAGACCCTCTGCCAGTTCGTGCACGCCGACGCGTTCACAGGGGCGGACGGTCCGCGATTCGGGGCCACCCTGACGCGCGCCGCGGTCGACAGCTACCGGGCATTCAATCGCGAGCTCCAAGCCCGCGCGACGCGCAGGCCCTGAGGCCAGCCTTGAGGCCCCTTGCGCAGGCGCCGCGCCGTCAAAGGATGGCCTTCACGCGCTCCGGCGTCAGCGGCAGGTCGCGCAGCCGCTTGCCGGCAGCGTGGGCGAGCGCGTTCGCCAGCGCTGCCGAAGCGGGGCCGACCGTCGCCTCGCCGGCCCCCAGCGGCGGCGCGTCCGGCCGGTCGACGATGTGGATCTCGATCGGCGGCACCTCGTCGAAGGTCATGATCGGGTAGCCGGCCCAGTCGACCGACGTGACGGCCAGGGCGTCGAAGCGCATGCGCTCCTTCAGCGCCCAGCTCAGGCCCTGGACGATGCCGCCCTCGCACTGGCTCACCACGCCGTCGGGATTGATGATCTGGCCGACATCGACGGCGGCCACCGCGCGCACCAGCGAGACCTTGCCGCTGGCGCGATCGAAGTCGATGTCGACGACCACCGCGACGTAGGTGGAGATGTTCTTGTAGCGCGCGTAGGCGACGCCGCGCCCGCGCTTGCCGTCCGACGCCGCGCCGGGTTTCCAGCCGGCTGCGTCCGCCGCGGCCTGCAGCACGGCACGCGCGCGCGGATCGGGCAGATGGGCGAGCCGGAACGCGACCGGGTCGGCGCCCGCCGCCAGCGCGAGCTCGTCCATGAAGCACTCGATGGCGTAGATGTTGCCGTGCCCGCCCAGCGTGCGCAGCGAGCCGGTGCGCAGCGGCATCTCGGTCAGCAGGTGGTGCACGATGCGCTGGCGCGGCAGCTCGTACAGCGGCACGGCGTTGCGGTCGCCGTTGCCGAACGGCTGCGGAATCTTCAGCGGCGGCGAGACGTGATGCCCCTCGCCGAGATACCACGCGCCGAGTAGGTTCAGGCCGCCCGGCTGGCCGGGTCGGGTGGCGTGCGTATTGCTCCAGAGCTCGTAGTTCCAGTCGACGATGCGGCCTTCGGCCGAGAGGCCGGCCTTGGCCTCCATCAGCATGGCCGGCGCGATGGGCGACCACGCGAATTCGTCCTGCCGCGTCCACTGCAGCTTGACCGGCCGGCCGGGCAGCGCGCGCGCCAGCAGCGCGGCGTCGAACGCGGCGTCGTCGGCACCGTTGTGGCCGTAGCAGCCGGCGGCCTGGACGTGGATCACGTCGACGCTCTGCGGCGGCAGGCCGAGCGCAAGCGCCATATCGCCGCGCAGCGGGAACACGCCCTGCGTGTGCGACCACACCGTGAGCCGGCCGTCCGCGAACGACGCGAGCGCGCAGCTCGGGCCGATCGAGCCGTGCGACAGGTACGGCCGGCTGTAGCTGGCCTCGACCCACTTGACCACGGTGGCGGGCTCGGGCGGCTTCCCGGTCTCCTTGATGACGGTGTCGTCGCGGGCGAACGACTTCAGCGCCTGCGGCAGGCGGTTCTCGTCGGGCAGCGTCAGCGCGCCGGCCGTCCAGCGCGCGGATGCCTGCAACGCCTTCGCGGCAGCGATCGCCTGCTCTTCACGTTCGGCCACCACGCCCAGGAAGCTGGCGATGCGCACGACGGCCACGACTCCCGGCAGCGCGCGCACGCGCTTCTCGTCCGCTGTCTCCAGCACGGCGCCGGGCGAGGGCGGCCGCACGACGCGGCCGAAGGCCATGCGGGCCAGGCGCATGTCCTGCAAGAACACGCCGTGTGCCATCACTTTGCCAGGTAGGTCGATGCGCGTCACCGACCTTCCGACGAGCTTGTGCTCCGCCCGCGGCTTGGGCCGCACGCGGGCCGAAACGTCGCGCTCGAGCAGCGCCGCGTCGCCGCGAACGATCTCGCCGTAGGCCAGCTGGCGCCCGTCGGCGCTGCGCACCCTGCCGCGCTCGACCTTCAAGGTGCTGGCGTCGACCTGCAGGCGCTCCGCCGCCGCCGCCACCAGCAACCAGCGCGCCTGCGCGCCGGCGGCACGCAACGCCGAGCCGCTCTGTTCCACCGACTGCGAGCCGAACGTGTAGCCCTCGTCGGGGCTGCGCGCGGTGCTGGCCGAGACCATGCGCACCTGGTCCAGCCCGAGGTCCATCTCTTCGGCCGCGATCTGCGCCAGCGCGGTGAGGATGCCCTGGCCGAGCTCGGCCTTGCCGGTGTAGATGGTGGCGACGTTGTCATCGGACACCGCGATCCAGCCTTCCAGGCGCTTGTTCTTCGCGAAGCTCATCGGCGGCGGCCCTTCGACCACCTGCGCGCGCCCGCCCACGGGGACCAGCGAGAACGTCGCGACGACGGCGCCGAGCCCGAGCCCGAAACGGCGCCGGGTGAGCTGCCCGCTGGCCTGCGGCATCGCGCCCATCAGGCCGGCCCCGCGGCGGCGCGGCGCACCGCCTGCACGATGCGGTTGTGCGAACCGCAGCGGCACAGGTGGCCCGACAGCGCCTGCCGGATCGCCGCTTCGCTGGGCGCCTTGTCGCGGTCGAGCAGGGCCTTCGCCGTCATGATCATGCCGTTGGTGCAGTAGCCGCACTGCGCCGCCTGCGCCTCGACGAAGGCGCGCTGCAGCGGATGTGGCGCGCCGTCCTTCGCCAGCCCGTCGAGCGTGACGACGGCGGCCTTGCCGACCGCGCGCACCGGTATCACGCAGGAACGGACCGGCTTGCCGTCGACGAGCACCGTGCACGCGCCGCACTGCCCGAGGCCGCAGCCGAACTGGGGCCCATTGAGCGCCAGGTCGTTGCGCAGGACGTAGAGCAAGGGCGTGTCGGGCTCGCAAGTCACCGGGGCGGGGCGGCCGTTCACCCGCAGCTGGAATGTCGTCGTCACGAGCGCGCCGCGTCGAACTCGAGCCCGAAGAGCCGGCAGGCGTTGTCGCGGCCGATCTTGCGGCGGTCGTTCTCGCTGATCTCGCAGCGGTCGAACCAGCGCGACGCGTCCTCGTGCGTCTCGAACGGGTAGTCGACCGAATACATGATGCGGTCCGCACCCACCTCTAGCATCGTCGACAGCAGCGTCGGCGTGCGGAAGTGGCCGCTGGTCGTGATGTGGACGTTCTCGCGCAGGTAGTCGCCCACCTCGCGCTTGCACGGCACGCCGCGCGGCGCCTTCCGCATGATGTTGTCGACGCGCCAGATGTTGAACGGGATGAACTCGCCGAAATGGCCCAGGATCATCTGCAGCGCCGGGTGGCGGTCGAACAGCCCGGTGGTCATCAGGCGCAGCGCGTGCGTGCTGGTCTCCACCGCGAACGACCAGGTGGCCGCGGTGAGCCAGGGGAATCCGTCGTAGATCGGCGCGCGGCTGGGCAGCGGGTCTCGCGGGTGCATGTAGAACGGCTTGCCGAGTGCAGCGGCGCTGGCCCAGAAGTCGTTGAACATGGCGTGGTCGTAGTAGACGACGTTCTCCGGGTCGTTCACCTGCGAGAAGCCGTTGACCATGAAGCCGTGGAAGCCGAAGTCACGCACGCAGCGCTCGAGCTCGCGCGCGGCCGCCGCCGGGTCCTGCATCGGCAGGGCCGCGAAGCCGCCCAGGCGCTGCGGGTGCCGGGCGACGTGCTCGGCCAGCGTGTCGTTGGCGCGCCGCGCCACGTCGCACGCGACCTTCGGGTCGTGCAGGCTCTGGATGCCGGGCGAGTTGAGCGACAGGATGGAAAAGGCCGTGCCGCCTTCGTCCATGCGCTCCAGGCGCTGGTGCGCGATGTCGAGCAGGTTGGCCTTCATGCGAGCCCACACGTCGCCGGGCGCGTAGATCTTCGACTGCTCGATCGTCAGGTCGGTCGCGAAGTGCTCTTCGAGGGCGATCTTGTCGCGCATGTCTCGTGTCTCATTGAACTGTACAAATGTAAAGTATAAGCTTCGGCCAACGGGTTGCAAGAACTTCTTCGGGCACCCGCGGGTTCTCCATGAAAAAACACAGAGACAAGCTCCCGCTGACGGCGCTGCGGGCCTTCGAGGCGGCCGCACGCAACCGCGGCCTGAAGATGGCGTGCGAAGAACTTCACCTCACGCCGGGCGCCATTTCGCAGCAGGTGCGCGAGCTGGAGCAGCGGCTGGAGGTACAGCTCTTCGACCGCAGCTTCGGCCGCTACGAGCTCACGCCGATGGGGCAGCTGCTGGTGAGCCGCCTCACGCGCTGCTTCGACGACCTGGAACAGGCGGTGGCCGAAGTGCGGGCGCGCGCCGAGCCGCGCCGGCTGCGGCTGAAGCTTGCCCCGACCTTCGCAGCGCGGTGGTTCGCGCCGCGCCTGGTCTCGTTCTTCTCGCACAGCCCGGGCATGGACCTCGAGGTCGCAACGCTGTCGACCGACGCCGAAGTGGGCTTCGACGATTGCGACTTCCTGGTCCGCGTCGGCCGGCCGCCGTGGCCGGAGCTGGACAGCATCTTCCTGTTCGACGACGAACTCGTCACCGTCTGCAGCCCGCACCTGGCGGCACAGCTGCGCGAGCTTGCCGACCTGCGCGGGCAGACCTTGCTGCATTCGTCGTTGCGCGAAGAGAGCTGGTCGATCTGGATGCGCAGCGCCGGCCTGGACCCCGCCTGCGCCGAACACGGCGCGCGCTTCCCCAACGCGGCGCAAGCCTGCGAGGCGGCGGCCAGCGGCGGCGGCGTCGCGGTCACGCAATGGGCCTACGTCGGTCAGGACCTGAAGAGCGGCCGCCTGGCGGTTCCGTTCGAGCACCACGCGTCCAGTGGCAACGGCTGGTACATGGTCAATTCCAAGTACCGCAGCGACGAAAAGAAGATTGCCGACTTTCGCGCCTGGCTCGGCGGCATGGTGCAAGCCGAGCGCCGCTTGATTCAAGAAAACTAAACACCCCGCAAGACATATCGATTGAGTCGCAGGCGACCCGCCGCCCAGAATGGCCCACGACATGCGCCGCGTGCAGAGCACGCAGCCGCGACAGGAGACAGGCATGCCCCAAACGGAGAGACCGGCCGCGCTGCCGGCCGAATACGAACGCCAGTTGCAGGAGGCCCACCTGCGCCCGCTTTGGCTGGCCAGCGTGAGCGACGCGACACGCGCCGAATCCGGGCAGCCGCTGCGGCGCGCGCGGCCGCACGCCTGGTCCTGGAGCACGGTGCGCGAGCGGCTGCTGAAGGCCGGCGAGCTGGTTGCGGTCGAACAAGCCGAGCGCCGCGTGCTGGTGCTCATCAATCCCGGGCATCGCACGCCCGACGGCGTGTCTGCCGACTCGTCGCTCTTCGTCGGCGCCCAGCTCGTGCTGCCCGGCGAGTCGACCTCGAGCCACCGCCATTCGGCCGCCGCCACGCGCTTCGTCGTCGAAGGCTCGGGCGCCTGCACCATCGTCAACGGCGAACGCCTGCCGATGGAGCCGGGCGACCTGATCCTCACCCCGCCGCACCATTGGCACGAGCACGCGAACGAAGGCGGCGAACACGCGATCTGGCTCGACATGCTCGACGTACCGGTGAGCGCGCCGCTGGACGCCGTGTACTTCGAAGCCGGGCCGCGCACGCCGCCCGCCGAGCAGCGGCCCGAACGCGCGGCCTGGTGCGCGGCCGGCCTGCTGCCCTACCGCAGCCCGAGCATCGCCCCGCAGCGCTACCCCATGCTGCGCTACCGCTGGACCGAGGTGCGCAAGGCGCTCGACGCGGTCGCCTCGGCCGCCGCACGGGGCGAGGCCGTGCACATGATGTACGCCAACCCCGAGACCGGTGCCAGCCTGCTCGAGCCTTACGGCTATTCGGCGCGCCTGCTGCGACCGGGCGAGGAAGTGGCGCCGCCGCTCACGTCGGCCAGCGCGGTCTTCCACGTCGTCGGCGGCGACGGCGAATCGCAGATCGGCGAGCACACGTTCGCGTGGCAGCAGGGCGACGTCATCGCCGCGCCGTCGCAGCTGGCGGTGCGCCACCGCAACCGGTCGCGGACCCGCCCCGCGTACCTGCTGCAAGTCGACAACGCGCCACTGCAGTCCAAGCTCGGCTGGTACCGCGAATGGCCCTGAAGGAAACAAGAACATGAGACTCGCCCCCATTGTCCTGCTGTCCTGCGTGATCGGATTGATGTTCAGCATCTCTCCGACCTTCCTGGCCAGCATGAGCGTCTTCATCAAGCCGCTGGCGGCCGAATTCGGCTGGGGCCGGACGCAGGTGGCCGCGGCGGTCTCCGTCAGCACGCTGCTGCTGGCGGTGTGCTCGCCTGTGATCGGCCCACTGCTCGACAGGCACGGGCCGCGCCGCGTGATCCTGGCCGGGACCGTGCTCTTCGCCGCCGCGGTCGCGAGCATGGCCCTGCTGAACGGCAGCTATGCCATGTACTTGGGCGTCGCAGCGCTGATCGGCATCACCGGCACCGCGAGCAACGCGTTCACCTACCTGTCGATCCTGCCGAACTGGTTCGACAAGCGCTACGGCCTGAGCCTGGGCATCGCGATGATCGGCGTGGGCCTGGGCCAGCTTGCCGCGCCCTTGTACGCGAACGCGCTCATCGCCGACTACGGCTGGCGCCTGGCCTATGCCTTGATCGGCTTGCTGATCCTGGTGGTGACGGTGCCGAACGCGTTCTTCCTGTTGCGCGACCGGCCGGACGAGGGCGCGGTGAAGCACGTGAAGGCCATTGCGCCGGCGGCGGGCGCCACACGCGCCGAAGCGATCGCGCAGCCGGTGTTCTGGCGCCTGTCGATCAGCTTCTTCCTGATCACGGTCGCGGCTTCGGGCTGCATCATCCACCTCGTGCCGCTGCTCACCGACCGCGGCGTCACGCCGGGCAACGCGGCCGGAATGGCCGCGCTCATCGGCTCGTCGCTCATGATCGGCCGGCTCGTCACCGGCGTGCTGCTGGACTACCTCAGTGCGACCTTGATCGGCGTGGTCTGCTTCGCCGGCGCGGCGGGCGGCATCGCAATGCTGATGGTGGGCGTTCAGGGGCTGTGGGTGCCGGTCGCCATCATCCTCATCGGCACTGCGTTCGGCGTCGAAGGCGACCTCATGGCCTACATGACGCGGCGCATCTTCGGCCTGCGGGCCTACGGCGCGATCTACGGCCTGATGTTCGGCATCTTCAACGCCGGCATCGTGCTCGGTCCGCTGTTGATGGGCCTGTCGTACGACCTGACGAAGAGCTACGACAACGGCCTGGCCGTGATGCTCGCGATGGCGGTCGGCGCGGTGACGCTGATCGGCTGGTCGTCGTCGAAGCCGGCCTATGAGCCGGAGATCCGGCCGCACGCGTCGTGACCCTCAACCCCTCGAAGGATCTTTGGACATGAAGCTGGTGCGCTTCAACGGCGGGCGGCTGGGCGTCGTCCGCGGCGATTCGGTCGTCGACGTCACCGACGCCGCGCAGATCGATCCCGGCGAGTTTCCGCCGGTGGGAATGAACCGGCTGATTGCCGACTTCCCGGCGCGCCGCGCCGCGCTCGAAGCGGTGCGCGGCCCTGAGCTGGCGCTCGGCACGCTGACGCTGGAGACGCCCGTGCCGTGGCCGAACAAGCTGATCGCGCTGCCGATCAACTTCAAGGCCCACGGCGAGGAGATCCTCAACGCGCCGACGGCGCTGATGGCGCGCGGCTTCTTCCTCAAGGCGCCGAGCGCGCTCAGCGGCGCGGGCGAGCCCATCGTGCTGCCCGATCTGCCGCAGCACCAGGTGCACCACGAGGCCGAGCTTGGCATCGTCATCGGCCGCCAGTGCCGCCACGTGAGCCGCAGCGACGCGCTCGGCGTGGTGTTCGGCTACGCCTGCGCGCTCGACATCACGGTGCGCGACATGGCGGTCGACCGCGTGCTGCGCAAGTCCTACGACACCTTCGCCCCGCTCGGGCCGTGGGTGGTGACGGCCGACGAGGTGCCCGACCCTTCGCAGCTGCAGATGAAGCTGTGGGTCGGCGACGAACTGCGCCAGGACGCGAACATGCGCGACCTGCTGGTGGACGTGCCCGGCATGATCGCGATGACCTCGGCGGTCATGACGCTGTACCCCGGCGACATCATCTTCGGTGGCACGCCGGCCGGCATCGGCCCCATCCGGGCGGGCGACGTCGTGACGATCGAGATCGAGCAGGTCGGCCGCATGTCGGTGCCGGTGGTGCAGGGCCAGGGCGGCGGCAACAGCGCGTTCGAAGGCTACGACCCGCAGTTCGACGGCACCATCACGCGCCCGGTCGCGAAGGCTTGAAGGCCATGGGGCTGATCAATCGCACCCGCGGGCTCGGGCCCGGCTACGGTAGCCGATCCACTGTCGCACGGATGTAGGCCCAGACCTGTTCGACCTGTTCGGCGCCGAGCACGCCGCGCCAGGGTGGCATCTGATTCTTGCCGTTGAGCACCGAATTGGCGAAGCGTTCGTGCTCGTTCGGGCGCAGCCGCCGCAGGTCGAAGGTCACGCCAGCGCTGGTGTTGCGCAGTCCTTCGCCGTGGCAGCGTGAGCAGTAGTCATCATAGATCGCAGCGCCTGCCTCGGTCTCGCCGCGCCTGTCCTGGGCGAACGCCGGTGTCGTACAGAGGATGAGAATTGCGGCGATGCCCACGCGACCAGACGGTCCAGGGCGTTTGGCAGGCCGTGCGATCCGTTGGGTTCTCGAGTGCGCCATGCCCCACTTCATCTGTCTGGTCTCCCGGACTAGTGGCCGGATGCCGAACGCTGCGGGAAGTCCTCGAACAGCCTGAACGTCCAGACCGTTCCTCCGGCCGGGACATGAGCCAGCCGAGGGTCCGCGACATGCGTCGCGTAGACGCCGCCGATGCCGCTGTTGGCCGTTATGTATTGCTTGCCGTCCTTCTCCCAGGTGATGGGCGAGCCGTTGATGGCCGAGGGGGTCTGGAACTGCCACAGGAGCTTGCCGGTGTCGGCATCGAACGCCATCAACTCGCCGGTCATTTGCCCCGTGACTACAAGCCCGCCGGCGGTCACGAACGTGCCGGCATAGTTCGGCGTCTTGAACGGAACTTCCCATTTGACTTCGCCGGTCAGCGGGTTGATGGCTTTCAGGCTGCCGCGCTTCTCAGGATCGAAGACGAATGGGAACTTCACGCCGTAGTGGGGACTGCCCGGCTTGAGATTGGCGATCCTTTCCACTGGAAGCGTCTCGTAGTCCATGCCGATTTCCAGCGTGTTGATGTAGAGGAGGCCGCGGGTCGGGTCAAATGCCATCGGCGGCCAGCCCTTGCCGCCGCCCACCGACGGATAGATGCGGGCCTTGCCGCCTTTCTGAATGAGCGACTTCACTTCCTCGCTCCACACAGGTCGGCCGGTCTTCAGATCAATGTGGTCGGCCCAGTTCACCTGCACGAACTTGTTGGCGGCCAGGAGTTTGCCGTTGGTGCGATCGAGCACATAAAGGAAGCCGCTGCGGTTGGCTTGCATGACGACTTTGCGGTTGGTGCCGCTCGCGTCCTTGAGATCGGCAATGATCCACTCGTTGACACCGTCATAGTCGAACGGATCGTTCGGGTTCATCTGGTAGGACCAGACCACCTTGCCGCTCTTCGGCTGGAGCGCCAGCACCGAGTTGGTGTAGAGGTTGTCGCCCTTGCGCAGAATCGGGTTCCAGGGAGCCGGGTTGCCGACGCCCCAGTAGACAAGGTCGAGTTCGGGATCGTAGGTTCCGGTCACCCAGGTGCCGCCGCCCGCAGGCTTGCTGCCGTCGGGCCAGCTGTCATAGCCGGGCTCACCCGGCCCCGGAATGGTGTAGGTGCGCCACAGCGATTTCCCGGTCTGGGCGTCGAGGCCTTCCAGATAGCCGCGCACGCCGAACTCGCCGCCGGACACGCCAGCGATGACCACGCCGTTGGCGACGAGCGGCGCGACCGTCATCGTGTAGCCTTCGCTCGGGTCGGACGACTTGGTGCGCCAGACTTCCTTGCCAGTCTTGAGGTCAAGCGCGATCACGTTGGCATCGAGCGTCTCACGATAGAGCTTGCCGTCGAACATCGCGGCGCCGCGATTGACCAGGCCACAACAGACCACGCGCGTCGTCTCCGGCGGATACTGGATCAGGCTCTTCCAGATTTCCTTTCCGCTCAGGGCGTCGATCGCGACGGTCTTTTCATGATCGGTGATGTAGATCACCCCGTCCTTGACCAGCGGCTGCGCTTCGAGGCCGCGGTTGTCGGCCATGCTGTAGGACCAGACCGGCACCAGCTGCTTGACGTTGTCCCGGTTGATCGTGGACAGCTGGCTATAGCGCTGGCCGTTGTAGCCCATCCCATAGGTAAGGACGTCGCCCGGCGTCTTGGCGTCGTTCTTCAAATCATCGGCGCTCTGCGCGAAGGCCGCCACCGGCAACGCCGCGCCGACGAATACGGCCAATAGGCTTTCGCGCAACATCGGTTTCCTTCTTGTGCTCGTCGACACGAAGCATTTGTTCATTGCGGCGAGATACGACCCGGCAGCGAGTGCAGTGGATGGGGGCAGATCGTTGTCCGAATAAACCTGGACGAACGTAAAGAATAGTGGAGTAGCGCCGACGGCGCAATAGGGTCTCGGGTATTCGGCCTCTTGGGGCCCCTTTTCACCGGATTCAACCGGTGCCGCTCACCACTGGTCGGAACGCATCAGTGGCAACCAGTTGCCGTTGCCACGCTCGTAGACCGTGATGGCGCCGTACCTCGGTTCAGCGTTGGCGCTGGAGCGCATGATGCCGATGACCGGGGTGATCGCGTCGATGGTACGCATAGGTTCAAGAAAACTAAACGCCCTGCAAGACATATCGATTGAGTGGCGAGCACCCGCTGCCCAGAATGACTCACGAGATCGAACAGGTCAGCCTGCCTGCGAAAGCCGGCTGCGACCTTTGGCGCTGGCCGGTGCTTCCGGCAGTGCCGAGGCGCAGGTGCGCACACGGTCCGGAGAGGCGCGCCGGTCGAGCGAAACGACCCGTTCGGCGCAACTAAATGCCAACCAAAACTCGTCGGTTGAGGTCCACGCCGCTAGCACGAAGAATGAAGCCCCTGTCATCCAGCCAGCTCACCCCAATGAACGCGGACACCTTCGATGCCATGGACCTCAACGACTTCGTTGAGCCCAGCCGCTACAAGTTCCTCACAGGTTCGGTGGTGCCGCGGCCCATCGCGCTGGTCACATCGGTCGGCAAGTCCGGCGTCGTCAACGCCGCGCCGTACAGCCAGTTTGTCATCGTCTCGGTGACGCCGCCGCTGCTGGGCATCGTCGCCCACGAAGGCGAGCATGGGCAGAAGGACACCGTGCGCAACATCCTCGAGACCGGCGAGTTCGTCATCAACACCGTCTCCGAGAATATGGCGAATCAGGTGCAGCAGTGCTCCGAGCCGTACCCGCCCGAGATCAGCGAAGTCATCGAGGCGGGTTTCCACACGCTGCCTTCACTGAAGGTGGGGCCGCCGCGCATTGCCGAGTCGCCGCTGCACTTCGAATGCAAGCTGCACCGCACGGTCGATTTCGGCATTCCCGAATCGCGCACGATGCTCGTCGTCGGCGAGGTGGTCATGGTGCACTGCGCCGAAGGCGTGCGCAGCGGCCACCGCATCGACCACCTGCGCTTCAACCCGCTCGGGCGTATCGCCGGCCGCAGCTACTGCAAGACCGGGGACACGCTGCATGTCTGAGTCGGGTGCCTTCACGGGGTTCGCGGCACCGCAGGCGCTGGCCGGCCTGCGCGTGCTGGACCTGTCCGGGCTGGCCGGCCAGTACTGCGGCAAGCTGTTCGCCGACCTCGGCGCCGACGTCATCCTCGTCGAGCCGCCGGGTGGCTCGCCCGTGCGGCGCGAAGGTCCCTTCCTCGACGACCACGCCCACCTCGAATACAGCCTAACGTTCGGCTACCTCAACGCCGGCAAGCGCGCCATCGGCCTGGACCTGGACCACCCCGAAGGCCAGCGCGTGCTGAAGGCGCTGGCGGCGAAGGCCGACCTGCTGATCGAGTCCGACAAGCCCGGCGTGCCCGCGCGGCGCGGGCTCGACGCCGCGGCCTTGCGCGCGTTGTCGCCGCGGCTCGTGGTCACCAGCATCACGCCGTTCGGCCAGACCGGGCCGTACGCGCAGTACGAATCCGAAGAGCTGGTCGCTCTGGCGCTCGGCGGCCTGCTGTACCTGGGCGGCTACGCCGACAGCGCGCCGATGGCCGCTGCCGGCAACCTGGCGTGCTTCGCGGCCGCGCAGTTCGCCGCCGTGGCGTCGATGACCGCGCTGTGGGCCAGCGAAGGGCCGCAAGGCGAGGGCCGGCACATCGACGTGTCGATCCAGGAAAGCGTGGTGATGGCGATGGAGAACGCGATCCAGTTCTTCGACCTCGAAGGCAGCGTGCGCAAGCGCGAAGCCGGCCAGCAGAAGCTGGCAGGCATGGGCGTCTTCGACTGCGTCGACGGGCAGGTGTACCTGATGGCCGGCGGTATCTCGTCGTCGGCGTTCTGGCAGTCGACCACGCAATGGCTGGTGGATGCCGGCGTGCCCGGTGCAGCGCAGCTTGCCGAGCCGCAATGGAGCGACGCGGACTATCTCGCCACCGAAGACGCGAAGGCGATCTTCTCCGGCCTCCTCGCGCCCTTCGCGGCCGCACGCACGAAAGAGCAGCTCTACCGCGAAGGACAAGGGCGCCGCATTCCGATCTGCCCGATACAGACACCGGCCGACCTGGTCGGCGACCGCCAGCTTGCGCACCGCGGCTTCTTTGTGCCGCTGCAGCACCCGGCCTCGGGCCGCACGCTCAGCGTGCCCGGCGCGCCGTACGCGTTGAGCAAGACGCCATGGCGCCTGGCCGGCAGCGTGCCGCGCCTGGGCGAGCACACCGCACAGGTGCTCGGCGAGCTGGGCATAGCCGCGGGCGAGATGGCCGCGCTGCTGCAGTGTGGAGCGATTCAATGAAGAACACGCTGCCTGCACTGCCTACATTGCCTCTAGCCGGCATCCGCGTCGCCGACTTCACCTGGATCGGCGCCGGGTCGTTCACCACCAAGCTGCTGGCCGACTTCGGCGCCGACGTCATCAAGGTCGAAAGCAGCGGCCGCCTGGACCCGCTGCGCACCAGCCGCCCCTACCGCGACGGCACGCCGGGCGTGAACCGCAGCGGCTACTTCGCCGACCGCAACAGCAGCAAGCGCGGCATCACGCTGAACCTGAAGACGCCGCGCGCGCAGGAACTGGCGCGCCGCCTGGTCGCCGGCAGCGACGTGGTAGCCAACAACTTCACGCCCGGCACGATGGAGAAGTTCGGCCTCGGCTACGGCGCCGTGCGCGAGATCAAACCCGACATCGTCTACCTCGCGATGTCGATGACGGGTGCGAGCGGTCCCGACCACAAGTACCTCGGCTTCGGGCTGACGATCGGCGCGCTGACCGGCCTGCAGCACCTGTGCGGCCTGCCCGGGCGCGAGCCGGCCGGCACCGGCACCAACTACCCGGACCACATCCCCAACCCGTGCCATGCGGCCTTCGCGGTGCTGGCGGCGCTGCGGCACCGGCGGCGCACCGGTGAAGGCCAGTACATCGACGTCGCCCAGACCGAGCCGACGATCGCGCTCTTCGGCCCGGCCATCCTGCAGTACACCGCCAACGGTGAAGTCGCCGGCCGCACCGGCAACCAGCGCGGTGCGAAGGCCGCGCACGGCGTCTACCCCTGCGCGGGCGACGACTGCTGGATCGCGATCGCGGCCTGGTCCGACGCGGCCTACGCTGCGCTCGTCGGCGTGCTCGGCCAACCCGCGTGGGCGACGACCGAGTTGGCGGCCAGTGCCGCGGCGCGGCTGGCGCGCCGTGACGAGCTCGATCGGTTGATCGGCGCGGCGACGCAGCACTGGAACGCCGATGCGCTGATGGCCCGCCTGCAGGCCGCGGGCGTGCCCGCCGGCGTGGTGCACACGGCGGCCGGCATCGTGCAGCACGACCCGCAGCTCAGGCACCGCGGCCACTGGGTGCAGCTCGACCACCCGGAGATGGGGCCGTCGATCTACAACGCACCGCCGTTCCGCCTGTCCGGCGTGGAGGGCGTGCCGTGTTCGCCGGCGCCCCTGCTGGGTCAGCACACCGACGAGGTGTGCCGCGATGTCTTTGGCCTCGACGACGCCGAGATCGAGGCGTTGCGCCGCGAGGACGTGTTGTCGTGAGCGTCGTGACCTTCAGCGAGGCCGTCGCCGCTTTCGCTGCCGGCTTCGACCCTGCCCTGCTGGAGCCTGCGCACGTGCACCAATGCGCACGCGCGCTGGTCGACACCGTGGCAGTGGCGCTGGCCGGGCGCCACCAACCCGCGGCGCGCCGCGCGGCCGGCTATGCGCGCGCTGCCGGGCCCGGCGCGGCGGCGCTGTGGGGCCGGCACGGCTTCGCGACCGTCGAGGCAGCGGCGCTCTACAACGGCGTGGCCGCCCACGTGCTCGACTACGACGACGTCTGCTCGCCGATGAGCGGCCACCCCAGCGTCGCGCTGCTGCCGGCGCTCGTCGCGCTGGCGCAGTCGCGCGACCTGCCGGGCCGGCGCGTCGCCAGCGCCTACGTGGTCGGCTTCGAGGTCGCGTGCCGCCTCGGCCGCGCGCTGGGCTCCGCGCACTACGACCGCGGCTGGCACACGACCGCGACCGTCGGCACCATCGCCGCGGCCGCGGCCTGCGCGCACCTCGTCGGGCTGGACGCCAAGCGCACCGCGAATGCCATCGGCCTGGCCGCGTCACAGACCGGCGGCACGCGCGAGCATTTCGGCACCGACGCCAAGTCGTTCCAGGCCGGGCAATGCGGCGCCGCAGCGGTACGCGCCGCGCTGCTGGCCGAAACCGGCTTCACCGCTTCGGCACGCGCGCTCGACGGCAAGGCCGGCCTGTTCGCGCTGTACGGCGCCGAGAGTCCCGAGGCTATCGTCGCCGAGCAGGCCGCATTCGGCTCGTGGCCACTCGAGATCGACCGCAGCGGCATCGAGATCAAGAAGTACCCCGCGTGCTACGCCACGCACCGCCCGCTGGACGCGCTGCTTCAGCTGCACCGCGAACACCGCTTCGGCATCGACGACATCGCGCGCATCGATGTGCTCACCAGCGGCAGCGGCCTCGCGCCGCTGCGGCATGCGCCGGCGAGCACCGGCACGCAAGGTCAGTTCAGCCTGCCCTACGTGCTGGCGGCGGCTTTGCTGGACGGCGAGATACGGTTGTCGAGCTTCACCGACAACGCCGTCCTGCGGCCCGCGGCGCAGGCCTTCTTCGCGAAGGTGCATGCGCGCGAGAGCACGGCACCGATGCTGCCGCGCTCGGCCGAGATCGAGCTCACGCTGGTCGATGGCCGGCGGCTGGCGCAGCGCATCGACACGCTCCGCGGCGCACCCGAAAACCCACTCGGCGACGACGAACTGCAGCGCAAGGCCGCGGACTGCCTGGCCTTTGGCGACTGCGGGCGCGACGCCGCGGCCCTGGTCGATGCGGCCTTTCAGCTCGGCGAACTGCCGATGCGCACGGTCATCGACCGCATGCTCGTTTTGCCCGGGAAGCCCGCATGACCACCAGCATCTTCTACGAAGTCGACCGCATGGTCGCGACGATCACGCTGAACCGCCCGGAGGCGATGAACGCGCTCGATCCCGAGACCCTGGAAGGTGTGAACCAGGCCTTCGAGCGCGCCGATGCGGACCCCGACGTGCGCGTCGTCATCCTCACCGGTGCCGGCGAGCGCGCCTTCTGCACCGGCTCGGACCTGAAGCGAACCATGCCGCCGAAAGAAGGCTTCGCCGAGCTGGCGTTCAGCGGCCGCCAGCGCACGTACCCGTTCTCGGGGCTGGACATCGACAAGCCCGTGGTGTGCGCGATCAACGGCTACGCGCTCGCCGGCGGGATGGAGATGGCGCTGGCATGCGACATCCGCCTGGCCGCCAGCCACGCCGAGTTCGCGCAGGCCGAAGTGCGCGTCGGCAGCATCCCGGCGGCGGGCGGCACGCAGCGCTTGCCGCGCACCGTGGGGCTGTCGGACGCGATGCTGATGATGCTCACCGGCGACCGCATCGACGCTCAGGCCGCGCTGCGCATGGGTCTGGTCAGCCACGTCGTGCCGCTGCCCGAGCTGCTGCCGCTGGCGCGCCAGATCGCGCAGCGCATCGCCGACAACGCGCCGCTGTCGGTGCGCTCGATCAAGCGCCTGGTTCGTCAGGGGCTGGACATGCCGCTCGAAAGCGGGATCCAGTCCGAGCAGTACGTGCTGGGTCTGCTGCGCGACACGCATGACCGCCTCGAAGGGCGGCGCGCCTTTCAGGAAA
>Ga0307513_10000606_pt1 | contig 51394 bp, 45 predicted proteins | sample 15_EM_MG_FD_202174 | JGI IMG/M metagenome (GOLD analysis project Ga0307513, IMG submission 202174) | Populus trichocarpa ectomycorrhiza microbial communities from riparian zone in the Pacific Northwest, United States - 15_EM | ecosystem: Host-associated > Plants > Roots > Unclassified | place... | reverse complement strand
ACCCCCCCCCCCCCGCCCCCCCCCCCCCCCCCCCCCCCCCCCCCCCCCCCGGGCGCCCCCCGCCCCCCCCCCCCCCCCCCGAATCCAAACATACCTTCAAAACCTTCTCATACTCCTTTGCCATCACCTTATGCGCAGCTTCCGTATGCGAAACATAAGCTTCAATGTATCCAACCGCATGCTTCCAAGCCCTCAATCGCTCAACCAATAATCCCGCTACGTCCCCTCTCTCCACAGGAATTGCTTCTTCAGATGTCATTGAGTCGAAGGTGTTGTCGTGCCGAAGTGTAGGATGTTTGTCCTCCTGAGACAACGTCGTAGCCATGGCGTCTTCAGTAGCAATTTACTCTGCAAACAGGACAAGTGGGGGGTACTGTTGACAAACTTAGGTAAGCAGGTGAAACAGGAGATTGGCTCTCTCGATTGGCTATTACTTACGGTATCGTCGCTCTAATTAACCTAAACTTGGTGAATGAGGAAATGGTATCTGTTTAATTCAAGGGTATCATAATATTATCTGATGGTGGAAGGAAGGAAGGAAGGCATATAAATTAAAGGATTAATTGTGTAGATAGGGCTCGTAGATGGTCCCTGCCTTTATTTATGGCAACTAGAGGCCTCCACGGTGCTCAGTGCTAGAGGTGCCTGCTTTCTTCAAGGAAACCCATGCGATAATTTGTGATTGACGTCATGGTGAAGTTTGTCGTCACGAAGGTCCCTACCCTACCAATACTTGCCATACTCTACGGTAGAGCACCAGCAAGGGACTGTGCTTGCATCGGAGGCCCAGTAAAAGCCTCCTCGTCACCAAAAGCGTCACCATGCGAAAACGTTTTTGAATGCTGCTCACGAAAGTGTGCTCATCGCTAACGATAGTCGGGGGGGTTAGAGCGTGGATTGGAATCGGGAATTACCGTTCCATCCTTACAAGAAAAAGATCTACACTCACTGTTGCTACAGTATGGATCAAGATTTTTGGATTTGGAGAGGGATGGGTTTGATAAGTTACCCGCGATCGGGGAGTGGTGATATCAGATTGAAGATCGCATTCTCGCTACCGACAAGTTTCGTGGGGCTCCTCATGGGGCATGCATGCATGGACGGCGCCCGCAAGGCAAATACCATACTTCGGTACAGCACCTATTGTGCCACTAAATCCACACACCATCACTCGAAAACCGCTAGCTGCTAGTGCACTATATCCCATACTCTAGAAAGAGGAGTTGGTATCATTTCCCCATCTTGCGTCTCAGCAATGAGAAAAATCATGAAATGCCATTAAGAGGAAACGCCCCCACTGTCTAATGCTGTAAAAGAAAAGGAGACAATAAACAAAATTCTAATACACCATCTATATCTAAAAAGCGGGGCGGGTAGTGGGAAAAAAGAAAAGACAGACAGACATGATGGAGAGGAGTGAATAATACAGGGCGCAAGATTAGACAAGGAAACTAGCAAGAAAGAAAAAATACACATATATTAGTATCCACCAAACTCATGCAAACGCCAAAAGCAATCCCCTCGGAGAACAGGGACCAATAAAGATAAGAAAATCAACATAGGAAATGGAAGGGGGTGTAAAAAATGCGTTGTCTATCTGCCTCTTGGTTGGAACCTCCTCGACCTTCTATCAGCCCCTATGACGAGAGGGTGCCTACCAAGGGCTCCCCTCGAAATCTGTTTATCGCTTCCGTCTCTGCAGGAGAGAGTGCATGATAGGCATCAGGGAAGGGCTCGGGGGGCTGCCCTGGGGACTAGTGGTGAGGCTGGCAGGTGCACTGCTGGGCCCGCCAGGGTAGGTAGGTGGGTTTGAAGAAGAGCTCAAGTATCTTGTTCCCGAACGAATTGCAGTGCTATATGATGGGACTTTCGACAGTGCACTCATATCCACCTCATCCTCCGTCGGTTCATCCGGCGAGTGCGCCCTCGTGCTGGGCCCACTATGGCGCACGATGTGTCCAACTGATTCCGCCGGCCTTGAAAAGTAGTCCCCACCGGCACGTTGGCTTAGCCGCGCTGCCACTTCTTCTGCCATAGTCCTAGATGGCGAGCCTGGGAGTGGTAACGAGGGACTGGTGCTGCCGGTATTTATGTGGTTGGGTGCCCTCGGTGGAGTATAAGAGCCGGACCTTCCTAGGCCGCCCCCCGAATACGTGGCAAGGTTCTCGGAGGAATTCTGTCGCGATAGGTTGGGCGAGTTAGGACCGGAAGGAAGCGGAGTGTGCACTGGAGTTTCGTAGTCCTGGGGTAGGCCCTGATATAATCGATCCAGATAGTGGTTGCCGTAAGGCGGGGGTGCTTGGCTTTGATGCAGCACAAGGCCCTCTGATGAGGTGGTCTCATGAACGATATTGTCTTCACCCATCAATAGATTTGGAGATATGAATAGTTGCACAGGAAGAGATGCCCGTAGCTGTGATTATACGTCAGCAGTCGCAAACAAATCCTAGCGTTTTGCCAAGACTACCTCAGACCTGTGTCCGTCAGGGTTATAAAGCTGGATTGTGAATCTGAGTCTGAAGTTTGGTTAGCAGAAATTCTAGTGCGGTCAGAGATTCATTTGAATACTCACTTGTGCCTAACTTTAATGTGGTCAACTTCACAATCCTGAACGCATCTAATCAAGCTCTTCGGCAGTTCGACCCTGCCCCGTAGCCTCCACCTCCCGAGATCTTCATCATCCTCCATCTCGATCTCACAACTCTCAAAAGTCTGCTGTGAAATGTGTCTAGTCTCATGCCTAGCAGTGCCCTTCTCAGGGATACTAAGGCTATGTAATTCTTGAAAGTGGCAAACAACCTTCCCTACAGTAAGTCCCTTAAGCAAAGGCACAAGTGTAACATCGATAGGAATAGACGATCCAAAAGGGATAGCCCTGTTTGGAATACTAATCGAGTATTCCACTTTGTCGGGCCAAACATTCTCCACAGACTACAGAGGTATGTATGTTAAGAAAAAGAATCCTGAGGGATGTAACCGGGAACACGGTAAACCTACCATGGTCTGTGACAGCTCCAACGCACCGGGGTTCAAAGTCCGTACTATTCTTAGATGCTATCCGGGCCAAAAGGTCCCGTCAGCCCCAGCCCCACATATTTCTTAATACCAAAACTCGCACAATCTGCAGAAGCTCAGCTGGCGCACCCTTTTCGCAGTGATGTTCTGCGCAAACCGGGGCCTCTCGACCACAGCTTTTAGCCGATAGAATATCTGAGCGTTTTCCAGCCCTTCGATTGACTCGGGAATATCTAGGTACCGCCAGCGTTAGCGTCAGCGCACAAGCTCAAGAATGAGGGACAAAAGTTCCGTGTCCTGCAGCCACTGTAATAAAGTAGTAGTAGGAGGGACAAACTAACCGCCAGGCAGGACAGTACCAAAGCCATACTCGTAATTATCCGGGCGTAGCGTCACAGGGTGCTTGTGAGAAAACTCCAAAAATTCCCACTTTTTCACGAACACTATGCTCTCGCTTTTAACCGACTTTACAGAAATGCCGCCGGAAGCCGTGGGAGTCTTTTCTTGCCAACTTTGCATAACAACGCGGAAGGGAATCCGGAGTGTCAGCGTCCGAGTCTTTTTCATCGCAATTATTATGCCCTGGGCAGGGATTTCCTCTCGTTTCTGACTCGGAATTTGGTTAAAGCAAGGAGGAAGGACTTACTGTAGCCTCCTCACGCCCACAAGTGACAAAGTGATTGATCGAACGGAGATAGATTCTGTGATGCAGAAAGTAAATGTTCCTTCCAGTGCTGCGCCAGCAGATTCCTCCGGAGTCCCCCTAAGCACCACAACATTGGCGTCCAGCCTACACAACGGAAATAAGTATCAGCCTCCGTAGTGACGAACGAGAGGTCACAATCGCAAGGAGAGAAGGAGGCCCCTCGTACCTTATATCACAATAAGGAATCGTGTGACTATGGCTTCGGTTCAAAAGATGCATATTTGCAAGTAACCCTCTTCAATAATTTATCCGAATAAACAACTGCCTTCCGGCAATTTCAAAGGCAGTGCAGTAGCAACGGTAGCAGTCGCAGCGAAAGCAAGCAAGTCTTTTTCTTCCCTCTCTTCCGGCCTAGACAAGCGGAGAAGGGGGGAAGGCCAGTATTATAAGTATCCTATGGGGGATGGTAAACGCTCTGAGCCTCCGGGGGGGCCCAGTTTCCCTGTCAGCAGCGAGTGCTCCGAGCAGTAGTAGGGTTGCCGCGATGTTGAGGATATTAGATGGTATGCAGCGACATAGGACGAAGCTCATGGGGGGGGCGCACAAACAGCCCAAATTGGATCGCACTGGAAATTAGAACCCTGAGCGCAGGAAGAAGGCCCACACACAGACAAACACAAGCATGCACAAGCACCCCAAAAAGCTTTTGAAAGAGGATGCTGTAAGGAGGTGAATAAGAGGAGGAAGGGAGACAAGTAGTGGGGGTACCAGAAGGCAGTAACAGCGGTGGGGGGTGAAATAACGAACCAGTTGGGAACAGAAGAGCAAAAAAGGGTTTATAATAGTAATGTACGTACGATAGAGGGAGTTTACAGATTTGGAGCTGTAACAAGCCGAAATCCCTCCCAGAAGGACCCTTTTGTGTATCGCACACCAGTCTGTAGAGTACCGCGATAACTAGAGAGAGCCAGCAGGCGCTCTAACGTTGGGATAGGAAGTGACTGAGGTGAAAACACAATTGCATTAAAATTAGAGCCCTGAAAGGCTTAGATCTAGCTAAAAAGAGCTAGCCTATGGCCCTTTATTGCGATTCCGAGACAAAAAATCTTATTTGAACGTCCTGGCGCCTGGCGATTCTCGCCAGTTGATGCAGTATGGGGCTCTATCTATGCTCGAGAAGGGAGGATGTTCCGAACCTTTATCATCCCTGCGCAATTTCTTTCTTACATTTTTTTTTCTCACTCACTCACTCACTTCCCCCCCTGCGATATCACACCTAGCATGGCCTGATTCATGATCTTGAGGGGGGTTGGTTTGAGAAGGGTTTCTATTCTTATATTGGTAACGGTCTTTCATTATGTCATTTGAAGCGAGACATCTTTGTCCTCGGATAGTTCCGGCGGCGATAAACCTGTGTCATGCATTCAGCCCTTGCAGCTTGCTCGGCCTGATTATTAAGCAGACTCTTGACCCCAAATTTGTGATTCTCCCTTCCCGAATCTTGCGAGATTCTACGGTATAGCTTTCCGAGGACCACCCTAAGTTCCCCTCGAGGAGATTGCAATTTTGCCACGCGATAAGGTGAATTTGCCACACCGTAAAGAAACGGGGGGAAACAATTTGGAAGAACCACGGCCTACCTCCGTAGACAATCAAACTTTTCGCTTGGTCCGTTGCAGGCCAAAAAATGGTGACTATCTCAATCGGGAAATGATTGACTATAAAATTTCTCCTCGCACCACCCTAGCATAGCGGTGCCTGACTGACTCTAAATGATGATGATACTTCAAGAAAGAAAAACATTTTTTATGACACATGGAAAATAGAGACAGTCAGGGCAAGATAACGAAGAAATTAGGGCCCTCGCCGCCTTCTTCCATTCGTAGCATAAATGAATCCGACATCAAGCGCATTTCCTCCTCCTTATCTCATTTTTTGACTGCGCACTAGTATGACACTCCAGGGGACCATAAGCAGTAGGTGAAAGGGCTTTAGCATTGTAAGCCTCGCGATAAATTGAAGTAATGGCTTTGCTTTGATACCACCAGATACCAGTACCTTCAAACGCTGCAACATAGGTACAGCGCTGGTATCTCCACCGTGCTCTCTGCTCCTCCTTGGCAAGAAGTACTATACCCCGGCATTGAGGGTATAATTTTGTCTGCCTGCACGGATACGGTACGTACCGGTGATTGGACATACCGGTATATCGAACCGAGAATAATCCTAGGACGTCCAGAATTTCCTCCTTTGGATTAAGAGGAGGAAACAGAGCGAAGGGATTCTCTTTCAGCCCCCGGTTGAGACAAAATCCAACCGACCTTACTAGGACAGGCAACTCCAACGTTCTCGCGAGATATTTAGCTCTTGCGGCACTCCCATAATCCCCGTTAAGGTACTGTACTTCTTGCCAGGGGACAAATATATGAATAACATCCCCTGCCTACCCACCTCCACCTGCATCCGAATCGCCATACCGTTAATCTCACATCCTTCCATCCCTTTCAGCCATTGGCGCAGTCCACAATTGCAAAGACACCCAAGCACGAACCAAGGGAAGGAAAATGAAAAAATGACAGGAATATCCAAATAAACCCCCAACTCCGAACCCCCCTATGCCTCTTCCTATGGAAAATTTCCTCTCAACCTGGTTGGCATCGTCGTCCTTGTACTAGCACAGTATTTTCCCAAAGCACAAAGTACCCGAAAACATGAAGAAGAGGCATACTCGTTTTGGCACTCAGATGCCTCAAAGATTTCCTTACCATGTCCTCCACCGACTTCCCTTCCGGATACTTCCTACCCGGGCGTTTGTACAGATTCTTTCCCTTCCCTCTGCCCGCCTACCCACATCCACAGAATACAACCCCTGCCGTCCCGGAGATATATCGATACATTACAAGTATTAAGTACCCGTACCCCCACGCCCATCCTCCCGGTCAACACATCACCGCTTTATTATAAAAGGCGATCCTTGATCCGGGATTTTGATATGATAGCTCCCACGCCCTCCCGCATAAGGTTAAACTCCTACGCCGAGACCCCGGCCTACAGAACTTCAGCCTACCTCAAGCCCATGCAGGGTTACTTATTTAATAATAGCGAATGCCCTGCCTGGCCTCGGCTGGGCATACTCGAAGTGCCCAGTAATCGGGATTTACAAAATAGATGGGCAAAAAAAAGAACCAGTATCATACGTATCTGAGCGCTCATGCAAATTCACAAGCCCTAATAGCTAGTAATTCCTACCTACGGTGCTACGAGTATGAAAAGAGGGAATGTGTGTACCGTACAATACTGCACCTTTTCGCGCCGCACAGTACAGTGCATGCCGACAAGGCCTCCCCCGTGCCGCTACTGCGTTACTACTGTAGCGTATGGCTAGTTGGTTAAATTTACAATTAAAGCAGGTCAAGCGCAGTACGGATGCTTATCGCCCGCTTGTACAATCTTGGCGACAAAAGAAACCGACCCTCCCCCCCCCCCCCCCTCCCCGTTTTACACCAAAAATGGCCGATTTTGGACATTCATAACCCACTCCAAAGCTGTATAGATTTAATGAAACCAAACCATAGTGTAGGCTGTTGTTGAAACTTTCCAGGTATGATATCATAAAAATTACGAGAATTTTCTCATTCTCCTACAGGGGCCGAGGGCTTAGGATTGTCGTTGGATGTGGTTGCAATGTACCTTTTGTATGGGACATTCATACAAAATTAGAGGTATTATACCTTTTGGCCACCATCATCATATCTGGTATTGCACTACCGTATGAGTATTAACTCACAGAGCTTGTCACATATAAATTATAATATATAGACGGGTCCAAAGACTCTGAGGAATTTTAATATTTTTTTTGCAAAGCAATTGGGTGTGATTTTATGAGGTGAAAAGGCCCATTTTCGGTGTAAAATGGGAGGGGGGGGGCAGTTTCTTTTTGTCGCCAGGCTTGTACGAGTACTCGAGTACTCGTACACTTTAGTGGACACGGTAGGCTACGACATCCAAACAGAGAAAACGGAGGCATAAACCCAAGTACGGTAGTCTAGATGCGATTCCGGGCGTTCTAAATCAACAACTCTACCAATTCAAATTTGCTCATTAATAGACGATCATTTCCTAATCTGACCATGAATCTGAGTCCGGGACTCCTAATTGGGGAGAACAATAGCAAGGTATTATTTGCTACAGTTGCCGTAGCCCGATGCTTGTTTAATCAGCCACCCGTAGGATCTTAAAATCTGCCTGGCTGCTGCTAGGATATTTTTAAAATCCCTTCCGCGAATATCGGTATCTAGAGAGTGATAAATTGAAAATATTTATAGGAACACTTAAACAGGATTGTAGTTTAGAATGCGGGTTCGAAGTCGTGATATTCTGGGTCGATTGAGGTATTATACATACTAATCTGCAGTGTCCGGGACACACCATAATATTATTGAAAGCAGTATTTACACCAGTGGCTGGCCTTATTAGACGGGGGAAAAAAGGCAAACACCAGTAACGGATAACAAGGTGGAAACATGCCATTTCGGCCAACAAAAAAGAGGAAGAAGAGGTGTGAGATCAGTAACTAACTTGGCAGAAAAAGCCGGGCTAAACGATAGAAGTGAAAAATGAAAACAAGACAGACGATCCGAGTACCGTACAAACGAATGTTATTGATAACTGATAACACCGTAGGTCTTCAATCATTGGGCCGATCAATCGCAGCACACAATACACTATCATCAATATCAAATCGCATCAACTCTCCACCGCCCAAAGTGTCATCTCGCTACTGTCCCGGGTTTGTTCTACATGTGGTCGATTCCACGTCTTCAAGTGGCCTATCGTCCCGTCGGAAAATCCCCCCCCCCGCGCGCGCGGCGAGGTTAAGGGGGAGAAAAAGTCAGCCTTGCAAATCATTCTTGGAATAGAGCAATCAAGCGACGGGAGTGAATCGCGCCAGAGTGAGAATCAAGCCAAATCGGGGAGCTGGCTCTGGAACTAGAAATGACAAGGGTTCTATCTTTTTTTTCTTCCTGTGGTGCCATGCCATACTTGACAAAACTGGCCAGGGCAGGAACAAGGACACAAACCCCTTGAGAAAAAAAGAGGGAGAAAAACAGGAACCAGGAACCGGAAAGATGTTGGGGGAATGTATTATACGTACCATCCACGCATGTTGTAATGATTGAGTCTTCCAGAAAAACTAGTTGGGTGAGAGGCTCCGCGTCAACGACTTTCGACTATTTTTTCCATCTCATGCAGCCCTGCCGTTAGTTCGGTTCAAGGTACGAGTAGGAGAAAAAAGAAGAAAAGATCAATTGCGAGACCCTTTCGAACAAGGAGAGAGGATGTCCTAATTTTTCGATTTGATAACGACAAGGAGGTTCGACTTACCATGATGGGCGGTAGAACGGCAGTCCGTGCACGCTCCTCCACGGGATGAACAGCGATTGCTTGGTCCGAACTCTCGTCATGGGTGGAGGCGATATTGGAATTTGACCGCAACCTCCCCGACAGACTCTCTGCGTGAATTCTTCCGCTTTGAGACTGGTAATTATGGGATGACATGCTCCCGCGGTGTTGTGTGGCCGCCTGGATCCATCCAAGGACCGAATTAGCCACAGACTCTACTTAGAAACAACTGATATCATAACCCTTGTTATCGGTTGCAGCTTCGCAAACCGGTAACTTTCTTCGTGGTGGGATAGCACAGCGGAGAGGAAGGAGAAAAACGCCAGGAAAAAATAAGAAAAGATAAGGAAGGAGATTCTCGGGCCGTACCGCTTTTGGTTTGTGAAGCATTCCAACACTAAAGTCCCATAGTAGCAGCCTACAGTCGTTTCCAACACTCCCAAAGCGATAAGTACGGTCATCGCAACGCCAAGGATCGAAGGCAACATTAGATACCCATGAATGGTGTCCTTCACAGCGAGCTACGATGCGTCGATCATGAAACGACCATATGGATACAAGGTCATCCTGACCACCAGTGACAATGTATCTTCCATCCGGAGACCAACAAACACACATCAACCCGCCATAGTAGCTACTATAAACATCTAAAAGCCTAATAAATACGTAAGTACCTTACGCAGCTCTTGAGCCGTAGAGAACTATATCGCTCGCGGAATATGAGTCACCTACTTTTCCTTAACGATATTAATGACCCGCAAACACTGATCTTCAGCCACGACGGCAATACACTGGCAGTCCGGGGAGAAAGCAAAGGCTGTGATGGCGCTTCTAGAGACCGACCAATACGAAACAGGATTGGTTCTCTGGTTTTTTGACTCCACCGACTTGCTCACCGAAAAGTACCTCAAGAGACTTGCCGCACCATCAGATCCCGTAGCAGCCTTCTCTGGCATCTCACTGGCATCCGATACATCCTCAGGCATAAATGGCGCATCCTCCTTCTCCTTGTCGTATACGATCAAAGATCCGTCTTGGTGGGCGGCTAGAAATAAATTCTCGGTCCCTGGTATCCATTTGATGTCTGCGACTGCATGCGAGTTTATCATGCCCTAAAGTTGATAGAGGGCTCTATTAGCATCAATACCGCTATATATAAAAATAAGAATCACATAATTTGTGATATACAGCTCTGCGGGCTTTTACATTCTTGTTTAGCCTCGTATATTTGTTTGAGATTGGATCAAACCACACAATGTCCCCACTCGAGAAGCCAATAATCACGTCTAGATGAGTAGAGCTCTTAGTGAAAAGGTTGACATCATGGCAAAGTGGGTGCGCTTTCGTGAATAAAATCTTCGAGAGAGGCTCTTGCTACAGAGATATAAAAACGTTAAGCTCTTTATTCTTGCGCATAAATCGTTGGCAGCGGTAAATTTGAACCTTAATTGAGGAACCCATATCCAACCAGTTGAATGCTCGGTTTATGTTTGCAAAAACAAGCAAATCTTCCGGGTTCCTCTCTGAAAGCCGTCTCCCTAGGCATTCATGAGAAATAATTCTCGAGACGAAGGTAGAATTGTTTTTAGCAATATTGTTCTTCGGCTTTTTTCTCTTGGCCGCGTCCTTGCTAGATGCAGACAAAGACGCATTCCCCCCTCCAAACTTCTCTGTAGAAACACCCACTCCGTCCCCATTACGAGATGTATTGCTTCCTGAGCCAGTTTTCACAAGGGAGCTATGCGAGTCTGTGTCCGCAGAGGTTCTTGGGTCAAGCCCAGACTGACTTTCATTACTCTGTGACATTCCGGGACTGTGGTAGACAGGGGAGGGTGCATCTTTCGACCTGATGGCAACTAGAGAAATTTTAGTTCCGGTAACTGTAGGCTGGGGCGCTGTGCTGAGGGGATTGAGGATGGTTATTGGAGACTCGGACGGATGTGGCGGAGGCGTGGCAAGGAAAATATCCTCCTTCAATATGTATGTGCCTGCACCAATCCGGAGGTCAAACGGTCAGCAAGGGTGGTAAATTGGAAGTCTGGCCAGTTTGCTCTGCGCGCAACACAAATACCGCATCGGACGAGCCAATACTGGCACAGGAGATCTACCCGAGACCGCACAACGCTGGCCGAACACGCCTGGAACATACCTTCACCGACTGAAAATTGGTATTCCGGCCCTTCAGGGTGCGCGATGACATTGCTCGTCTCAACAACGGGGAGCGGCGTGCCTGGCATTCCGTTACCCCAAAGTCCCGTTCCGGGGGTGCCTGGATTCCTAGTAGTCGGCGGCGGTAATACGAACATTGTCCAATTGTCACGGAGCGATGTGGCCCAAGCGAAGAAACGAGCGATGTTGTAGGTAGGATGGGTAGACGAGACCTCTTGAGAGCAGAAACTCGTGCGAGGAAGACTGCACACGGTAGGTTAAGTGGAACGGAGGAGATGGAGATGGCGGTTGTATGAGATGGATTGGGAAGGAGGGGGGTTGGAGAAAAGTATGGTGTGTTCCCACGTCAGAACCATGCGGCTATTTCCACAAAGACTGGTTGATTTGTACCCGACAGCGTGAATTCTAACAAAGCGGTTCCCCTGAGGCAGACCCTTAGCCAGCAGGAAAAAACACATTTTCTATTACCACAGTCAAACTTTTCTCTACAATAGCATGCTGAGGCTCTTGTGAAAGTACTGCTTAAAGCCATCCAAGCATTTTCCCGTGGTAGGGTTGCCATGGGCAGTTAATCTAAGGTACAAGTGAGCCTGGGCCCTGGATCGGCCGTGCCATCCATGACGGAGGCCACGCGAGCCCAATGGAAGCCCTACCGCATCACCAATCCTGACTCCCCACCTAATGTCGCCAGCTTTCATCTCTCCATTCAACCTCACCTACCACCCCAGTTTACACACTTTTGGCATCCCCACCCCAAAGCCTTTACAAAAAAGTACACTACCCACTCCAATTACTACACTCATCACTCATTCCACCCGCCCTGGTTGGAATGGCTGATACCGTTCGAATAGTTGTGTGCGGAGATGAAGGTAAGTCCCCTATCAACATATCCGCACGAGTAGCTTCTGACCACCACCAAAAATTCCATTAGGCACTGGGAAGTCATCTCTCATCACTTCTCTAGTCAAAAATGTTTTCATCACAAGCAAGATCCAACCAACACTCCCCGCAATTACAATAGCCGCCCCCGGCAGTGTTACCACAACCATTGTTGACACCTCTGGTGTGTGCCCCCCACACTAGGGATCGGAGGTTTTGATGACAGTTGATAACTGGTTCCTGTGCAGCTCTCCCACAAGAACTAAATACCCTTCGCAAAGAAATCCGGCGATCCGATGTCATATGTTTGGTGTACTCAGATCACTATGTTAGCTGCTCAGGTTACAATGTCTTATTTTTGAATGTTCGGCTGATCGTCCCCCTAGAGCTATGAGAGGGTTTCCCTATCTTGGTATTCTTACCGTCTCCCTCCATATGAGGCTCTGGATCCTGACTGCGGAAATTTCATAGGCTTCCATTCTTTCGCAGTTTGGGAGTAAATGTTCGCCCATCATCTCCGAACCAAATTACGTCAGGCTAATAAGAGTAGCTTCCTGTTGTTCTATGTGCAAACAAAACAGATCTATCGCCTGGTGTTGATCCCGAAGAGGAAATGATGCCTATAATGTTAGAATTTAAGGTTACTCCCCTCAGCCACATCGCCCCCACTAAGTATTGACCCCGGCTCCTAGGAAATCGACTCGTGCATAAGGGCTAGTGCAAAAGAACAGAAGAACGTTAACGAGCTTTTTTACCTATGCCAAAAAGCCGTAACACATCCGGTTGCACCTTTATATGATTCTAAAGAACAGGTATGTCCCTCTGAAATCACCTGATGTTCAGCGGGGGCTTACTATCATCCCTTGTAGAACCTTAAACCTGCCGCGGTGGCAGCTCTTCAACGAATCTTCTGTTTGTGCCTCATCTATACTCAGCAGGCACCTAATACTAATCACATTCTCAGTCCTATGCGACAGGGATCAGGACGGCTTCTTGAACGATCTCGAGCTTCAAGAATTCCAGGTATCATCTCTCATTAACTCTAACCCTTCTACGGGCGCTCCAGACATGCTTTCTCACGCGTTTTTTCTAGAAAAAATGTTTTGACAAATCTCTGACCCCAGAGGAGCTTGATGACATAAAGGCCTCAATAAAAAAACGGCTGCCTGATTCCCGGACCGAGGAGGGGGTCGATAAACAAGGTTTTATTCTACTGAGCAAGATGTTCGCAGAAAAGGCTAGACACGAGACTGTCTGGACTATATTACGCGTTTTTCATTACACAGATAGCTTGAGTCTGAAAGACAGTTTCTTACACCCAAAGTATGTTTCTTTTTATATACCCCCAATGTTTACTACCTTCGCGATAACTAAAACCTTTATACTAGATTCGAAGTTCCACCCAACGCATCAGCAGAACTTTCTCCCCTTGGCTATAGGTTTTTCGTAGACCTTTTCCTCCTTTTTGATAAGGATAATGACGGGGGACTCAACGGAGATGAGCTGGCAGCGCTTTTTGCCCCCACTCCTGGTGTTCCTGCGTCATGGGTGGACTCCTCGTTCCCATCCTCGACAGTCAGATCCGAAGCCGGGCACATCACTCTTCAGGGGTGGCTGGCCCAATGGAGCATGACAACCTTCCAGGATCCAAAAATGACCCTGGCTTATCTGGCGTACCTGGGATTCGAAAGTGGTGAGAAGGGCGGTACCACCGCCGCGTTGAAAGTCACTAAACCGAGGAAGAGACGAAGGAGACAAGGGAGAGTAGAACGTAATGTTGTTCTTTGCTACGTACTAGGTTCACGTGGGAGCGGGAAGGTGTGACCCTTTCCCTAACCAGACTAAGAGCAAGGCTCAACTAATTGGAAAATAGAGCTCAATATTAGATGCGTTTCTCAACAGGCCCTTTGATTCGACATATCACCCCACAATCAAGCCGAGAACTGCTGTGAATAGTGTAGAATTACAAGGGGGTAAACAATGCTATTTGATAGTATGCCCTAACATCTAGGCAGATCATAATTTTACATCACTGACATAGACATTCCAGATTGAAGAACTAGGCGAACTAGAATCTGCAATTCTAGAAAATGAGGCGAAATTGAATTCCTGTGACGTTGTGTGCTACACATACGACTCATCTGATCCAGACAGCTTTACACATATAGTTGATTTGCGAGTATGGGTAGTCCACCTATGGCTGGTAACACATGCTAATTCACATGCTAGGCTCGGTATCCGCAGCTCGACGAGCTTCCAGCGGTATATGCAGCCCTAAAGGCGGACCTAGATAAGACAACCCAAAGGGCCGAAATCCAGCCGGACGTTTATACACGCGAGATTGGCATGTCAGCGCCTTTACACGTGAGCGCTGCTTGGACATCTATATCCGAGCTTTTTGTCACGGTAAGCCTTGCGCAGTGCGCTTCAGCTGACAGGATACTAATACGCATAAATAAAACGTGCAGGTGTCTGAGGCTGCATTATTCCCTAACAACGCTTATCCTCGAACCGAACCTGAATCAGCGGATAGAACTAATTTTTATATTGCTACTGGAGTGACAGGTAAGCACAATTTCCACTCTAACGCCAGCAGAAACGAGCTAATGTGCTACATGATGCCAGCGTGTACCGTAATGGCATTGCTGTATGTTTGGAAAAGGACCAATCCAGGATAGATCATGACTACCGTAAAAACTTGCGTAATTGGGCCGTGTGCCCGGTAGTCCAAAGTTTCCTCCTCTGGGAAAGGGGCGGAAAGCACCAAAAAACCTGCCCCCCGAGATAAAAAGAAAAAAAGGCATGATGCCCATCCTAGGATTCATGTATATATACCTCGGCGATTGAGTTTCTCATCAACTTGCAAGGACAACAGATACCGTAGATTACCACATGGTCACTCATCCACTGATTAGTCTGTCTCCAAAGTGCCTCCAAATGCTGGCTTTATTCATTGTGGCAACTACACAAAATGTCGCGCCGCCTCAGGGTTCCATTATAATGCATCTCTCCTTACCAATCTTTATCCTTTCGCTAGGGAGGTGAGCATAGCTTTGCCAACATGAAAGAACTGTGGGAGACTACCTTAAAAATTAGAACAGGGCGCTGACACTGTATCGAACACGCTGTCAAAAGAAGCTATAACCAGTCCCTAATTACTTAACAAGGCTGCCGGCGCAAACAAAGCCCTGTATTAAAGTGGAACTAACTAAAGTTAAAGCACGACATTCCTTGCTGACTAATTTCTCACTAGCTCACTCAAGGCAAAGGCACGCATTCAGGAAGCGGAGCTACCACAAAACCTTGTCAGTCGTGAGGGATAGGGCAGATATTCGAGTGATAGATCATGATAAGTATTCTCAAGGTTGCACCAGCGATTCTAGCTTATTTGCCGTTGAACCAGTTTATTCCTATCAACTCCCCTAGCCCACCTCTCTTGTTTACCCAACTTTTACCTCCTAACCTGCCCAGCCGGTGCGCGCTTATACTAGTAACAATAATCCTTTGTCCCTTGCTACTATCTCTCCTAGGAAGGTTAAGTTTAGTCCATCTCCCCATTTCTCTCTCTTCATTTTTGCTCTCCTTTCTACCTGTTTCCCGTCCCCGTATTCCCCTGTTGCTGCCACATGCTGCTGCCACATGCTTCTGGCCTCCTCCTCCTCCTCTTTCTCTTATGGTTCCTACTATATAATCTGGTTCTGCTCTGCCCCTGGTGTTAACCTTCCCTCGTTCCCAAGCCAGAAGGAGGGGTATGCGAGTGATGGCATATGACACGCAGAGACGAAAAGTAACTTGATTGGACTTGGGAAGTGATTCGGTATATTACTATAGCCCTGTGACACCTTCCATATTCTAATGAGATGATATCGATAGATTCCAATACACCGGTTAGCGCGGAGAAATATACCCTGCGGGAGGAAGGAATACTCCGTTACTCAAGTGGGGTGTAGCACTTCCTAGCCGACTCCCAACCGAGCACGTACCCCCCGCCAGTATCACTCCCTCAATTGCTCCACCTGCCGAGCAGGATGCTTCTACATCGGCCTAGACTTTTGCACCCAGAGTGCTCACTCCTATCGATCCCACTAGAAGTTGACGGGCACTTGCCTATTAATCTATGGGAATTGGTCGGAATGGCGATTTCGCTTGGGGAGCGGGCGGTGTAGGTAGAAATGATAGGTGTTTCCGGTTATCGGGTCTATGAAGAAGAGGTCCAACGCTGGATAAGTAACTTGCGGAATACCAACACCCACATTAACGTGATCTCCATGCACAGTGCGTGGCCGCCTTGTTGGAGTTTGCTCCATTCCGAGATATATATACCCCCTAAGGGCTATTCCAGAATCTGCACCACCACCACCACCACCACCACCACGTGTGACAGGGCGATTTATTCACCACACTTAATCTAGGATATTCCCCACTATAAATTTGGAATCATCCCCCCCCCCCTACATACACACACACCCGATGGACACACGGATCACCAAAAGTGATCCGATATTCACTTCCAGAAGAAAAAAAGCCGAAAAATCGGTCACCACATGCCCGCCAGGAGTGTGGGACCGGGCATATCCATGAGCGTACCAAGGATATGACTTGAAAAATAGACATATAATGGCGGTGACAGATCTTAAGCCACACCAAAGATCGGAAAGACCGATGATATATGGCAAAACCCTTTACCTCGAAGAAGTCAGGTGACAACCTTTTCGATGAAAACCTACGCCGTACCATATGGTTAATAGTGACCCACTCACGGAGTATACAGAAAGAAAGAAAGAAAAAGACATCACAACCGCAGGGATAAAGGGGGGGTAATTTCCCTGAAGCTTGACCGTTAGATCCTATTTTGCACGTCATAAAAAAAACAGGTTGTTTTCGTCACAAATTATTATCTCTCTCCCCCTACTTTGCTCCCAACAAAAAAACCTTGCGTTTTTTTCGATTATAGCTCAACTTAATCTATCATACTTCTCACACAAGCCCCCAAGAGGATCTTGTATTATAAGTCACCCCCCAAACAAAACAAAACAAAACAAGAAAGAAACCCCTCCACACCCACTACCCATATAGCCGGGTCTACCAAGCAGCCCCCACCCCCCGGTTTAACATTCCTTCCTTCCATACTTCCTTCCATCTCCACGCTAATCCCGTCCATCATAATATAAAAAAAAGCGAAATACCGGATTCCACAATAATACTGTGTCGTATTAGTTTAGACAGCCGCGATATCTCGGCTTGCCTAATATAATGTAATATAATAGAATAAATAAATGTCTCGCACTACTCTTCTTCCGCCTCTAGACACATTTGATTTTCCCCCGGAAGAAAAAGTAGCTTTTTTTTATTTCCTGGGGGAAGAAGGAAGGAAGGAAGGGAGGATTGCTCATAGTATTTTTGGAAGATATACATCCACCTGGGGGGGGGGGAGAAGGGTTCGAATTCTTGACGTTTTCTTGATTGGTCGTGGCAGTGATTACGATACCGGCTCCTTGAATTTGGGCTATGGAACGCGTTAATTAGCCATGACGCGCCCCTTCTTTTTTCCTTTCCCTTCGAAAACATCGCTGTGGTGGGGGTATGTAAGCTTCGGGACTGTTCTTTTCTTCCTTCTCTCTTGTTCGTCCTTCGGGGTGATGTATGATATTGGAGATGTTTCCCCCTTTCCTCCTGTTCCAAGAGTTGGGTTTGGAGAAAAAGAAATGATTGGTGCGTGGGTTTTAAGGGATAAGGTGTGAGAATTGCTTCCTTCACGCCTAACCAAAACTGCCAACCAAAAAACCCGGAGCTTCAGCTTCAGGTATAATAGAGTTTGATAGGATGTTCGATCTTTTTGATATTATCGCAAGCTCAAGGAATCTCTGCATACCAATTTTTTTTCTTTCAGCAAACAAAGCTAAGCTTGGGAGTAAGCTCCAGCGTTCTCTATTCTGCCCACCCGCGCACACCCATATATAATATTATGGAGTAGCGACAAGACATCAGTAGGAGTGCCTAGTCAAAACCAGAACACGACTCTCTGAAGCAGCGGAATACTCTACATTATTCTAAGGAACACCCCATGGTGGGCTTCGCTGATGAATGAAGGCCTACGTTCCACCAATCGACCATTAGACACACCACCCCTAGCCCCAAGCAAACCCTACCCAGGTATCGCCCCCTAAATCGATCCCTCACCCATGATGAAACTAGCCATCAAAGCAGAGACGGTCACTCAAACATACAAACCCCCAAGCTCCGACAAACCCCTTGCACAACACGAGCCGACCCCACCAGTGCTCATCGGACCCTCGGCTACCCCCAAGTGCCCAACAAACCCCGAAGAGTCAAACAAGAATAAAAATTGGCGGGATCCAAGAGAACCCCGGGCACCAGGCCATCAGGGGGACCCTCGGCATCTCCAGTATCTCATAACTCCCAGAGCACGAGATAAACCGCCCAAGCCACTGGCGGGACGACTCCCCCTCTCCGGGCCCATTGAATGCCAATACCTAAACTTAATCCCGACCAGAGAAAACATACAGAGAGGATTTGTGTCGGCCCAAGTTTCAGATATGACAAACAACTAGAGAGTTGAGGTCGTCCAACCAGTAGCCCGACTAGACAATAAACATTAAGTATTAAGCGTCCTGGATGGCTAGGAAAGAGGGGGGGGTAGGGGGGATAGGGGGGCTTATATAGATTTTTGGTACCGGGCCCTGTGGTGTGGGCGGGGGATGAGGATGCGCTCTCAAGACTAGGCCCCTAATGAATACGCAATTGAACGCGAAATGGAGGACGTAATCTCAAGAAGGCATTTACTCTTTCTTGGGCACCATTGCTTATGGCGACGCGAGTGCTGCACAGCGGGCTACGAGGTTTACTGTGGACAGTGCGAGAAGGACCCTCCACTGTTTGGTAGGAAGTTGCACTCGGCTACCAGGATTATTCAGTAATCATTCTTAATGAATGGTTGTTTCCGATATGCATAATAGTTAGGTTTATTAATTGTGAAAAATAAAACTTCCGTGAACGCGTTACGATTATTTTTTATTTGCCAGAAGGGATGTCTATGGTGGTTTAACCAATACGAGGGTGTTCACGGATTAACCCCTCCATCCGACATCCCGGGAGGAGTGTCCTCCACCTCACAACAATATCGAGAAATTCCAAAGGCAACACAGCATAGTCTGATACGAAGGCAGAGTAACACAACACATATAAAATTCCGAGGATCATTCTGCCAAGAACACTGTACAATAGAAGCCTCACTAGAGAACTAAAGACATACAGATACTAAAGCGAGAAGCTTCTCTACGAGTAACAGGTCCAGTCACTGAATCCAGAATTATTATATCATTAGCCCAGGCCAAACATCTGCACACTTCTACTCTGCATCCCCTCCCCCAGCCCTAAACCCCTCAACAGGTGAGAAGTTACCACCCCACCCGCAGTTCCGTGAACACCGCGTGATGCAGCCACCATGTCGATCCGCCCCCCAATCTCTACAGCAAAAAACACATCGAGAGCCCCCCCCCCCACACACACAGCCAGCGAGCGCACCGCAGGAAGTTTGACTTATCATACACAAGATATCACAAGTTGAAACCTACCGTATTATATCATACCGTACAGCCCTTGCTACTTAAGGTTACCTACCACCACCCCTCAGCCCGGTCGACGAAACCGCTGCTCGGGTATCGTTTCAAAATTAGAACGAGATCGCCCGGTTGCTCCGGAACGCTAAAATTCCTCCCCTACCATACATATTATACCAACACCCCCAAAAAAAAAAAAAAAAAAAAAAAAAAAGTGATATGGTACAACACTGATGAAGAAGGCAAACCGGTATCTTGGGCCCTTCCCAGAAACTTCTTCTTCTTCAGCCCGTGAAAGGAAGAAAAGAAAAAAAAAAGATTCCCTGGAAGCTTTGATCCGTCCTCTACTACCGTAGTAAATAAAACCCGCCCAGGTGACTTTTTATCCCAGTCCGGTTCGCAACCCTCCACGAAAAAAAACTATGCAAACGATCCCATCAACCAATCACGGTGGTATATAATATGATACGGTACTCCCCTTTCAACCCTAGTCTACCACACCAGCTCCCAAAGCTCCTCTCTACGAGTGGTAGACTAGGTATGGGGCCTCGCTCGAAATCATCCTCGAGTGACGCCCTATGACCCTTCACCGCCGCATCAAATGCTTATTTAAGCCTCCGATGGAACCGGGATCTACCGGATAATCCAATCTATCCACCCGCGCCAGAGCAGCAAGTCCGTCTGTGATGCATCGCGAGGATACCGTGCTGTGCGCCCATTTCATTGATTTGTATAGTAGTCGAGTAGTCGAGCACGGATGGCAGATTGTGGATACAAGAGTTCCACGTCGTCAGTCTAGCTCGAGTGGCCTACATCTGTTGGTTAATATACCCTGAAGTCACTAGGAAGGGGATATCCTCCTGGAAGCATGGGCTGTCGCAATGTTGTTTTGGGGAACGGACATTTACGCAGATTTCCGCCATTCGTCTTGTTTTTGTCCGTGGTACAGGGCTATGGGGGCCAGGCAGGAACTTCAAGTTGGCCAATAGTGCTGTCACGTTGGTATGATGGCATTAAATGTGTTGGCGATCAAACAGAGGAGCCTATTCCAGAATGTCTGCATCCCCTGAGTCGCGTTGCTGATGATGGTAAGAGGAACTCTGTCTCATCCAGCAGAGTTGGCAGAGCGATTCCCTTCGCGGGGCGTCTAGCGCTATATGATGATGATGATGATGATGATGATGGTGATGATGATACACCGCGAGGACACGCGTGTCTATTATACACTAGTATTCCGTAAAGAACCCGAACGTATAATACTCTACCAATGCCATCCAGATATCTATCATCCATACGTCCGCCGCCGCCACATGCCCGCTCCAACCCCCGAACCCTACACCATAAACCATATCTGTAAATCCTCACTCGCACCATTCCCATTTCCATTCCGAATTTAGGCTCCCAACGGACATGCCGCATCGGCGACATTGCTGCAATGCACGTTAACCGGAGAAAACCCCGATGAAGCCTGAGGAGGAGGAGGAGGAGGAGGACAACCATCGCGAGTGATTGGATGTGGCTGCTTCATTCCACCAAAGGGATCGGTGGGGATGGGGGAATGAGGAGAAATGAAAGAAGAATAATAATAATCCGACACTAGTGTATCCTGGTTTACTTGTATTTGGCACCAAGCATCTGAAAATGAGACAAGGTTTTTTTCCCTTCCGCTGGCTGGATTAGGCGGTGTGTGACAATAGCCGCATTTTTAGACACTTACGGTGTTGCTAGATCGGGGTTAGTTCGACTTAGCTCACTAACCTAACACTACACCAGTTCAGCACAGTGTGTTCAGCGAAACGCAGCGAGAGAGAAAAAACATTCCATCCCATTCCACATCCTAGAAGAGAAGTCAGGAAGGGCAACTCAGTAAGACAAGTACCGTACTCGTAGCAGTCCACGGTAGTCCCGATGGTACCTGCATTATTCTTCTTGGCCTCTTCTCCGGCACTTGGGGGGAAATATCGCGGTGCATACGACGATAACATAGGTTTGTGCTGGGGGGAACGTGATGGTGTACGGTAACTTATGTATGCGTTGACAGCGGTTCTTGGTCGCGATTCTGGGCTATCTTATTTCGCGCTGCGGATACGTGACAAGTCGCGGTGCGTCGGTAGTTATGCTTTTGTCTATCAGCACTTGTATACAGTAAGAGAACGGAAAGGGGGATGAAGTTAGTAAGGAAAGAAGAGCTTACGGCAGACCACAACTACAGAGCAAAATTATCACTCAGCATGTTAAAAATTCGACCAAGGGAATATTGGCAGTCCTAAAGTAGAAGAGTGAGTAGATATTTTCGGTATCATACAAAGCATCGCCACACCTTGGAACTCGACCTTATTTTGTTCCCGGCCCTGCGGGTGAATGGACGATAGTCTGACAAAGTGCCCTGCACCGTGATGGGGATGGACCCTGCGTTGAAATCTCCACCTTTCATCCCCCTTCAATCCTTCAGTCCCTCAATTCTTGCTTCTTCCCAGGGTTGGGCTGGCGTTGACTTCTCGAGGGGGCTCTCGGCGCCACATGAGGCTGGGAATCGCAGCAGCTCAGTTGGCTGCCGGGGTCTTCAACGGGGGCACGATGAAACTGGGCGGCTGACGAACAGGGGGGCATTTGGTAGGCAAAAAATTGAACTCATCAAAAGTGCCGGTACGATAGAGTAGGGTAACAGGAAATGCCTGTTACTAACCCTTGTCCATGGCGCGTCGGATTTCTTGGTGCCCTCCATTGAAGACTTTATGAACCTTGCTTGAAAAGCCTCAAAGTTTTGAGTTTTTTTCCTGGAGTTTCATTATCCGTGGCGGCCACTTCACTGTGTCGGTTCAGGGCCCATGGTAACCGCCTTTGTTTGGCGGGTAACGGGAACGGGTGGGCGGGTGGTGGATTTGACATATGGCTTGCCGCCACGCACAGCACAGGCCATTATCGTTACCGTCCTGCTTTTCTTGCACTTGGTGGATATCGTCAGTAGGGCCGCTCGAACGTATACCGTAGTTCTCTCTTCTCGCACTGGGCTTGATGCCTTGAGAGAATGTCTCAAACCGCAAGAGGAGCTGGACGGGCTTAGCCTACGTACTTGTACGAGCACTGCACTCGGTACGTAACCCCTCCCTGTTCAACTCACTCGATCAACAATCACAACTACAGTACAGGGAAACCCGCGACGTTAAAGAATTGCGTCGACCGAGCAGGTTCCGTCAAAGCGGTAGCGGTAGGTTCTAATTCACCCGAGGATACAGCATAAGCGCAGCAATCGAGTATGGGGGTCGAGTCTTTTACCGGCATTTATGTGATATCCCAGGCTACGGGCCTCTATGCACCGGTACTCAAATTCTAATTTCCCAGTCCCCCACAATGGTAACATGGTTCTTATGCGGGCTAAACTTTGTCGGAAGTGCTCCAAGTGGCAAATAAGTTCTTCCCTTCATTCCTTCCTTTCTTCCTTCTCTCCCTCGTGCAGTCGCAAGTACGGTGTATACGGTACATCTGCAAGCTGCACGATGACAAGGTTGGGGAATGGAATTACCGCCTTGTGTTTTTTCCCTTTCCCTTTCGCTAGCGTAGGGCGTTCTTGACGGGACACAGTGCTGTAATATTAAGGAAGAGGTTCAGAAAGGAGGATTTCATACCATAATATCGTGACATGTGCCGCAAGATGGAGGGAATGGGACATCACTGTTTATTTGTTCATTCGTCCGTCTGCAGGTGGGTGATTTCTCACGTTCTAGAAGTTTGTATCCCCTTTATTTCATTTTTTGGCTCTTCCTCCCCACCTGCCGTGGTTGTGATCTGTTTCGTGTTTAGTTAGTTGTTGTCGTCTCCTTGTCCCTTCAATGTCCCTCCTCCTGCCCAGTGTGTGAACAGCGCAGCGGGAGGCAGGGAGGGAGGTTTGGTGAATGGGTCGGATTAGGTGTTTGGGTGGGCTAGGGTCGGTGGTGATTATTGCTGTTGGTTGAACAGCGACCACTTTATAGAACTTTGCTGTGGCTCCCCTGCAGAGTTAGGGGAGGGCCGTTGGGTTCCTTTATTAACATCAGAGCAAGCCCATGTGTTTCGCTGGCAGAGGCCGATAATTTTCTTCTATTCCTCGCTCTCATTGAATGTTCCTGGAATTTGATGTTTTGGCCATGTTTTTCTTTTCTTTCGAGTTTGGAATTTTGTGCCCGACAAACTTGGCTTACCCCCTGTCATTCTCAGAGGGAAAGGGAAAGCTGGGAAAGCTGGGAGGATGAATGCCCCCCCCAAATCATCCATTGTGGTAGAGGAAAACAAGGGGCATCGAGTGATGCTAGAATCACCAAAACTACAACAGAAATTTCACACACATATACTCGTGCAATAGACTTTAAAGCATCCATAGAATAGTGGTAAAGAGGGATGAAAAGGAATAACTGGGGAAGAGATAAGAAAAGAAAGAAAAGTGAAGAAAAGTAAGCCTCAATTGCACTGCACGGTTCCCCAGCCTTTGGAGTTCCCTCTCCTCCATTTTCCTTTCTTCTCCCCACTACCCTGGTGGTCGTCGGCATGGTAAACTCTAGAAGTATCATAGAAGGGGGAATGCCAGAAAGAAAAGAGAGACAGAATACACAATAGGCCTACCGCAAACTCAGGCGATCCAGCTGCAGCTCCACGAGAGGGACAGAAAACGGTCCCGATCCTCTAATTTCTCGATCACAACTGTCCCAGTTCAGCCGAAATCTGCTAGCTCTCGCCCAAAATACAAAATAATCAGTCCGCAATCACCCTCAATCAATCCTATCCTGCCCCCCTCCCATTCCATCAATCATCTCACTGCTTCGAACTTGCTTGCCTCCACTACCGGTAACCCCCCCCTTCTCTGCACCCCACCACCACTAAACTCGACCGCCACCTCCCTGCCTTTTTCCAATCCTCCGCCAGCCAGGAGCCCGCTGCAGTTTGTTCCGCAATCAGCTTGTCCCCCCCTCCCCATCGCCCAATACTTAGTGCAAGTATCAGGATTCAGTGAAGGAAATCAGTAGTCCATCCCCGTAATAAACACACCTTTTGCCGGGATACGGTATTGAGCTCCCTTTGGCTCCGTTGACTAACAATGGACTCGGCAAGCGCCTCGAACCGTTCAGAAAACAAACCTCACGGTCGACGTCTCACTAAGAATCCCCCGTCGACTAGGGCGCCGTATTCTGTATCACCAGGCCTTCCCTCCGCAAAATCGTGGTCTTCCGGATCGATCCAGAGGACTCCGTCGGCTCCTGTCCTCCCTAGATCAACGCATGGGAAGTCGACTGGCGGACACCAGCGAACTCCCACATCTCCCAATCCGCAAGTCTTTTCATCCTCTTCTTCCTCGTTGGAGCAAACAAACCCCTCACCCCAGCTTAAACAAGACGGGTTCCGACAGCAAGGGCAATCCGACCTATCAATACAACACTTCAATCAACTTGGGGTAAGCTCGCGACCCGTCTCAGGGAGGCTCTCTGAGGAATCGACATCTGAGGGCTCCGGGTTTGAAACCTCATCCAGAAGGAACACACTACGACGACCACCTCCACCTCCACTCGCCTACTCCAATACCGACGAGATGACAACCACATCCTCCAGACCACAATTACGGCAATCAAACAGCTTCACCATGGGCGAACATGCCACTTCCCCACTCGGCCCGCCAAAAGCTTACACCACGGGGTCCGCAGGCACTTTAAGCCCCAAGCGCAATTCCGATGAAGTCAGAATACTGGCTCCACCAAGTGCCAAGTCAAGGACCGGTTTCTCAAAATTTATGAATAGTATGTTGGGTTCGCCAAAGAGGATCGAGATATCGAATCCCTCCAATCCGGTCCATTTGACCCATGTCGGCTTTGATTTTATTACTGGAGAGTTTACAGTATGCAAACCCTCCAGAGCTTGGATTCTTCCCTTCCAACTGCCCCTCCTAGTGTTTTCTCACATTTTCTCTTGCGTATAGGGACTACCGAAGGAATGGCAACAGATGTTACAGGAGAGCGGCATAACAAAGAAGGAGCAGGAGCAGAATCCTCAAGCTGTGATGGATATTGTAGCATTTTACAGCGATGTCAGTGGTGGGAAGGCGGAAGATCCTGTTTGGAAGAAGATTCCCCAGCAGGATTCGCACGGACTTGGCCTACCCGGGCAGATGACTCTCGGGCCGTCTCCCATGGTCAGCTCTCCTTTAATGAGTCCTCCTATTAGTCCCCGATTTCCGCCAAATCATGAGCACAGCTTCGAGAACCCCCGCGCCCCTCCCCCGATTCCGGCAGGTCAGAAGTCCCGCACTAGTCCCCTCTCCCCAGGGCTTTCCCGAGATGGACCCGGCAGTACACTTGTCCCCACACGTCCCGCGCCGCGTCCGCCGGCTTCTCCGCCTAGGGAGCCGGGACATATCAATCCCTACTTGCCAAGGACAACCCAACCCGCCCCTCCGCCTCCTCAACCTTCGTATCAAGTGTCTCCCATCGAACAATTGCAGCAGGATACTTACCAGCCGCACGAGGAAACTCGAGTGGCACCCGCACCCGCCGCGGTCACCGTTCACCAGAGTCCAAGAGTACCTAGAGAGCCATCGCCTCCGAGGTCTAACGATCCCTTCAGAAACGGTCCCTATGAATCCAACGGTCCTCAAGTTACATCTAAGGTGAAACAGTCACCTGCGCTGCAACAGACTCACTTCCAGAAACCTGTAATCCAGCACCAGAGCGCTTCCCCGACCATTCAACAAGGTCTTACTCGTGCTCCCACGGCTGCCTCTGGACAGGTTGTTCAAGCTCAAGCACCCCCTGGTGGAAATGTTGGACCTGTCCCTGTGCAGAGACGTCAGCAACACAGAAAGCAGCCCAGCAAGGATATCGATATCGTGACTCGCTTGAACGCTATCTGTACCAATGCTGACCCTACCAGACTCTATCGTAGTCTGAACAAGATCGGTCAAGGAGCATCCGGTGGTGTATACACGGCCTATCAAGTTGGTTCAAACCGGTCTGTTGCCATCAAACAGATGAATCTTGAACAGCAACCAAAGAAGGATCTCATTATCAACGAAATTCTGGTCATGAAAGACAGCAAACACAAGAACATTGTCAATTTTATGGATAGTTTCTTGCATAGAGGCGATCTTTGGGTTGTGATGGAGTATATGGAGGGTGGAAGTTTGACTGATGTGGTTACCTTCAACATCATGACAGAAGGCCAGATTGCTGCAGTTTGTCGCGAGGTTGGTATCTTGTATTTGAATCCGCGGATGCTTTTGAGGCTAATTGTTCGTAGACTTTGCAAGGGTTGCAGCATCTTCACTCGAAAGGCGTGATCCATAGAGATATTAAGTCTGATAACATCCTCTTGTCACTTGAGGGCCACATCAAATTGAGTGAGTGGATCTAGCTAATTGTTCCGATAAGGTGTTTGATGAACTAACCTGACTCGAAATAACAGCCGATTTTGGTTTTTGCGCGCAGATAAACGAAGCTATGATGAAACGTACTACAATGGTCGGCACACCGTACTGGATGGCGCCCGAGGTCGTCACTAGGAAGGAGTATGGACGCAAAGTTGATATCTGGAGTTTGGGAATAATGGCAATCGAGATGATCGAGGGTGAACCACCATACTTGACGGAATCGCCTTTGCGCGCGTTGTACTTGATTGCGACAAACGGTACTCCTAGACTCAAGGAGCCAGATCAATTGTCGGCAGAACTCAAGGACTTTTTACATTCTGCGTTGGAGGTCAGCCCGGATCGTAGGGCTTCCGCCGGAGAACTCCTTCAGGTATGTTATGATGACTCCTGCATCGCTTTTTATTCCATTGCCACTGACGAATATATCTAGCATGTGTTCCTTTCAACTGCAGATCCGTTGTCCAGTTTGGCACCACTCGTTAGAGCTGCGCGTCAAGCTAGAGCACAGGAACGGCAGAGAGGTTGAGCGATGCACAATGGTTTATCCTACAGGTTCATTTTTGACGGCGTCGGGCGGACTATATGCGGAAGAAAATAAAAATAAACGAAAAAACTGTCATTAGCGAATGGAACTGTTTGGCTGGTTGGCTGGCCTGTTGTGGTTGGACCTTGGGTATTTTTTTTACATAGAAGATGGGTGGAACTGTTTGATGGGGTGTGGGTACGGTAATTCGTTTTCATCTCTTATGGTATTTGTACTAGGACGCTTTCTTCTTTTCCCGTCCTCCATTTTGTTTCCTCTATCGTCTAGCTTTTTTCAGGGGGGGGATTATTTCGAGGTTATGCTACTCACCATTTTTTCTTCCCATTCTTCTTCTTTCTCTCCCGCGAGCGATGCTGGTGCCCCTTGGTATTCTCATTGTGCGCGTTTGTCGGAGATTTTCATTCTACGCTTTTTAGCCTTTACGGTAACGTTGTGGATACCATATGGACGGGTCGGTTACGAGAAATTTCGTAAAATGGGGCAACCATCATACGCTCACGTTGTGTACTAGTACCGGCAACTGAACCGAATCAAGGATTCGGTAATAAAGTGTGATTTCCTCTAATAGATGCCTTGACCGCCACACCCATCTATTGGTATTTGTATTGTATATATCATACAATAAGGTATTCGAGGCCACGTCAGCCTGGATTGTTTCTTGCCAAGGCTAAATTTCCTTGATAGAGTATGATTCCTGTATTGGTATTGGAATGATGAAGATCTTATCAGATGATCATAATATGTCACTCGATGTAATTAAGAGATGAGGTTATTTTCATAGGGCTGGTGGTTTTATTTTAAATATCGTGCTTTTGAGCTCGGGGGCTCTCGTGTGTATCGTATAGGAAGGACTGCGGTGTTGTTGGTTGCGGTTTGGTGCATCTAGATAAAGAGTGACGAGCATCGCGGTATGTGTGCCGCACAAGACGGAATCCGATAACCTGATGGGCAGTAGGTCAGGGTCCTTCATGGGTGCTTCAGGGCTCGGTAGACTTGACATTTTTTTTCCCTTTCTTTTTTTCTTTTTTTCTTTTTTTCTCAAGGCTCAGTAGCCTCCCGAGTGATGGATTGCCGTCTAATATGTATGCTGTCTTATCACTACCGGTACTCGCTGGAATAGGGGGGAAAGTGTTCATTTCTACGCTGGGATGACCCGAATAATACAATTATTCCGTGAAAGAAAATTGTAAGGGACGGTATCACGGATGATTATGCCCGCTGACTCATCAAGGCTCCCCGCAGGCCCCGCGCGGCGTTTTGCCTCCACTGCCACCATTGGCGCTTGAGCATTACGCAGACAAGTTCCAATCTCCCCGTCGGACCACCCACTTTACTTGCCCATCACCACCACCACCACCACCACCACCACCACCAACTATACATCATCTCTCTCTCTAAAATACCGGGAACGAGGTGTCTTTCCAAGAAAAAAAAAAGACTTATAACAGGCCGGACTGAACCGGCTGTTGGAAGTTTGTTTCCTACTACTGATCTAATAGTTGTTTTGCGCAAAGAGAAATCATGTTTCGAGCGCAGCAGAATGAGTTCGACGATGTCATCGGTAAGCAAGGATTCCTTCTCGCCCCGGTTGCGCGATACGACCGTGTTCCATGTGAATAAGTGTGCTCATAAGAGTTTATTTTTACCGCAATATAGCTAAAGCAACGGACGAGACCTTGACCTCGGAGAACTGGGAATATATGATGGACGCTTGGGAGAAGATTAATGACTCTGGAGAGAATGGGTGAGCCTCTTTGTTTTTCATCCGTGGAGTTTTTTTGGGGGGAATCTCGCTTGCTGATTGATGGTGACCTTTGTTGGCAGGCCTAAGAATGCTGTCGCAGCGTTGATAAAGAGGCTCGCTCACCGAAATGCTGATGTTCAACTTTATACACTCGAGGTGGGACCGCTCACAACTACTATTGGAAGCTAGCATTCGCGAAAGCGTGTGGGCTGATTATTTTTCCTGCGGGGTTGTTTTAGCTCGCAAATGCCTTTTCTCAAAATTGTGGTCCCAAGATGCATCGGGAGCTTGCATCGAGGTCGTTCACGGAGGCGCTGCTACGGCTTGCGGGTGATCGGGTGCGTTTTATTCCATTCTGAAATTGGTGGGGGAGCACGGTTCGCTGATATCACCTTTTTTCCCCGATAGAATACTCATCAGAAGGTCAAGACCAAGATTCTAGAGCGAATGGCGGAGTGGTCCGAGATGTTTTCGAAGGACCCGGATCTTGGCATCATGGACCAAGCATATAACAAGCTTAAATCTCAAAGTAGGAGTATTTTCTGGAGCTTTATCTGAGTAAATTGGAGCTAACGTTTCATAGATCCTACTATCCAGGCACCCTCAAAGCCGCACAAGAGAGAAATCACTGATGTTGATAGACAAAAGGAGGAGGAAGAGCTCCAGATGGCACTGGCTATATCGTTAAAAGATCGAACCGCACAAGGGGCAGCTGCTGCGAAGGCAACTCAACAACCCGCTGGCTCTGGTCAGCCGTCTCAACCTCAAGGCCAAGCTGCGCCTTCGCCGGTGGCACCGCATACTACAGCCGCTACTGTCTCGCGAGTCCGTGCTCTTTTCGATTTTGTTCCTTCTGAGGCTGGCGAGCTTGCTTTTAGGAAAGGTGATATTATTGCCGTGCTCGAGTCTGTCTACAAGGATTGGTGGAAGGGTTCTTTGCGGGGCCAGACCGGAATTTTCCCGTTAAACTATGTTGAAAAATTATCGGATCCTACTCCTGAGGAAGTTCAAAGGGAGGCGCAGATGGAGGCAGAAGTTTTCGCCGAGATTAAGAATGTGGAGAAGCTATTGGCTCTGTTGAGTACTACCAGTGTGGATACCAACGTTCAGGACAATGAGGAGATTACGGTATGCACTTTTGCGCGGTTTATCAGGCTGTGCTCGTGCTAATTGGACTAGACCTTGTATCACCAGACACTTGCCATCCGCCCAAAGCTTATCGAGCTTATCGGAAAGTACTCTCAGAAGAAAGGTATTGTGCAATGTTTGCTTTTTCTTGATTGGCTAGGGTTGCTGACTATCAGTTTAGATGACTTTATGTCCTTGAACGAAAAGTTTATTAAGGCTAGGAAGGACTACGAATCTCTACTGGAGACATCTATGGCCCAACCAACCTCTCACTATGGCCGGCCAAATCAAACCCCATATAACTATGGAGGTGATGCCTACCCGACCGGCGGTGGAGAGCCTGGTAGGTACTACACGTCTGCCCCCCAACATAATGCTGCATCACCATCCAATGTCCATCCCGCTTTCACCCCACCCCAACAGAAGCCCGCGGGAGCTCCATATCCGGGGGGACGTCGCACAAGTAATAACTTTTACCCCACACAAGGTGATGGCCACGATAATCCACCCCACGGGGGAGGTGCGCCCTTTTATGTCGTCGGGCAGGCCCCGCCTGGTACACAGTTGCCCGGTCGTCAGGGCCCCTCTAGCCCAAGTATGCCCCCTGCGGAGTTCCATTCTCAGAGGCCCCAACCTAGTCATACGCCTTCAGGGTCTGGTGCTCCTCCAGCTGATGGCCCATCCCAGCCCCAGGAATTGGCGACTTCGGTGTATGATTCACCCATGGAGAGTCGACCACCAGGTGGAGGTTTCAACCCGCAGCCATCCAAGTTACAAACTATGGATAGACCACACTCTCCAAAGGTCACTGGTCAACCCCCGTACACCGGCTATCACTACCAGCCTCAATCTAGGCCTCTATCAACCGGCCCGAATCCTAATCAACCATACCCAGAATCTGGCGGTCCCTCATCCGTGTACCCAAGCCAGCCGTACCCGGAATCTACTGGGCCATACCCATCTCTCACCCCCCAGCCTACCGCTCCGGGAGGAGCAGGCAACCCTTCGGCACCGTACGGTGCCTATTCCTCCACTCCGGGCGATGCCCCACCCCAATCGTACTACTCCCAGGAAGCCCCGCCCCAAACTCATAGCTCCCCAGACCCGCAGGCAGGAGCTCACGGTTATTACAGGAACAACGAATTGTTCTTGCCGCCGGGAAGCAGGGCTCAGAGCTAGTTGGTTGGTTAGTTTAGCAGTTATCTAGCCCCATTAGTTAGTCGTTAGTCGCCTAGTTTTACCGTGTTACTATTCATCTGTCATGCTGGTGTGTGCACGCTGCCTGTCTGTTTGTTTTGCCCGTCCCTTCTGTTTGGGAAGCACTGAAATTGGAAAGGGTTACTTTGCGGTAGCTCCAGTGATTGGATTTGGGCGGGCTGACGGGATGGCATACCATGGGCGAATAGAGATGTGACCTTTTTGTTTTGTTTTTTCCTATTTCCCTTACCTTTTCCCCTATTCCTTTGATTTTCTTGAGTGACCTGACTACTTTGTCTGGACGATGGACGATTCGGTTTGAAAAAGGCGATTTTACTCCTCTGTTCATTTCGATTTCATATTTGGTTTTTCTCAACTTCAATTTTTTGACGGGTGCTGAGTTGTTCGGATTTGTTTGTGGCAGTGATATCATACCGGCATTTGATGATGGAATAGCCCCTTCTCGCCTGAAGAATGTGTGAGGAGGGGGAAAATTTGTATGCAGGGTTGTGATTGCGTGATTGCCCCCGAACGCTGGTGAGGGGTATGTATAATATGTACTGTACCTCTAATATCACTCTCCCACCAAAGGAAGCAAGGTTTGCTGAAATAACCTCGTATTATGATATCATACCCGGTGGGTGACATCTCACCTAGCCTTCCACGCTTCGGAACGCTAGGGGGGCATTACTCTCTGCTGTAAAGCTTTTCTTTGTTTGGTCTTTTGTGATCATTATATGGTTGTGAAACCTGCCATAGGGCATCACTCGCTGCCGCACTGCCAGGAATTGGGTATTGACACGATACAACCACGGTGTGGTATAACTACGACATTCTTTTCCTTGTTGGGTTTTCACGCATTTTTTGTTTGTTACGAGAGATGGGGGGTTATAATCCGGAAGTTTATATATCATACCGATATCGTTAATAGGAAGGGTTGTGAGGCTATTCGATGGCTTTTTCGCCACTTGGGGGGTCGTATATGGTATACTATCATAATTATTATTATATCCTTTTGCGCTCTGTAGGCTTGCCGGCGGCAGCGTTGGTTTGTGTAGTATTGTACTCGGGGGCATTGGGCCCTCTGTCAGCGAGTATGGATATTACGGGTATGATAATATCTTGGTGTGATATAGGCTTGCGAGCAACGTATGCCCCTGGGTTTGATAGGGGGTGGGGTTATTGGATTATATAGAGACATGTTTTAGGTACTATCCAAGCAAGCAAGCAATCTTTTCAAATCTACCATTTTTCTCTTACTCGTCGATATTCACATTAGGGTTTCACTACAGATAGGATATTCCTTCTCGAGTGATATCGCGTGACACATTGTTGTTTTCCCTCTCGGGCCTGACTGACTCCGCAGATAGCTTGGCGCTTTGTCCTGGGACTAGTCTATTGTGATGGGGAAAGCGAGATGGAATTGGTATTTGTCCTTTTCCTATAATACAGCCGGGGAAATAGTGGTAATAACTAAATTACCTGCTTGGAGATAATAGTGCTCAAGTGTGGCAGTGTGTATGGACGGGCTGGAGCAGGGTTCGGTTTGTTTTTGCACGTGCTGTACTGAACATATTTTGTTTATGTTTTGGGGGATGGTATTATATACACAAATTATGCCCTCCATATGGTGATTACTTTTAGAGTTCATTGGAGGTTTGGTCCGCTATCTTGTTTCGTCTAGAGGTAATCTTGGACTTGAATTATCTAGAGCTCTAGTGGGGGGCTGTTCATTAGCATATTCGATAGCTTTTTTGAGTCATTATTATGAAGGGTTGTGGAAATAAATTTGGGGGAGATTGATTGGACGGTTCTGAGGTACCTAAGGGGTTTCACAAAAGACCCCGCTTTTCTTCAGCCTCGGCAGTTTCGACACCGTTGGTTAACGACTTCACCATCATCGTTTACAATACTAGTACTTGTACTGTATCCTAACAGCAAAAAACAGAGGATGTCTCAATCATTTAGTAATAATACTAACTCTCTGAACACGACTGTTAACATATCGAACACGGCTGTTACGAATATCCTGACCCTTGCTGATGACCGACGTGATCTCCTATGCTGGCTATCCCCTCTGGACCCCAAGTTAAGGCATCAAGATATACAAGCCCGCCGGGTCGAAGATGTAGGCGAATGGCTCTTAGAAACAGAGGAATTTAGGAGATGGGACGCCGGAAGTGGGGGAGATGAGTCCGATAACGCAGTTTTGTTTTGCTATGGGGATCCTGGTGTCGGTAAAACTTATATCAGGTAACAAGGAGGAATCTCAATGAGTGGAAGAAAAAGGGCAAGTGCTGACAAGCCGTGACAGCTCATTGGTGATAGACGCGCTGTGTGATCAGGCAGGTGGGCAGAATGCAAACGTCGCATGCTTTTATTTTGACTTCGCCGCCCAAAAGGAGCAGTCCCCGACGAGCATGTTGGGTGCCCTGCTGAGGCAGTTGGTTTGCGGAGTGGGGGAGACCCCGGAGGAGATATCACGAGCGTACCAAGGCCGTGGGGGTGCTATTGGTGGGCGGGGACCGAAACTTTCCGATATTGTGAAGATGATGCAGGCGACGACCTCTTCTAAAAAGCGCACGTTCATATGCATCGACGCTCTGGATGAGTGTATGGCAGGGTATCGGATCAAGATTCTTGATTCGCTAAACAAGATTCTCGAAAAGTCTCCAGGCACTCGGATATTTGTGACTGGGAGGCCGCACATTCGACCTGAGATCCAGAGGTGTCTTGCGGGAAGGGTAGTGGATATATCCATAACTCCTAAGAGAGATGATATTATTCGATATCTTCATAGCAGGCTGCACGAGGATACAACCCCGGATGCGATGGACAATAGACTGGAGGCGGACATCTTGAAGAAAATTCCCGAAGATATTTCTGAAATGTATGTTGGGTCAACAACGCTTGGGAAGCTACCTCAGGTTATCTACTGATAGATGCATGTCCAGATTCTTGCTAGTCTCACTAAATATCGATGCGGTGCTGCAAGAAACCACAATCCATCGCAGGCGGCAGAAGCTCGATGCAATGACCAGCGGCTTGGGTCTGGGGGATGCTTATAGTGCAACGATGGATCGGATAAAGGAGCAGGGTGGCGAGAAAGCACGGCTTGGCATTTCGGCTTTGATGTGGATCTCTCACTCGGAGCGACCCTTAAATGCCAATGAACTATGCCATGCCCTGGCAGTCGAAATAGGGTCATCACATCTCAACAGCGACAACGTTCCTTCAATAAGAACACTACTCGCTTGCTGTCAAGGACTTGTTACTGTGGATGGGGCTTCCATCGTCCGGTTGATCCACTATACCCTTCAAGAATATCTGCGGGCCCATCCCGAAATTTTTGGTACACCTCACTCAGCAATGGCCGAAACCTGCTTAAGTTATCTAAATTCCCAGCAGGTCAAGGCTCTTTCGACCAGTATTTCTCCCGATCCCCAAGGAACCCCCTTTCTCGAATATTCTTCTCTATATTGGGGGGTCCATGCCAAAAGGGACCTTTCAGATTGCGGAAAGTCGCTTGCGCTGAAGCTGTTAGGCGATTACAACAGACACATATCCGCTAAAATCCTCTTGAAAAGACGGGGCTCGTATCACATGACTAATTTCGATGATTTTTCACTTTTTAGTGGTCTACACTGTGCATCGCTCTTCGGGATTGTTGAGGTTGTAGCTGGTTTAGTAGAGGTGGAAGGTTGTGACATCAACCAAATAGACTGTGGGGGTAATACACCTCTCGTATGGGCTGCTTTGAGTGGGCACGAGGGAGTGGTGAAACTGCTTCTCGGACGGGACGGCGTCAGCCCCAGCAAACCAGATAGGGACGGCCAAACACCACTCTATCGTGCTGTTTGGAATGGGCATGAGGGAGTAGTGAAAATCCTACTCCGACGAAACGACGTTAGCCCTGACAGGGTGGACCGGTACGGCGAAACACCACTCTTGCTTGCCGCTAGGTATGGGTACGAGGGAATGGTGAAAATGCTTCTCAGACGGAACGACGTTAGCCCTAACAAACCAGATGTGCACGGCCAAACACCGCTCTGGTACGCTGCTAAGAGTGGACACGAGGGGGTGGTGAGGCTGCTGCTCGGGCGGGGCGACATCAGCCCCGACAAACTAGATAGGGACGGCCGAGCACCATTCTGGTGGGCTGCTAGAATTGGGCACGAGGGAGTGGTGAAGCTGCTGCTCGGACGAGATGACGTCAACCCCGACAGACCAGATGTGTACGGCCAAACACCACTCTGGTGGGCTGCTAAGGATGGGCACGAGGGAGTGGTGAAACTACTGCTTAGACGGGACGACGTCAATCCCGACAAACCAGATAGGGACGGCCAAACACCGTTCTGGTGGGCTGCTAGGAATGGGCACGAAGGAGTGGTGAAACTACTGCTCGGGCGGGGCGACATCAGCCCCGACAAACCAGATAGGGACGGCCAAACACCACTCTATCGTGCTGCTTGGAATGGGCAAGAGGGAGTTGTGGAACTGCTGCTCCGACGGGGCGACGTTAGCCCTGATAAACCAGATGCGTACGGCCAAACACCACTCTATCGCGCTGCTTGGAGTGGGCAAGACCGGGTGGTGAAACTACTACTCGGACGGGACGACGTCAATCCCGACAAACAAGATGTGTACGGCAGGACACCACTCTGTCGTGCTGCTTGGAGTGGGGAAGAGGGAGTTGTGAAACTATTACTCGGACGGGACGATGTCAATCCCGACAAACCGGATATGTACGGCCGAACACCGCTCTATCATGCTGCTGGGTATGGGCAAAAGGGAGTGGTGAAACTATTACTCATACGGGGCGACGTCAATCCCGACAAACAAGATGTGTACGGCAGGACACCACTCTATCATGCAGCTGGGCGCGGGAAAGAGGGAGTGGTCAAACTATTACTCGGAAGGGACGACGTCAACCCTGGGAAACCGGATAACGATGGCCAAACACCACTCTGGTCAGCTGCCGAGAATAATCATGCCGGGATAATAGCGCTACTAGAAGCCTCAGCATCTTCCAGCTCCACCACGACCTAAGCTTGAGGGTGCATTGCCCACCTTTCCGCCTTCGAATACGGATACCCAATCTGCTATTTCCGCAAGAACCTCCTCAACTCTATAAACACATTTGTAACCGCTATTGCCTGACCCCCTCCGTTCTAGCCCAGCTTTTCCCCCACCGTTCAAAACCCTGCCTTGTGCTAATTGCCCTCTTCCCTTTTGCATTTCCTTATGTAGCCGACTCGAGATCTGTCAGTATCTGTTCATAACCTGGAGTTGGGTGTTGTTGGGGGCTATTTCTATTGTATTGAGATAAGCCGCCGGTATGGCTTCGGGTTTCCGTCACATTTGACTTTTTTTGTTGTGGACCCTCCTTGCAGATTTGTTGTTCACTCGCTTTTTCTACAATTTCTTTTCCCCCTTTCCTCCCCCTTAAAGCATAGACCCGAGGATCATTCAGATATAGAGAAAAATATATGGAGGGCAAGTATTTCTAACACTCATGAAAAGCGACGTAAAAGCTAGTCGTTGGTTAAGGTATAATAGTGATCGGTCTCTACTATGAGCATGGTTTAATAGAGGCCATGCTTTCGTGCTGCCACCCTTCTGGTGTGAGCTAGAAGGTGGAGTTGAGAAGTTGTCCACACTCTTTAGTCCTGCACATCGAAGAATATTAATGCAGTAAGGAGTCTTCTAACTGTGAGATCAACCTCCATTCTATGAGCACCGGTATCCCACCCGGACCCGTCACAAGTGAATGAACGGCTCTCCAGTGCTGCGTGGTGTCGACTTATGAGAGAATTGGGAGGGGTATTCCGTCCTGCCCTAATCCTCTTCCTCACTACACCGTCCGCCGCTCAGGTTAGGCGCCACGGATCTATAGTATATTATAGTCTCCCCGACAAAACAGGCAAATCCTTATCACGCTTTGGACTGTAAGGGCTCGAAGGATAAGCACATAACTGTGTCGTAAACAGCTGATCCGGTATGATACCTAAAATTACAGCTGTAAGGCACAATATTAGAGAACGGTACCCCTCACTGTAAAACCTAATGCTAGATAATGATGTCTCTTACTATACGAGTTCATGTTGTAGAGAGTGCTGGTGAATTAAGTTTCCTTATGACACCAATGCTATCCTGTGTAACCCACCCCCACGACCAGGGTTAGGTTTTTTTTATTTCATGGGAAAATGAAAATTGAAACAAAAGACATCGACACGATTTGAACCTGTGTTCATGAAGGAAACATATTTCTTGTTTGTTGTCTTAACCGCTCAGCCACAATGTCTTGATTATTGCACTTTGGTGGCTTATTGAAAACCGGGAGAGGGGGTATTCCGACTTGGATAACCCTGCACCAAGAACCCGCAAAGAACCCCGGAAAGCAGCCAGAGGGACCAGGTTTTGATAAATTAGTATGGTGGAAAAGCGAAAATAGAACCTATGATAATAAGAAATGAGGTTTCTTTCTCAAGGAATCTGACCCTGGGCACTGTATGACCATGAGAGTACCTTGCCAACCACATGGCACAACAAGTATTGTTTTAAGATGATCCAGAATATGCTCTCTTGCCAGGTATTGTGGTCACCCGATTGCATTGGCCCTGATACAGCACAGGTAGTTTTAGATTTTTAATAATATTAAGCGAATTTTAGATGGCCAACCTATAGAGAATGGGGGGTAGTTAGGAAAGGGGTTTAAAGGTAGGGCTTCGATAGGATATGAGGGGGAAAGTGTGTGAATAGGGGTTCTAGTGAGGAGGACTCAAGTTAGATCGACAATATTCTTACCCGAAATGTGCTGGTTAACTGCATTTAAAAAGCTATGATAGGTCGGGGTTCCTTTTCCTTCGCTGTGGCCAGAACCCCCAACACCCGGTACATCCTTTACGAGACCTTGAGTGTTTTTTATACTGCCCTTGCTAATAGATTTTGATGGATCTACTTGTACTGTGAGTTATTGTACTGTATCGCATTGTATTGTGTGATGCGCTGAGCAACCTTACGGTTCGGACACCGAACTTGGACGAGTGACTGTCTATGACGTTGCTATAGAACTCCTGAGGGGGGCATGTGCAGCTGAAGGTGAACTGAGCTTTGTTTTTGCACGCACCGTACCAATCAGAGTGGTTTAGTTTGTGTTCTGGGTGCAGTATACTAAGAATGTCCTCCATATGGTAATTTATGTTAGAGTTGTTCATTGGGTCTTTATTCTGCTTTCTCGTTTGGTCTGGTGGCAAATCCTGAATATTGAATCACCCTAAGTCCTGATAGAAGGCTATTCGTCAGCCTATCCAACGGCTCTTCGGGCCACTACTGAGTTTAATCGCTGAAAGGCATCTTAGTGTATAATATTAGAGGGTACGGTCCCTATATTCACAGAACTTGGCACGAGGCTACAAGACCTTTCTTGCACTCAAGAGGAACTATGCCGTGATGTTTTGAGTGAAGTGATGCGCACAGCAACCCTGCAGAATGCTCTGTGAAATGGAATTTCCCTTCGCTCGTGTAACGTGCACTCCCCGCCACGCGAACTCCGGTGGCGCGATACCACTCCCCTCGGGCCACCGTAATCCCCGTCGGAGAGACTTTTTCCTAGTGGCTGTAGGTTTCCCGTCTGATTCGTTCATCTGGTTTGAGGAGATACCAGTATGTACTAGTACATACGGTATTAAGCCGGCTAACTCCACCACCCGTACTCTAGGGTGTTCGTTCATGACAGTGGAGAATTTGTAATACCAGTACGACAGGGAAGCCCTTCTAGGGGTGTGATATTTCCTTTTACCAATGCGGGAGACACAGGGAGGGTGTTGCTGACAAATTTGGGGGAGGCCGATTCGACGGTCCCGAAGTATCCAGGAGGTTCCCTGAAAGACCCCGCTTCTCGGGTAGTCAACTACCGTATATAGTCGAATGAAAGATATTGAAACTTCAGCCCCCAGGAATTCCACTACCGACAGTCAACGACTCTACCACCCATCCAGCATTTACAATATCCTAAGCAACAAAAAACAGAAAATGTCTCAGTCATTCAGCAATAATACTAACTCTTTGAACACGACTGTTAACGTGTCGAACACGGCCGTTACGAATATCCTGACCCTTGCTGATGACCGACGTGATCTCCTATACTGGCTATCCACTCTAGACCCTAAGTTAAAGCATCAGGCGATTCAAGCCCGCCGAGTCGAAAATGTAGGGGAATGGTTCTTACAAACCGAGGAATTTAGAAGCTGGGGCGGTGGGAGTGGAGGATGTGGATCCGATATTGTGAAGATGATGCAGAAGACCTCTTCCAGAAAGCGCACATTCATATGCATCGACGCTCTGGATGAATGTGTGGCAGGAGACCGAGTCAAGATTCTTGATTCGCTAAACAAGATTCTCGAGAGGTCTCCGGACACCCGGATATTCATAACTGGAAGGCCGCATGTTCGACCCGAGATCCGGAGGTGTCTTGCAGGAAGAGTGACGAATGTATCCATAAGTCCCAAGAGAGATGACATTATTAGATATATTCATAGCAGGCTACATGAGGATACAACCCTAGATGCAATGGACAGTAGACTGGAGGCGGACATCTTGAAGAAAATTCCCCAAGAAAATTCCGAAATGTACGTCGAATCAACGACGCTAAGGAAGCTGCCCCAAGTTATCCACTGACAGATACATATCTAGATTCCTGTTAGTCTCACTGAATATCGATGCGGTGCTGCAAGAAACCACAATCCACCGCAGGCGACAAAGGCTTAGCGCAATGACTGGCGGGTTGGGGTTGGGGGGTGCTTATGGTACAAGGGTCTACCATGAATTCATGGTACAGAGCAGGGATCAGAGGATGGAGAGCAGTGGTACGGTGCTTGTCGGAATGTACCATAGTTTTGTCTAAACCAGAGCTTTTGAATCTAAGATATTACATGAGAGAAAATTCACAAAAATACAAACTCTTCATATAACTACTGAACATAGTAAGGACACCATTTCTATGTAAAAATATACACTCAACCCTCAACCCTTCAAGAGCAGTAGGCAGTTGAACTTTTGGATTTCGCCAAGACTTGGGTTTCCCACCAAAAACAACCATCCTGACACAGTTTTAGGGAGAGTTTTATTCCCTACTACTATTCCCAGAATTAATATCATTTTAGGTTTCAATAGAAGTCAAGTAGTCTACATCTTTTCTGAACATTCTATGAAGTTGTCTTATTTTTTATTCTAATATTGGTGCTGGAATAAGTGGCCATTTATAGTGTAATATTGCCTCAACACATTCTTCCCTTGGTGTTCCAAAGTTGCCTTTACAACGAAGAGTGACCACCCCGGCTCTGTACCATGTTTTCATGATATACCCTAGTACAACGCTGGGTCGAATAAAAGGGCAGGGTGGCGAGAAATCAAGGCTTGGAATGGCGGCTTTGATGTGGATCTCTCACTCGGAGCGGCCCTTGAAGCCCGATGAACTATGCCACGCCCCGGCAGTCGAAATAGGGTCACCATATCTCAACCGCGACAACATCCCTTCAATTGGGACATTGCTCGCCTGTTGCCAAGGACTTGTTACTGTAGATAAGGAAGTTTTCACAGTCAGGCTAGTTCACTATACCCTTCAAGAGTACCTGCAGGCTCATCCCGAGCTTTTTGGTACAGCTCACTCGATAATGGCCGAAACCTGCTTAAGTTATCTGAATTCCCACCAGGTCAGAGCTCTTTCGATCAGTCATTCTCCCGATTCCCAAAGAACACCCTTCCTCGAATATTCTTCTCTGTATTGGGGGACCCATGCCAAAAGGGATCTTTCGGAGTGCGCGAAGTCGCTTGCGCTGAAGCTATTTAACGACTACGGCAACCACATATCCAGTAAAGTCCTCTTAGAGAGACACAACCAGCATTTGCGCAAGACTGATTTCAATAAACTCTCTATTTTTAGTGGTCTACACTGTGCATTGGTCTTTGGGATTGTTGAGATTGTGGCTGGTTTGATGGAGTTGGAAGGTTGTAATATCAACCAAATAGACTGTACGGGTAATAAACCTCTCATGTGGGCTGCTCTGAACGGGCATGAAGGAGTGGTGAAGATGCTGCTCGAACGGGACGACGTCAATCCCGACAAACCAGAAACTCGCGGTCGAACACCACTCTATTGTGCTGCTAAGTATGGGCATGAAGGAGTGGTGAAAATATTCCTCAGGCGGAGCGATGTCAACCCAGACAAACCAGATTGCTGTCACCGAACACCACTCCATTGCGCTGCTGAGTATGGGCACGAGGCAGTGGCGAAAGTTTTACTCGGACAGGACGGCGTCGACCCCAACAGACCAGATATGTACGGACGAACACCTCTCTATCGTGCTGCTTGGGGAGGGCAAGAAGGAGTGGTGAAGATGTTACTCGGACGGGGCGATGTTAGCCCCGGCAAACCAGAAAACCGCGGCCAAACACCGCTCCATTGTGCGTCTAAGTATGGGCGCGAGAGCGTGGTGAAAATGCTACTTGATCACGGCGCCAACTCCGACAAGCCGGATAAATTAGGCCAAACACCACTCCATTGTGCTACTGAGTTTGGGCATGAGGGAGTGGTGAAAACACTACTTAGATGGGACGATGTCAATCCCCACAAAACTCGATAACGACAGTCACCCCGACGGGCTGCTAGGTATGGCCGTGCGGGAGTGGCAACGTTGCTGCAACACCCAGCATCTACCACCCCCACCACGAGCTGAACCCGGGGGCGCATAGACACCCTTCCCGCCTTCGAACACTGATACCCTGTGTGCCACAAGGGTCGTAACAGCTCCATAGACATGTCTGACGCCACTATTGCCTACCTGCTCGTATCCGGTCCAGCACCCCCCCGCCCCACGCTAATTGCTCTCTTTTCTTTCCTCCGGGGTAAGCATGCTCCAGAAACTCGCTTTAAATTTTCCGTTTGACAGGTGGGAATAATATCCGATGAAAATACACACATTTATTAAATGCCTGTTCAAGCCTCCATCCGAATTTCCTCGTAGCTGGGTAAATCAAGATCTGTTAGTTTCTGTTTATAAGTTAGAGTTTGGTGTTGTTGGGAGCCATTACATCTCTACCATATCGAGGTAAGCCGGTGTGGCTTTAGGTTTCCGTCACGCTTGCATACTCGGTTGTAGATCCTCCTTGCACATTTATTATCCCTCACTTTTTCACGTTTCCTTTTTCCCCCTCCCCCCCCTTTAAAGTATAGAACTAAGGATTGTTTAGATAGAGAGGAAAATACGAAGTGCAAGAAAATATGAAGTGCAAGCGTTTCTAACGCTCGTAAAAAGTGACGTAAAGACCAGTTGCTGACTAAGGTATAATAATGGTGATTAGTTTCCACTACGGGCATGGATTAACAAGAGTCATGCTTGCGCGCTTCCTCTGGTGTGTGCTACCGGTACTCGAGCAGAGGGCTAGGAGGCTGTCCACGCTTTTTAGTCTTGAACATTGAAGAATATTAATATACTCGAATAGTAACAACTCTTTTAACTATGAAATCAACCTCATTCTACGAGCATCGGTATCCATCCCAATCTATCAAGAGTGATTTAATGGCCCCCTAGTTCTGTGTGGTATCAACTTGCGAGCGAGTTGGGGGATATATTCCATCTTGCTCTAGCCTCCTTTTCCCACTACGATACGAGATTTATTTTCTTCTTCCCGAAGAATTCTGTCCGTCGCTCCGGTTGGGGGTTACAAATCTATACAATCTCACCAACCGGGTAGGCTTTGTCGTGCCCAGACTACCGTATACGCGTTCCAAGAATACCATACATCACCAGATTGTGAACAGCCAGTCCCGTGCCTTAAATTACAGCTGTAAGGCACAATCCCGGAAAACAGTATCTTGCACGGTAAAAATTTGTGTCAGAATATGCTGCATTATGCCATAGGGGTTTATGCCGCAGAAAGTGCTGATAAGTCAAGTTTCTTTATATCAAGCGAATTTTGGGTGGCCAACCTAGAGAGATCGAGGTGCGGTTGCAACGGTGGGGCTCTTCGGCAACCTACGAGCACGAAGGTGTGTCCATGGGGGCACTAGTAAAGAGGATACAAGTTGGATCCACGGTATTCTTATCGGCGGCTAATTGTGCATTTAAGAAGCTAGATCGGGGTTTCTTTTCCTCCTCTATCCGCCATAGGTAAATCCCCACCCCCATACACCTCCGGTGAGATCTATTGTGTGTTTTATACCAGCTCGGCTAATGGTGTCTGGCAGGTTTACTGTAAGTTATAGTATGGTACGCTGTGTAAACTTGCCGTTCGATGCTCAGAAGTGAAGGTTGCGGTATGTTTGGTGGCGGAAGATTGTTTTCAAAGCTTGCTACTCAGCTATGTGAAACATGAACGATACTCGTATATGTACCCCACTTTAGTGACGTAAGGCATTACGCGGAATGTTAACCCCCACGCACACAGTCATATCAGTAATGTCGAGTAGGTAGCTGACACTGAACTACCGTTTCTCAACATTGGAACCCTAAGCTTATACGAGTGACGGTCTGTGACGTTCGTATAAAACCAGTTAATTTCCTATTCGCCGCCAGCCCAGTTTCGTCGTGAGTACGGTGGAGACTGTAATAATATATGCTAAGCTGGCTAATTCCACAGCCAGCGCTGTAGGTTCGCCCATCGCAGTGCAAAATGTGTGCTACCGTAGGATAGCATCTCAAGTCGTGAGGCATTTACATTTGCCAATGGGGGGGGGGCATGGGAAGGGTGTTGCTGATGCAAATTCGGGGGAGGTCAATTGGACAGTCTTAAAGTATCCAGTATAGGAGGTTCCATAAAAAGGCTACGCTTTTCTTCGGCCTCAGGAATTCAGCTACAGAAGCCGAATGAATCTACCATCCATCGCTTATAGAAATGTCTCAATCATTCAGTAACAATACTAACTCTTTTAACACAGTTGTTAACGTGTCGAACACGATTATTACGAATAACCTGACCTTTGCCGATGACCGACACAACCTCCTATGCTGGATATCCCCTCTAGATCCCAAGTTAAAGCATCAGGACATTCAAGCCCGCCGAGTCGAAAATATAGGGGAATGGCTCTTACAAACTGAGGAATTTAGAAGCTGGGAGGCCGGGAGTGGGAGGAGTGAATCAGATAACGCCGTTTTATTTTGCCATGGAGACCCTGGTGTTGGCAAGACTTATATTAGGTAACAAGGGCAAACCTCGATAAATGGAAGAATAAAGGCAAGTGCTGACAAGCCGCGATGTTAGCTCGCTGGTGATAGACGAGTTGTGTGATCAGGCAGGGGGGCAGAATGCCACTGTCGCATGCTTTTATTTTGACTTCGCCGCTCAAAAGGAGCAGTCCCCCACGAGCATGCTAGGTGCCCTACTGAAACAGCTGGTTTGCGGACTGGAGGAGACCCCGGAGGAGATACTGCAGGCATACCAAGGCCAAAAAAATGCCATTGGTGGGCGGGGACCGAAACTTTCCGATATTGTGAAGATGGCGCAGACGACCTCTTCTGAAAAGCGCACATTCATATGCATCGACGCTCTAGATGAATGTGTGGCGGGAGACCGAGTCAAGATTCTTGATTCGCTAAACCAGATTCTCGAAAAGTCACCGGGCACTCGAATATTCGTGACTGGAAGACCGCACATTCGATCTGAGATCAGGAGGTGCCTTGCAGGAAGAGTAGCTAGTATATCCATAAGTCCCAAGAGAGATGATATTGTTCGATATCTTCATAACAGGCTGCGCGAGGATACAACCCCGGATGCGATGGATAGTAGTTTGGAGGCGGACATCCTGAAGAAAATTCCCCAAGAGATTTCTGAAATGTATGTTGAACCAACTCTTGAGAAGCTACCACAAGTTATCCGCTAACAGATACATATCTAGATTCCTGTTAGTCTCACTGAATATCGATGCAGTGCTGCAAGAAATCACAATCCATCGTAGGCGACAGAAGCTTAATGCAATGACTGGCGGCTTGGGGTTAGGGGATGCTTATGGTGCAACACTGGATCGGATAAAGGAGCAGGGTGGTGAGAAAGCACGGCTTGGCATGGCGGTTTTGATGTGGATCTCTCACTCGGAGCGACCCTTAAAGGCGAATGAACTATGCCACGCCCTAGCAGTCGAAATAGGGTCACCACATCTCAACAGCGACAACGTTCCTTCAATAGGGACACTGCTAGCCTGTTGTCAAGGACTTGTTACTTTAGACAAGGATTCTTCGATAGTCCGGTTGATCCACTATACCCTTCAAGAGTACCTTCGGGCCCATCCCGAGCTTTTTGGTAGAGCTCACTCAGCAATTGCCGAAACCTGCTTAAGTTATCTAAATTCCCACCAGGTCAAGGCTCTTTCGGCCAACCCCTCTCCCTATCCCCAAGACACATCCTTTCTCGAATACTCTTCTCAGTATTGGGGAGTCCATGCAAAAAGGGACCTTTCAGCTTGCGCGAAGTCGCTTGCGTTGAAGCTATTTGACGACTACAGCAACCACATATCCACTGAAATCCTCTTGCAGAGACACGACCTATATTTGTACATGATTGATCCCGACAAAATTTCCTTCTTCAGCAGTCTACACTGTGCATCAGTCTTCGGGATTGTGGGGGTTGTAGCTAGTTTGCTAGAGGAGGAAGGTTGTGATATCAACCAGATAGACTGTGCGGGCAATACGCCTCTCGTGTGGGCTGCTTTGAATGGGCACGAAGAAGTGGTGAAAATGCTACTCAGACGGGACGACGCCAACTCTGACAAGCCGGATTTGTTCGGGCAAACGCCCCTCTGGCATGCTGCTTTGAACGGGCACGAAGGAGTGGTGAAAATCCTACTCGGGCGGAGCGACGTTAACCCCGACAAACCAGACAAGGGCGGCCGAACACCACTCCACTATGCTGCCAAGTATGGGCAGGAAGGAGTGAAAATACTACTCGGGCGGGGCGACGTCAACCCCAAAAAACTAGCCAACGACGGTCGAACACCGCTCTGGTGGGCTGCCAAGAATGGTCATGCGCGAGTGGTAGCTCTACTTCAACCCCGAGCATCCGCCACCCCCAACATAGCCTAAGCCCGAGGACGCATACTTCTTCCCGCCTCCGAATAAAGATACCCTGCGTGCCATTCCCGCAAGGGCCACAACAGCTCCGTAAGCGCGTCTACCGCTGCCATTGCCTGCTTGCTCGTATCCCGGTCCGGCACCCCCCCCGCCTTTTGCTTATTGCCCTCTTTCCTTTACTCCGGGATAAGCATGCCATAGAAACTCGCTTTAAATTTTCCGTTTGGCAGAAAGGAAATCATATCCGATGAAAATGCACACACTTATCAAATACCCATCCTAGCCTCTATCCGCATTTCCTTATGGCTGAGTTAAGGTCCGCTAGTTTCAGTTTATGACCTAGAGTTTGGCGTTGTTGGGAAGCTATCTCCATTGTACTGGGATAATCCGGGGTGGCTTTAGACCTCCGTCATATTTACTCCCCAGTTGTAGATCCAGATTTATTGTTAACTCTTCTTTTCTACAATCCCTTTTTCTCCCCTTCCCCCCCTCTTAGAGTGCAGACCTGAGGACCGTTTAGAAATAGAGAAAAGCGTATGAAGCGCAAGCATTTCTGGCACTCGTGAAAAGTGACGTGAAGGCTAGCTATTAGCTAAGGTATAACATTTACTGGCTCCCGCTCTGAAAACTGTTTAATATAGTTTGACCATGAAATTAACCTCAATTCCGCGAGCACTAGTATTCGACCCAACCTGCCAAGAGCGATTGAACAGCTCCCTGGTTCTGTCGACTTACGAGCGAGTTGGGAGGTATATCCCATCCCACCCTAATATCCTTTTCCCCACCGTTTAACCAAGTAGAGAAAGCCTTATCATACTCTAGACTATAAGTAGTTAAAAAGCACCATAAATCACCATACCGTAAACAACTGATCCTGTACCGTGGATTATAGCCGCAAGATATGATACCGGCAAACGGAATCTCACACGGTAAAATCCAATGTCAAATAATTCTGTCTTTGCCATAGGAGTCCATGTCGGTGAAAGTGCTGATAAGTCAAATTTCTTAATATCAAGCGAATCTTAGATGGCCAGCCTAGAGAGATTGGGGGCGGTTAGACAAAACACTTGAAGATGAGGCTTTGGTAGCATTTAGGGAGGATGCAAGTTTGATCCATGATATTCTCCTCCGCGATATTGTGGGTTAATCGTGCATTTAAAAAGCAATATCGGGGGTTTTTTCCCTCCTCTATACTCCATGCGTGAACCCTCGCTCTCATATATCTCCGATAAGAACTAAAGCTCTCTTTATACTAATGGAACTAATGGTGTCTGGTAGCTTTACTTTAGGTTACAGTACTCACGCGGCCGGATTGAAATCAGAAGGGCCTATTTTGGACTAGTGCATGTTGGGTGATTGTTAACCATATACGGTATAAACTCGCCAAACTCGATGGAAAATCCCACCATTCTTGTGGCACTGCACTCATGGCAGCCTTGGCTGCATAGCGAGTTTGGAAAACTTATCCCATGGACCGATGAGACATGCAGATTCCGCACCTTCCGGATTTAGTATATGTATCCAGGGCAAGACAGTAATTAATCAGCAAAGCTCAACCTCAACGAAGGCAGCTTTTGCTGGGTATGAAGGATAATAGTGCTTTGCCGAAGACAAGATTCAAGTTCAAAACATTATTGTCACCTGAGATGCCTTCCAAACGAGCTCCTTTTACGTCTCTTGAGAACGAAGCCATAGTAGCTAAAAGAAGGCGAACTACAACAGCTAAAGCGGTTCCTACATCCTCCACTTCCGAGTCGGTAAAGTCAAAGCCACAAGTCTCCCGTACCAAAGTCCTTAAACCTTCCGATAAGGAGCTTGCAGAGAAGCTTCCCATCCCGCCGCAATTCGACTATTTCCAGAGCCCATTTCCAGTACATAATGCCCACCCCTTGCTACCAGCCAAGCAGCTCCATTCACCACTCGACTTGTTTGGACTCTTCTTCGGTAATTCAATACTTGAATCGATCGTAACAAATACAAATCGATATGCAGAACTGAAGCGGCTTCCTTTCCAGCCTGTACAGGATACTCCAGAGTTGGATAGAGAAAAGACACTAGGTGTAGAGGGTAGTGGGGAGACAGCTGTAGAGGAGCGGCCATGGAATCCAATGAGCTGTGGAGAATTGAAAGTGTTTGTTGGATTGCAAATACTGATGGGAGTGTATCAATATCCGGGAATTGAAGACTATTGGTCTGGGGGCCAGGGGGTCAAACATCCAGAATTCGAAAAGATGTCCTGCAATCGTTATCTGCAGATCAAGCGCTATTTTCACCTATCTCTGCCAGATGAAACCTACCAGCGGGCTGACTGGTGGCGCAAGATGGAACCGCTAGCCTCACATCTGCGAAGGTGTTTTCAAAAGCTCTACCTACCAGGATCCAATGTTGCATTTGATGAGATGATGGTTCTTTTCAAGGGACGATCTCTCCATACAATAAAAATGCCTAGTAAACCTATCGATCAAGGATATAAGATATATGCCCTTTGCGAGAAGGGATACACATATTCTTTTCTATTTTATTCTGGCGAGACAAAGAATGAGGAAAGTGATTTTACCAAAGAAACTGCTGCCTTTGCCAATCTGACCCTGGAGCGTTCACTGGAATTATTCAACTTGAGTAATTTACCACTCTCTGAACCCGAACGCAAAGCCAGGTCTAAAGGCTTCACACCCACAAGCCAGGCTGTATGCCATCTTATTTTCCAACTTCCTTTTCATAGGTTTCAGTTCAATATATATATGGACAACTATTTCAGTAGTATTCCTTTATTTCAGCATTTACGGGACCATGGGATTGGCGCAGCTGGCACTACACGGCCTGGAAGACATGACTTTCCAGCTGAGTTAGCCTTGGACAAGTCAGTTGCACGAAGGATTTTAGAATGGAATCACTTAACTGGTACCATAGTGAATGGGGTCTGCTCGGCACTCTGGCAGGATAACAATACGGTCCTTTTTCTCACTACTATCCATGATCTCCGGCAACTGGTACTGGCTAACCGTCGAAGGCCTAAAAAGAGTAGTACAAATGCTATTTCTGCTCGGAAACCTTTTCGTAAATTTGAGCATCACAAACTCCTCTCAATACCAGAAATGATTGATGACTACAATCAATTTATGAGCGGAGTTGACATAGCGGATCAACTTCGCAGTAATTATCCTACTCATCAGAAAAGCCGAAGAACTTGACTTCCGCTCTGGTTTTGGGCTCTTGATACTACGGTCTCCAATTGCTATGTTATCAACAAGCACCTAACCCCAGACCAATCTCATAAGGAGTTTCGCTTACTTCTTGCCCGCTCCCTGATTCTGGAAGGCTGGTCAATTGGAAACCCACTTCTCATGCCTCGGGTTCCCCACTACCGCAGCCATGTTACTGAACACACTACTCTTCCCCCGTTCAACCTCCGAAACCGAGTCCTTAGTGAGCACCAGGAGCAGCACCGACCAGAGTTCCGCCGACGCTGCTGGTACTGCCGCTACAAACAGGCTAACGGTGATCCCAAAAACCCACCCCGGGGCCCAGCAAGCGAGCGGGCAAGACACCTTGCTTTAATGAAAATCAGTGTTACAGGTGTCTGGTGCAGCTCTTGTGAACTACCATTATGCAAAGTACAAAATTGTTTTCATGATTTTCATACAGTGTCATAGTTAGCAAAGTTGTCTTTCACGATTTTTTTTTTCTTTAATAGGTAGAGCGGTTGCTTTTTCTGCAGATTTTGAAATCAGTCGGTTGTTTAGTAATAGGCACCACCTTCGGTTAATGGAAGGTACGGAATCTGCATGTCTCATCGGTCCATGGGATACTCAACAACAAGCATTACAGAGCTGAATCCTCTGCACGGCCATAGTCAGGGAGGAAATTTTGTTGGTGATGAGCAAGAAAGTGACAAATCCCAAAGGCTAGAAGAGAAGTCAAGCTGGCTTAAAGGGCCAGAGTTGGCAGATATTATGAAAGTAGCCACTATAGAATAATCATGGATTTACACCTACTTTTGAATCCGACAAGCAATGAAGTCTTCACCCCGGAAATCCTACTTCCGGTTGTGTTGTTGGAGGAGGTGCAAGGCCCAGATGGTGGATTCGCAGCCCGGACGCGCCCTGGAAGGGTATCGAAAATGATCGGTGAACGGTTTCCAACAAATTCGGAATTCAGCAAACCACGGGAGCGAGCGCAAAAGACCTATACACGCAGGTTCAAGCTTATGGTTCTCACTTGGTGGACACATCATCAAGTGCCCCAAGGAGAGACAGAAACATCCTCGGGCAGCATGCGTACACCCTTCATCCGTGAGGTCTCAGAACGTTACCTTGTACCGATTACGACTTTGCACGATTGGAGGAGAACGAAAGATCGGATTATCGGAAGCGCTCGTGATTCCAGAAGAGCACAGCCCGATGAACAGTCCTGTGTCTGGCTTGAGCTAGAAGTGAATCTATATGGAAAATACCAGCAAAGGCGAGAAGAACGAAAGGCTGTTCGGCGAAGTTGGTTCCAACGGCAAGCAAATGACTCTTTTGCTACCTGTTATCCAACCAAGTCTCAGGAAGACTTTTGCTTCTCAACTGGGTGGTTTTCAGGCTTCCTCTCACGCCATAATATTACCCTCCGATTTACAACAAACAAATCGCAAAAGG
>Ga0307513_10000605_pt1 | contig 51418 bp, 61 predicted proteins | sample 15_EM_MG_FD_202174 | JGI IMG/M metagenome (GOLD analysis project Ga0307513, IMG submission 202174) | Populus trichocarpa ectomycorrhiza microbial communities from riparian zone in the Pacific Northwest, United States - 15_EM | ecosystem: Host-associated > Plants > Roots > Unclassified | place... | reverse complement strand
ATATATAACCCGTCGTCTGGAGACCCTTATGGTCCTCATTCGACATTGCCATTAATGTCTCTTCCCCCATACCTCTCTAGCATCCTCAGGAACCCCCCCTTAGCTCTACTAGACCCTCAGCCGCCCCGTTCCCCTGTGTACCCAGTCTGCCTGGCTCTACATAGGATGATCGCCCTGCCTCAACAAACCCAACACGCTACAGGTTCAAGTTTGGGGTGGTGGGGTTAGGCCAATGACAAGAGCTGTGCTGGGAGATAAACAGTAATCCATCCTTTGACTGATATCAACAGCAGCAAGAACACAGAATGGAAGACTGAACTGGGGCAGCTAAATAGATAATGAAAGCCCCAGCACTTAACACTGCACCTGTCTCTTAAAAACCTGTTTCATATGGGTCAAGGATCTCAGTATTTTCATGTTCCACTGTCATATCAAGCTGTGTGCTGTAGTCATATGTCTTCCTTGTTGATGTGGACTTGATTTGGAGGGTTGGTATCTCAAGTGCAGGTGTGGCAAGAGGGCTCTCCTCATCAGAACTGCATGCAACAAGCAGGGCTGCCAAAGACATGGTGAGGAGTTTGTTTGATACTTGCATGGCGGTTGACTTCAAGATGATTGTGGTCACCTTTGCAACAGTAGTCATACTTGTATTTGTGATAATGGTGACAGCAGCAGCATTAGTCTGGGACACAAGAGAGACAATAAGGTGGCTGGTGACAGTGAAGACAGGATTGACAAGGGTGTAGGTAGTGGAACCCAGGCACAAGTATTCCCATGTGCCCACTAGGCTTTCCCTCAAAACCTTGATGACAGTCTGGATGTTGAGGTTCTTGGGCATGTAGTCACCATGGAGCTGAACCAGATCCCAAATACAATCACCCTCTGCCTCAACCTCAGTGACAACAGGTTGCATCCCACCAGCAACCTGAGGTGTAAACCAAATGGACTGGGCTCTGTGTGTGATAAAACACAAGGATTACCATTCATGAGTAAAAGGACAGTGAGCAGGTGGGACAGCTTATCATAAGGTGGAGTAATGAGGATAGGTAATGGTGGGCTGTGGTGCCAAATGTAAAGAGTAAAGAGTAAGTAACTTGCCCTGGAAAGGCACAAGTGGCTCAGGGTAATGGTGGAGTAAGAAAATGAGTAATGAGGTAGAAAGACAAGATGGTGATTGCTCTCCACCATGCTTAGTACCCATATATTGTAGAGAAGTAACACTATGAAGAAGCACTACATGAGGTAAAGTAAAGGCTAAAGATAATGCCACTGGCCAGAAGGCACCTAAGGAGAATGACTATTGTAATGTAAGAACCACAGGTATTGTATAGGGAAGCTAATGCTATTGTAGAGAAGGGCACACACATGACTTGCTGAGTAATGACTAATGAATAGAGAAGACAGTTTGCACAGTGGAAGAAGCACAGGAAGCCAGAGAGCAACAGTCTAGGAATAGAACTGTGTTGATAGAAGCTCAGAAGGCTTAGTAAGGCCAGCCACAGAAGGCCACACTGTATAAGGAAGTGTATTGAATGGCTGCATGAGTAAGCAACCCTGTCATCATAGCTGACATCATAGTCTTAGTAATGCTGAGTTAGCCATTAAGGCTGTGTTGACCAGGGAGGCCAAGAAGGCTGCAATGCCCAGGAATGCCACAATAAGGTCTCTTTGTTGGCAACTTGCCACCCTTAGTGGTAATAATGTCAAAAGGTAATGGAAAAATGGATGAAAAATGGGGTTTTGTTACAGTACCCTGCCAGGAGTTTAGTCTGTCTTGGACCTAAACTACTAACTTTACTCAACTTGTAGAGATAAAGTCTGGTAATGTGTGTAAAGTAAATAGCTGAAGATATAATGTCACCCATCAGGTAGTGAGGAAAAGAACTTGTGCTCCTGAGTAGAGAAAATGAGGTAAGCAGTTTTACATCATGCTAAGGAGTCTTATTGAACTGTATGTTTAAAGACCTTGCCAGGTATGCTGTAGTATGACTGTATGTTTAACAACATTGTCAGGTGCCACAAGTGCTGTATTCTTAATGACCTTGCCAGGTGCCACTTGAGAGACAAGAGAATGTCCCATTCTTGCCCTTGACTGACATTTATTTAATGACTGTGCCCAGTCTAATGACTGTCCAACAGGAAATGAAAGAAGGAAAGGAGCAAAAAAATTCAGGCTGATTCCAGAGCAAAGCTCCTTTCAGTTGCTGTTACTCCTAGTAGCCAGGCAATTGCTTACTAGAGCTTGCCAATGCTGATGCCTTCATAGTGATGACAATCCTTCAGCTTACAGCTTCCAGACCATCTTGAGGCTTCTGGCTATCCAGCCTCCAGCCCCACACTACCCCACCAGAAATTTGCATGCCAGCTTGCTACTTCCATATCTAAATAGCAAACAATGTGCAATTTCTCACACAAAGAACCATAAATCCTAATAATGGTAGGTGGTTACTTTGGGTAAAAAAGTGTTGGGCTAAAGATTGGCCTGCCCTTAGAGTATTGTATTGATAATGGACTCTTATTGTAGGGTAAAGTACATGTTATGGACCCCACTGGGTCTTGTGTCATGACCTGTGACCATTGAAGGTCCTGTGTAGAGGTAGAGTAATGCTCTGCTCACCTCTATATTGGCTGCCATGTGTTTAATGACCTTGCCAGGTCTAATGGAAGAGATCAGTGAATTCTTATTGGTCAGGCATTGATAGCCCTCAGGGCCTAATATCACTCCAAAAGGTTGTAATGTGAAGCAGTTTACCCTCATGCAGGAGGTAGGACTGTGTAGTGCCTCATGTCTTGTAGGGTGCAGTAAGTTTAATGACCCCACCAGGTCTTGACTAGTGTAGAGTGTTGCATAGTGAAAATCGTCTAGTGCCTAAAGGTCCCTTCTGGGTCTAAGTATGCCACAGCAGGTAGTGTTGTGGTAGTTTATCAACTTGCAGGTCATCTTGCAGTGTCTTTATCCACCTCCTCAGGTGTGACTCCAAGTGCCCAATGCTTATGTAGGGTTGCCTGGCTTTGTGGTGATAGTTGTTGTACTATGTCCCACATATCAGGCAGAGAACTATGTATTTAGCCTCCCTGTTTGAGGAGAACTCCAGCTCATAAGACATGGAACCCATGGTAGTTTATCCTCATAGCCAAGGAGGTTCCTTCAGTTGTTGTTTATGGTTGTGTCTGTAACAACCTGCTCTTTCAAGGCTGCATAATAGCCCTATTATCGGATCTAGCTGGCCTTATTTAACATCCAACCAGTCAGGACATAATTTTGTTGAGTATTGTATTGTAAAGCACCTCTCCAGGTAATGTTGAGTATTATAATGCACCCCTCTCCAGGTAATGTCAATGGTGTAGTATAGTGCTAATGTACTGCACTTGTGCCCATTTGTGTAAAGCTCATGTTGTGTAAGGCTCTGCCTTAATGTAAAGTGTCACATAGTGGTTGGGTAAGGACTATGGTTATGGGAGTATCTTTATGGTGACCCCTCCAAGGTCTTGACTTGACTATGGGAGCTAAACAGCTCTGCCCCCAGCATGGTATTTGCCTAGCAAGGATCCCTTGCTCTTCCTCTATCCTTAAGGCCTAAGGACTTGAGTGTAATGAAGCATTCATGTTTAACAACCTAGCTACAGGTCCCAGGTACCTCATGCTGTGTAACAAAACCAGACCTTACCACTGGATTCCCCTCATTTTTCCCTACATTTTAGTACCAAATTTTGGCTTTTGCTTTGTTATCACATGATCCCTGATACACAACAATCATGTGACCCACTTCCTTTGTCACCATGATGTCATTACCAACACACACATCATGTGACCCATGCCTTACTTCTATTCCCACTCCATGACACACTCTTCACTTCTCCACTCAGACCATTAGCCATTCTTCCCACTCCACACTTCTCCAATATGACCAACTCCTGTTAGTCACCTTACATTCCCACTCCATGACACTCTTCACTTCTCCACTCAAACCTTTAACCTCTACTCCCACTCTGTCCTCCTTACTTCTTCTATACATTCCCTTAGTCAGCATTCCCACTCCAAGATGCACTCCCTACTTCTCCATACATTACCCTTAGTCAGTGTTCCCACTCCACAACCCACTCTTTACTTCTCTATACATATTACCTTAGTAAGAGTTCCCACTCCATGACACACTCTCTACTTCCATACAAATACATTAGTCATATGCTATCTTATGTCAGCAGACAGTCCTTACTATATATACTGAACACTAGCCAAAGGGTGCCTAGAGAGAAAGACTATTGTAATGGGAGAACCATAGGTAATGACTAGAGAAGTAATGACTATTGTAGAGTAAGACATACACATGATCTGCTTGGTAATGCACATGAATAGGGGCACACAGCTACCACAGTTGGGGGGCCTCAGAGAGCAGCAGTCCTGAGAACAGAACTATATAGAGAAGCTCCAAGAAGGCTTAGTAAGGCCAGCCACAGAAGGCCACAGAAGGCCACACTGTATAGTGCAGAGAAGGGGTGGCAGGAAGCCAGCCCTATTCTCATGGTTGACATCATGAATGGTCACAAGTGGTAACAAAGGAGTAGTGAGGTCAGGCTCATGGTCACAATCTGTAACAAAGGAAGTGATGGTGTCAGGCTCAAGTCATGTGATGACAAATTAAACATCGATATGGGTACCAATATGTAAGGAAAAAAGGATGAAAAATAGAGGTAAAAGTGACTTTCATCACAGTAGAGTTCCACTATTCTCCTTCTGAGGTGTTCCTTATCTGGTACCCAGATTCTTCCATTTTCTCCAATTGGGTCTGTGTCCTTGGTGACCTTTCTGATTTCATCAATAACCATTGCATCAGTTGAAATCATGTTACAAAATGCCCATTCCATAGCCTTGTCCCATTCCTCTTGTTCCAATCTGCATCCTAATGCACAATCTCCAATTCCAGCATAGGGATCATCCTTTCCTCACCAAAAGGCTTGAAATCAACCAGTTGGCCTGCCAATTCCCAGTGGTTGGACCTTTGACTAAGTGTGTCCACAACAGAGTTTTGCTTTCCAGGGGGATATCCCACAACATAATTGTAGTGTTGTAGGATTTCCAACCAACATAAATGTCTTTTACTTGGAGTTGGTTTATCATTGAACCCAGAGAGTAAGTTCTTATGGTCTGTAATGATTTTGATGGGTTTCTGTGTCCCCTGGAGCCAATATTGCCAATGTTGTAAGGGTTTTACTATTCCTAGTGCCTCTCTGTCATATGCATCATAATTCCTTTCTGCTGGAATCATGGATTTCGACATGAAGGCCACTGGGTGATACCTTGCATTTGTCTGTTTTGGGATAAAGCAGCTCCATAAGCAAAAGCTGAGGTGCCAGTCTCCATACAAAATGGTTTGTCAAGCTCAGGTTGTTTCAGGCATGGTTCCACTGCTATTAACTCCTTGAGCTGGTTGAAAGCCTGTTGTTGTAGTGGTCCCCATTTCCATGCTAACCCTTTCTTATCCAGGTCATGCAATGGTCATGCAATAATGGCAAAGTTCTTAAGGAATCTATGGTAGAAGTTGCAGAAACCAATGAACCCTTTCATTTCCTTCAAGTTGGTTGGTACCAGCCACTCCTGTATGGCCATAACCTTCTTCTCCTCCATTCCTAACCCATCACCACTAATAGCAACTCCCAGGAGGTCCATTTGGTCCTTATGGAACTCGCATTTTGAGGCTTTGCAGTAAAGCTTATGTTCCCTAAAGGTCACAAGGATTTCCTGGTTAACCTTGATTGCTTCCTCAAGGTTATTGGCAAATGACCCAGTATCATCCATGTAGGCACTAGTGAAGGTTGTTGAGTAATAGGTGGATTTAAAATGTTGTCCATGTACCTCTGCAGGCATGCAGGGGCATTAACAAATCCATAATGCATGACTGTGAACTGCTTAAGTTCCCATGGGGTTACAAAACCCATCTTCCATCTATCTCCTTTTCTAATAGGAAACATATTGTAGGCTGATCTTAGGTTGAATTTTGAAAAGACTGTTGCCCCTCTAGCCACTTCCAAGAGTTGCTCCATGTTTGGTAATGGGTAAGTGTCTCTTATAGTGATCTCATTCAATTTCCTGTAATCAATGCACATTCTTTGGGTGCCATCTTTGTTAGGAACAAAGAATAGTGGTGTGGCTAGTAGTGAGTCTGATGATTTGATCATGCCTGCTTCCTCTAACTCCTGTAACTGCTTCTTCACCTCCTCCATCTGTCCTGGTGTGAGTCTATAGGGCTTCAAGGGTTTTGGTAATACCACTCCTTCCACTAAGTCAATTTTAAAGTCATATTCTCCCCTAGTGTCCAGATATTTTTACACTGATTCCACATCAAATACATCCAGGAAATCATGGTAATAGTGAGGTATTGTGTCTTGTTCCTCAGTGGTTACCAAATTGATTTCCATAGGTTTGAGTTCAGCTAGTTCAGCCTGACTGTGACTTGTGTAATGTGACATAGAGCTATCCCCTTTATTACAGTTCCTCTTGCAATAGTGGCTCAGGAAAGAAACCATATTATCTCTGCATGCTATATAGGGTTGGTGAACCCTTAGCCATGGGAGGCCCAAAATGACTGTATGCTTCCTGATCAGGACAACATCTAGGGTGATTTCTTCTAAGTGATCCCCTATGTTGATCTTGACTTGTTGGGTGACCTGTCCTACTTTTCCTGGGTCACTGCTAATGGTTGGTTTCTTGGTTGGACTGTGAGTCCCAACTGTAACACCTCAGTAGGGTGTATAAAGTTGCCTGCTGATCCTGAATCTAACATGGCTAATGTTTCTGCTGTCTGGTCAATCTTAACTAAGGTAGTGATTGGGTTTGAAATCATGTAAGGTGTAATGGCATTGATTTCAGTACTATCTAGTAGAGAGACATTCGCTTTTGGCTTGACAGCAGCCACAAGCAAAACTGGTTGTTTGACTTTTCATTGCAATCTGTATCCAAATCCAAACATTTTACATAAGGGGGAGTCTTTTTGGATGCTGAAGTAGCCGCTATTTTTGTGATTTTGTTGGTAGTGTTTTGTGGAAGATGATTTGGGTGAAAGTGAGCTGATCCTTTGATTCTCTTTCCTTCTCTGAAGCATTTGAAACATAGCATATTATTTTTACATTCTCCAAATTCATCAGGCATAAGCCACCTCTGATCCTTCAATTCTTGTCCATTTCCATTCCCTTTTCCTGAAACCCTAGAGACCTTGGCCACCTTTTCTGTCTCCTTTCCCTTTTTGCTCTTGGTCCATGTTGTTTTTGTGTCTTTCTTTTCAAGTTGGGTTTTATTGATTTCCCAATAGGCTGCATCATATTGGATTACTTCATCCTTAAGGTCATTGAGAGTGACCCATTGTCATCTGATGAAATGGGTTTGAATATGTGATTTCAAACCCATGATGACCTTATCCATGGTCATGTCCACATCTCTTGGATAACCAAGTCAGAGGATGATGGTTTCTATTTCCTTGAAGTAGTCCACCACCCTTCCTGTCTGTGTTATACCTGTGCTCCATCTCATTTTCACTTTGTCAATTAACCCCTCATCACCAAACTGTGTCATAAAAAACACCCAGAAGTTGGCCATTTTGTATAATTCTTTTGGGGGTTTATTATTGACATCCATTTCTGCCTCCATTCTCTGCATCTGCCTGGTTGCCCATAACCCTGCTTTCCCTTCCATCTGTTGTAAAACCCACCAGACATATTAGTTATTGTTGGTGAAAACTCCTGGCTCCATAACCCTGTAGTCCGCACATGCTGCTGCAAATGTGCTAGCAAGGTAACCCTTATTGCTGTCATATTTGGAAGGCATGGGACGTGTGAGGATTGAGGAGCAATTGTAGCAGGTTGAGAAGAGGCTGCTCTTGCACTAGCCATTTCTGTGCATGCTGTAGTGAGGCAGACACTTGCAATGTGTGTCTCCCATTTTCCAGTGTATTCCCCAAAGATTGCAACTGCCCTCCAGATGGTGGCAGCTGCTCTTATTGTTGTTCTGACCATAAGGCTGATTTCAGTTGGCCAGTTATTGGGGGGGTCATTCAGAAAATGGAGGGTATATCTCATACCTGTGACATAGTTGCCAATCACTGTAGTGTATGTGACCAGTTTGTCCCTTGTTGGACTATTGCCATTTGCCACCAAGAAGATGGGCTTAGAGTAAGGGGAGGGTTGCACCAGTGGTGGTGCACTTGTGCTTGCTTCCAGTTCCTCAGTAGCCATTGGTGTGACTGGCCATGAAATTCTGAAAGCTGTTGGTGCTCATGAAGGTTGAGATGTGAAATCAGTTTCGTTATCACTACCTTCCTCCTTAATGGATAATGCAATTGGGCTATTGAGGCCTAATGCTGCTTGCAAGGGTTCTGGACTACTAGGTTCAGTTTCACTGACCTTGCCTTGGGTCAAACTCATGCAATGGGGGTGTTGTTTTAAGTCACTAGTGATGTACTAGACCCAGTCAACTGTAGTGGGGGTTGGTAGAGGGGGAAGACAAGTGGAATCTGGTTAAGGTCAAGAATAGGGATTGAGATTCATGGGGTGGTAATGAATCTCCAAATCACAGTAATTCTTTTCCTAATGCCTAGATCCAATGTTGCTGTCTGTGTATTGGTACCAGGAGGGGGTTGTATCAGGCTCTGCTTTGGGGTATTCACACTCAGAGTGGGGTGGAGTGGTGGTGTTGGGGTTCCTGATAGAATGCTCTGAGCCCAACCACTCATGCTTGCCTCTGTCCTCTGCCTCTTGTTCTTCCTCTCATGCTCCCACTCCCTGTGCTTCCTCTTGAGGCCAGCTTGGGCATTCTGCCAGTTTTTATAACTAAAAAATCCATGTAGGTGGGGGTTAAGGTCATGGTGAATCACTTGCTTGTTGAAATTCCTGTCAATGAAATCCCATGTGTAGATGGTATACCCCCACAATTCCTCTGTGAAGGTTTTGCAGCCTTCTTTGCACTCACCTCTCCTAAGGGTGCAGCCATGGCAGAGAAGGTCAAAAATAGGTTCTGGTAGTTGTGGGAGGTCATTGTATCAGTGTTCTTGTGTGTTGGTGTACTCATAATACCCAGTGAGGGCAAGGGTGACTTTGGGGCAAAGGTTTGGGTTGTTGCAGATGTTATTGGGGGAGACCTTGCAGTGATAACTGAATGCTGGGAAGTTGCTCATGAAAGCATGAATAAGGGCCTGTTTACCCAAAATGGTTGTAGAGTGGTTGCTGAGGAAAAGTGACACTAAAAGAGTTGTGTCAAATTTCTCATCAGGGGGTAGGGTAGTGGTAGTGGTAGTGGTAATGGGTAATGAAGGGGTACAAGATATATTGTACACCCTTTTGGATGGGGGATTTTTATTCACTCACTATCCACCTGTAGGGACCAGTGCTAGTCACTGTTCTATCAACAGAACACTTATGGGGGAGCACCTAGACAGAAACAGGTGACCACAGTCTACCTAAGGTCTGGATAATGAAAGTGGGTAGGGGTTGCAACCTGGACACCCTGTCCTTCTCCTGAGAACAGCTCTTGAATATTGGTGCAGGGGCTTGGTTGTGTACTTCATCTTGTGTGGTAAAAGGAGCTTGCAGGTAAGTTGGCTTAGGTGCAAGCAAGTATGAGTGATAATCAGAGAAGATGAAGTGAGGTTCTTCATTGTCTAGTGTCTAGTATATATAGTAAAGACTGTCTGCTGACATAAGGTAATGCATGACTAAGGTATTTGTATGGAAGTAGTGAGTGTGACATGGAGTGAGAACTCTGACTAAGGTAAAGTGTATAGAGAAGCAAAGAGTAGGTCATGGAGTGAGAATGCTGACAAAGGGTACTGTATGGAGAAGTAGGGAGTGGGTTGTGGAGTGGGAATGCTGACTAAGGGAAATGTATAGGAGAAGCAGGGAGTGGGTCATGGAGTGGGAATGTAAGATGACTGACAAGAGTTGGTCATGTAGAGAAGTTGTGGAGTGGAAATAAGGCTAATGATCTGAGTGAAGAAGCAAAGAGTATGGTGTGGAGTGGGAAATAGAAGTAAGGGTTTGAATAGAGAAGTGAAGAGAGTGTCATGGAGTGGGAATAGAAGTAAGGCATGGGTTATATGATGTGTGTGTTGGTAATGACATCATGGCGACAAAGGAAGTGAGTCACATGACTGTTGTGTATGACAGGTCATGTGATAACAAAGGAAGGGTTGAATTTAGTACCAAAATGTAGGGAAAAATGAGGGGAATCTAGTGGTATGATCTGGTTTCATTACATGGAGTGGGAATAGGAAGTAAAAGGTAGGGTACAAGGAATGATCATGTACCTGGGTCAGGCACCAGGTACAGTAGTGAGGCTGGTTGTGATAAAAGTAGCTTGCAGGTAAGTGGGCTTAGGTGCAAGCATGTAGATGTGAGTAATCAGAGAAGATGAAGTGAGGTTCTTCATCATCTAGTGCTTAGTATATATAGTAAAGACTGTCTGCTGACATAAGGTAGTGCATGACTTAGGTAACTGTATGGAAGTAGAGAGTGTGTCATGGAGTGAGAACTCTGACTAAGGTAATATGTATAGGGAAGTAAGGAGTTGGTTGTGGAGTGGGAACTCTGACTAAGGGTATTGTATGGAGAAGTGGAGAGTGGAGAGTGGAGTGGGAACACTGACTAAGGGGAATGTATAGGAGAAGCAGGGAGAATGTTGTGGAGTGGGAATGTAAGGTGACTAACAAGAGTTGGTCATATAGCAAAGTTGTGGAGTGGGAAATAAGGCTAATGGTCTGAGTAGAGAAGCAAAGAGTATGGCATGGGGTGGGAAATAGAAGTAAGGGTTTGAATAGGGAAGCAAAGAGAGTGTCATGGAGTGGGAATAGAAAAAAGGCACAGGTCACATGATGTGTGTGTTGGTAATGACATCATGGTGGCAAAGGAAGAGGGTCACATGATTGTTGTGTATCAGAGATCATGTGATAACAAAGCAAGAGTCAAAATTGGTACCAAAATGTAGGGAAAAATGGGGGGAATCCAGTGGTAAGGTCTGGTTTCATTACACTGGTACATGATGACAGTGAGGCTGGAGTCATGTGACAATAAAGGAAGATGAATTTGGTATCAAATGAACAGAGAAAACAGGGAAAAATAGTGGTCAGGGTTGGTTTCATTGCACATCCCCTGCTTCCACTCTGTGAATTGACCATCACTGTTCCTGGGATCTCCTTTTTGATGAGGCCAAATGGCCACATTTAATGTAGCCATTCTGCACAAGAGCACTGAGGAGGATGTCTATATTGGCTACCATATCCCAAAGGGCTCAATCATTTACTTGAATGTGGTGTATGTGCTAGTCTTTCCTGCTCAGTGTGGCTTCACACTGATTGCAACTCATTATCATAGTTTTATGCTCAACAACCCAAATGTATGGCCACATCTGCAATCATTCAAGCCAGAACATTTCCTCAATGAGCTGATCCCAGACAAACTCAAACTGAAGGGAGCCATCTTTGGGTTTGTGTTACAGTTAGTTCCTCACCCTATTCACTCTACAGGTGCATGCAGTGACAGTGAATTTGTCCTAGGCAATGTCCTAGACAACACTTAGTCAAAGCTTCTGTATATAGCATCCTCATGAGCCTCATCTGGGTATTCAAAATCAAGAAGGTGGATGATGATGACTCCTTGGATTCTGAGAATCCTACATTTGTAGAGGCTGCCAGTAGGTAGTGTGATCTCTTGTCCCCATGTTGGTTGACTTCAACCTCTCCCCTCCAGCCCCCCAAGCCTTTCAACTGTGTTTTCAGGGACTGATGTTGACTAGAAATATTGCAAGAAATCATACAAGTCCATATCATACAAACTTGTGTGAGCCTTCTTCACAGGACCCCTGTCCACAACCTTGCCCTGGGACCACTTTTTTTTGGAGCAGCAGTGGTAGGTTTCAACTTGAACATAGACATGGTTGATGGTCTGAACATAACCTTCTTTGCTTGTCACTTGTTGCCTGTCCATGTCCTCTTTCTTGAATTCCATTTGCATTTGCTGGAGAGTTTGGTCAATAGAACTGGGAGCAATTCCATCTCTTTGCCAAAATCTATTTCCATCCTCCTCTTCACTCCCTGAGGCTCCCTCCTGATCTTCCTCCATGTCCTCACCACTTTGGTCATCCTCAGCATCATCACTCTCAGGCTCAGGCTGTCTTTTCTTCCCCTTGGATGCCTTCAAGATCCCACCCTTGACACTGGGTCCAAATGCAATCTCCAGCTCATTGCTATTGCTTGTCTCCAACTAATTTGGTGGGGTCATCTTCATGGTCCTCATCTCATTGCACCCACAGCTGTGTGGTGCATGGGTGATACCAATACCAGCTAGGCATGCAGATAATGACCTCAACACAGTGGACCCCAAGAAAAAGGAAGAGTGTATAATCAGATACATTGACAAGACACTACCCTATTGGCCAGCAGCAAGATGGAAGCTCATGACATGATCAAGAGGATGATGGAAAGAAAAAACAGAGTATTCAATTGGTCATGTACTTACAGCCCCCTGCTAGCAATGAACAAACTTGCACTAGTCAACTCCTCACACTCCCAGTCAAAGGTCACAAGGCAGAAAGTCTAATACTATTCCAGACCACTCCAAAAGGAATTACCAAACACAAACTAGCAGGCAAACCTCAAGCAAAACTCCTCAATGTCCAAACTCAACTGGGAGGTACAACATGAAAAAGTCAGAGGGAATGCTACAAATTGCATGACTACATTCAAGAGATACACCAAAGCAGCCTCTGGTATATGACCAATGGAAGCACTGAAGCGATACAACACAGTGGCAGTCCCACAGATATGCTATGCAGCCAACATCTGGTACAAACCCCCCCCACAAGAGGGATACCAAAGCTAGGAAGAAAGGTATGATAAAACTGACCAAACAGCTCAAATTGATTCAAAGACAAGCAGCCATATCCATCATCAGAGCAATGAGGACAACAGCCAGCAATGAGGCAACTGCAAACATCAATCCAATAGCAATTCAGCTTAAGGAAACCATACTCAGATCATACACAAGGTTCACCACTAAGCCCACAAACCATCCACTCTACCCAGCAATTCAGAGAATGGCAAGACACCCAGTACAACGACACAAAATGGCCCTACACCTTCACACAGAGTCCAGCCACTTCAATGATTCAGCAACAGAGAAGATAGTGGCCACCAGAGCTCCACCAGGAACAAACAGCCCCCACACCTTTCGAATTGCAGCAAGCAAAGAGGAGTCCATCAAATTGGATAAAGACAACTTTGTAATGGAATAATGATCTACACTGATGGCTCTGGCTACAGGAGTATGGTAGGTGCATCAGCAGTCCTCTATGATGATGGGATTGAAACAGATTCCCTCAAATACCAACCTGGAACAAAACAAAACCACACAGTCTTCAAAGGAGAGTTAGTTGGCATCATACTGTGCATGCACCTGGTGACAAAATATCCCACAACACAGACATCAATCAACTATAGCATTGCCAACCAAGCTACAATGGGAGCTATGCAAAACAACTCAAGGTAACCTGCTCATTACCAAATAGACAAAATCCACAGGAGCACAGAAGAGCTACAACTTTTCCTGGATGACAAATGCAGACAGGACCTAGTGCACTGATGACAGAACAACACAGACACAACCCACAACACATCACTATCCTTCACCTGGGTGGCAGGGCACATGAACTCAATAGGTAACAAAAGAGCTCATGCCTTAGCCAAGGAAGCAGCATAGTTTACATACATCCGACGAATCATGTAACATAGACTAGTTCTTAGCATGTAAAATTGGATTACAAAAAAAATTAAATTAAATTGGCAGCACAGTAAAAAATATAGCCTTAAAATATAGCCTTACAGTAGCCTTATAAGGCACCTTATAATACACACTTATACGGCACCTTATAATACCGCCTTATAAGACACCTTATAATACAGGCTTATAATACACCTTATAATGCAGCCTTATGTCGATATGTTGACCTTATAAGGCACAAAACCTTATAAGGGTTTTATGACCACCTATAACCCCTTTATTTGGGATATAGGAAATTTCCGACATGAAAGAGCGGCGCATGACATCATTTGCCACCCGACCGGCTCTAGTCAGCGCATAGAGACGACCCTACAGAGGAATCCTGACGTGATTGATTACGATAGTCCTGAGAGAATTTAACGAGTAGACGAGATTAATCGTGGAGAGGGATGTCCCACAAACGAAACCTCTAGTGATATTGTACGGACAAGAATACATATAGGAACAGCAATTACAAATCTAGCCTACTAGCAATACGAGTTAGATGAACGCATTTTGCAGAAGTATAACCTCAAGACGAGTACGGAAACGGACACGACGAACGCTGTACAAGCAACATGGTGCCACAAATTCACCAGAGTGAACAGTATCTCTCTGGTTCATGCATGGGGCCTAGTCCTCGTCATCGAATCGCAGGACTTGCGCATCTTCATCAACTGGCACATGACGATATCCTCTCCTTGAGCGGAAGAGGGATCGAGGGATGATAGGAAGCTGTTCAACATAGCTCCATGCAACGCCAGCAACGCCCACGATGAACCACGGGATCGAGAGGATAGTTGACAGCGGACCGGAATCAGAGAAGGTATACCGGTCGGATAGGCGGATCGTGCTAGTAGAGGATCAGCATCAGGGGGGAGTAATCCAAAAATAATGGGCGTACCCTCTTCGATAGCCTGAGCGGCGGTAATACCAGAACGCGACTAGCGCCGTAAAGCCGAAAGGTATACAGAATATTGTCAACCAGAATCCCACATTGTGTGCTCTGAAACCTGGGCAATCATGTTGCGCACCGCGGTCTGGTCGTTTACCACCCTCGCAGCTAGATTTAGGGATCTTCCGATATGCGGTGCGTCCATACCAGAACTCCGCATCTCCTAGACAAGAATCATCATCGGGCAAAGGCTGAGCACCGGACACCAAAACGCATTCTCCGGCGTTGTTCCGGACGTGGTTGTACTCGCTGCAGTGCAGTCAGTACGGTGCTTGAGAAAATAGAAAATGAGAGTAACATACCATTCGAAGTCTACATCGGTGCAGGTACAGTTCTTCTCGACAGTCGGCGGAGGCTGGTCAAGCTGGCCGATGTAGCATTTCGAGTCACGGATGCGACGGCGGTACAACGTCTAGAATAAGATATAAGCATAGAATATGTAAGTGGATACAGTCCACAAACCTGGCGACCGAATAGGCATTGCTCCTCTCGTTCCTCGCTGGGACTCCACAGCTCAAAGTCGTCGTGAGACGGGTCATCGACGTTTAGAACACCTAAGGGCATGTCAGGACTCTTGTAGCTAATTGAAGGCAGTATTAGCCCACATTGTCTCTTATTCACGGAAGAAAAGTCGAGAAAGACGGCGTGGGCTCTGTCTTGTTCGCGGGGGGGGTATCCGATCAGGAGGAACCTCCGACTAGTGTCATCTGGAACAGTCATAAGGCTGCTAACCCTCAACCTTTCTCCGAACTTGTACTCTCGCCAAGTCTTTCCTTCGTCGAGGGTGTATTGAACGTGGTCGACCGGCTCCTCATCATTGACAATGACAATGATGGATCCAGAGTCGCCGAACTCCCACATATGTGCGTCCTTGTGAACTTCTTCCCAGGTGAAGCCAGCATCGCGGGTAAGGAACGTATCGGAGTCCTTGTAAGGAGCAAGAGATTCTCCAACATTTCCGACTCCGAGCATAAGTCCGACGACCGATGGGCTAGAGTAGGTTGCCCGAGGGTCCCGTCGTTCGGTGTACCCATGGATATGGAGGGCACATTTCTATCAGACCAGTCAGGGGATGTATAGTATCGAAATAACACTTACTGCATTGCTGCAGTCATACTTGTTACTATTCGAGTCTCTCGTTGGAGGATTGATCGACCTCCAGGTACCACCTGCATCGCAAAGTCAACGTGGGTTCGAAACCAAGATAAAGGGAACAAACCGTCGTTGTGCGAAATCCTCGTCTGCAATTCCTTCTTCCCCAACCTGGCAGCCTCTTCAGGGTTTGTGACGATATTCACGACCGCCACACCATCAATGCCAATCATCTTCTCAAAATCGACAAAACCCTGGGTATTCCTATTCACATGGTCGAGAGAGAGACCATAATATGTCCCATTTGAGTTAGACTTGAGGAGGTTGCCCCACTCTGCGTTTTTTTCGGTCGACATGGTGACATGAAGAAAGACAGCGTCGGTGCTAGACTCGAGAATGGTGTATGCCTACGCAATGGGTTCAGTACTGGGGTACTGGGGTTAATAACTAAAGACATGCCCTATTGTCCAGTCGCATGTCGGGAGGGAACAATCCCTTGGCAAAGCTGTTGCCGTTGAGCGAGACTTGGAGGTCAAGGGAAGACGAGCCGAGAGGCACCTAGTGAATCAGATCATCAGAATCCGTACTGCAGGTTCCTAGCGCCTTTCTCACCTCTGCGACGAGCAAATATTCCGAGAATGTCGCAAAGCCAACCACCTGCTCGAACAGCCTCTGCCTCTCACCCTTGGCAAAGAAGTTCCCACCAATGACTAACTCAAGCGGGTTATTGTTTCCAAACGCTTTCTGGTTGCCCTGCTTGTCACGATAGCTCTCGCAAAGAATCAATCTTCCGTCGATCTTCAGGTCATTGTCCCTCGCCCAGGAACATTGTCGAACGTAGCTTTCGATGTAAGTCCACTTGCGGCCATTATCGGTAGTGTACCAGGCTTCTGCTCGGCAATTACCGTTTTCACCTAGATCCGAACAGTCTGCTTCCCCCACCCAAATGAGCCAGTCAGTCTGTTGCGGATGAAAGGAGATGAGTGGGATATTGAAGTTGTTCGGAGGTAGTGGAGCTTTGAAAGTATCCCAAAACCGAGCCCCAGAGGTGGTGTAATAGACTCTCGTCCCTTTGGTGATAAGGAAGGCGCGGTCGTTTGAGTGGGTATGCATGTAGTAGGTGGCGAACGCCTCCGTGGGCTCAATTTGCTTCCAGGTGTAACCTTCGTTGCGAGATTGCCAGATCTGCCCGTTCCAGAGCTGAACGAGCACGGTCTAGAAATTGGGCATCAATTCGAGGTCGAAAAAAAGTGTTGGGAATTACTAACTGGAGACTTTTTGAAATAGTTGATCATGCCCACAGGTGAGTCGAACTTGAACTGCACGATTATTCAGCACTCGACCTCGACGTAGGTAATACAGACACTCACGATTTGATGAGCAACTTCCCCTTCAGGTAGTTCGGCTGAAAATTCATCAGCTATCATGTGGACTCGAGCGTCTTCGAAAACGAACCTTGACTACAGGGTTTCTCGACAGGTTTGTCCATAGCAATGCCGCCGCCCTTCTCGCAAGTATTACCAGGCACGAGTCGGTACCCAGAGGATCCCATGTACTTCTCGTTCTTGCGTTCATTCTCACAAACACCGGCAGGGATAGGTTCAGGCCCGACAGGAACGCACTCATCTCCGTCACGGATGTAATTGAAGTCGCTGTTAAGGCAAGGTAAGCTGCGCATAAACGCGGGACATTGGGATGTGCGTAACGCACCACTCATAATCAAACTTTTGGCACGGGCAGTTTTCTTCATGCACCACGGGGTCCTTGAATTTGTTTCCAACAAAACAATCCGCATCTTGCCTTCTCCTGTTGTACCATTGCTACCATTCCAACCAATTATCAATCTCTACTTTAGTTCCAAATATAAGAACCATACGCACCTTATGGCCCATAATACACTCATGCCCATCTTTTCCACGAGCATACCATTTTTCAAAGTCAGGGTCATGACATTGGCGATCCCGCATGGCTGCAAAGTCAAGGAAGACGACGACGTGCTTTCCCTCTGGTTTGGTGTCTTTTCTTGCAAGGGACCCAACGAGGATAAACTTTTGCGAGGTCGAGTCGGGGACGGTGGTGAGCAGTCGAGCGCGGACCTTGACGGAAAGGTTATATTTGCGCCTGCGGAGTAGGCAAATAAACCAATGGACACCATAGTCGAACAGTGCACCTTCGAGGTCATGAGAAGAGACAACATTTACCATGACTTTCCTCCGTCAATCGAATACCGAAGTACATCCGTCATCTCCTCATCATCAACAATAACTATCACGTTCCCCTGATCTCCAAATTCGTATTTGTGGGCACCGTGATGTACGTGGCCCCATGAGCGCCCAGCATCCGTCGAGAGAAACAAATCCGAATTTTCGTAGTCCCAGAGGTATTCACTGACGCTGCCGACGCCCATGGCAAAACCTGGAGCAGTACTGGAGAAGACGCGGCCGATATTGTGCGGCGTGGAGACAGAGTGGAGGTGGAGTGAGCACTGGTCACCGGTTGCAGAGGAGCACTTGAAGTTTTGGCCATGCATGTCCTTCTCTGGTGGGCGAACGGGCTCCCAGGAGCTACCATCATCGTAAGTGATCACAGTCTTAAGCTTCGCTTTCGCTTTTGCCGCCTTGTCTCGGTCTCCATCTATCTGGCGCGCGTTGGCGACGTAGTTGGCAAGACCGACACCATCGATCCCCACGAGCTCTTCAAAGTCGACGTAACCAGCGTCGGATCGGTGCGTATCTTTGAGACTCTCGACGAAGAACGTGCCGTTGGAATTCGAGACGAAGAGTGTACCAATCCCACGCGAGGCATGCGACTGTACGTCAATGGCGAGGGAGTGTGTGGTGCTCTCAACGATCGTGTATGAGCTCTCGACAAGCGTCGAGCTACGCCCATGCGGGAAGTGTGCTTTAGCCCAGGTCTGGGCGTCGACTGTCACATAGAGGACCATCTCGCCGTTGTTCCCACTGCTTAAATCCTTTAGGGCAGCAACCATGAACTTGCTCACGACGCCGAGTGCGACGACTCCGCGACTGAGACGCGTCCCAATCCCGAAGTCAATGACCCGCCTGTCTTCCGCAAAGTAGTCGGCGGAAGCGATCAGCCGGGCAGACTCAACAGAGTGCGTGCCATCTTTGCTTTCCGCTTCCCATGCAATACAGAACACGAGGTCGGATGGAGCTTCATGTTTGAAATCCTTTGACGAATGTGCAAAGACGCATTTTGAAGTCCGATCGAGCAGCTTCTTGGGTGTATCTCCGAAGGCTTCTTTGGTGTAGTACGTCTATCATGCGTGCAGCGCCGCAAATGGTCCGGGGTCAGGCAAGCGGAGAGTAAGCGTCTAAAACAGCGGGACGTACTTCATCGTAGCAACTACGAAAAAAATACAAGCCAATACTCTCGCATTTCGTGCCTTGGTAGAGGATGTAGCCCGCCTTCTTTGGGTCGGCATGGAAGGACAACGTAGAGCCCACCAACGCAGGCGAGATAGGAACCTCAAACGAGTGCCACGTTCGGCCTCTATCTTCTGTACGGTAGTGCGTAGTTCCACTAGTGAGGATGAATGCCTGAAATTGTGCAGAAACATTCGTAGGTTAGCGGTTGTGTGAAGTTCTGACCTTGTGTTTGAACATACGTAGCGGTTGTCGAACGGGTGTTCCACCAGCTGTTGTGCTGCTGCCATTGGGACATCCTTGACAAGGTCCCAGGACTTGCCCTCGTTGTCAGAGATGTACACGTTGTCAGCTAAACCATCGTGGTACAACACAGTCTACGTCATGCCAGAGTCAGCCGTCGCTTATACATACGGGCAATGGAGCGTAGGAGTGCCCTGAGACTGATTACTTACCGTCGTGTCATCAAAGTAGTATACCTGCTGCGGGAGGTTTTCGAAATAAGTGACGGTATGCGATGGATGTTGGTCCGCGGCGTATATACGCGGCAGTAGAGTACATAGAGTGTTGAGGAATGCTGCTCCTCTCACGAGCGCGGCCAAGGACGGTGCGAATTTCATGGATGTACGTGGCCAGTGGCTCCGTGCCAGCTGTCCTCCTATAGATGTTACTGGGTTTTATTTACGTACTTCTGGTGGGATTGTGGTGGACAAGGACGTTCGTCAGCCTCGAGCTGAGCACGACACGGTCCAGGTTATTGGGGCTGCAAATATTAAATTAATTTGGCAATTTGGAAATCCGCGATTTCACGTAGGACGGAGAAAGCACCTGTAGCATATCATCATATCATGGACCCCACACATTGTTGGGTTTCATATGACAGCAAGGCAAATGACGCACATCTTCTTCTGGTCAGCGAATCGGTTTATGGTGAAACTGGATGGATTTCTAACACTGAATCTGGTGAAGATCTCATGAGTGAGTGGGTCAGGAACATAAGCTGATGGGCTCCAAGTACTGACAGAACAGAACCATGTTGGTTTCCGGAGACGCTCCGGAGACCACCGCTCACCGCCACAAATCGATTGCTCCTGATGCTTGAAAACGATGAGGCTACAGTGTTTTAGCGTGTTATCCCTATGTTGCCGGCGACATATCGCGGAGTCAATCTTTACACCCTGGTTACAAGATTCTTATTTGACAAGATCACAATATGTACTACGATAGATAAGGTGGTTTGTGGTTTTGTGGATAAAATGAAAACTAAAAGCAAGACCCACACAACCAGTCTTGCAATATCAGAAATGGCTTTGTTTGTTAGTCTACCTTTGTTACTCACTCGTTGCCCTTGTCCACTTCTTTGACCCGTCCCTCGTGTCTCCGTAGTCTCTCCCACCCAACTTCTCACTTTCAGGTGCGCTCCGCTCGAGATCGATGGAACGATCGCGAGGCGCCGGCGATGTCAACAATAAAACCAAGCGCGCCGCTGAAAGGGACGCGTCGACGACCTCACGGTCAGCTTCGACCTTGTTGAAAACGACTAGCCAACTCTCCGACGACCTAGACGCGCATGGAACGCACAGTCTTCCAACCCCGCCGCTCTCCCACGCAGGGCCAGTATTGGGCCACAATGACGGCGCACGAACACCCACTGCCACGCTAGAAGAGGCTGAGGACCTAGAAAAGGAGCATGAGCCAGTTGAAGTGTCATCTTCGGGTGATCAAGTCGACCTTGCGGTGGCGGCGAGACTTTGCTTGGAAACGACCGTGCCTTGGGCTTGGGATTCTGCTCGGGATTATTGTAAAACGTTCCTTTCCTCTCTGTGGGACTTTAGATTGAATGAGGGTAGTGCCGTTGGCCGAAGCGTACGAGCAGCTCGACGTGAGGCCTGCTTTGGTTGTATGATGGATTGGGGATGGTGTTCTAACAATTGCCCTTAGTTTGGAGTGCGGGGGTCAAAGGACTTTACAAGTTGAAGCACCCGTCAGGATTCCCCCAGGATCACCGCTCCCCGAGGCTCCTTTGGGTCGAGGAAGGTGAACCTTTAGTACGCAACACCGCGCTCTTATGTCTTCTGTATCTGATCCACCTTCTATTTTATACCCAGCTCGCAATGGAACAGCTCGCCGATGCCATCTTACTAGATCCCCGAGTCATCAACTTCCCAAGCCTTCAAGACCGAGCGGATTTCTTCAACCAAATCCACTGGCAGGCATAGTAAGTCAACCTCGCCTCTTTCACACCCTTTTAAGCATCCCTTTTCTTGAGAATGCCAGACTTGCCGCCAACTCCACCTGCTGATCACCGCTCTGCCACCCAGCTGTGATACCCAATACGTCGACTGGCCAGAATTACAGGATACATCCGCAGATCTCAACAACCTGTGCGGGAAAGCAGAAGTCCGTGCACAAGAGAGCGGGAAAGGGAAAGGACCTTTAGGTGTGCGAAAGGGGATGGCCTGCTACCTTCGTACGTATCTCATCACTTCAGCGTATACCTTTCAATGCTCTGAGGCTTGCAATCCCCTCTAGGGAATCATATCGTCCTTGCACTCCTGCATGAACAACACGGCCGAATTCAAGATGCGATTGATCTTTATGGACGAGTGATAGGTGTCCTTGACTGGATCAAGGAAGCAGTTCCACCACTAACCAGACGAGGTCCAAGCTCCGTAAGTCGGACATCTCCGCTAGGTTTCCTAGCCAGGGAAGAAGCAGAACGAGAGAGGGTGGAGGCTGTCTATGGCGGTGTATTCCGGAGAGGTGTCGAGTGCGTATCATCCCATTATGAGGCGGTTCATCGCTAACTTGCTGCATCGCCTGCCCGACCAGGTCAAGGCTCGGCCTAGCGCTCGTTCGAGTACGTGAATGCTGCTATTAGATCGCCATTGCCAGGGTACTGATTTTCACGCCTGTCTAGCAATACCCTCCGCTTGCATCGGCCTACCCACCAATGAGGCTAATGCTGCTCGAAGCCCTCAAAGATACCACTGCTGAGGTACTCCGTAACCTGACCTCAGATATCCAATCTGTTGGACTATTAAGGCAAAAGATGAAAGGTAAAGGTGAACGAGAACAAGGTAGATACTTTGACGAAGCCGTTTATCGTAAGTCGTGCACTAGACAACTAGATACGACGTCTTACATTTGGGACCTTTAGCCATTGCTCATACTTTCATGTATGTTCGTCATCAGTATTTGGTCGCTTTTTAATTTCGTCAAACAGATTTCAGGCTCATTATCATGCCTCCGTTGCCGAGTTAATCGAACAATCCGGACGCTCCTCTCCTCGTGGTGGGCGTCCTTCGAGTGTGGTGTCGAAGGAGAAGCTGTCCTGGGCTGCCTATCATTATGCACAGGCGGGTATCTTGTTACCAGACGATGAACGACTCCGTATCGTTTGCCTTCGGAATGCATTGATCCATGCTATTAAGGTATGCCTTAATGGTTTTGTCACCCAATCTAATCTCGTGCTGGTAGGTTGGTGGCCTGCGAGTTGGCGAGATTCTCGCAATGTACAAGGCATATATGGAGGCAAAGAAGACTCTTCGAACTCTATGGAAGGAAATCGATCGGCTTGTCGTAAATATGGAAGAGGAGATGAGGATGTCCCCAATGTCACCCATGGCCAAAGCGAAGAAAGAGAAGAAGGCGAGACAGAAAGCGGCCAAGCTCGCTGCTGCTGCGGATGGTACTGGATCTCCTGCGAGTCTCAAGTCTCTCGGTAGTAAGAGTAGCAAGAAGAAAAAGAAACGCAAAGGTGGCGGTGGCAGCACCGAGAACGATACTGGTGCTAGTCCTCCAGAGCCTCCTGAGACAGGGGAGCCCATATACGGAGACAGTCAGGAACGACCCTCCATCGAGGTACAAGATGTTGATGAGGATACTCAGACGATCGATCTCGGGTCCCCTTCCTTGTCCCCAATATCGATGTCTATGCCAAGCCCCCTTTCACCACCACTGCGTTCCCTAGTTTCGAAGCTCCCGCCGTCTCCAGTTGAGCTGTCATTCTTTCCATCATCGCATCCATCGTCCAGTTTTGCGTCCTTACCTGCTTCGTTGACTCTACCGCCATCTCAAGTCCCCACTCAGTCACGCTTCCCGGTCCCATCGAAGTCCCCATTTTCCCGTTCTCCCACAGCCGCGAGTCTCTCACGGGCGACCGCCTTCTCCTGGAAGGCTGTATCGATTCCGTCTCCCCAGTCAGCTTCAGATCATGTTTCTGCGACGTCCTTTTCGATGCCAGCAACGACCGCTGCTGCCTCATTGAAGGGGCACGGTCTATTCACTACTAGAACAACTGTTTCTTTGGCTATCCGTAGAGGCGCTGTTCCACCAACAATTTCCGTGAGCAAGGTGAAAGCGCCTTTATCTGATGATGGGATATCAAAAGACCGACCTACGCCTCGTACTACGTCTTTCAAGCATCTCGCTCCTTCGTCACCAGTTTCTCGCCTATACCCTAGTAAGGGTGCTTCTGCAACAAGCTGGAGAAGGGGAGAATCACCTGAGAAGGTTCGATCACCAGAAGCCAAGGATGAATCAGGGCCCCGTTCACCTACACTTGAACGTCGCGCCTCGGAAAAGGACGTCATCAAAGGGAAGTTATGGGTACCGTCCCCGGAAATCAAAACTCGTTCTATTTCAAGCGTGATGGAATCACAGAACCCCCCCATCGCGACAGCTGTTCCTATTTCGCGATCCTTAAGCATGCCTGCTCCGTCCAATGACCCCATGAAGGCAAGCCCATTACTTGCTCATCCTCACCCACTCACCCACTCACCACCCACCTCAGGTCGGCCCTGCAAGCGCCAGTCCGTGCCTCACCTCACATCCACCGAGTTCACCCAGCAAGACGCCTTTCGGCTCGCCTTCTACTCAATCCAGATATATTCCCAACACAGGTCTCGAAGTTGACAACGAAGACAAGGAGTTGTGCCAGTGGTTTGCTGCACTCCAGCGTTCGCTTGACGAGAAGAGAATAATAAATTCCGACGTTCTCCATGCAGCACCCGACCTTTGTGGTCGACCGGAAATTGTGTGGGTGGATGATTTTGGAGACGACGACGATTACTTTGCAGATGATGCTACCGAAAATAGCAGTACAATGTTTGGGGTTGTACCCTGGACGAGTTGGGGGATGAAAAGAGTCAAGACCGTGAGCTGGGAGGAGCTAGTCGGTGAAGAGAAGATCAATCATCGGGGGGGTATAGAACGAGACCAAGACGCCAAGCATACAGCGTCAGCGGAGGGCGATAGCCCTAACCGACCGATCGCAGTGGCAGTAGATCCGAGCGGCGCGTGGACTCCCTTACAAAGACTTGCCAAGATGCGCTTGTTCGAGATCGACCTCAATATTTAGGTGAGGGATCTGTACTACCAACCAACAGACATTTTCGCATTACTGTCAGCTCTCGTGTCCTTTGTAGACCTAACCGGGCACAGATATCTATGTATGACTGATCAATGTGTAGTATGACTCTCGCTTTTCTACCTATCTGCGCCTCCGAGCTTCCGGACGAACACGCTAAAAGTCAGCTTGTTTGGTCGGAAAATAGGAACATGATTCCTACCAGAATGCTGTGAGGACAGCTGACCCGCAAATTGGCACTACAATGTTTAGAAATCCCCTGTGATGTAGAACCTTTCATCTTGCAAAATGTACGAGGAACCGCAACCCCCATACATAGTCAATGATCACTAGCCAGAGAGGCGATTGTCCAGGTGCATGAATCTCAGCCAAGGTGAGGGAAAGGAGGTACATAAAAATCCATATTATGTATTGATGATAAATTCTTCGCGACGTTGGCCACTGAGAAAATTTGACTGATGAAATCTTCCGGTTAGGCGTACATCGCTGATCGAAGCGCCAACGCGGACAGTAAATGTTCCCTCAGGCTTTGCAGACTGCCGAGGCGCGACGTTCCAGACATTGGTATCAATGGTCAGGCGTTGGGTCACTCTCCAAATGGAAGCGTTGGGTCACCTAATATCCCGTCGCCGAGTCCGAGGCTGACGACCGAACCAGCCCCAGCTGCCTCAAAGCTTCTCAAGGTAGCTTTCGTTCAGCCACAGCAGCCGAGAAGGCGAGAAAGAGCTGCGGGATCTCCATACCTGGAATTCTGCCATAGTGAATGAGATGTAGGGCGCATATTGTCCGGAGGTAGCAGAAATGGATAAACGAGAGTAGGCAAAGTGGTGTAGGAAGGAGCCAAACTCGAATCGAAGGGTGATGTTGTTTTCATCCATGTAGCGATAGTCAAGCAGTGTCGCATTCATCAACACCGTGTTATGGGTGAACTGACGTGCATGCCGTTGGTAAATCCAAGACTGTTATGGACGATTGGGCCGGGGTTTGCGCTCTCACTCTACGCGAACCGTCGGTGGTCTAGTCCGGTAGAAAGGTTTACACTCACATCGGTAATGTCGAAGGGTAATCTCCCGCTCAGATTCACTGCACCCCAGAGTACGTCTACCAAAGCAGGGCCAGCTTGCTCTCCAGGTGCACCAGCATAGATAATCGCCCTGATGTTAGGGCAGTAAATCCAGGGCATATTAAAATTCCAAGCGAGTCAACCACCAGTCTCTAGACAAATAGCCCAACGTAGGAGACAGGTCCAACGGAGTGGACCATGACGATCATGTTCGAGTTATCGCAACAACACGCTCGATCTACGCTCAAGTAGTTAGTGTTTGTACCTATACCTCATAATCATATACTCACCAACTCCCACCCTCCCACCATATGTTGAGGTCACTACGATCGCCCCACGACGACATATGCAGCTAGCTCTCCACTCATAGGATTGGCGACGTCCTTGCTTTTGGAGACGTCCGGAGCAGCGGTAACGTTGTTGGACAAGGACGGGGTGGCCTTTCCGCTGAAGGAGGTGACCTTAGGGGTGATCAGATCGATCGGCGGCACGACACGTTCAAGGCTATCCCATCATCAGATCAGGTTGAGATGGACTCGTGAAGAACACACACCCGAGGACCATAACACCTTAGTTGCACTCACCCAGATTACGCACAACCTTCTACATCTTTGCACCTGGCCCAATCCCAGCGAGTCTTCACTCCAGCCCTGGTATTACTCAGTGGTAGCATCTTGCTCCCAATAACGCTAATACTACGTGCGTAACTCATTCCAATATTAAATGATAACATGTACTCTTCTGCTCTGCACCCGTTTCAACCGGCGGCTCGGTGAGATGGCTCAGACGAAGTGAGATTTTTGCATCCGACAAGACATTCGACTGGGCCTTACAAGGTCCATCTGCTTTCATCAAACGTGCACCTGGGGTCCAATGGAGCGGTCAAGGAGTTCAAGGAGTTCAAGTATGTCGGTTGATGGAAATAGACAGCCGACTGTCCGAGGGCTACACTATACTTTTAAATATGCTCCCAGGGGTACCGGGCATGTCAGGGCAAGCTAAACCCTTCTCCTCGCTCGGCCGCGAGTGAGTCCAAGAACACTCGGAATTTTCCGACCACTCCTTGGCCTTGCCGACATTCGCGCCGCATTGTCACATCTTTGCCACCGTCGTAAACACCTTCGCAAATACCTAGAACCACTAGCATGTCCACCACAGTTGTTCCGCCGCCGTCCTCCGAGCCCACCGGGGCTTCCAAGGCTGTCATAAAAAATGTGGACATGAGCGAAGAGATGCAGGCCCAGGTTATCGCCATTGTGACCTACGCCCTTGAGCAATATACCGTCGAGAAAGATATTGCAGCCTACATCAAGCGCGAGTGTGATAAGAAGTTTAACCCGACTTGGCACGTCGTTGTCGGTCGCAACTTCGGGAGCTACGTCACCCATGGTACGCGCTTCTTGCCTTTCGTCTGACCTGGATACGAAAGGCGTTTACGAAGCCTGTCGCGGAGTCGAATATCAAGCTGACCTCGGTTTCGAACATTCCCCTTTTTCAGAAACGCGTCATTTCATCTACTTCTACGTTGGAGTACTTTCATTCCTCATCTGGAAATCTTAGATTGCTCTCTGTCCTTGCTCGTGGCTCAAAGGTGTGTCGCACTCCGCCGTCCCGCCTCATTCGTTTCATCTCTAATCTTCTCGCTGACCGCTCGCCTTGCCATATTTTATAGATCTAGCTACACAGATTTCTATCCTTCTGACCATTACCTTCATTCGTTCCACACTCGCTACCCATTCCCTCGTCTTGAATACTTGTGAATCAACTCCGTTACTCCTTGGATCTTTCCCATAAGGTTACCACTATTGTCTTTTACCCCAAGTATATTCTACAGGGCCAACGAAATACTGAGTAAACGAACCAAAAACCCAGCCCGGAAGTGAGGACTGGACATTATTTAAACTGGATCCCTAGATTAGGACCCGCGATGTCGGACGACTAATAGTTATTATTATTGATACCGTTAGGGTTGCCTAGGTTAGCTGTGCCCAGTAAACCTAGAGCAGTGCTCGTAGAGGTCATCACTGTAGTAGTTGGAGGAAGTGTGGCCGGTGTGGTGAAAGTATCAGTCGGGGAGGTATCCGTGGTACCCACCTAAGGTGGTGTACTTGCTGGGGGTGTGTACTTGCTGGGGGTGTGTACTTGCTGGGGGTGTGTACTTGCTGGAGGTGGTTCACCCGCTGGTGTTGAATGTGGTGTACTCGGTGAAAGTGCAGTACCTGCGGACAGTGGTATAACCGCTGAAGGTGTAGTACCTGCTGAATGTGATGTACCCATTGAGGGTGTGGTACCCGCTGAGTGCGATGTACCCTGGTATTTCCCTATTTAGCTTTCTGATATGTTCTTACTACTTATCACCTTATCTGCGTGCTTGTTGGACTCGATTACACCTGGCAACAGCGTAATTTAACATCCCCGCCTCTGGAACCCAACCTTTGACATCTTCCTCCTTCAAGTCCCTGTTCTTTTCCAACTAACAAAACAATTTAGTGCTACATGTTCATGGCTCAGTTCAGGGGAATGCAAAGGTGAGAAAGGAGATGCTTGCTCGGTTCCAGTGGGGGCCGAGTGAAAGGAGGACTTGACTTGCATGATATTACATATTTGCTGAGCTAGTAGAGCTACACTCACTTATTACACTTCAGCTTTTCACATGCAGACCGAGGCACCAGAAACTCTCAAATAGATAAACCCGTTTACACCAGCCTCCACCAAGTCCTCCGTTTTGTCTCACTTCCCTCCTCCTTCACTTGATTCTCCCGTATGACTTTGAGAAAAACGCTCTCCAACCCAACACGGTCGACACTAAATTCTGGGAAGCCATCTTGAGTGCTCAGCAGGGCGAAGAGGTCCGCCAAGGTCAGGGCCTTTCTTTCTGACAATTCCCCGTTAGGACTCGTCGGGATAAGGGGGACCTCGAATCGCGTGGCCACATCATCCGCCATTTTTGCACCTGGTACTCCTTTCATCACATCCTGAACCCTTTGGAGCTCCTCTCGAGTCCGCGCGGAGAAATGGACTTCGTAAAACGGGTAACGCCCTGCCAAAGACTGAGTTGTGCCCACTGCGAGAAGCTTCCGAGCAATAATTCCAACTTTCGTAGAAAGGGCGGTGGCTTCTTCCATGGAGTGAGTGGTTATGACGACGGCTTTGCCGGGAACAATACGACGGAGTGTACGCCACATACTGCGCTTCCTGCACAGTGGAGAAGAGGGTCACCTAATAGTGAGCACACACAAATGGAGGAGCACATACGTATCTGGTGCTATGCCCGTTGAGAACTCATCGATGAGAAGGACACCTGGATTGCCTTCATCAAATTTCAGTACCAGGTACTGACCCGAACGACAAAGAAACGCACCAATCATAGCGATAGCCAGTGCTAGCTTCCTTTGATTACCTCCACTCAGTTTACTCGCCAATCTATCTCTATATCTCCACAGCTCTGTAGCCTTCATAAGCGTAATAACGTTCTTCTGCAGCTCATCTCCCCTTAACCCCTTCAATCGACCGTATATGACCAAATGCTCCCTGACGTTTAGCTGTGAATCAATCGCTGTGAACTGTGGGCACACGCCTAATGATACACGAGCGAGAAGACTGCGTTGTGATTGACATTCCGTTCAGAAAGACGTCACCAGTGTTAGGAGAGAGCTGCCCGCGGATGATGTTGAACGTCGAAGTCTTGCCCGCACCGTTGGGCCCCAGCATGGCGAAAATCGTATCCTTCCCAACCCCAAAGCTCACATTTTCGACTGCTCGATTGGATCCGTACCGCTTACTAACGTGGATCACCCTGAGAGGGTCATGAGCACGCGACGGGTCTGACTCCACAGCGCGGGTTTCTGCTTGTACATCCTCTGGTATCTCTTCAGTAGTGCCAGTGGTGTCCTTTCGATAATGACGAAGAAAAGACGAGAGGTACAATGGTGCACCAGTGTCGGTCCAAATTAAGATGGGGAAGAGAACGAGACCGTAAAGGATTAGGTAGAGGATTGGACTGCCGAGGCGGTCAATCCCACCTGCCGAGGTGGCGAAATCATCTCCGTCGCAGAGGAGACGGAAAAGGTTAACAGAGATGAAGGTCGCCCGTAGCTGGCGAAAGTCAGTCAGCGGTTGAGAAGCACGGAATGATAGAAGGTTTCAAACCAGCGGAATCACCGGTGCTAGCAACGACATCGTGTAGTCTTTATGAAGGCACTGTCAGTGGACATCCGTGTACCCTTTATCCACGTACGGATGATCGTGATAATGCCAGTAGCGCTGGACGGCTTTGCATAAGCGAGTGTCAAAACATACGCAGTGACATAGAGCTGGAAGGTGTCTCAGGGGTCAGCTCAATCTAGGAGAGGATACCGGTACGTGCCATGAACATGAGGACCTGATAGCCAGCACAAACCGAGAATGCGGCGAGCCCAGATGAACAGATGAGGGAGACACAATAGGCGAAAAGTGTCGATGCGTAACCATAGAGTACCATCACGACCCACTGAAACCCTTGTCGATTCAAATTCTTAAGTCAATCTGAAGAAAAATACACACCAATAGAGGAATGAATCTGAACTGATCAGCCTGTGTGGTAGCGACGACCGCGGCTACCACCGTCGCGATGATGAGGCCCGGAATACCGTCGAAGAGGAGGTGTCCGAGCCACATTCCAGCAGGGTTGGAGACGCCATTGGAGAGTTGCATTGCTTGGACAGAAGATCGACGTTCTCTGCTTACGTAGAGAGTAAAGAATGCTGGGAATACGGCCTGTACAGCATTAAGTTGGAGCGGATCATTATAACACGGCAGCGTACCATAGCAGCTCCAAAAAATGTCATCTGAGGAGCATAATCAGATTTCATCGATACACCCCAAACACAGGCCTCACCCATTTCAATGCGGGGATTCCTTGTACAGCCCTGAACGGGAAGGGCCGATAGTTGGCATCGATAATCCTATCGTCGGCACCTCCAACTGCGGAAAATAACACATTGCTGACTAGATTGAGCATGATTGGCCCGCTCAGACCATTCACAGCCTCATACGCCAGCACTGATTCTCTTGAAGATGTATCCACCCAGACTCCACCAGCTGTAAGGTTTCGGACGTTCTGTTCAATATCCTGCATAAAGAGGTATTTATCTGCGACTTTCACTGTCGGTACTTGAGCGACCTCTGCCCGCATATATAGCCCAAAGATATCGAGAAGATCTGGAGGGGCGATTCGAGGAATAGCACCTTCAGTTGGAAAAATTAGATCATAATCGGGTATGAATGGCGTTATACCGGAAGCGATCTTAGCCTGACGTCCAACGTGACTGATAGGCAACCAGAGAGGGAGTTCTTCATAGGCAATGAAAGTAATAGCGCAGGTTATCTCTCGATCGTTCATGTAAAAGAGGGGGATGCATGCACCACAGCACGCAATACCCACAGCCAAAAGCGGTGATAACCAGGAGCGTCGCAAGACGAGTAACCGTTTGTAGAAGATAGTCAACGATTGGTAGAGTAACGACGTTGGGCGGGCATGTGAGAGGTTGAGAGGTGTCGGATGTGGGTTGGACGGATCAACAGAAACAATTTGGCCATGGGTCGGTGGGGACACCTCGCCATCTGGCTCTTCATCCAGAGAACTGTCCTGGTCGTCATTCTCGTGCAACTCGCGATCCTTTCCCATTAAGTCAAGAAATATATCCTCCAAGGATGTACCGTTGACTTCGTAGCTACCGATCCTTCCTTTCCTTTCCTCGTGCTCCAGAACGGCCAAAATTTGTTTAACGGTGATGGGGTCTTTCGTCTTCAAGGAGAACGTGACAGAACTAAGGGAAACGCTCGTGATTGTGGTCTCCTGGGCGTGGTGTTGAATAGTCGCCAGAAGTTCTTCATTCGTAGCGGGGTTGGTGCCCTTCTCCCCTTCGGGTTGATCTCGATCGGAGTGGATAACGATATTGTATCCTTCACCTACGGAGGACTTGAGAGAAACAGGAGAACCTTCGGCGAGAAGTTTCCCGGGTGCGGCAAGGACGGCCACACGATCACCCAAGAGATCGGCTTCGTCGAGGAACTGAAAGGATGCTCAGTTAGGGCTAAAGATCCGGATACGACCAACTCACGTGTGTCGTAAAGATAATAGTACGATCATGCTTCACAGCGGTTAAGGCCCTCCAAAGAGCACGTCGCGATAACGGGTCCACTCCGCTCGTAGCTTCATCGACGAGTAGTACTGTAAATAAGGGTCAGAACGAATATATGACAGTCAACCGGGAAGCATACTTTCAGACCCACCAACCATCCCAATCGCAAGCTGGAGCTTCCGCTTCTGTCCACCACTCAGGCTTTTAGCGAGCTCATGAATCTTATACTCCAGCCCGCAGTCCTTCAATAGCTGAATCAAATCTTCCCTCGTTTCTCTATTCCGGGCCCCTCGTCGCTTAACGTCACTCCAAACACGAAGGGTCTGGAGGCAAGTCATCTCGTCCCACAAGACGTTTTTCTGTGGAACAATACCAAGTGATCCGGGAGCCGCATGATCACCACCCATGCTATTCTCGAACCTCACGCTCCCTCCATCCCGTCCGAGGAGACCACCCAAAATTGACAGGACAGTCGACTTTCCAGCTCCGTTAGCACCAAGGAGAACGAATATGCCGTGTCGTGGGATCGTCAACGAGAGGTCCTCAATAGCCGTCACTTTCTTCGCCCGTTTAAATGGCCAGAAACCAGGATCATCGAATGTCTTGTTCAGGCTTTCGACTTCGATAGCGTTCCCTTCGCTAGTAACCAGCCCTCCCTCACTTGTGGCCTGTCTCCAAGGAAGCCAACTCCTACTTTGCTTGGGGTGCATCGCGCCATATCGAGTTCGTTCCCACCAGACAGCCAAACAAGGATAGAGAAATATGTCGATAATGGCCATGAGGAACAGCAGTCCTATGCGACCACCGCGCTCTGGATCTGGTTGAGTTATGCTCGTGCTCGTCTCGGTGTTCTCAAATCCGGCGATCGCCGACACGACGAAAACGAAGAAGCTCGGGGGGAAGAGCAATGTGAACAGTAGTTGTAACCCATTTGATGTGCGAGATGAGAGGACGAGTGCGAAAATAGCGAAGAGGATGGAGAGGAAAGTAGTCGAGATGGCGGCAAGATGAGGGGACTTCCCATAAGGGATAGAGACGAAGAAGGACCACGATGCGAGGGAGAAACTTGAGAAATTTGGTCAGTGGGTGAGAACGGAGGTAGAACGCTGACCATACCCAGTTAATAGGTGAAGCCCAACCATAATTCCAGAATTCGTCGCGCTGAATATTCTTATTTTCCATATTAGGGCCACGATGACCCATGCAGGTATGTACGCTAGAGAAATACCGATGTGCCACGAGCTTCAAAGGATAAGAACTCGAAATGGTCCGAAGTTTTGAGGAACGTACAGGATGCGAGCCTTATCCAGTGCACCCATTGCGGTCATATGTTCGGTAATGAGGTTTGCTCGTTCTCCCATGAAAGATCCCGGGAGGTGGTAAACGATGCCAAGGAAGTTAACAAATCTAGAACAATGATGAGGTTGACTCCGAGAACGAGCGAATATTTCAGACTCACAGAGCTAGAACGAACAATTCCCGGATCGCCCTCACATAGCCCAATCGAGTATTACGGGCTTGCTCTTCGTTGGTGGTCTGAGTGAACGGCCAAATTTGTGGGGGGCTGAAAGAACTGTTGGAACCTCCAGAGAGCGTAATGATTGCCTCGTCCAGCGCCCACTGGAGTGGTAAAATCCTAAGCTCCACGTCGCTGGTGTGCTGTTCCACGTTGATGTAATATAACCCAGCATCAGCGCGGATGGTGTAGCTGACACCATAGGCTGATGGAAAGTTGTTAAACACGACTGCCGCAAAACATTCAGAGTATAGATTGAAATTTTGAGGGCATGCCATGGGTACGTCGCGTGGGGTGTTAACTTGATGAACCGCTGAGAGTTGCTCGTCTGAGAATCCGGATGTAATGCGCTTGATGATGTCGCTTGGGGAAGGACTGCTACGAGACCTTGTCCCATCTGCCCAGATAAACTTGTAGGTGGGATCGAACGTCTCCGCGAAGGACCGGACAGCTACTGGATCGGAAATTCCCAGCTATGGTGTACGTCAGCGTGATACTGAAAAGGGCGGTGCGGTTGAAATAGACCTCCGACCTCTCATAGAGAGAGGACGTGCGACTGGCGACGTCCACGTTCCTTATAAAAGTCAAATAATGTGGTTGGGGGCACCATGGGTCATTCAAACCCCTTCCTGGACGGGGAATGGAACAGGCGCCGGTGACAATAAAAAGGAGAAAAATCAAACCACATAACTTGGGCAGCACTCAAGCATCCATTAGATACCAGAAGTCACGAATAGATCGCAGGTGCAACCTATTGGATTTGTCTCGAAGCCTCGGTAATGTCTTGCAACTCGATCTCGCGGGGAGAAGCCACGGCTCAGACACAAGATGAAGATACTCACATTATTCGGTTTAACGAGGAAAACCTGGGCAGTCGCAAGGAAGATGCCGAGTCCGACTGGAAGTAGAAGGCATCGTAACAGATTGAGCTAGAGAAGGAAAGGATAATTATTATGCCATATCAAGGAGGGGAAACCGAATGAATAATAGTAGAGAGTGAAATGGTTCTCACCGCCCAATGTCGAGTAAGGATGATCCAGTTCTTGTGCAATAGAGCGGCAAACTGACGGAGGGACAGCATGACGACTGGCGAATGGCCTCTATTCGACCCTCCCGATTACAGAGTAGGGTAGTGGAGAGAACTCGAGGTCGTGGCCAGGGGCGATGTGGAGAACTATGTCGCTGTTCTTATCATATCGGTTTTTAGGCAGTGGGCAGAGGGGAATCAGGCAACCGGCTTTCGCCATTGGGTCCTCGAGATCAGGGTCCTGCGTCTATGCTGGCGGACTGCCACTGGGCACACTGGGCACACTGGGCACACTGAGCAGCTAATCCAGGGTTTTCAATGAATTTGTGGTGTGAATTATCAAGCGCGTATTTGAAAGTGAATGAGTCTAGATTCGCTGTACCTCATTATAAGCTTTTTTTATAGATGGCTGCACGACCTCCCCGCCACGAAAACTCTGCCTGTGTTCTTTAGACGTTTCACAAGCGTTAAACTATGTGCGCCTGTCGTTGTGATAGTAGCCAGCGCACCGCTGGATGCGAGGTCATTGGGAAACTCGTATGAAGACAAAGGAAGGTAACTGTATGGACATATACTGCCCACTTCACCCACACTTCAACCACACAACTAGCCCCTTGTTAGCAGAGTACGTTCCTTTTCCGCATTCGCCGGTGGCATGGTTTCGGATACAGGGTTTCGGATACAGTCGATCTGCGCTACACCAATAATAATTTATGCATACATCTACAGATATTGCTAGCTACATACACAGGGTTTGGACAAGACCTTGCCCCGGCCGCATTCCAATGGCAGTAAACTTGAACATTGGGTGTCAAACCGACTGATCAGGTCGCAATTCCACTCCTCTGGTACGCCTTAAACTTTCATCAAGAATCGGATTGGGAAATGAGCTGAGGAACACGCCATATCGTACCAATCCAGCTTCTGGGAGTGGGTTTTTGGCCTACCGGTCTTTGAATTGACACCCACTGCCCTCGTGGTCTGTCATGCCAAGACGGCCTGCCCCACTTTGTTTTTGTGGGAAGTGCATAAAATGACCGGACCAGGATTCGAACCCGGGATTCTGGAAGGGTGCTTCAACCACGGCCACCCAGCCAGTAAGTGACACAGAGACACAACTCAACAGTTTTGGTAACCACTTCTGCCCTTGTTAAGACCATTCGCCCACACCAGCCTCCCAAACACTTGGCCACCAGCAAAATTACTCCCATACTCTTTTAACAGCATCCCACTCGCATTTTCCCTGCTCGAGAACGCGTCCTGAGATTCTATCCGGGATCGACCTTTGCTGTCCAAGCGGAACCAGTGGAATGGTCTCGTATTGGCGTGGCTCGTTGAGGAGCTTCCAATACCCACCTCTTCCATATTGCCCGGTTCGGCGGAGAACCCCTTTAACAATCAGGATTTGGCATCCATTCAAACACGTCATCCCTCCGCAGATCTTGGTTTTGATGAGAGAGCGGCAGATTGCCAGGAGGAGTGAGCTGAACGGGGCGATTTGATCTTCATCCGTTTCTGAGTTGTGGTTATCAGCTAATGGAGGTCCCTCCCTGCCTTCGCTTGGTCCTTCGTTCTTCGGGCGGCTGGTGTCACGCTTCCAAGGTAGCTCCGGTGCTGACTGGGTCCCTTCCCTCGCTACTGTAGTACTCCATATTATATACTTCTGGGTCCAATATTTTACCGAATCGTTCAGGCGCGGGAACTTCCTGGTTCAACGGGAGCTGGAGGGATATTAATTCCCGTTTATATCGTTAGTTTTACGGGTCTATAGTGCAAAATATCTCTTCTTGCCCATGTATCGGTCTACCCACGCTTCAGAAAATCTGATCGTCGACTCCCTCCCTCGAGCCTGTCCGGCAGTGTTTACCATCTCATCGTCGGACGGTGGAAAGTGGTACAAAACCTTTCTCCCGGGCTCTCGAGTGTGTATGACAATCTCTCGCGCTTCCAACGAGTCAATCATCCCCAGCAGGCTTTCTTGCGACCATGCTTTGATTCTGCAGTGAGGGATGACTTGGTCATGCTTGACACTTGGAACCCATTTATCCGGCCATCCTGAAATATGTTTCGGCGAGTAACTGAGGCAAGGAATTTGATCGTTGCTCGATGAAAGGCTGTGTGCCTCTGTACATAGCCTTTGTTAGTTATTTGACTTGGTAACGCACATCCACCAACCAAAGAGCCTGCGCAAGAGGGTTCTCCAGAGATTCCAATGTGGGGAGCGAGCCATGGCCGGCTAACTTTCACGTTTCGTGCATATGGACAGTATTTGGACCGCATGGTGTACCCATTCAACTCAAGAATGAGTTCTACAAGTTCCTCTTCGAGTTCTTTCCGCGAGTCGTTCACCCAAGCAGCTCCAGGCTACCCCCAGGCTACCCCCAGCCAATGGCGGTACCACTTGGACATCCAATGCCAAGTGGAGGGACAGAGACACAAGGCGGGCGAACTACTGGTACACTTTCCTCAGGAACCCTCGAAACAACTCCGAGGTGACGTACGATCTACACAGCGCATGAAATCATGCGGCTACGGAAAAGGTGTTCAGGCACGAGCTCTGTAGAGCTCTGTAAATAAAAGCACATAATACTAGCGTGAGTGTTGGTAAAATTGACACGATCTCGAGACCAAACGGATCGGAAATGATGGATACCTGCTCTCGATTCTTTTTGGAAAAGGTGATGAGCCGCTACGCAAATCGAGCCACCAGGGCGGATATGGGGATGTGGTGGGGATGTATGTGGTGTGGTTTGAGCAAGATGCAATTTCCTTTGTCTATCTGGGCTCTTCTTCCAGAAAGACGACAGCCCAATATGATGACAACTATGCAATTTCTCTTTCCGAACGCACATTCATTCATACAAAAAGTAAACCTTAGAGAGCAGTCCGTTCACTCTTCGTCGAGGGGTCAGATCGAGCACTCATTCAAAAGTCGTCACTCCGGGATTGCTGAGTCCCTTACTCGTTGAAGAATTCGAGCGGCGTGTCCTTGGACTGGATCGCCTGGTAGCGCTGAGCATGGCCATCTTCATCGCGCTCTCCTTCGTCGGTGAAAATGGAGTGGAACATCACGTCTCTAGTACCCTGAAAAGAATGTAATAACAGGGTCAGTTGTCTGCCATGCATTGATGGCCTAGGGATGCGCACCTCGTTTGGAGGATCATGGATCCTTGTAGTTCGATGAATTTGTTAGTCGCACGTTCTAATTTGGGGGCATAGAGACTGGGTAGGCGAGGAGTTCCATACACTGTACTCACCTAACGTGGACGAAACCTTCGCCCGCTTCCTCAGAAGTCAATGCGGGGATACGGATCTTGCCAAAGATTATCACTCCGTAGGAGGTCGATCCAGCGCGGACTTCAACAAGGTCCTCCCTGATGGTGAAGTTAACAAGCTCAGCGTCCGAGGCCTTGAAGGCACGAGACCACATCCTAGGACAAGAGCCACTGGGTAAGCGCCAAGTTGTCTGCTTGTGCATGCTACGAACCTCGGCTCGCTTTTATCCCACATCTCTCGGCTTTTGACGATCTCTTCTTTGATCTTCTTCTCGACCTGCTCAAAGGCTTCGAATGCGCGCTCCTTCGGGGGATGGGCATCGCTGAGATCAACATCTTTGGCGGAGGCTGCTTGTTCAGATGTCGATACCACCGGAATGTATGCAGATGATAGGATCGATGTTATTTTCCATGGCGATAACGTAAATCCGTGGAATCGGACATATCGAAAGAGAGCAGCAAGATTAGCCGCCACTTCGAGCGGGGCTATATACAGATTTCTCCATACCCATTATCAATTTAAGCTAACAAGGCGTGTCTCAAAATGAGATGGGCGCGGGCGGGGTGCAAGTGGTCGGGCGTAAGATAACTGGGTGCTTGAAATCAGAAGTCAGCTAGGATCGACGGAAGCACGATAATCTACCAGTCCAGACCGCACTATGTAGCCATAAAAATAGATGAGTGACCATATTCCAGAGCGCTAGACGAGGCTTTCGGGCCGAGCTGTAGTTTCCCAAATCGCGCTGAACACCACTTTGTTCCATACACCTCAACCACGATAGGGATGTTGCTTACCAGCACCTCAGTGAACCTGAGATCCATACCATGAGAGAAAATGTCCAGATGCGGAGGGACAAACATTGGGCAAATTGATAGTCGTAAGCACAAACTACCAAGGACTACAATAGAGGAGAGGTAAGGTTGTGCGCACGGCTATGAGATGAACAGGAGGTGGTGCCTGTTGTGAATTTCACAACGGCGCTTGCCACAAGTCCATATACGAAGTGGGTGTAACGATACATTGAAGGCAGAGAGATGAAGGTGACAGTGGGTAAGGAAAAAGCGCTTCAAGGCATCCGCGCCTAGCAAGTGGTTCCAAAGAGAAGGCGGCTACTACAAGCAACCGTTCACGTCAGTGACAAGAACAGTCATGGGGTGGGTGGGATCAAGGGGCGAGGTTCGAACGCAGCAATCGCCAAATCTGGGGAGATCGTGCGCTTGTGCGAGCGAGAGCATCCAGGGGACCAGATGCAATTGAGACGAGTTTAAAGGAGTGGGTGAACAGATAATCGAGCTGCAGAAATCCTGATAGTCGATTGCAGTGTCGGCGTGATCAGGAGGCAGGACGAAAGGGGGTGGCAGGTAACGGCATGGTACGCATATCGGCAGGCATATCGAAGACTCGAGCGATGCACAGGGAAAGGGAGGGTACCGCGAGGACACCCAAGCGGTCTGAAAGTATTTGCCTAAGAAATCTGATCAGTCCACAATGTCGATCAGGAGGCATAAAAAACGCACCAAGAGTGAAGCCAAAGTAGAACACGAGGTGTGTTTATGGGTTTTTATTTTTTTTGGATAGCGAATAGTCAGTAGTCAGACGGAAGAAAGGTGGGCATATGAGCATAGGAGAAAGCAGCAGCATAAAACAAGGAGAAAAGGAGCGAGTAAGCGAGCAATCCACATTGTACAGTGCGCATGAGTTGACCCACGGGGTCGGGACTACTGCACCAGGGTGAATGCGCTCGCATCGAGGGACCAAGCCGGAGCGGGGGGATAAGCCTTGGAGTGAATGCGGTAAGTGTCAATACCAACAGCGACTTGATCGCGTTCGTTGGCCCAACTGTTGCCAGCTGACCCGGAATGGAAACGGATTGACCTCCTGGAGACGTCAGCGGGGAGTATGAGGGACCTGGAACAAAGACTCACAAGAGTCCTTTTGTCTGAATGCCAACACAAGTAGGTTCGTTGTAGACGGACATGACAGATGGGTTGCGGCTAGAAATGGCACTGCTCATACCATCATCCGAGACCAATTCAGGGGTGCTCTCGACATCTGAGCTACCAGCACTAGTCAAGCTCGGATGGTCTGAGGGAGAATGCAGAAGTCGAGTGTGCCTTTTCTGTGGGCCGGCCTTGAGTGCCTGCTGGAGAGCGAGCGGGTCGATGGTCTTGGGTACAGAGTAATTAGTGTTGATGGACGAGGCGAACTCGGCAGAGAATGCGGGTTGCTTGACGAGCTGGCGCTTCTTCGTCTGAGGTTGCATCAACTCGGTCTCGTCCTCCCACTCGCCACGGTCGTCGCGCTTAACCTTGCGGCCAACGGTTGGCGTAGGCGCATCGATGGTGATTGATTGAGTAAGGTTGGCGAGTTCACCGGTCATCACGGCGGGATATGAATGCGTCGCGGTATGGGCAGCTTCCAAGGGATCAATTTGCATAAGAGGAGCTTCTTGCGCGGTGGGTGGTGTCTCTCGAAGGCCAAATAGAATCTCCATAGCCTCCCAATCGACGCACGGGACGCCGACTCGCCTGGGCTTAGTATCGTGAACTGGAACGGGTCGCTGGTTGGATTTGTAGATTGGTCCAGGGTGGATGCTGGCCTCCCGGAGCTGTTGAACTCCGTAACGAATACGATCGGTAGCACCGTGCGCACAAAGGGCCTCACTCCATGACGGGTGAACACTTCCGGCAACGAGGGCGTTCGCCTCGGAACGGCGGAGCTGCTCCACCTCCTCTGATGTAGGGAACAATACTTGCACATCAAGTACGTCAAGGACCATCCTACGCGCGTGCTCCTCTCTCTCCAGCCGCTCTTTATCAATCTGCTTCTTACTCCGTCGCCCCTTACGGCGCTTGCCAGGTTTCGGTTCCCCTCCGTCATCGTTGCCTCCGAGCCCGATAAAAACCCAAGAGATGCCGCAGCCAGAACGGGCAACCCATCCGCGGCCCATCTCCCAGGAGAGTCCAATAGCGAGGGCACGTTCTGCACGGCCAACTTCCTCAGTGGTGAGTCCGACGATGGAGCCCCAAATTTTGTCGCCAACGGTCTTGTCTCGGTGCCATTTGGCGGCCATAACGAGCGCACCGAGTATCGTCTTCTTGGGGTCTTCGAGCGGCGCGAGAGCAAAACTCTCCAGGAAAGTAAATTCCTCGGAGCCATCGCGAATTTTCTCGATGACAGGAGCCTTGGGCTTCTGCTCCTGTTGTAGTCGTCCTTGTACTTGTAGTCGTCGTTTCTCCAGGGTGATCGTCTTGCCATCTTGAAGGTGTTTCTTTTTGGACGGTCGTTCCTTTTTCCCAGGTGGGACTCGTCCCATCCTCGTGTACCGATTGTTAAAGGACAACGGCTCATGTTCGAGGAAGGCAAGGTGATCCGGCATATGTCGACATCCCTGGAAATGACTCTTGCACGCTGCACAGCTCATCTTCTCGCGCACGCCATCGATAACCCCTTTCTCTCCGAGATCGGATACCCACCGCATCGCTGTGAGAAGGAGGAACGCTGAGGTGCGCATGCGGCGAAGCATCTCGAGGAGAAAAAGCGGCAGTGGGATGAGGCCTGACGGCTGAGGGTCAGAGGAATCAGACGCTTGGTGCATTGTGGGTGGGTTCTGTATGACGTGCATTATTGGAATGAGGGCACTCTCGCCGCTAAGCGAGTGGAGGACGGCTTTGTGCACGAGGTCTTCAATGCTGCCACCGTAAACGGTAGAATTGAATGGTGGAACAGTATCTTGAGGACCATAGAGCTGTTCGATTTTGGCAACGCAAGTCCCTGAAGCGAGGCAGAATAATCGACGTCAGCAACTATTTCGAGACGGGCAGCGCAGAAAATGGCAGGGACAATAGGGAAATGAAGGGGGGTCAGGGACAGGCCAGGAAAATATTCTCTACCGCCCTACAGGGACAACTTGTCAAATCGCATTTCACAACGCCTTTTTTCTCCACAAGGTAAATACCCAAAGGAGGTCGCTGAACAGGGTTGCCACCCAGCCTCAGCCTCAAGCCGACTCATCGCGCCACCACAGACCGTACGATCACCAGACGCATCAGGCGATAGCGGCCGAAGATCTTCCGCCTTAGTCATGCCCGACGCGCGGTCCCCGGGCTCCCGCAAAACCTTCTAACGAGTCAGGTGCCCGCCTTGGGGGTCAGTATGGCAGTACGCGCGTATGGGTGGCAAAATGCGGCGTAGCCACCAACGGCGAATACTTGCAGCATTAAAAAATATAGAAAATAAGAAAATAAAAGCTAAAAGAATGAACTAGGCAGCGTGAAACTGCGGAAACGGAAAGGGGCGTACTCACAAATCAGACCTTCGACGAACAAAACACGGTCAGTGCCATAGGGGATAATCTCCACAGGGGCAAAGACGGGGGCAAAGGATAATTTGGAGGCATGAAAAGCATCGTGCTCTTCGTGTCCTAGACCTGCCGTTGGGGCGTGTCGTCGGGCAGCGTCGGGCAAGGGAAGGAGGAGGTGAGTATTAAAGTGCGGGGAGGTCTTGGGCAACTCGGCGAAATCGCGAGGTTCATCCTCCATCTCGCTCGGGTACTTGGAGAGGCTTGTCGTTGCCATGACTGTGCGACCGACGGAGGGCGGGGGGCCAGAAGAGCCAGCGGTCGAGGTGGGTGAGAGGTTGATGTTGGCAGATAAGATGCCGATGGACATATTCGCGGGGTAGGTGGGTTGTTTGGGGAGTTGAGAGGATGGTTCACTGGCCACTGTGGAGGAACCGGGTGACGTGTGAGCGGTGGTCAGCGTGAAAGGAGGTAGTTGGTATTGTTGTAATCGTGCTTGGATTGGAATTGGAATTGCCTGTGGCGGGTTGCCGTGACCGTGGATATTCCCGACAGGGAAAGGTGTGGCGAACCCGCCCAGACTGGCGACTTGTGGTGTGGGTTGTACATCAGTAGTTGAGTCGATGTGGCGTTGCATGTTTGAAAAACTATTGTTCGAAGAACAGAACGGAAACTGGAAATACTTGGGACCTGTCAGACGGTCCCTTGAAGGAGCTCGAGCGAAACGGGAAACTCTTTTTTTTGGGGGGGTTTTGAGGCTGGTGTTGGTTATATAGTGTTTTTGGAAGGTCTGAATAAGCGGGCGGAGTCATGAGTCCGAATTCCGGATGTAAGCCACAAGCGACACGGGCGGCAGGCGGAGACGAGATAATGGTTGTGCGCCCGGCCGGGCGTCAGGCGCGCGGACTGAGTGTGACTGGAGGGAATGAGGGAATTATTTGTACGCACTTTTTTGGAGGGTTTAGTTTATGAGAAGCCGAGACGAGACGAGAGAAGGATCCAAAGGGACGAGGGAGGAAGAGAGGGTTGTTAGAGATAGGGGCCGTTCGGACGAGGGGGGACGGGAGGCGGATTAGGAGTAGGGTCGGTCAAGGACAGGTCGCTTGAGGAAACAGCAGTCTTGATGGGTATTTGTTGGGCGTAGCAAGGCATTGTACTCTGGATGGGTCAACGTTCGACTAGTTCTCCAGCCTTGAAGCTCGGAGTTGCCAATGGACGGTCCGAGTGGCTAGAGGGTGCGAAGGTGGACGAGTGTCGAGTTCAAGTGTGCCTTTCTTGCGAGCTCTGCTAGCAGTCGAGTTTGAGTGAGTAGTCAACGATGAGTCAAGCGCGTGCACAAAGCGGTACACAGTTGGGCCCGACCTCCGTTCCCGCTGTTCCGCACGATCACGGCGATGCTGGCTGCTGGCTGCTGGCTGGATCCGTGACGGTGCGTGGTGTGGGTGTGAACGTTTTTGTGATCTGATCTTCTGGTAATTTCTGCTATTTTATGTCTAATCCCCTGGCGCACTGGCCTGGCGCATTGTCCGCGAGCGAGCTGACCGCTAACGGGTCGTGCGTTGTACTCTAGAAAAAGCTATGTTACTACCTGCAATCTACACCATGTCCTCCGTGTTCTCCGTGTTCTTCGTGTTCTTCGTGGCCTCCATCGAACTTCTTTCCTGTGCTCGCCAGACCTTCCACACGCTCCGACACGCCCTTGCCAGTCCGCAACCCATGGCTATGGCAATTTGCCTGCCTCCTCCGGTGGCCAGCATCTCAATTCCATCATACCGCGCCTCTTCGATCCAACGAGGGGGGATGCATGCCATCTCCAACAAGCCTGCAAATCTACGCTCCCAGCTCCCAGCCTCGCCAATCCAATGTCCAATGCCCTAGACACTGATCGGCCGAATGTCTAGCCCATCCACCCTCCATAAAGTGCACTCAGTCCATGGACCATAGACATCGAATGATTCATTCGCCGTCTCCGTGACAGTCACAAAGCAGTGCATCGCTGTTGGCACGTTGCGGCACCGAGCCGGTACCGGCCTCCACTCGGCATTTGCTTACAAATCACTTCCACTTTGGACCCTTCCCTTTACTGTCGGGCGGCGCTCTCATCCCTCTTAGCCACGCGTCTTGGGGATCAGCGTGGCTTACCAAGGTTCTGAGCGTTCTGGGCGTGTTCCGAACGGGATATGAACGGAAACAATAGGAAGGGAGCCCTTCCGCAGCCTGCAGCTTTGACACGAGCCTGATTCCTGAACCTTCGCGAATTCCCGAGTATCTACGATCGGCCCATCCAGGCCTAAAAAGTGGAATTCAAGTACATGCATCATATCCAGTACCTAATGCTGTGAAGAGTGAAATTTTCCGCCAAGGGTACGCGAGTTTGCCATCGGCTAACGGACAAATGCACAGACGTGGAAGTACTGCACACGCTTTACAAAGGAATACATCACCAGTCTACGGGATACTGACGGAGCCTTGTAAACAGCCGACGTGGATTGCGGGTTGACAAAGTCCGATGGGTTACATGGCCCGCAGCCCTCAAATAGGTTAATCTGCGGCGATCACAGGGATCTATACGGCCCCTTAGTTGTAAGTCCCCGACATGTTCACTGGCGCCGTCACACGGTCCGAACCGCGGAGTCAGTTGTTCCGCACACTTCACATCTAAGCGCAGTCAAACATGCCCAAGGACGCCTCAGGCAGTGCTCCATGGATACAACAGCACATGGCTGGATCGCATACGTGGGGGTTTGCAACGCTTGAGTTCCCTGATCATCATTCAATTGAACACCTCGCGAGCAGTCCATGGAGGGACGCATTAATTCAAAGGAATCGGGTCGGATCAAGCTCCCTGGACATTTTGGTGCCGTAATAGGACGTTGGAATCTTGGGCTGCGCCGCTTGAGAAAGCAGACTGACGGACATTGGCTGAACGGCCGCACGACCCGCTGGAAGAACACGGCATTAGCGCTTTCATGCATAATAACCTATACTGGTGTGTGCCGTTTCGCCACAAATGATTGCGAATTTGTGCCATTGGCTTATTTTGTCCTGAAAGGTGACTAAGAGCTCCGGGGCACGTAACTTATGGTCAGAAAACAGCACATTTTAACCAATTACACGTCCAGTTAGGCAACGTGCTTGTCCTGCAACATTTCAGCAAACCTGGTGTCCCGTTCACCTTCTATTGTACTTGGACTCTTGTTTGTTCCATGGAGCATATTCTATACAGTATTATATTTAGGACGGAGCGAGGATTATCCTGGCTCGCTTCGTTTCTCAACACAGTATTCGTTGCATCCCGTGTTCAGAATCCTTCCTCACTGGAGAAGCATCTCACTACGGATGCTCTTACTAAGAGGCTCGAATCAGGCACGACGAGTGCAGAAACGTAGCTCATATTCAAACGGCGCGGAAAATCATCAAGTGAGCAGAATAGGCATTAGAGGCAATAACCTTCGTCCTCAGCTTTTCTTCATCATTTCCTTGAACCGCTGAAACCAGCTGGAGACCAATCAGCGAGTTCCTTGGCACATGTGCCAAGGCGATAATCGTAATCTTTGAAGCACTAGCGTACCAAACGATCTCAGTCTGTTCCCGTTTCGCCCGCCCACAAAGTCTGCAAGCTGCTTGCACAACTTGAACGGCAAATGCTTGGCCTCTACCTCAGCCGCAAATAGTCATCGCGATATCAAGTTGGGAAGCTAATGCTTGCCCGGAACTGATCTTCAATCTATATACCCAAAAACCCGTTGTATGTGATTAGAGATCGCCGAACATGTTCGGAACATTAGAGATAGCCATGAAATCCATAACGGACGCCTTCATAAGGGTGAGTTAGAAGTCAAGCGGTGCTGCATGACGATAGAATGACCCGTTAATTATCAAATCAATATGAGCCATATATGTGTTGGGAAATTGCTGATTTACATCCGAGAATGCATTTGGCTGAGTGAACGTGTATAGTCAGTGATCAATGTCCTTAGGGAGTTTTAAGCTGAGGGATTAAAACAGGCAGTGTTGTCAAATATTGGAGTCCCGAGGATGAGTTTCGTCGTCCATGCCTGAGAATTTCCAAACCGAGGAAAATGTGTTATTCGTCGCAACCCTAATTTCAGTCGAGATAGACTTACAAGTAGATAGTCTAATTACAAATACAGCAAGGGGTTACAGACAGTTCCCCCACAGGCAGTGTGGCTGGAGCGAATCTGGCACGAGACGATATTGGAGAACCAGCACGAGAGCCAACAATATGGGGCGTCCCTTCAAAATGCACAAAGCTAGAACGCATCATATCACTGACACAAATGGAACGAGAGACCGAAGCAGTCGGGATATTCACTCGAATTAATCACCATCGAACCGCGTGAATTCCATCAGCACGCTAGCCGAGTTAACCGTCAGGCGGAAAATGGGCCAGTCGGTTACCGACGGTTGGTGTGTACAGATGATGTGAACAAAAAGGCAACTTGGATGACGATGACAAGAGTTCCCCGTCCTATCCGCCGCCCTAGGTGAGCGTATCGACTGTACGTCGCACGTAATGGTTCAGTTTGACCGGCGTTGTGTGGGCAGTTCACTAGGCGTTTGCTCTTCTGGTGACGATGCAGCGAGGATTAGGAGCAACGAGATAGTCCTGGCACCATAGTGCCTCTCATAGTGGCGTTGATGGCATAGAATAAAAACCACAGCAGTCGATTGTCCTGCTTTTGCCTTTCTATAATGTATACTAGTGCTGCGCCCGCCATGTTGGTGAGAAGAGAAGCGAAATGGTACTCGAGAGCCTTCTTTTCTGAATACTGTGTTCGTAAAGTGAAGTTCACTAGCCCAATGTTTCTGTTGTGACTCCCATCCTCGGGGCTCGAAAGGCGTCCCCGAGCTCAGAGAAGCAGATCAATTGCGTAGGTGTCCATCGGTTCTAGTAGCAGGGGTGTTTATATAGCCCTTCGGACCGGCCATAACTCCCAAAAGCTGGGGCACAAACACGGGCAAGGAGAGCGTCCGAAATACGATTGGGGGCTTAGGGGAGCCGTATTTCATCTTGTTGATTATCACTACCCTCGAAGTAGACACCAGTCATCTCTCGGGATGTGGTCAGTGCCGGCGTAAATCATCGTTCCGCGAACCTGTGTATCCCATAATCGAAAGAGACAGAGTAATACGTTCATTGAGGCGTTTAGACGCTCTCTCAAGTGACCCAGCTGGCGCTCGGCTGGGTGCGAAAGACGAGCTCGAATATCCGAGCTCGCAAATAACAAGATCTTCTTTCACTCACGAATCACTGAATCTTCCTCTGCAAAGTACAGTGGCGTCATCGAATGTTGGTTTACAACGGCGGCTGGGAAGAAAGTGCTCCAGTGGCGGACGGATTCAAAAACATGGCACTATTCCCTGGATCGAAAGGTATACCGCATCTCAGATTGGTGGAAGACTCGTTTTCTGGACCATTTTATCACAGGCACACTGGTCCCTTCTCTAGAACCCAGAATGCAATACCCTGAAAACTCCTGTCATGAGATTGGATCCTGCTCTCACACTATCCCTACCCCACTCAAGCTATCACGGGTTCCAGCCCGCAGCAGGGAGGTCTTCTCCGCGGCGGGGTCGTCCGTACTCAGAAATCAGGGCAGAAACCTCACTTTGAGATCAACGGAGGTACAGATCTTGTGTCATTGTGGTGTGTAACGCGTTGTATATCCCATCCTCCAGGTGCAGGTCATCGATCATCCATCCTGATGCACTGTCGGGGCCGTGTTAATTCTTAACTAGTTAGAATCTGGATCTATGCCTATCTCATATACGAGGAAAAACCTTAGGCCTCTTCGCTAGTTGTACGCGGGCACGGGGCACATACTCGTAAGCGTTGATCCAATCCCGTTCGGGCGTGAAGCTGTATCGGGGGAGTTGAATGTCTCCACACTCATGGCGTTACCATTCACCGGTCGTCGACGGCCGCCTCCTCACTAGATGTCCTATTGAACATATTCTGTTGATGGTTGTGAACTTTTGGGTCTCCTCATTGGTTAAAGTAAGGACCCGCAGGTGGTAGGTGTTCGAGGTTGTGGTGCCGAACGACGAACAGTGCTGTTCGTCGAATGCTGATAAAATATGAGAGGAAAAATGGGAGCCGTACGAAAACCCCTTGATGTATTCGTATCTAGAACACTATTTTTATACTCACATGCACTGAAATAACTGAAAAACTAGCGTCATAATATTGCCACCCAGCCTCAGGATCACGACCGTCTAAGACGAACGTAATTCCTAACAAAGACACCACAGTCCATAGAGGGCGCAGTAACGTACTAGGCACAATTTATGCATTTATCCTCGCAAATCCGAGTTTCGGGTAGTAGAAATAATTGACAGTGTTTCATGCGATTTGGACGAGTGATCAGGTAGTCAAGGGTCCTTGGGTCCTAAGCCGTTAGAAATCAGGTACTCACATAGCATAACGCCAAGTCAACAAGTCGAGAAATATTTGTGCGGTTTGGTGGTACAACTTACTCTGGCGGCCCCACGCGGCTGGAGACGGCACTAGGCTTCGTAATACCTCGACAGGGTTCCTCATACACAATTAAATTGAAGGAACCTCATCGGCCAGCTGTTTGGAATGTGGGGGCAACTGGCTGTAGCTATTGCATCCAGCCATGTTCCTCGAGCGGTAATTCCAGAACCACTTAAAGTCAAACCACCGATTTCTTCCAACTCCAAGGATCGAGAAAGGCCACATCCTTGCGTAAGGTTTACCTTTCTCGGAGAGTTCCACTTCATACTTGATGGGCAAGAATTCGGACTGTTTTGATTCTCTCCCCTTCCCTTGCTTTACTCGGAACGTCTGGAGACCTTCGAGTTCGCCTGTCACGTCAGAGGCTCGCGACTATTCTCAAGTTTGGTTAGAAAGACTTTTTGGGAATGGTGCCATAAAATGTCGAAATTAAAATTGATGACTGGCAATGAAACGCGTACTATTACGATGACTGATCGATCTAATGACCCTCTGTCCGCAAGATTTATGTCCTCTTTACCGGAATTTTTCGTCTCAATCGGCGGCGGTAAAGGAAGCTTCCATGTATGAATCTACACTGGTGTCTATTAACCAGGAAGACTCAGCGAATTGTCGTAGTGGAGTCCGTACCGCCGGGCGTGGCCTTATTCGAATTCTGGACTTGGGAGGCTGAGACCGATTTTCGAGCCACCAGACAAGCTGTCTAGAACCACTTCCACATTGTTCTTCGGCCCCTCTCCGCCACCCCCCTAATGCATGGGTGAAAGAACAGTTCGCTTAGCGGCCAGAGATTGTCGGAACCGAATTTCACCCTAGATCCCTAGGTAAACTCGAAGTCCATCTCCTCATTTCCGTCAGTACTTTACATTCACATTAGCAATAAACATCTGTCTGTCCGAGCCACTTCGGCGAGTGCGGAAACTGTACGAATAATCAGCCGGGGACCGTCGACCGATCTGAAATGTTGATATCTCGCTCCACTTCCGTGCCCGAGCGCTTGGTAAATTTGAACAGCAGAGGCGATGCGGCGTGCCGCTGATTAATCGGATGTTTTCTTTCTATTTCGAGTTTCGGCCGACGGGCTCCTGAATTTAGCGCTTCTAGTAGTAGTAAATACAGGTGGTAAGGGGCCAGGAACGGCGATGTGGATGCGGGTGTCGCGTCACCAGCCTATCCGGGGCCCGGGGGGCAAACCTCAACTGCGCAACATCGGGAATCCACGTTCAGTGCTCGGGCATACGTATGGCTCGTTTCTATACGGGCAGGTGTCCTTATAAAACCAACTATCAATTAATTTCGAATAATGTATTGGAATTATATTTGGAATGGTAAGTTCCGGAGCGAAGAGAGACTATCTTTTGGTGTGGTACATGGTCCTGAAACAGCACTGAAGCGAGTGCTGAGGGTGGAGATGACACTGGCCGAATGATCAAAAATGCATACCCAGGGATTGACGTCTGAGGGGTTTCGTACAGTGCAAGAGCAATTTTCTTATCTTATATTGCATTACAGCTGCTGCTGCTATGCATAAGTAGCGATCGACCTCCCTTTCGCATAGGGTTTAGGATATAACTTCGACAGCGCTCAGAAGGCAAATCGGAGTTGGTCTGGTGGCTCTAACACCCTAATGGTCGGGGCAAATGGCAGAATGGGTACAAATACTCGGTTCCTTGTAGAAACATTGTTGTGACGAAAAGAAGCCCAATGCGCGACGCGAATAAACTGCTAGAATTTGAGAAATCTACCGAAGTGAATATTTCGTGGATTCACAAGCGAGACATATACGCATTGATGAGGGTTCCAAGAGGAAAAGCTGCGCGATGAACATATCAACAGAGGGTAGCGACGATAAGCCTGGACACCTCTTCGTTTGAAATGGGTTTCCTCCGTGGTGTGCAATTTTGTATTCAGGCCATAAGATTGCGGTATCCAGTGAAAGGCGCCACTTCAACAGGACAGATTAATTGGCCATTGGCAAAGGTGTTGCAATTGAGTCGCAGCACACCTCCAAACGGCAAGTGTTCTTCATCGAGTACCACGTGGCCGTGAACAGAGTAATCGTATGTATGTAAACAAAACACCCTTGATGTGGCTTGATCGAGCTAACGCTTGCCTCCATTCCGATGCCTGTTAACCGACGGGAGAATGACGGTTGATTAAATGCCATGAGAAGTATATCACATTATACGGTGCGCATTCACAAGGACGTTCATTGGGTCAGGAGCTATCGGAGGTTAATCGTTGTTGCCAGACTCACGAGCTGGACCAGCGCTCTACGTTCGTAATAGCAACCTCTAACTACGGACTAACCGCGAAGACGACGTCACAAACCTTTTAGCCGGACAGAGGTGGGAGTCAGTGGTCTAATCCTCAGAAACCGGAGATGCCATCAATCCATGCCAGGCGACTGCGGAGTTGTCCTTGAGGAAAAGTTCGTATGCTTTTGTGATAACGTTTGATATCGAGACTGCAGGCACCTCCTCTGGGACCGAGGCTTGAGAGCGCCTATTCACTAGTATCGTCACCATGGTATCCCCAAACCAAGCTCGCTTTCTACCAACCGTAGGATAAACCTGTCCTCACGGGGAATTCGAATGTGGGCGTTCTTGGAAAATCCTCGGATGTCAGCCGGAGGCACCATGTCAATGGATTCCAGATGTCAGTTCGGAAAACTATATCTGGTCGTATATAATGTGTTGATATACACTGGTAAATGGGCGTTCATCGGTTTTAAGGCCCAAACATCGTTAGTACTGTCGCCGCTACTGCTTTGTAAGGGCATCATCGCGTCACAACCTCCCCTGTGGCTAGCCCTTATCAATTGGTTACAAATCTTGCGATTCATAAACGCGAGCCTATAGATTCAACCACACTAATGAACGTCGTCCAAGATGAATCGGAGTTTAAACCCAGTAATTATTTGTTCACCACTTGCCCCCTACTGGGTTTATTGCTCAGTCTGGATCTTATCTCAGCACAACACAACTAGGGGTTCGCTGCGCAGCGGCGTT
>Ga0307513_10000604_pt1 | contig 51447 bp, 35 predicted proteins | sample 15_EM_MG_FD_202174 | JGI IMG/M metagenome (GOLD analysis project Ga0307513, IMG submission 202174) | Populus trichocarpa ectomycorrhiza microbial communities from riparian zone in the Pacific Northwest, United States - 15_EM | ecosystem: Host-associated > Plants > Roots > Unclassified | place... | reverse complement strand
TTGGTCAAGTCGGTTTCCATAATCCTGACTGTCCAGTCGGTCTAATTTCCACCATTGGACTAGACTTGACTTTCGACCTGACTAGCTAGTCCAGTCCAGTCTTCCGCCGACCATTCGGAACCCTGAATACCATCGGCTCGTTAAATAACAATTCCAATTCTCTTAACAACAACACCAACTGTTTCAATACCAACACTAATTGCGGTAACGTTTCGAACATTACCGTCACAGATGACCGGTCTGAGATCCTGACTTGGCTGTCGCCTCTCGAGCCTCGTTTGCGGCATTATGATATTCAAACGCGCCGGGTTGACAACGTTGGCGACTGGCTTCTTCAGACCGAGCAGTTTCGAAGCTAGTACGGCGGTGATGGTGGTCAGGGTGAATCACAGAAGGCGATCATGTTTTGCTCCGGAAATCCGGGGGTCGGCAAGACCTACATCAGGTAAGAGAGTCAACACCGTGGGAGAAAGAGCAGAGTAGGGTATTTTTCTAAGAGGTTGCAACTTTAGTTCATTAGTCATAGATGCCTTAGGCGATGGGGCCTGTGAAACCGGAGAGAAAGATATTATTGTGGCCTGTTTCTATTTCGATTTTGCCGCACAGCAGGAGCAGTCCGCGGCGGGTATGTTGGGGGCATTGTTGAAACAGGTTGTGGTGGTTTGGAGCCAATTCCCGAGGAAATAGTGGACGTGTTTCAGGAACAGAAGAAAATCATCGGCGGTCGGAGACTGCGACTTCCTGAAATTGTGAAGATGTTGGGGAGCCTCTCATCTTCGCGGCGCACATTTTTCTGCCTGGATGCCCTAGACGAATGTGCAGCAGCAGATCAAGCAAAGATCCTCATATCACTTAGGGAAATCATCAAAATGTCGAGAGCCACGCGAGTGTTCATAACTGGGAGACCGCATATTGCTGGCGAGGTGGAAAACCATCTCCCCGGGGGAGCAGCGGTTATATCGATAAGCCCCCGAAGGGATGAAATCATCCACTACGTCCGTAGAAAGCTTGCGGAAGACTCAACGTCGCACGAGATGGATAAGGGATTGGAGGCAGAAATAATGAGGAAGCTTCCGGAGACTGTTTCAGAGATGTAGGTAGGATGGGTTGAATGTGGTGCCCTGCCCAAGCTATCCGCTGACAGAGGCATGTCTAGGTTCCTATTAGTCTCTCTAAAACTCGATTCAATCCTACAGGAGACCACCATTCATCGACGGCGAGAAAGGCTGAGAGTGATGACACATGGGTTGGGTCTGGAAGATATCTATGGTACAGCGTTAGAACGGATCAAGGCGCAGGGTGGTCAGAAATCGAGGCTCGGGATGGCCTCTTTAATGTGGATATCTCATTCGGAGCGGCCGTTTAGGGCGGAGGAGCTCTGCCACGCCCTAGCGATCGAAATCGAATCAACAAATTACAATCCCGATAATATTTCCTCAATATGGACGGTTCTAAGCTGCTGCCAAGGGCTTGTGGTGGTGGATAAGGAAGGGTCCGCTGTTCGACTAGTCCACTTCACGCTCCATGAATATCTCACCAGCATCCTGATCTTTTTTTTTCGGAGCCCTCTTGCGGTAATCGCAGAGACCTGCTTGACATATCTTGATTCGCCCCAGGCAATCACCCTTCCTGCCTCCGGCTCTCTGGGCACACAACACACACCCTTCCTCGAATATTCTGCTATATACTGGGGAGTCCACATGAAAAAGGAACCCACTGATCGCGGGAAAGCACTTGCACTAAAGCTCCTAAGGAACTACGATCACCATGTATCAATTGAACTACTCCTAAAGCGCGCGCCAGGGTATCCTAGTGTTGAGAATTCCTACAGGTTTACTGGACTGCACTGTGCGTGCATGTTTGGACTTGTTGGGGTCGCGAGAACCTTGACAGAAATGGATGGTGTCGATATAAACTGCCTGGATGATACGGATGCTACACCACTGATATGGGCCGCTAGGAATGGGCATGAGGAGGTGGTAAGGCTGCTGCTGGGACAGAAAGACGTCGACCCCGATATGTTAGATCGCTTTGACCAAGCACCAATCTTGTGGGCTACTAAACATGGACATGAGGCAGTGGTAAAGTTGTTGCTGGGGCGGAGAGATGTCAACCCCAACAGGCTGGACAACGATGGCCAAACACTAATCTCGTGGGCTGCCATGAATGGACATGAGGAAGTGGTGAAGCTGCTTCTTGGACAGGAAGATGTTGACCCTGATAGGCCGGACTACGATGGCCAAACACCCATCTCGTGGGCTGCCAAGAATGGGCATGAGGTTGTGGTGAGGTTGTTATTAGGACGGAGAGACGTCAACCCCAATAGGCTGGATGGCCGTGGACAAACATTAATCTCGTGGGCTGCTATGAGTGGACAGGAGGGAGTGGTGAGGCTGTTGCTGGGACGAGAAGACGTCGACCCCGATATGCTGGATCGCTTTGGCCAAGCACCAATCTCGCGGGCTGCTAAACACGGACATGAGGCAGTGGTGAAGCTGTTGTTGGGGAGGGGAGATGTCAACCCCAACAGGTCAGACAACGATGGCCAAACACCAATCTCGTCGGCTTCCAGGTATGGGCATAAGGGAGTGGTGAAGCTGTTACTAGGACGGGACGACGTGGATCCTAATATGCCAGACCGCCGTGGCCGAACACCAATCTTGTGGGCTACTCGGCAGACAGATAGGGTACTGGGGGCGCGCTCACCGTGGCGGATGCATCTCAACCCTAATAGGCCAGGCGACCGTGACCAAACACTAGCCTCGTGGGCTACCAAGAATGGACAGGAGGAAGTGGTGAGCCTGCTATTAGGGCGGGAGGACATTGACCCCAATATGCCAGACTATGATGGTCAAACTCCAATCTCGTGGGCTGCAAAACACGGACACGAAGCACTGGTGGGGCTTTTTTTTAGCGCGGGAAGATATTGAGCCTAATAGGCCAGACAACGATGGTCGAACACCAATCTCGTGGGCTGCCATCAGGGGGGAAGAGGGAGCGGTGAGGCTGTTACTAGGGCACCAAGATATTGACTTTAATACGCCAGACAATGATGGCCGAAGACCAATCTCGTGGGCTGCTCAACACGGACATGAGGCAGTGGTGAAGCTGCTGTTGGGGCCGGAAGATGTCGACCCCGATAGGCCAGACGAGTATGGCCAAACACCAATCTCTCCGGCTGCCAAGAGTGGGCAAGAGGGAGCGACGAGGCTACTGCTGGACCGGGAAGACATCAACCCCGATATGCTAGAGGCTCCGGCCGAACGCCAATCTCGTGGGCTGCTGGGCAAGCTCAGGAGGCGGTGGCGGTGAAGCTGCTGCTGGGGCGTGAGATGTCAGCCCTGATATGCCGGGCGATAGATGATGCCGCGCGCCGATCTTGTGGGCTGCTGAGAATAGGTATGCTAACATAGGGAAGCACCATATCACAAGATTAATACAAGACTTGGAAGCCCTACCGGCCCCACCGATTTATTCCAAAGAGATATAATGTTTCCCCCCCTACCCTGTGCGCTCGACTTCGGAGCCTTCATGACAGCACCCCAGATACATACTTACCGGTGCCTCGCCACCTCTTTTGGCTTTTGTTCATCCCCCTAGTGTCCTATACTCTCTGTCAAATGCCCCCGGCCTTTCTACCCTTCCAATTTTCTCCCGATAACCCTTCTAGAATCGAATCTGTGGAGTTGTTCGTCACAACGGGTCCCTTGAGCATCCATTTATTCCTCTCCCACAAGTGGTTCTTCGGTATATACTGAGTTAGTTGAATCTCGGCCCATTATTCTCTGTTCTTGTAAGCATTTTCGGTATAATCTAAGTGGGACCGGGTTTTGTGCTCTTGGATTGCGATCGCGGCTGGGAGTTTGGCCTGATTTTTTATGTTATCCAACTCTCTCACGTTTTTCAGATTCTAACTAGTTTTACTCTCTACAATTATCTGTTTTACTCCTGTTTTCTACCCTTTCATTCGTTCATTCGTTGTGTTGCGAGGATAATGCGCAGGCAACGGTCAACCGATCGAACTAGACTAGGGCAAAACTAAAAGGGTACTAGGGAGAATCAAAACTTCATTCGCTCGCTCGTCTTTCAAAACTAACTAACCAAACATAAATCTATATAAGAAAAAACACTCTCAATCATTCTATCGTCTGCCACACCTATCAATCTCTCCTTCATGCGTAATCCCCTTCTGCCTGTCAATCTCCGTACTCTAAACAAAGGAAAGACATAACCAAAAACCATTCCATCTATCCTTCCGTCTATCCTTCCGTATAGAACAAATGAAACAACTAAAACTACTATCCCGTCTATCCTTCCGTCTAGAACAAAGGACACAACTATCCACTTCTGTGAACTCTAACACGTTGATTCCTTCGTTCTCTCATCTCCCCGTCGAATATGGATCTCCGCTAGATATTTAGTCACTTAGACAATATAATACTCTTATAATAAAGCAGAAAGACTATGGTTGGAGCTCTTTCTCTCAGGGTTGGCCGAAGCGGATAGTTGTCAGAGGCAGGGAAGGCGGATAGTTGAGGGGCAAGGAGCGGTAATAGCCTTCGTGATTTGATTTGTTCCGGAGTTGAAAGGATTGACGGAGAGGTTTACAATTAAGTCTTTCCTTTATTAGTATCATACTACGGAAGTAGGCAGGCGAATGGGGCCATACATTGAGGGATCGATAGGTGTGGGAAGCGATGGAATGATGGAGGTGGTTTTATTATTCTTATAATGATTCACGCTTGGTTAGTTAGTTTGAAGACGAGCGAATGGAATATCTAATTATACCTAACTTCTAGGTTAGCCCCAGTCTAGTTCGAGCGTTGGACGGTTGTCCCATTTACCAGCTATCCTCTAACAAAGTCTTTATGCGTGAACCGCCCTTGCGAATGAGCCCTCTAGGAATTTACACCCCTGCTCCACACAGCCCCCGGCCTCGCTATCAGGAATTCTTCCGGAACCTTGCCGTGACGAATAAAAAAACCCTGAATTCTTGGTGTCCCCCACGACGAGGCGCGACTCTCTACTTGTATATGCAAGGATTGGTCGCCCAGGATGGGTTGCGTAGCCACATGTATAATTCCATGTCTGTTGAACCCGAACATTTGAGTCCGAATTTATTAACGCTCCGATGCGCAAGGAAAATTTGCCATACAAATTTTTTATCCCGGTGTCCGGGTTCCATATGCCTGTAACTTGTACTCCGTGGAAGGATCGGGGCTCCTTATCTGTGTTCTACTAATAGGCCTGTCTTGACAGTTAGTTTAGTTTGCTTGAAAACAGGGACCAAAGCTGTGAATATTGGAGGACTCAAAGGAACATGGAAGCCATCTACTCGGGTAAAAGCAGTCTTGGTGACTTGGTGCGCTAAAATCTGGAAAATCTGTTTCTAAATTCTGAATCCGGAAAGATGCTGAACCACTGGGGGAGGTCTAGATTTATGACCTTCGAAAATCGAAAAATCTGGAAATGATTGGAAGATGAACTTTCCATAATATACAGAGTTGAAGCAGCAGTGTGATGATGGAATTAGTGGTCTGGGGCAGATAACGTACGGTTCTTGGAAAGTAGCTAGCCGGTGAACACAACACATCACCCCATGGGAAAGAGGAAAGTTATGTGTGTGTTCTGTGCTGCCATGTGTTCTCTGTATTCTTTTTATCACCACCATCTCCCCTATCACTTAATTCTTTTATCATCAAATTTCACGCAAAGACTAAGAATAGACTACCAAGCGATAATTGCCATGCGCTACCACCTATCTCTTGATTTCTCCTCCATTCTTTATCATTTCAATGGGATTGAGAAAATCTGGATATTTAGAAACTAGATGCTGCTACGGGAATAGGATTCTATTCTAAAACAATTTCCAGCTTCCAATTCTTTCTAGACTCCTACGGGAAGTCCTCCATTACATACCCATCCAATTCTGCATAGTGCTCAAGTTGTAAGCGAACCATCTCATGTCCGTGTCTGCCGCTATGCGACCTATTTCCCCACCTTTTCATGCCCCGCGCCCAGGGTTTAGCGGTATAGACACTAAGTTAGTGCACAGGGGTAGCAAAATAAGGAGACGAATATTAAGCATATTGGCTCTGGTCAGCCCCGGAGCCTGTAAGGAATAGTACTCACAGTGTTGTCAGCTGGTTAGCCGAGGGTTTTACACCTCCGGGTGGTGCTTGGACCCTCCAAGTGAAGGCTGGTGTAGTGAGGCTATCATGAAGGATAAACTGCATGAGTTTTGGTGCAAGGCAACCATCGTAAGAAAAGAAAAATCCCCAACACTCCGGAAGACCAGATGGAACAATGCCAGCAACACAGCATACCAGCACATACAAAAAAAAAATACCGAGAAGGCTGCAGAGGCCTTGCTCTACTTTGTATACCGTAGACTTACGAGTAGTCTTCTACTGTAGGCGGATAAAGGATGGAAATCGGCGCAAGTCTAGCACAGCAAACAGAGTCTGCTGCAGACAGCAGCCTAAGTTATCTAGCAGCAACCATCAACTGGTATCGAAGTACGGTACGGTAGACTACTCCCAATTGCCTGACGTTTTTACAAACGTCAGGCAATTGGGAGTAAACGTCTGGCAACAGGGGATGGAACAGTTATTTAAGGTTAACCAGCCAAATACTCGGGCGAAAATTAAAGATCCGGAAGAAGTGATAAACAAAATGTATGGTTGCAACATAGATACAAGTATCGGGGCCACTCTTTCCGGATTTTTAATTTGCACCCGCGTATATCCCTGTCCTTATGGGCAGCTGGTTCCTACCCTTGTATGGCTGGAGCAGCCTTGCATCTGCCAGATTGGGGGGTGGTGATCAACCCCGCTTCCCTCAGCCCTCCTGAATTTCATCTCCTAGCATCACAATATCTCATCAAGAAAACCTCTACAACATTCCGAATAACCGAAAATGACCCACGATCGTAGTTTTGTTCCCGGGTTCCCACATCGCCCTGGTCCCTCAGGACACTACAACGATTCTTCTAATACCGCCGGATTCCTAAACCACAACACTAACTGTTTCAACATAAGTAACGTTTCGAACGTTGCAGTCACTGATAACCGGTCTGAAATCCTGACATGGTTGTCGCCTCTCGAGCCTCGCTTACGACATTATGATATTCAACGGCGCCGGGTTGAAAACGTGGGCGACTGGCTTCTGCGGACAGAGCAGTTTCGAAGATGGCGCAGTGGCAGCAGTGGTCAGGGTGAATCGCAGAAGGCGACCATATTTTGCTACGGAAATCCGGGGGTCGGCAAGACTTACATAAGGTAAGAGAGTCGATATCATAAGAGAAACGATAAAGCAGTATATTTTTCTGAGATGTTGGAATTTTAGTTCATTGGTAATAGATACCTTGGGCGATGGGACCGGTGAAGCTAGAGAGAAAGATATTACTGTGGCGTGCTTCTATTTCGATTTTGCCTCACAACAGGAGCAGTCTGCGGCGGGTATGTTGGCAGCATTGTTGAAACAGGTTGTTAGTGGTCTAGAGCCAATTCCCGAAGAAATAGTGGGTGTGTTCCAAGAACAGAAAAAAATCATCGGCGGTCGGATACTGCGACTTCCGGAGATCGTGAGAATGTTGGGAAGCTTCTCGTCTTCGCAGCGCACGTTTTTCTGCTTGGATGCTCTAGACGAATGTGCAGCAGCAGATCAAACCAAGATCCTTCATTCACTCAGGGATATCCTCAAAATATCCCCAACCACTCGAGTGTTCATAACTGGGAGATCGCATGTGGGTGGTGAGGTGAAAAAGAATCTTCCAGGGGGAGTCGCAGGTATATCGATAAGTCCCCGAAAGGGTGATATCATCCGATACATCCGCAGAAAGCTTGCTGAAGACTCAACTTCGGACGAGATGGATGAGAGATTAGAAGCAGAAATAGTGAAGAGGATTCCGGAAACCGTTTCAGAGATGTGAGTATGACCGGCTGAATGGGAAATGCTGCCAAAGCCATCCGCTGACAAATACATACCTAGATTTCTATTAGTCTCCCTGAATCTCGATTCAATCCTACAGGAAACCACTATTCGTCGGCGACGGGAGAGGCTCAGTGTGATGACAGATGGATTAGGGCTGGAAGATGCCTACGGCGCAACATTAGAACGGATCAAGGCACAGGGTAGTCAGAAATCAAGGCTCGGGATGGCAGCACTGATGTGGGTATGTCATTCGGAACGGCCGCTTAGAGCGGAGGAGCTGTGTCACGCCTTGGCAGTCCAGACTGGATCGACGGACTGCAATGCTGATAGTGTTTCCTCAATACGGACAGTGTTAAGCTGCTGCCAGGGGCTTATAGTGGTAGATAAGGAAGGGTCCGCTGTTCGACTAGTCCACTCCACGCTCCAAGAATATCTTACCAGTCATCCTGACTTTTTCCGGAGCCCTCATGCGGTGATTACGGAGACCTGCTTGGCATACCTGAATTCGCCACAGGTTATGGCCCTTCCAACCTCTGGCCCTTTGAGCTCTCAGCACACACCCTTCCTTGGGTATTCTGCTATACACTGGGGGGTCCACATGAAAAAGGAACCCACTGATCGCGGGAAAGCGCTTGCACTGAGGCTCTTTAGCCACTATGAACGCCATATATCAATTAAAATACTCTTGGGACACACGCTCCTAACTTCCGTTGGCTCTGTTGTGGACTCCTACAAGTTCACTGGACTTCACTGTGCGTGCATGTTCGGACTTGTTGAGCTTGCGAGTGCTTTGACAAGGGTGGATGGTGTCGATATAAACCGCATGGATGATACACATACTACACCGCTCATATGGGCCGTTAGGAATGGGCACGAGTTAGTGGTTAAGGTGCTGCTGAGCCGGGGAGACATCAACCCTAATCTGGTAGGCGACTTTGGCCGGGCGCCGATCTCGTGGGCTGCTAAGCGTGGACATGAGGCAATGGCGAAGCTGTTACTGGCACACCGAGATGTCGATCCCGATGTGCCAGACTATTTTGGTCGAAGACCAATCTCGTGGGCTGCGGAGCATGGACATGAGGCAGTGGTAAGGCTCTTACTCGGGCGGGACGATGTAGATCCTAATAAGCCAGATAACTCTGGAAGAACACCAATCTTGTGGGCTGCTAAGTGGGGGGATGAAGCGGTGGTGAGGCTGTTGCTGGGACGTGATGACGTCAACCCCGACAGGCCAGACAGCTTTGGCCGAGCACCAATCTCGTGGGCTGCTGAGCGTGGACATGAGGCAGTGGCAAGGCAGTTACTAGGACGGGAAGATGTAGATCCTGATGTGCCAGACGACTTTGGCAGAACACCAATTTTGTGGGCTGCTAAGTGTGGGGATGCGACTGTGGTGAGGCTGTTGTTGGGACGTTATGACCTCAACCCCGACAAGCCAGATGGCTTTGGCCGAGCACCAATCTCGTGGGCTGCTGACAATGGACATGAGGCAGTGGTGAAGCTACTGCTGGGACGTAAAGATGTCAGCCCTGATAGGCCAGACAATCGCGGTCGAATACCAATCTTTCGGGCTGCCGAGAATGGACATGAGGTAGTGGTGAAGCTGTTACTGGCGCGTGAAGACGTCAACCCCAATCGGCCAGACAACGAGGGTCAAACACCAATCTTGCGGGCTGCCGAGAATGGACATGAGGCAGTGGTGAGGCTGTTATTAGCACATAAAGGCGTCAACCCAGATATGCCAAATGGCCTTGGCCGAACAGCAATCTTGTTGGCTGCCAAGCATGGACGTGAGGCAGTGGTGAAAATGCTGTTAGTGAGTGACGATGTCAACCCCAATATGCAAGACCTCTCTGGCCGAACGCCAATATCGTGGGCTGCCAACAATGGACATGAGGCCGTTGTAAAGATGTTACTAGCGCGTGGAGACGCCAACCCCAATATCCCAATCAACAGCGACAAAACACCGATGATCTGCGCTATTCGGTGTGGACATAAGGGAGTGGTGGAGCTGTTATTCACACGTGAAGACCTCGACCCCAATGGGCCAGACAACTGTGGCCAAACACCGATCTCGTGGGCTACTAAACACGGAGATGAGGCAGTGGTGAAGCTGTTGTTGGGGCGGGGTGATGTCAACCCCAATAAGCCAGACAACGATGGCCAAACACCAATCTCGTGGGCTGCCATCAAAGGACGGGAGGGAATGGTGAGGCTGTTACTGGGACGGGAAGATATTGGCCCTGACATTCCAGACAGCAATGGCCGAACACCAATTTCGTGGGCTGCTGAATACGGACATGAAGTAGTGGTGGGGCTGTTGTTGGGGCGGGGAGGTGGTAATCTCAATCGGCCTGACCACAGTGGCCAAACACCAATCTCGTGGGCTGCCATCAAAGGACGGGGGGGAGCGATGCGCCTGCTTCTAGGACGGGAAGATATTAACCCTAATAGTCTGGACAACAGTGGCCGAACACCACTCTCGTGGGCTGCCGAACGCGGGCATGAGGAAGTGGTGAAGCTGTTGTTGGGACGGCGATATGTCAGCCCCAATAGGCCAGCCAACGATGGTCAAACGCCAATCTCGTGGGCTGCCAGGTACGGGCGTGAGGGAGTAGTAAGGCTATTACTAGGACGAAACGACATTAATCCTGATATGCCAGATGGCCTTGGACGAACACCTATCTTGTGGGCTGCTCGGTACGGAAACAGGGCAGCAGTGAAGCTTTTATTGAGCAGGGAAGATGTCAACCCTAATAGGCCCAATAACGATGGCCAAACACTAATCTCGTGGGCTGCCAAGAATGGACAGGAGGGAGTGGTGAGGCTGTTACTAGGACGGGGAGACGTCAACCCCGATATACCAGACAATGATGGCCGAACACCTATCTCGTGGGCTGCTCAACACGGACCTGAGGCAGTGGTGAAGCTCTTGCTGGGGCGGGAAGATGTCAACCCTAATAGGCTAGACAATGGTGGCCGATCGCCAATCTCGTGGGCTGCCATCAACGGACGGGAGGGCGTGGTGTGGCTGTTACTGGGACGCGAGCATATGAACCCTGATATTCCAGACAACGATGGCCGAACGCCAATCTCGTGGGCTGCTGAACGCGGACATCAGGCAGTAGTGAACATCCTTCTATAGCGGGGAGGTGTCAACCCCAATAGGCCAGACACCGACGGCCAAACACCAATCTCGTGGGCTGCGAAGAACGGACGGGATGAAGTGGTGTGGCTATTACTAGGACGGGGAGACGTCAACCCCGATATACAAGATGACTTTGGCCGAACACCAATCTCGCTAGCTGCTGAGCACGGACACGGGGCAGTGGTGAGGCTATTACTAGAACGTGGAGATGTCGACCCCGATAAGCCAGACGATGGGTGGTGCCGCGCGCCTATCTTGTGGGCTGCTGAGAATGGGTATGGGGAAGTGGTCAAGCTGTTCCTGGAACGGGAAGACGTCAGCCCCAACAGACCAGACATATGTGGCCTTACTTTATCCTCGTATGTTAATATAGGGAGGGGCCACCCTATCTCAAGGTTAATACAAGATCTGAAAGCCCTACCGGCCCCGCCGATTTACTCCAGAGAGATGCCAGCTTCCCTTCCTATCTTTGAACTTTAGGCTCTACAACCTCCAGGCGGCGTCGTGGTCTATACATGCTTGCCGGCAACCTCTCGCCATCCTTTGGATCTCGTTTAATCTGCTGGTGTCCTATTCCCCTTCTCAGACATCCCCACTCTTTCTACCCTTCCCTTTTTATCTCGACCATCAGGCGTCAATGCCTTGAGGTGGTTAGTCGCACAATATCCCTCAAGAATCCATTTACAAGCCCCGATTGACGGTGTTCCGGTATTTGCTGTGTTGCTGAATACTAACCCCGAATATCTCTTTCCATCTTCAGCTTTGATATAATTTACCTATAATGCGGTAGCTACCGGAGCTTTCGGCCCCTTTTTTATATTATCTCGCTTTATCATGTTTTTTTGCTTACGACGGACCTTTTTCGAACTCATGCGTTCCATCTTTGCTCTCTGCACTTTCTTTCCCACTTTCTGTAGTTCACCTGTTCCGTTCAAATAGGTACAATATAGTGGATTCTTAGATTTTGTATACTAGTATCTGTAGTTAGGCAAAAGGGCTGTGTTTAAGATTTATACTACCCTCAGGATAAGGGATGCTTCATGTTATGTTAGCTGGTTTGAGTAAGGGGGACGCATCCACAAATTATGTTAACTTTTTGTGTGCCAGCATTCCGGACGGGAATCTCTGGTTATAATCGAAGGATGTCTACAAAGCTATTACAACGTTCCAACTTTCCCCACCTTGTGTCTACGTGTAAGCCGATCTATTGGACCTTTTCTCCGTACTTTATTTTTTACAAGAGGACGGATGTACCAAGTGTTGGAAGTGGTGGCACGATCGTGTAGACGTGGTGATAAGGAGAAGGATGAATTCACTATCGCGGCTACGAGTCACCGTTCCCTATAGCCAAAAATTCACTATAGCGAGGTTCACCATAGCCGGAGGCAGCTGTATTGAATAAGGCGTGCGCCTTATTTCCGGAATCCCACGATACTGGGGCACGACAAAACTGGGCGGGTGGCTAAACGGAGTAACCATGCCAAGGTTCCTGCCGATCATGTAACCACCCGCAGTTCCAAATCTTGCAGCACGTCTACGACTTGCCTGACAGCTCAACGGAAGATACGGTATCAACTCAAACGAAGATTTGCGTAGAAAGCTAATTACAAAGGTCGGCAGCTACTGCAAACTTTTCCAGCTTGGTCTAAACGAATATTCCTCTCCTAAATAGCCTGTTTCAATTCACCGCTTATTCGCTGCTAGTGGTTTGGATCTCAATTGTCATCCGGCCCCTCGTGCCCCCAAGCGTTCCTCTGGTACACAATACTCATGAGCGATTGCGGCAATATCCGAGTTCTCAAAGCCTTAAACAAGTAGCTTGAATTCTTGCATCAGCATGTGTAACGTCTTCCACGCTATAGCGAGCGCCCGGCATAGTGAGCCATCCACCTAAATACCAGCCATTATTTAAATCCGGACTGGGTTTGGCCAATCACATTTCCTAAACTTGCAGATGGCATGCTATGCAGGGCGCCGGCTATGGCGTGGAAGACGTTATAGTTTTCTGCCATGCCCGGCACAATAGGGCAAAAGGGTCTGATATTTTGGGTGAGGTAAATCTTCCCTTGAGCTGATATCTTCTGCTGAGCTTTTAGGCGCTTGGCTGATGTCTGGCGTGCCGCAAGGTTTGGAAATGCGCGCAGTTACACAGCAGGCAGGAACCTTGGCAGCTGTTGGAATTCTTTGATGCCGCTCGGCATGCTCGCCATATCGCGGACTGTTGTGAATGAAATTTGGCTTCATTTAATTTGCACTTCTTAGCTAGCCTGCTGATAGATTAGAGAGCTTGGATAGCGAGCGATTCACGATAATATCTTTGCTTGGGTGGGGAGGCGTCAAGTTTATTACAGGGGTGGCTGTTGCTTAGTCGTGACAGGCAAGGATGGGGACCGACTCTATGTAAGGCAACGACCTTTCTCCTCTCTCACATTTTTTTTCCACCACGGTGAGTTACTGCCGGGTGACAAAATAACGTGAACACTTGTACCTCGCAACCAACCCCAGCTTGGTACCAGCAATAATAATTTGGGCAACCTGCACAAAAAATAAAATGCACAGCCTTACTCGCGGGGCGAAAACGTACGAGGCTGGCGACAAAAATGATGAGCGTTGAGGGGTTTTCCACCGAGAATAGCCATATTCACAACCTTCTAACCACTGATTTAGTGAAGCAATTTAGGCTCAATCTTCGCCCATTTGCACAACAATTCTCTAGATTTTACTTTCCAATCCTTTAGAAGTCTGTATCTAGAGTGGTTGAGGAATTGTTAAGAGAGTAATAGTTGGTACATTGGTCTTGGCGCAATCCCCGACAATTTTGTATGGGAAATGGCAAGGCTTGGCGCTGTTTTTGACTTCAACCTTACAATATTGCATGCCATAGTGTCAAATAATTCTTTTTAACCATATTATTTAGGTCTGGTGGCTATTGAAGGAAACACGTTCACCGATTTTCAGCTGTGGCACTTGGTTGCGAGGTATCGCACCTTAGCAAAAGCAACCGAACATTTGGCGCTGCAACGTTCCACCACCTAGCACCGCAACCCCGCCCCCTCACTCCTGAACCCACCATACCTTTACTACAACAAAAAAATCTCAATAAAACAGATGGATTTCACACAAGGTATTAATTAGGATTATCTATTTATTTCATTTTTAAATATTTATTTGGTTGTGGTTTTGGTAGTCATTTGTTGAATTGGGTGTTGGCAAAGAAGAGCGAGCTGTTGTGTTCGAGTATGCTGATGTTAGGTTATCTATGCTAACCTGTAATATCATACAAGTGTTCACGTTATTTTGACACCCCGCCGTACCATAGCACAACGGAAGAACAGTTAGGACTGTCAACGGACGAAGGATAATTTAGGAAAAGCGGTCAACCTGAGGAGGAATATATCCGGGGGATAGATAGTCGGACAACCGGAAAAGGTTGGGCTTTCTTTTTCGCTTTGGTTTCTTTCTTTCTCTGGATTTGAATTGTGTGAAGGGTTTGTGAATTAGCTAGAGCAAGGTGAATTGATCGTGAATTGTGTGACTTTTTTACCGAGCGGGTTTGTCATCTGTGATAGTTGGTGATCTGTAGCTTCCTCTGCCACAGAGAGTAGATACACAGTTGCCCGGTGTCTTGTTTTTCAGTACACCAGCGTAACAAAAGTCTTGGCACCCCCTGACTAAGTGATGGGACAAGAATGCCTCTACATTTACCTGTATGTCCTCCCTCAACCTGAATTAATAACAAAAGAATAGAAATTGCAAGATTCTCCCTCTCGTGATAGCATTTCTGCTTTGAGCGCGGGCTATGTAGAGTGGTTGAGATGATGCAAGTTGAATAGTAAAATTTTACCAGGGTGCCAAGACCTTTGTTACACGAGTGTACATATCGTGTCCCGCTATCGTTTTATTGTTTGTTTTCGATCGATCCAGTGGTGCGAGTGATACTGCAGAGTGTTGCCTGGGTAGTGGTTGTGAGCGAGCGGTTGAATGACAAGATGCCGCCCCTCTCTCAGCTGGGCGTTGGCGATCTGTGCTTTGTGTGGCCTTAGCTCTTGGCGTTTCGTTTCCCAGTCGCCGTTTCGTTTGGTTGTCGTTGTCGTCGATACACGTCCAGAAACAGTTCTCGAAGGGTCTCGAGTTGCGGGAGTAGCAGCCCTCTTGGGCTCTTGGCATGGCTTGTCCAGAAACTACAGTGCAGTAGCGTAGAATTCCATACTTGAGTAGATACTGTAGGACGCGCGGCCTATTCAAGAGCTGAGCTGAGGAGTGCGGCCTATTCCAAAATGCAGCCTACCGTAATTATGGAATTCTACGGTACCGGTACAGTCAACTATGCTTTCAAATTTCCCGCGATGCTTTGTGTGTTGGCTCCTCATATTCAGGTTCCCCCTTTTATGATAGGCTAAGCCTTATCTTACAGTCCCAAGGCAGAAGTGTTTGTGAAAATATGAGACATCTGTCCAAACAAATTCACGAACACTTTTATCCACACATACCGTCCTGGTAAGATGAATCAGAAAACAGAGGGAGGCTAGATCCAGTGGCAAGAGAGAAATGCTTGCATAGTATTGGTCAGAAGGACTTCAAGAAGCTTCTAGTAGGTCGGGTGAATAAAATCACGCAGAAGAGATCCAGACTTCATGTTTGCCACAGTTTGCCACAAGATCTCGGTTCCCCCTCTTTTCCGATTTATCTTACCGGTACAGCCCCGTTCGCAAAGTTCTCGCGGATCAAGAGGTACCAGTGAAAAATATTGGCAGTAACAAATGTACTGGTACAAGTGTCTACAGAAAATCTGAAGTGCAAATTCTTGTACCGGTACATGAGTTGTCCCCAGACTTTTGCTAAGATACCTACCGATCAGCGAGAACTTTGCGAACGAGGCTGTACTGGTGCCGTAAAAAAACTTGAAATCTCCCATCTCGGGCAGCTCTCCGATCTTTTGATTCTGATTCAAGACATCCGGAGGGGGATTAGTATTTTCCCAACACGGTGGAAACGCCCCACTGGACGGTTTGGCGACGCTAGACGCTAACCGGTATTCGCAATTATGTTAACTTATCGGGCTAAACCTATCCCGGGCTGATGCGCCGGTCATGGCTGATAATCTGATGGCGGATTTCGAGAGTTTTTACGGTATGTGTAGAAATTGTAAGCGCATGCATGTGCTCGTTTTCATGCCACAACAACCACAACTCAGGATCTTGAGACCCTTTCTGGAGACTGTATGATACCTTCTTCATAGGGAAGAGTGGTTTCTTCGAGGCTAGGGCCACAATAAATTACTTGTATCATAACTAATCCCTGTTCATTACCCTCCCAGTTTCGTCGTGCCACCAATGGTGACAAATACGTCCCAGGCATACCGGTACCGGTATTGAACCCTAACACGGAAGGGAAAAATTTTCTACCCCTACAGCCAATTAGGACTTAAGTGTTCGAGTTTGATATACTAGGTACTCGTACGTGTACTGGCAGAAGGTCAGGCAAGAGTCATTTAAGGTTAAACAGCCAAATATATCCCTGCCTTTCCAATTAACTGGTTCCTACCCTTATCAGCAGGCTTGCATCTGCTAGATTGGGGAGCGGCCATAAACTCCGCCTTTCTTCAGCCTTCGCGAATTATATCACCCAACGCCATAATATCTCCTCTACAAACCCTCTACAACATTCCGAAGGGCGAATAACAGAAAATGTCCCAGAATAGTAGTTTTGCTACTGGGTTCCCACATCGCCCTGGCCGCTCGGGACATGATAACGATTCTTTCAATACCGCCGGCTTCCTGGGCAACACTAATTGTTTCAACGTAATTAACACCAACGTTTCGAACATCACAGTCGCTGATGACAGGTCCGATATCCTGACTTGGTTGTCTCCTCTCGAGCCCCACTTACGACATTATGATATTCAAACGCGCCGGGTTGACAACGTAGGTGACTGGCTTCTACGGACCGAGCAGTTCCGAAGCTGGCATGGTGGTGGTGGCGGTTGTCAGGGCGAATCGCAGAAGGCGACTCTATTTTGCTCGGGAAATCCGGGAGTCGGTAAGACCTACATTAGGTGAGAGTTTATAACGTCGGAGAGGGGACAAGTGGGATATTTTTCTAAGAAGCTGCAATTTTAGTTCATTGGTAATCGATAAGTTGGGCGATGGGACCGGTGAAGCCGGAGGGCAAGATATCACTGTGGCATGTTTCTATTTCGACTTTGCCGCACACAAGGAGCAATCAGCGGCGAGTATGCTGGGTGCACTTTTAAAACAGGTTGTTAGTGGGCTGGAGCCAATTCCCGAAGAAATAGTGGATATGTTTCAAAAACAGAAAAAAATCATCGGCGGTCGGAGACTGGGACTTCCGGAGATCGTGAGGATGCTAGGGAGCCTCTTGTCTGCTCAGCGCACGTTTTTCTGCCTGGATGCTCTAGACGAATGTGCTGCAGCAGATCGAGCCAAGATCCTTATTTCACTCAGGGATATCACCAAAATGTCCCCAACTACTCGAGTGTTCATGACTGGGAGACCGCATGTTGGCGGGGAGGTAGAAAAACATCTTCCCGGGGGAGCAGAGGTTCTATCAATAAGTCCTCGAAAGGATGACCTCATCCTATACATCCGCAAAAAAATTGCCGAAGATTCAATTTCTGACGAGATGGATGAGAGATTGGAGGCGGAAATCGTGAGGAAGATTTCGGAGACTGTTTCGGAGATGTAAGTAGAATGGGCTAGATAGAAAATTCAGCCCAAGCTGTCCGCTGACAAACACATGTCTAGATTTCTATTAGTTTCTCTGAATCTCGATTCAATCCTACAGGAGACGACCATCCACCGGCGGCGAGAAAGGCTTAGAGTGATAGATGGGTTAGGGCTAGAAGATGCCTACGGCGCAACATTAGAGCGGATCAGGGCACAAGGTGACCAGAAATCAGGGTTGGGTATAGCCGCATTGATGTGGATATCTCACGCGGAGAGACCGCTCAGAGCGGAAGAACTGTGTCAGGCCCTGGCGGTCGAGGCAGGATCAACGGATCAAAATGCCGATAACGCTTCCTCAATACGGACGGTGCTAAGTTGTTGCCAAGGGCTTGCGGTGGTAGATAAGGAAGGGTCAGCTGTTCGACTGGTCCACCCCACGCTCCAGGAGTATCTCACCAGCCATCCTAATCTTTTCCAGAGCCCTCATGCGGTAATCGCAGAGACCTGCTTGGCATATCTTAATTCACAGCAAGTCATGACGCTTTCGGCCTCCGACTGTCTGAGCGCTCGACACACACACTTCCTCTCATATTCTGCTATATACTGGGGAGCCCACATGCAAAAGGAACCCACCGATCGCGAGAAAATGCTCGCGTTAAAGCTCTTTAGGCACTTTGGACGCCATATATCAATTAAAATACTTCTGGAGCATACGCTTGGGGTTTCCATCGGCTCGATTTTGAACTCCTACAGGTTCAATGGGCTGCACTGTGCGTGCATGTTCGGGCTCGTTGAAGTTGCGCGGGCTTTGATAGAAATGGGCGGTATCGATATAGATTGCACGGACGATGCGGATTTCACGCCGCTCATGTGGGCCGTTAGGGGTGGGCATGTGGAAGTAGTAAGGCTATTGCTAGGACTAGAAGGCGTCAATCCTAGTGCACTAGACTACTTTGGTCGAACACCAATCTCGTGGGCAGCTAGCTGTGGACATGAGGCGATGGTAGGGCTGCTTCTAGAACGTGAAGATGTCCGTCCCAATACGCCAGATTCCTTTGGCCAAACACCAATCTCGCGGGCTGCCATGAATGGACAGGACGGAGCGGTGAAGCTGCTACTAGCACGGGAAGATGTCAGCCCTGATAGACCAGACCGGTACGGCCAAACACCAATCTCGTGGGCTGCTAAGCGCGGGCATGAGGCCGTGGTGAGGTTGTTACTGTCACGTGAAGATGTCAACCCCGATTCACGAGACAACAATGGCCAGACACCTATTTCGCGGGCCGCCATGCAGGCACAGGAGGGAGTAGTGAGGCTGCTACTAGGACGAGAAGACGTCAACCCCAATACGCTAGATGAATTTGGCCGAACGCCGATTTCGTGGGCCGCTGGGTATGGATGTGAGGTAACGGTGAAGCTGTTGCTGGCACGTGAGTGTGTCAACCCCAATAAGGCAGACGCAGATGGCAAAACACCAATCTCCCAGGCTGCGAAGCATGGACGTGAGGGAGTGGTGAGGCTGCTACTAGGATGGGAAGAGATCAACCCCGATATACCAGACGACCTTGGCCGAACACCAATATTGCTAGCTGCCGAGGAAGGACATGAAGCAATAGTTAAGCTGTTATTGGGACGGGGAGACGTTAATCCCAATATGTTAGATAGCCGTGGTCAGACACCAATCTCGCGGGCTGCCAAGAACGGGCACGTAGGAGTAGTAAGGCTGTTACTCAGATGGGAAGACATTAACCCCGATATGCCAGACGACTTTGGCCGAACACCGATCTCGTGGGCAGTTGAGTATGGGCATAAGGAAGTAGTAGAACTGTTGCTAGGGCGGGAAGACCTCAACCCCAATAGGCCAGACAACGATGGCCAAACACTATTCTTGCAGGCCACTATGAATCGACATGAGGGAATGGTGAGGCTGTTGCTGAGACGGGGAGACATTAATCCCGATATTCCAGACGACTTTGGCAGAACACCAATCTTGCTAGCTGCCGAGGACGGACATGAGCCAGTGGTAAAGCTATTATTGAGACGGAGAGACGTCAATCCCAATAGGTTGGATGGCCGTGGCCAAACTCCAATCTCCCAGGCTGCTAAGAACGGACATGAGGGAGTGGTGAGGCGGTTACTTGCGCGGGAAGACATTAAACCCGATAGCCTAGACGGCCTTGGCCGAACGCCAATCTTGCTAGCTGCCGAGAACGGACATGATCCGGTGGTGAAGCTATTATTGGTACGGGGAGACGTCGATCCCAATAGGCTGGATGGCCGTGGCCAAACTCCAATCTCGCAAGCTGCTAAGAACGGACATGAGAAAGTGGTGAGGCGGTTACTTGCACGGGAAGACGTTAACCCCGATAGCCTAGACGACTTTGGCCGAACACCAATCTCGTGGGCTATTGAGCATGAACGCACGGAAGTGGTGGAGCTATTGCTCGGACGGGAGGACATCAACCCCAATAGGCCAGACACCGATGGCCAAACACTAATTTTGCGGGCTACCATGAATCGACATGAGCGAATGGTGAAGCTGTTACTGAGGCGGGAAGACACTAACCCAGATATTGCAGACGACCTTGGGCGAACACCAATCTCGTGGGCTGCTGAGAATGGACATGGGGCTGTGGTGGAGCTGCTGCTGGAACGCGGAGACGTCAACCCCAATAGGCAAGGCAACGATGGCCAAACACCAATCTCCCGGGCTGCCAGGACTGGGCATGAGACAGCGGTGGGGCTGCTACTAAGACGGAGAGATATCAAACCCGATTTACCTGACGACTTTGGTCGAACACCAATCTCGTGGGCTGCTGAGTACGGACATGAGGCAGTGGTGAAGCTGCTGCTGGGGCGTGGAGATGTCGACCCCGATAAGAGAGACGATGGGTGGTACCGCGCACCGATCTTGTGGGCTGCCGAGAATGGGTATGGGGAAGTAGTCAAGCTGTTCTTAGAACGGCAAGACGTCAACCCCAACAGGCCAGACATATGTGGCCTCACCGTACGCTCGTATGTTGAAAGAGGGAAGGATCACCATGTCACAAGGTTAATGCGAGATTTGAAAGCCTTGCCTCCGCCACCGAGCTATTCCAAAAAGAAATAAGGTTTTCTTCTTATCTTCGACACCAGGCTTCACAACGCTCCGGCGGCACCGTGGTTATATACACACTTTCTAGCAGCCTCTCGCCACCTCCTCTGGATCTTGTTTAGCCCTGCTATCCCCACTCCTTTCGCCATTCAGCCTCCATTTTGACAATCAGGCAAGAGTCATGCCTTTGTGGCGATTCCTCATACCTCATCACTCGACAATCCATTGACTCGTCCCTTATTGGCGGTTATTCGGTATCTCCTGCGTGCCTAAACAAAATGCCTTGACTATAAAATGTAAATGAAGGCGGGGTATAGTGCCCCTCAATTGCGGTTGTAACCGGATGCCTGGCCCACCTTTTTATAATATTCAACTGTCACGGGTTTCTGCTTATGAGGGATTTTTCTTCTTCTAACTCATGTGTCTTATCTCTATTCTCTACCATTTCTCTCCACTTTCCCGTACTTATCCCCTCAATATAGATGTATATTGGCTGCTCTGATGCCGTATACCTTTGCCAATGGTTAGGAAAAATGACTACGTTTAGGATTTCTGCTACTCTTGGGATAAGGAATACTGTTGATACATAGACCTATTAGCGTAGTGGATTCGCATTTGTAAATTATTCGGGATGAGAGTCTTTAGTTATGTTTAAAGAATTTCTATAGGACTATTAAATCTTCAGTAGTGAAGCACTGGTATTTATTCTTTTTGGACTTCACCTGCCAAACGATACCATACACGGCGAAACGATACACCCGAGTGACGAGCGGTGAAACGAAACTCCAAGCAACTCATAACGAAAACGATCGCACACACAGGGGCGGGGAAAATTTCTTCACTAACAACAACTTCAGGCTCACGCTCAACAACGACTCTATCGACTCGATGCTCTCTCTAACTAACTAGCTACGGGCGATCACAGGAGTATATATCCACAAAGACCTCATATCCATCCATGAGGCACCACACTACTCCATGTGAGTCTCTCCTCCCCCCGTGAGCGCTCCCGGCTAACTAAAAGGGGAACGGGCACTTTCCCACCTCCGGGCTTCCAGCTCTTTCCGGCTGATCTTACAGTACTTCCGCTTTTCTCCAGGCTTTCCCGAAAGCTGTGCAGTCTCAGGACTATCGCACATTCCTCCATTCGCAATGCTTTCCCGAAAGTACAAACCAAACGTCCAAAGCCTAACCGTATACCCGAAGCCAAAGCAAGTCTCCGAAGACAAACCTGTGCCTGAATCCTCAGCACGTCTCCGAATACAAACCTATGCCCGATGCCGGAGCCATATGCTCGGATCCTCAGCGCATATCCAAAGCCACAAACAAGCGCGCTCCCCGAAGCTATCTGAACAAAGGAAGTATTGTGAGAGTATGACGAGCAGCACAATTTTCAACGATTCTCGCCAATTATGATGTCCCCGTACCTCCCCCAAAAAAGCAAAATTGATAATTTGGCCTTAACCTAACGTGAATGGCAAATACTAAAGTGTTGAGAGGTATGATATGGGGAGTGAACAAGCAGAAGCGGGCGGTATCACGAGTTGCCAAGAGGAGAGCTGTCTCCGGGGCGGGTCAATAGCTTGAATTGCTTATGGAACAAAGGAGAAGGTTAGGTGAGGAAGCAAGAGAGAGGAAAAAGAGAGGAAGAAGGGAGGGGCGTAGAAGCGGGAGCGATGACAAGGGGTGACACAAGCAGTCACGAGTGACACCTCGTGACCGCGGAACAGAGAATATCAGAGCACGACCGTGAACACAATTTCTAGCATGAAGACTGTAATGTATTATAGAATAAATGGCGCAAGGGCCGAACGCTAGGACTGGAGAGAGATAGGGCGATACTATTGGGTAGTTACTATATTCGGAAATTCCGTTCCCTCATGATCAATCTAACCAAACACATAAGTATATATTTTGATACTTCTATCGCTTCCCACACCTATCGACTTCTCTCCCTGTATGACCCATTTGCCTGCGTAATTCCGTAATAATAGTAGAAGACATAGCCAGACACCGTCTCGGCCAATCCTTTCAACTCCAGAACAAAGCAATTACTCCATCCTTGTCCGCTAACCCTCATAACTATCCGCTTTGGTCAACTCTAGCAGCGGCGATATCTCATCGGTGCCCACACAGCAGCGAGATGCTTCCGCAGCGATATACCCAGCAGCATTCCAATCACTGCGAATGTTTCTGTTACCCCGGGTCTTTATTTATAAAATTACTAGGCTTGCACGCTGCACTCTCGTTAGAAAGTGGTGGAAATCGCACTGATCTCTATCTCTCTCATGCATGAAATTAATCGCAGTGTGATACAAATTTGAGTGAAACAATGTAGCCTGTGGTGGGAATCGGTAGCACACCTTCTTCAGGTTGGTTCTTGCGCTCATTTCTCAAGGCTGAAACCAATCTGATTGTACAGACCCAGGTTGACTATTAGAGAATACATGGCAATTTTATTCACAATTCACAATTGAAAGAACCTCAGGCAATGAGATTTCGTTAAGACTGGACTTTAGTGGGAGATCGGGGGTAGGGCGGTGGTAGAGTTGTTGAAATTAAAAAACTAAAGACTATCTGCGTGGAAGGGGGCTAAATATCAAAGGAGGATGTCTTGATCTTGACTCTATCGTCGCACTCAGGAGGGGAACTAGCGTCCTTAAATATATAACTCAGAAAACTTTTGCATCCTAACTTCTTCCTTTCCTAGACTCTCCTTCCCCATGATAACATTCGCTGCGTCACTTCTCTCTCTGTCCAACCTCCCCTGACCTCTTCACTTTCGTTCCCTCCATTTCCTCCATTTCCTCCGCTTCATTTCTCTTCCATTCCTAACGGTTCTTCTTCTCTTCCCTCCTCTTCTTCACTTCTTCAATGCGCGCCCAGCCCCTACTTCGTTCTCCGTTTTCCAGATTATTCGTGTTTGTCCTTTATGCGAGAAGTGAGGAATTCCAGATATGTAGTCGTTGTTCTTGGGACGCCAAGATTCTGCTATCAATCGAAGAGCCGGTGATTCACAATAGAAATAATCATCCGGATTTCGCAATCGGTTATGCAACATGACTCGGGCCGCATGTACTGTACTAAACGATGTGACCACATCAGAAAACTGATACTACAAGTAGCCCTTGGTGGCTATCCAATATAATTCTCACTTAAATTAGCTTTTTTAATTTGAGCAGATACCCGGTCCGAGGAAGCTAGAATGCATTACTGCATTATTAGAGTATTGCGCTTGGGACCCTCCCGCTCCCAGAGAGGATATCTGCTGATGGGATAGGTACGTACAGTAAGGTCAAAATTTCATTATGATAACGAGCTTAAACCACGGAGCAGCATTGCGATAAGAGGAATATTTCCACCATAATCTGGACAGTTTCACAGTAGATCGGCAGATGCTTGGTTTTGCGTATAAAGAAACAAAAACAACCACACCTCCGGTATGGTATGCTGGGAAAAGAGTTGTAGCTTTTATACCCATACTGGATCATGCAACTGCGGGCTAAGGAAGACTTGTGGAAACTACGTATGATAGTATAGAACATGGTTTACGCAAAAAAGAGGGATAATACTGAACAACTCTATGGCGTGGTGGTCCGCCCAACCAAGTGTTGAGACTCTTTGATGCTGATGGCATGCCCCGCATATCACGATAGTCGTTTCATTGTTCCGATAGTTTCTGAGAATGTGTTTTGGCTCTGGAAATGCTTTGGCTTTGGGGAAAGCATTTCGGTTGCAGGAATGCATTTGAGTTCTTCGATCAATGAATCCGCCATAAAGAAAGCGAGAGAGCTGTAAGAGTCAGGTGCCCGGAGAGTTAGATGCCCTAGGAGCTATGAGAGTGGGGAGTCTGTCCTTCCTTTATTAGCAAGGGAGAGAGGAGGGGAAGGGGGACATACATGCGATAGCATGAGCATATGTGGTGATTAAGGGGAGGATGGGGGGACTTTGTGGTGGTTGATATATATGCTCCTGCCTTCACCGTTACTCGAAGTGAGACTATTGTAGAGTGTGTGTTGTTGAACGAAGATAACTTCCCGGATCCAGAATTGTGCGATCGCGTTTTCGTTGTGTGAAATATTCGGGGGTCTCACGCCAACCGGTTTTGATCGCTTTGGTCGGTTTTGTGGTGTACAGAAAATGCTAAACCGGTGGAAACTGTAAACTAACAAAAAGGTCGTTTGGCGGTTTTATTTCTGGTTTTCGTATGACGTGATGTGGAGACTAGCAAGTTGCACAGAATCAGCACTTAGTTTCTAATAGAGTTGCATAGAGAGAAAGAGATGGTGTGAACCCTTATAGTATTCGAAGCCCTGGATGATCTAGATGTTTCTGCTGATACGGGTAACACTACCACCACTACGCTTAGAAACCATATCCTAGATTCCTCAGAAAAATGAAATAGGACTGCTTCTAGCTCATGATAAACGGCTGAAATGTTGCCCTATTTCTGGTTACCTTTGTGAACGTTTGACACCCTATTGGCGTTTCGTTTGGCTGTCGCCGCCCTCGACCTACGCCCAAAACCAAGCACTCATCCGGGAAGAGACAATTGCTAAAAGGGAAAGGATGCAACTACATGATATATTTACAGGACTATTATGTCTCAAATCCAAATATAGTATAAGCAAATAGCAAGATTCCTGCGGTGAGTTTAAGAAGGATGTTCACAATACAGGGACGGCTCATACTACACGATAATGACTTCCCCATTCCCATACAGCTGGTTGTTTAGACACCAGTTCATGCGCCATACGGGTTTACGGTCCAAGTCTTAAGGTATACCAGTGAGGTTGTGTGACACTAGTGTCAGGGCTGGCCCGGTAGGCTGCCGGCATGACTATAGGGTAGAAGAGGGGCGGGAGAATATAAAGCATAGAGGCTTTATTTATCCAAGGAATTTCTATGGAATTATACTTACGGTATTGCCGAGTCGTTAACCAAAGGTTTTACATCTCCGAACTGTGCTTAAACTCCCCAATCGAAGGCTAGTACCGTGAGGTCATCCCTCAAGCCGAAAGGTTCGGGGATATTAAGCCTCTTGAGGAGTGGTAGAAACAGGGGCCTATAGGAGGCCTGCCCGGCATTCTCGGTAAAGTTGGAGGGCACAAATGATATATCTAGAAATTTACGCTAGAGATCGCAGGAAATATCCCTCCTATCCGCGATTATAGAGGGGCGACTTGGTATAACGAGCTCTCTAGACGGATATTGGTGGCGATTTATTTCTTGGAGGTATTAAGAGTTCCTCACAAGTCTGCCCAAACCACCTTCATGTGAGGCAGGATTGGAAGGGTGTTTGCCCAGAAAATGAAATTATGCGTCCGTGGGCAGAATATGGTTTCTTTGACAAAATTAACCGCGGATCAACGAATATGAAAAACTCGGGCCATGACAACAGCACTCCCCCCCACCAACCCCAATATCATGAAAATTAAAATTAAAATTAAAATTAAAATAAAATATATAAATTCATAGTAGAATACATAAAAATCTAATATTTGATATAGAGAAATTTCTTTAGATGGTGTTGAAAGTGCAGAGTGATGTGGAGCGTTGCGCTGCTATCACTCATAGTGCTGCGGTTAATTTTGTCCACGCACGATATATATGTGTAAAAAAATAGTGGGACAAGGACGATTACACACCAAAAAAAAAAAGAGTTCTGACGCCCCGGTATCAACCTGGGGTTTTGCATTTGGGGGGAAATAATTTCATATAGTGGTCCTATTGCTTCTCTATTCGGGCAGTCCTTACTTTGTAAAGATGGCGGTGGGTCAAACGTACAGGTAGGGCAGTTTGGGCTTTTCACGATACTGTACTCGTACGGCACATCAACAAGCTATCATACACCCCCGGACAATGTGCATATGCTCAGTTAGGCAATACTTAATAAAAAAATTAAAAAAAGGTGAAATTTGAAATAAAGTAAAGTAAAGTAAAATAATAATAATAATAATAATAATAATAATAATAATAAAAGAGAAGCGGTTTGAGTAAATGGTCTGAGACTCAATTAAAAGTAATCATGGGAGATGCGCTCATGGGCATCTGCAGGTCATGCAGTCCGAATTAAACTTTGAATAACCTGGCGGCTTATTCCTGGGCTACCTCGGGGTTTGGTTTGTTGCCCGGGCACCTCCGGGTTTTGGCCGTCGCCTCTGGTTTATGATAGCTTTTGTCGACGTGAAATTGACTCTCCAGCTCAATGCTCAGGATAAGGTACTCTCTATGTAAGAATTAGGGCGAGTTTTCACCGTTAGCTCGCGCGGCTCATGTGGATATCTACTAGTGCTATTAGAAAGGTAAGCAGCGAGACTATTCATGGGGACTATCAAAGCCTCTCTCCTCTTTGTATCATAGCTTGGCTAAATTTAATGGTGGACATTCAGTTGCCCCCAGCTATAATGAACCTCGCTATAGTGAATTTTTGGATATAGGGAACTGTTTCTCGCAGCCACTCTAGTGAATTTACCGCAGAGTGCAGATTGCTAGTGAACGCCCATAGTTCAAATTAGTGCACGGGGCTTTGAGGCCATGATTCTTGGTGTTCAATCGCCAAGGGGCAAGTGTACAGTCGCACCCTGTTATGATGGAACTCTTCACACCTGAACCTCGCCATCGCGAATGAACCCTCTAGATATTTACACCCCTAGTCCCATAACAAACCGGCCTCGCTATAAGGAATTTCTCCCATCACTTTGCTATGGCGAACAAAAGATGCTAAACTCTTGGCGTTCCTGATGACAAATGACAAGGTGCAACCTTAACCGCAGGAATAGGCAGTTCCGTCTGGGCTGGGCAGCTGCCTGGGAATGCGAGTAACCACATTCAACTTGCGGTTGCTACAAATTTGGCAGAGTGCCGCTTTGTGAGGTATCCCAGCCGTGGCGCTTTTAAGGGTTTTCGGGTGGATCCTTGGAGTATTTGTAGCGTTGACATTGATAGAGTATATTTTTCATCCATGGTGAACGGACTTTAGAATTTCTTCCCTTTCCCGATCCTAGCATCTCACTTATCGAGGGAGTTAAAATATCGGACGACCGTTGGAAAGTGGAACCATCCACAACGCCCCCGCGCGATTATCAGCGGGCTTTCATTACCGGAAAACGCACGATGTCTACTAAACCCGAGTCATAGCTGAGAAATGCATTCACTCCGGGCACCCCAAAAGCTCATAAAAGTCCCCCAAGTCGACAACCTGCTATCCTATTCCTCAATTGAGGGAAGTGTTACCCAGGGCTGCTGGAAGTTCAAAAAAGAAACCCCCCCCTGCCAAACCTATTGAGATTTTGTAAGCGAAAAAAAAAGGTTCGATAAATACCCCAGCCCCAAATTGCGCTTAGCCCTATTTAGATTCCAGCCTGTTCCAGTGTCGGGAGGTTCTAACACTACGAAGAGAAGTATGATATGACAAACAAATCTCGAGCAACCAGACTGCAAAGACTCGCCAAATCTCGCAACTCCAGAGCCTCACACCGCCCAAACAAACTGAACAATGAGTGGGGCTCTATCCCTTCGCCTGGGCGAAGAGACCGGTCGAACAACGCCCCGGTTTGAAACTCGCGTGATCCGCCGTCACTTAAGTTACCCATCCCAAGAAAGAAGTGCCTAAAAACAACAGGGTATATTTTTTGTGGGGACTCAGATACGGACAGATATTTACCGAATATTTTAGTTCCCGGGCGCTTCTTGCCCGGGACTAGTAGGGAAGGATAATTCCTCGCTCAAGCCCGCAAACAAGATCTTTCGACAGGCCTAGGCAACAGTTTAGGTTGCATGGCGCCATCCTCTCCTCTAGTACAGAACCCTAACCCGTGATCGATTCTGCCCCGATACATCATTTACAAGAGTCTCCTTACCCGGGGCAGTGTTGGATGACAAGAGAGGGTTATGGAGTATGATAAATAATTATGCGGACAAAATCTCATGCAGAGTAACGTGCTCTTATATAATAATATTTCACTTTAATACAAGGCAGCGGCAATGTTCCTAATAGCGCTAGAGTCTCAACTAGTATCCTACTAACTAAGGAGAGAATCACATCCTATCACTCGTATTTTAGTTGGGTTCGGCGGGAAGCCATAGTAAATTACCATACCGCAAGGGAAAGCACCATACGATTAGGTAAGCTTACTAGGACCTGTTTGTCATGAATCTTCAGATTATAAACTCAGATCTTAGTATGATACTCATCATTTCCAGGGATACTAATCCCAGCCGATATTTTGCTAGATCAGTTCTTCGGGGTTCTCAACCTTTCTTTTTTCTTAAAGTTAAATTCACTGAAGTTCTATGTAAAAGACAGAGTCAATGAGAAATCATTGAGGAATCTCAGCGCAAGTGGCCTTTGTAGAATCAATAACAGGGAAACAAGAGGATTAGAGAACTTATATAACTTACGGTGGCCCAGCTTTGTGTAACAGACTTTGTTTAAGCATATGCCAAATACTTACCATTAGGGTAGTATACCCCAAAGGCCAGAGGTTGGACTACTTCGACGTGACCTAAACGCATTAGATGGAGGAAGAATGGAGGGCAAGAATGCACTAGAGCAAAATTAGCCACGATAAAGACTGCAAACTATAACTGAGCATTGTTCGGCCCCGGCCACTCGGCTTGTATCACCCAGCCGCCCAGCAGGGGTCATGTCGAAATGGAATCAATCTTTGCCCGTGGAAGGGCCTTGCCTATACGCAGGCTCTAATTCGGCAATCTCCCCATCCTTGGTCTGCGGAAATCTCGGCGAAAGAGAAACCCCGTGGCCCGACTACTTTTATGAAATGATTGCGCAAATATTAACGGTACGACGGGTGAGCCAACACGAGCCCCCTCGCTCAAAAGGGGATAGGGGAAACGGAGAAGTAGTGAACTATGAAGTCAACAGACCGGACTGTACTATTAAAATGACAATAATCATCTACCATTTACAGGGCGGAATGGGAAAAGGGTGACGATCCAAAAGCAGCACAAATGAAAAAAAAGACTGATGATATATGAAAGGGAGGATCAGTAATTGAAAGTCGAGACATGAGCTAATGAAATGTAACAAAGGTTGAGAGGGCAAAAATGAAATAGGAAAACACTCTCCTACTTTTTCACTCCAATTACAACGGAAGCTTGAAATTCTTCACTTGATCACAGCATTGAATATCCAGGAGGTTTCCGATAATTATGCACATTCCGGACGTTCCGAAGACATGACAAATTCAATGACGAGAGAATTTGCAAGCTTAGGAATAAGGACTGAGCCAGGAGGGAAAGAGAGAGTATGTTAGGGGGGAGTATTAGGGCCGGATCATAGGTTTTAAAAGGTCAGGGAAGTGGTAGAGGGGGAATAACAAGGGGGGTATAGAGGAAGGCTACGAGTACAGTAGGGGAATAACAGATGCCCGTCGTCAAAGATCTGGAGGGCGTAAAGAGGGTGGTAACCTGTCGGCCGGAAGCCTGGCAAGGGTGGGGGATTGCTAGGCCCGCAGTAGATCCGCGACACCTCTATGTCCATATGTAGACGCATACCAGAGTGGGGTGTGACCATTATTGTCTGGGTTGTCAGGGTTCACGTCTTGCCGATCCAAAAGCTGCTTCACCACTGGCTTATGCCCTTGGGACGCGGCCCACAAAAGTGGTGTCCTGCCCTCATTGTCTGGTTTGTCAGGGTTGACGTCTTGCCGGTCCAAAAGCTGCTGCACCACTGACTTGTGCCCTTGGGACGCGGCCCACAAAAGTGGTGTCCTGCCCTCATTGTCTGGTTTGTCTGGGTTGATGTCTTGCCGGCCCAAAAGCTGCTCTACCACTGCCTCGTGTCCCCCCATGGCTGCCCACAAAAGTGGTGTCCTGCCCACATTGTCTGGTTTGTCGGGGTTCACGTATTGCCGATCCAAAAGCTGCTTCACCACTGGCTCATGCCCTTGGGACGCGGCCCACAAAAGTGGTGTCCTGCCCAGATTGTCTGGTTTGTCGGGGTTGATGTCTTGCCGGTCCAAAAGCTGCTGCACCACTGGCTCATGCCCTTGGGACGCGGCCCACAAAAGTGGTGTCCTGCCCTCATTGTCTGGTTTCTCAGGGTTGACGTCTTGCCGGTCCAAAAGCTGCTGCACCACTGACTTGTGCCCGTTGGCCGCAGCCACCAAAAGTGGTGTCTTGCCCCCATTGTCTGGTTTGTCACGGTTGACGTCTTGCCGGCCCAAAAGCTGCTCTACCACTGCCTCGTGTCCCCCTGTGGCAGCCCACGAAAGTGGTGTCCTACCCACATTGTCTGGTTTGTTGGGGTCGACAGCTTCCTGTCTTAGTAAGAGCTCCACTGCCTCTTCCTGTCCCCCCCTCACGGCCCATCCGAGTGGCGTCATGCCAGCAGAATCACCCTGGTTGGCGTCACAGCCACTCATTCCTAACAGAGTAGCCATAACATCGACAATCCCAAAGAAAGATGCGCACAGCAGTCCACCGAATCGCGAAGGAGCATCGACTTCCGGGAAATCATACCGATCCAATATTTGCTCAAAAAGTGCATTAGAGGCTACGTGGTTTTCATACTGGTCCAACAGCTCCATTACAAGCAATACCGTGCGATCCGAAAGTTCTCTCTTTGCATGGGTGCCCCAATATCGCGAACAATATTTGAGGAAGGGCATGCTTGAGAGGTCGGGTTGGGGTTTGGCTGGAAGGGCCTTGACTTGATCCGAATTTAGATAGGTTAGGCAGGTTTCTGCAATCACCAAGTGAACTCCGGGGAAAAGGTTGGGATGAGTAGAGAGGTACTCGCGAAGTGTGTAGTGGGCCAACCGGAAGGTTGAGGCTTCCTTATCTACTGCGACAAGTCCTTGACAGCAGTTGAGCAACGTCTCCGTCCCAGGCACATTGTCATTACTGAAATGGGTTGATCCAATTTCCACAGCGAGTGCATGACATAGTTCATCTACCAGTAAAGGCCTTTCCGAATGGCATATCCACATTAACGTGGTCATAGCAAGTTTCGGTTTCCCCCCTTCTTGAGCTCTTATCCGTTCTATTGTTGCCGTATATGCATCTCCCAACCCTAACCCATCTCGCATCGCATTCAGCATATTTCGCCTCTGGCGGACTGTCGTTTCCCTCATAATTGTTTCGACCTTGAGGGAAGCTAGTAGGAACCTGTATTTCCACCTATCAGTATACGAATCACCATAGTTTCCTAGCCCTCTGCTTATACGTACGTTTCCGAGATTTCTTCCGGAATGCTCTTCATAATATCACTCTCTAGCAAACCATCCATCGCCTCGGGAGTTGTATCCTTCCTCAGCCTTGCGTGCAGATATGTGACTATGTCGTCGTCTCTAGGCTTTATGGATACACTTATCGCTCTCCCACATAGTCCCCTCTCGACCACCCCCCGGATATGTGACCTTCCGGTCATGAACATTCGAGTATTTGGGGATCTTTGGAGAATTTGTCCTAGCGCATCAAGAACCTCCAGTTGATGAGCCGGAATACATTCGTCAATAGCGTCAACGCAGATGAATGTGTGTTGTAAAGATGTAACGGCTGCACACATCATCACAATATCAGGAAGTTGCAGTCTCCGCCCGCCAATCGCCTTCTTCTGACTCCGAAATTTCTGCACTATCTCCTCCGGAATTGCTCCTAACCCACTCACAAGCTGTTTGAGCAGGGAGCCTAACATATTCATCGGAGACTGGGCCTCCCGGGACGCAAAGTCATAGTAAAAACAAGCGACCGCCATATCCTGCTCTAGAACCCGGTCGCATAAGTAATCTATTACCACAGAACTAACATCGTGACATGTCAGCAATAATGTCCCCTACCCCTCACTAATAACCTCTTACCAGATGTAGCTCTTGCCAACCCCTGGGTCGCCATAACAGAACAAACTCGCATGACCGGATCCATCATTCCCACTACCATTATACCAGCTTCTGAACTCCTTCGTTCCCAATAACCAGTTCCCTACACCACCCACCCGTTGCTCACAAATATCCCGATGTGCTACCTGGGGCTCTAAGGGCGACAACCAGGCTAGGATTTTGGACTCATCATCGGCGGCGATAAACGCAATGACATTGTTATAACTATTCGACACATTGAAAGAATCAATGTTATCTGTAAAAACTCGAGACATCTTGTGTTTTTTTTCGCCGGTTCAAACACTGTAGAGAAGGCAGAAGAGCTCCGGATCGGTTGACAAAGTTCCAGTTGGTTTAGGAAAAGAGGGGTTCATCGCTCAGCCCTGCAACTAACTTGCTTGACTAATCCTAATCGCAACCCAATCACATGACCAGGAATTTGTGAAACCGCAACCTTACGCTCTTAGTTCTACTTGCGCGAGAACGGGGACAAGGCTCTCTACTCGCAGAAGAACCACTCCGTTCGCCCCTAGCTAGTCGCGTTACTCTCCGATAAGAACAGCGAAATATCCCAAAACCCTGCTTGAATAACTTCAATCATGGGAGCGATATGTCAGTCTGAAATATATCTAAACACCACGCATTGAACGTTCTTCCTAACCGTTACAACAGCTGGATCCCAGCACTTTCTGCTATTAAATGCATGAAGCGAAACATTAACCGAAGTTACGAGGCTAGTGTTACCGTATGGGAGGGATAAGGTCTTTATCCATCATTCCGTCCTGTTATGCCCAAGAGACCTAATTAAGAAAATAGCTATACAAGTATGATATCTAGAAATATTCTTCATCTGCTAGAAACGAATTACCTGAGTGTTAAACTGACACATATTCTACAGTATCCTTGTTGAGTGGAAAGTTAGTAGGGTACGGGCAACCACCCTAATTGTGTTGTGGAGAGCATAGGCGGCGTTGAGGGTAAACCAGTGGTTGCGCACACACCTTTGTTACTCCTACTGTTAGGGGCCGCGCGCACCCGAGAATGAACAAGTTCCCTCTCACCTCCACCTCCACCCACCCAACAATTTCACGTTTGCAAGGGAGGAAGAAAAAAAGAGCCATCAAACCTCTCTCGCGCCCGGTGAATCTATCAAAGAAGCTTAGCCCAATCCCGGTGTGCGGTGTAACACCGGTAACCAAGGACCAAAGCAATGACTAGCGCCAACGCCGGACGCAAAGCCCACCCCACACCGAGAGCACCACAGCCCGGAAAGCAGGAGGAATGAAAACGCTATTAAACGACCCATCATGGGCGAGTTTGAATTTTCAGAATCTATGCCCATTTCTGCGAGAGGTTAACCCGCCAACATGTACCTCTCACCCGCGACACTCACAATGTCCCTATTCGCCCTCCTATCGCGAGCGGCCAACGCGCCCAAGCAAACCGGCGAGAACCCCTTCACATACCCGCTCAAGGACGACCTAGTTGGCGGCGCTCAACTCGTCAACCTCACCTGGAGAGCGACGACGGAGTCCACCATAACCATAAACCTTCTCAAGGGCGACCCGAAGAATCTTGACGACCTGGGCGCAATCGTTGGGTTGCTAGATAATGATGGGTGGTACGAGTGGAAGGTTAGCAAGTACCTCGAAGACAGCAGGAGCATGCCTAAGGGACATATGTACGGGCTCAAGATTATCAACGATGAGGACGAGGGGTTTGAATATAGTCCGCCCTTTAAGTTGCGAGTCCCTGGGAGTATGTTCAAGAAAGGTTCTGCGGCGAAGGGGAAGGCAAATTCTACTCGGCCGGAGCCTCCCGAGAGGAGGTCGAATTCAAGGGAGGGAGTGGAGCGGAGGGGTTAGGGGTGGTATTTTCGAGGTGGTTATTGAGGGATTGGGGATTGATATTTGGAGTTGATAGGGACCGAATCAAGTGGGTTTCGGGCTAAGCCTATTTGGAACGGAACTTAATCGTACGAAAAGTGCCCTGTCAGAAGGCTGGGCGGGGGGGTAGGCCCGAGAGCGGGATAATTTGCTAGCCAGTTGAGGCTTTATTCTTGCTCTGATACCCCATGTTTACCTTATGCTATCATCTCTCAAAATCCTGATATAGTCTCAGCCAACATCTACCGGGATCTGTTGCATCGCTTCTCTGTTTTATCTTTAACTATTAATATCTACAATACTCGGCACTTCTAGAAACCGCCGGTAGAATGTATAATATGAAAGGATTTGGACAGGGGAGAAATAAGGGAAGTTACCCGGCATGGGTATGCAGAAAGGACGTTATCTTACTCCACCGGTTGCAAAGTCTCTTTTATCGATTTACTCCCGGCGAGAATGGTCCAGAGACAACGGGCGCAACCACAATTCCCCACCATACCCAACCATCAAAATACCACGACAACTCAGGTCAATACCACAGTCAAAATGGGGGGCCCTATTGTCAGATTCAATGCCCCTAGAGAGAGAGAGAGAGGGATACAAATATATGGTCCGTCGACAAATCAACCGCGCATCAACGACCGATAGCAACGCAGCCCTCCTCCTCCCTGTGAACTTTCAACACTACCCGAAGAAATCCCTCTAGATCAATTTGTACTATGTGTGCTACTATGTACCCACATTTTTAATTTGTATTGTTTTTTTTCGGTTTTCACGATGGTGGGGTTGGTGGGGGAGTGCCGTTGTCATGGCCGAAGTCCTTCCCGCTGCTCGGCGCGCGGTCAATTCTGTCCAGGCAGGCCTCAGTGTTAATTGTCAGTACTCGTACTTGCGGGTTCGAAAAGTATCCGGGAATCTCGGCATTTCTTGGGCCTAAATAGTGCCAAGATTCTCGGATACTTTTGGAATGGGCAAGTATTCTAGTAGTTGTGAAAATCGGCGAAAGCATTTCCTTCGATAGCCACCAGATCCAAATGATATGGCCAATTTCCCACCCCCACTCACTGCACTGCAGCACCCTTTCACTCTGGGAGTAAGGCTTAGTGTATTTTATTTTTGGTTGTTGAGATTGCCCAAACCATTATGGCTGGTATTAAGCTGGGGCACTTGGTTGCGGGGTGCAGGTGTTCGCGTTATTTTGACAGCCCGGGGCACTACTAGTGCCGTATTTACTCGCAATCCGAGACAACACCGCAAGAAGGAATAGTGTTTTCCGGACACAGAATGGCTAATTTAACCTGGGCCTGTTGGATCCCATTAGCTGATATTCGTGATTTTGCTAACTGGTTCTTCTAAGCCTACTGTAGTTTAGACCGTGATTTCCATTGAGACCCGGGGTGGTGGATCTAGCGAGTAAATACGGTAACCTTGTGGAATGCGATGCGCCCACAGTCCTATCAAGTCGTGGGTTGGGTTACCCTGCTGTGCTTGATGGGGCCTTGTCCCAGACTGAAAATGGGCGAGGCGGGAGCTCGGACAAACAAAAATCCACCCCGTGAAGGCTTATGGTATCGTATCTGAGAATTACACGTAGAAATATCGCCTGTTCCCTCTATCATACCAATTGGCCAGTACATAACTGACCCTCGTCATTCCGGGCTCGAGTTTCATGCTCAGGATCCCCAGCCCCCTGCTGCAGTTCGCGCCTGGCCACAAAAGCTATCGCCAAGTCAGGTGAAGGTAGAGCAGGGTTAGGGTTTAATGCCAAGACCAACAGTTCCCCAGCGTCATCTTCACTCTCGCCAAAACTCATAACCATCTCCAACCCTTTCCTTTCAGCACCCATCAAACGTCCACCTGCCATTGCCGATCCTCATTGTTTCAACCCACGGTGACGCCCTATTTGGCCATTCGTCGCCTGTTGCCTCAGGCGGCCGTGGTCAATCCTTTTTCATAGGTAGGTTTTATCGCGTCGCAACTTGGCGCGCCTGTTGAGGTTCGTAGGGCAAGGTTTTAGGACTCGCGGTTGCCGTTATTCACTCCCTGCCTTCCCTCCTATCAATTCATGATGGGTGATTATTTTTCCGGGCAGTTTTTCGTTTATCTCTTCATGTTTGCTTTCTTCGCTGTCCTCATCATATACTTTCTCCTTCCCTCATTACCCACCCTTCCTCATCACCTTTTCCATTTTCCATTTGTGCATCACCATCTAACCATGTCGTCGTTCACCGCAGCCGTTGATTTTATCTGCGGACCTTTGGCCTCCTACATCACCACAAACCGCGCCCGTACCGCCGAAGCCCCGCGCACGGGTAGCATCACCGAAAATTATCTTCCCGCAAGCCAAAAATCTACTTCCAGCCCCGACTCCGGCAGTGGTATCGACTACAAGTATTCTGGCAACTATCGGCAAACCGGGCCCAACCCTCTCCCAGGATCACTTGCTATCTCTTCTTTCCATAGCGCGACGGCCAAATCTGTGGATCGTATAGGTTCAGCTAAAGATTTTGGGTCTACTGATCCTACCTCCCTTACCGATCCGGACACAAAAGTTCGATCGGGCCAGAGTTCTGGATTCTTTGGGTCCTCCCGCTCGAAGCGTCCCTTTGCTATCCCGTTTGTTAGCGGTCTTCAGTCCAAGCTATTCGCGGTTACTGGTATTGGTGCTTTTGGTGGTCCGAAGGGAACCAACCCGGTTGAAGGCCAGTTGTCCGGTGAATTTATTCTCAGCACTGCGGAAAACCCCGCTTCCTCACGGGCTACTGGTTCTTCCGTCTTACCTTGTTCTATCAAGCCACCTTGTGGCTCGCACTCAGTCAACGCAGCTGGTTTGTCTGCCCTAGGGTGTCGGGTGCTACACGAGCTAACTCTCTGCAAGCTTTCCCTTCTCCGAGATCTCAGTTACCTTCGACACTTTGTCCTCAACTCTGCAGATCTGAACTTTCGTCCGTTCCTGGAACCCGCAACTCAAGTCATCCATCCATCGCCTCCCCGCCTATCACAGAGCGACATACAATTGGCATCGCCTCTTTAAAAGGACCCTTCGCCAATTTCGTCCACCTACCACCGCCTCTTCCCTCAGACCAACTGTATTCAACCTCACCCCGCTCGGCCCCACATCGGCAATCAGCTCCCAGAACTACACGCACCCCCACGCTCAACAACGAAATGGCCGACCCCGCTCTCACCGGCTCTCCCAAGTCCACCGCTACCCCCAAGAACATCCCCTGGAATCGCGTCTATGAAATCCACACCTCGCAGCTACGCGGCCATCTCCGCTTCCTTAAGCTCCTCGCAGCAAACAAGGGCCAATCCCAGCCCCTCACGCAATGCATCTCCCGCGCGGAGACCCTCCTCAAAGACGCCACAGCCGCCGCTGCCGCATCTGGAATTTCGACAGCCGGACCAGTCCCAGCAAAGCCGGAGAAGCGCCGACGCTCCGTACGTTTCGAAGACGAAGTAGCCAAACAAACCAAGTCAGGCAAGAAGACTAAAACGGCTCATAACCCAACCCAGAGACCGAAAATGCGACATGCAAAACCTTCCGCGGCGCAGATTGCTGCGTTGTCCAGTGCGCTGGGAAAGAGGGCGCGGGATGAGCCTAGCGATTCCGATGATTCTAGTATTGGGGACGCTGTCGGCGGCGGGGGGGTTATCAAGAAGAAGGTCAGAAAGGAGTATTACACTCCTGGAATGATCTTGGAATTTGAAAGCAGTGATGATGATGAGGATGACGAGGAATTTGCTCCTTCAGACGGGGAGGGGGAGGAAGAGGAAAAGTTGGGGGCCAGTAACGATAGCGATGAGGATGAGGATGATGATGGAGAGGAGGAGGAACATGATCCTTCACCCTCACCCGAGGTGGACCGGAAAAGGTCTAAGGACGGGGGTGTGTCGGGAGGGCGCGCTGCGGATGGAGACGTCAATAGTACGCGCACAGCCAAGGAAAGCGTCGAGGACAACACTACCGCAGCTAAGGATGTACCCGAATCTAGCAAAAAACGTAAAGTGGTTGTTGTCAGCATTCCGGAGCGGGCTGTACCCTCGACAGAGGAGGAAAGGGAAGCTGGCAGAGGGAAGAGGATGAAGCCTTCGTGAGGGATGCAGTCTGATGGAGGCGGGAGTCGTGGAGGGAGTGGGGGGGGGGGGGAGGTGCCGGACGGGAACGGCGAGGGATTAGAATGTTCTCATGATATTTTTCATTTTTGTACGAAATTGGAATGTGGAATGAGGTCACGAGATTGTACCTGGTGGGATGACGATACGATTACTGGCGCAATGATGTATGGGATCTTGTATTATACCCACTTCTTTTAGGCACCCGTGTTTATACACAATCCACAATCCCGTCGGAGCGGGGAATAAAAATATTCTGAAACCACGCACTCCTTTCACACATCTGTCTTTATACAATCCCGTAGGAGCGTGAGGCATACGTATCCTGGAAACCACCCACTTTTGTAATGAAATCCTACAAAATTTGAATCCTCAACCCCGAATCGCAACCTCCAAAAGTTGCCCAAGACCGACAACCGCCCAAAGAAGGCTAATCCACAAGACGAGGCTTAAGGCACAAAATATACCAACACAGAAACCCTCATACACGCGCTGATCCTCTCTGAGGTCCTCCAGGCAGCAGGCCAAGCGGTGGTGCATCTTCCTCTGGATTTCAGCCCCAACCGAGAAGCTAGCAGCACCCGCAGACGTGGAAGCGATGGGTGTGGAAGAAGTGAGCGGAAGTTCCCGGGCGTACGTCAAGCGGTATCCTCCCCCTCGCTGCTGCTCCCCCACGAGCGGTTCCGGATCTTGGACTGTAGTATTTCATTGGTCAACACCGCCAATACCCCCGCTATCGCAGGAGCACAATACCAGTGCGTTTACGGTTGCAATTATTCCACCGGTCGGATACCAATTCCTCCTCGCTGTTCCGCCGATCCGGGATGTCTAACCAGGTGGTCCCGTTTTCTGGTCCTGCGGGGTTTGACTGGAGGACGGCGGGGGCGGGGTCGGAGCGCGGGGCTGGGAGGGGAAAACCAGGGACCGAAACGAAGCCAAACTCGTTTAATTCGGTGCTTTCGGTCCCTTCTGGTATGGTGGGCATGCGGGGGCGGAAGGGTTTTGGCTTGAAGATGGCGTGGAAGAAGGCGATCAGGGAGTCCCACCATCCCCTGAAGTTGGGGAGCTTAAGTGGTAGTGGGGACATTGAAATAGGAGTGTTTTTTTGTTTTTTTGTGATAGAAGCGGGGGTAATGGGGGGTTCGGGAGTTATGAGAAAAGAGAAGGTGGAAAAGAAGTGAGAGAGCGAGGGGTGAAGGGAGAAGTTTGTATATCACCGAAGCGGCGCCTGCGTTCTGGAAGGCTCACCAATCACTTGGTATCACCCACATCTAGCACATGCCGCCTGGCAGTCGCCTGGTTTGCTGGCGTGAACGAGATGAAAATCTAGCGAAGAAATATTAGACGAGACCGATTTGTGGTTATGGACCGCATTTCCATTCCAGAAATTAGAATTTCCTGGGCTGACACCTTGAGGCTCTCTTGGCTTGGAAATGATCGAGCTGACGCGTTCCGCGTTTCCACCGCCCAACATCCAACACAACCGTGAGCCCCTCCCCCGCAAAAAAAATTGTGACAGAAACACAGTAGTTCTGGCTATATATACACAACGCCTCGATTGACGCAACAGGAGATGCCCCGGCACAACTTTGGCCTAAAAAAAAAGTCCAATTAAGCCCTTAACCCTAACAAAATTATAATCAAAAACTCCCTGGCACTCTTGATTTGAACATCTAGGAGTTTTTTTCCCACTCAACCCAATGCCAAGGTGTCCCCGTTTGCGTCAATCGAAGTGTTGTTTACAGCCGACAGGAACAATAGCAAACATTTCCAAGCACGAGCCCTTCATTCTCCACCATTACTGGCCACCATATTAACCCACGGTGGGAATTTATTACCATGCGATCACTCCCTTAGCACCAACAGAGTTTCGTTATAGAAGCTCACTCACCTGCCTTCCCACTTTGCAAGTATTACAAAACAAACCCAAAACGCAGATACATATTGTGCAAAGCTCTTATTTTTATTAAATGGCCAGCGTGTCTATGCTTTACGGCCTAGCTGTGTGAAAACTAGTCCCAAATTCCCCCCTATATACCCTCCATAGAGCTAACTCACTACAGTTGGTGCGATCAAGAGATAGACCAGGCTTCAAACAGTGAGGATATGTACATCAACCAGGTCAGCTCCTTGTCCCCGATCAAGCCCCAGCCAGCCGGGAACGAGAACGAGATTTTACTCTGGGGGAATAGTAACCTTTTTAAATGCGAGAGGTCTGATGTCAAGTATTTGGGGGCGGGGGCTTTGCATCGCCACAACATTAGAGGGAATCATGAGAGTGATGCTAGGAAGCATTTTTACTACGGAAAGTGTAGGATCGACTTTAAGGATGAGGCGAAGCGGCAGGGGCACATTATGCAGGGTTCCGAGCATGTGGTTTATCGCGTGTAGTCTCAGGAGTGTCCCACCTTTAGGGCACTAGAGATTCACTCGAAGCACGTGTGTTTTTAACCACCCTCCCCACCCTGGACGATATGAGGTCGCTTAATACTAGTATTAGGTCAATCAGCCTAGGATATCCACCACCGCTCATGGACTGCCAAGCTGTGATATTCTGTTCGGCTAATTTTCTGCCGTCGCCCCGCATGTTGAATCTGGACAGTGCCAGGGAAAGCTCCTAGCCGCTGACTTTCCTGAACTAATCAAATACTTTAGAACGGTCTCCTCGCTAAGAAAGTCCTCCTGGAGGACATTCTTGCTGGGACCACTACCACTCATGCCTGGCGTGCCGGGATTCTCCCCCATGTTAAAGCTCCTCTCGCCGATACTCCATGCAGCTTCAAGCCCGAGGAGCGCGCCCTGAAGGATTTCGTTAGCGTTCTTGACCACACTCTTCACGCCAAACCGACCAGTTCCTCTATGAAAGAAATCATGGAGAATGTTGAAAGGAGATGTTGGGAGCCTACAGTATGTTTGTCCCCTCCCCAAGTGCAGGAATAAATACCTTTATTCTACCGGGCTGAAAACCCATCTGGTGAGTGCCACTCATAAGAAGTCTTTTCTGTAACATTCTCCCTATTTTCTTCCAAGCATATTTAATACTAACGGGTAGGTGGGTAATTATCCTACCTGCTTCTTGTGTTCCGTCTCCTCGTTGGCTCTCATCCAACAAGCTTCATTTCTGTTCGCGACCCCCCTCAAGACTTTGCTTTGGCAGCACTCACCCCAATCAGTCGGGAAATTCCTAACCGCCGAATACAAACTGGGTGCCTCCACTTGCATGCTGTCGCTCCGCTGGGTTAAACCTTCATCACCGATCATTACCTTAGCATCACTTATTTTCAATGCTGGCGTTAAGGCTAGCTTCGGGTATGCTTCAGTGCTTGGGCTTGTAGCTGGATAAGGGCGGGGGGTGGTGAAATGGCAGGGGCAGGGGATTAGAATGCTGTCACGACATGTCGTTTTTCATTTTTGTACGAAATTGGAATGTGGAATGAGGTCACGAGATTGTACCTGGTGGGATGATGATACGATTACTGGCACAATTATGTATGGGATCTTGTATTACACCCACTTCTTTTAAGCACCCGTGTTTATGCACAATCCACAATCCCGTCCGAGTGGGAAACAAAAAAAATATTCGGAAACCACGCACTCCTTTCACACATCTGTCTTTATATAATCCCGTTGGAGCGTGAAGCATAAACATCCTAGAAATCGCCCACTTTTGTAATGAAATCTGCAAAATTCGAGCCCTCAGCCCCAAATCGCATACTCCAAAAGTTGCCGAAGACCGAGAGTCGCCCAAAGAAGGCTGATCCACAGGAAGAGACTTAAGATGCAAAATATGCCAACATAGAAGCCCTCATACACCCGCTGATCCTCTCTAAGGCCTTCCAGGTAGTAGTCCAAGCGGTGGTGCATCTTCCCCTGGATTTTAGACCCAGCCGAGAAGGCAGCAACGCTCGCAGACGTAGTGATGATGAAGATGAAAACAGTGAGCGAGAGTTCCTGGCCGTACGTCAAGCGGTATTCTTCCCCGAGCTGCTGCGCTCCCACGAGCGGTTCCGGACCCTGGACTATTTCAAATCATCAGTGCCAATATCCCCACTATTTATTGTAAGAGTATCATACCAGTGCGTTTGCGGTTGTAATTCCACCGGTTGGATACCAATTCATCGTAGTCATCGCTGTTCTTCAGACCCGGGATGTTTAACCATGGGTCTTTTTCGGGTCCTGCGGGTTTCAGTTCGAAGACGGCGGGGGGGTCGGAGGGTGGGGTTGTGGATGGGGGGAAAGATGGGGTGCTCTGGTCTTTTAGCTCTATGCTGTCAATGCCTTCTGGAGAAGTGGCGAAGATTGGGCGGCGGACGGAGGGTTTGGATTTGAAGAGGGAGGTGAAGGAGGTAAAGAGGGTGTTGAGGAGGGTTGTGGAGTCGGGGTCTGCGAGGGGTAGTGGGGCCATTGGGATGGGAGTGAGGTTTTTGCTGTTGTGGTGGATGGTGTGGGTTCGGAAGTGATGGTGATAGGAAAATGGGGGGTGGAAGGGAAGTTGAGGGGGAGGGGCAAGAGAGTGGCTCCTGCATTTTGAGGGGTTCATTGATTATGTCATGTCGGCCGGGTTTAGTGTAGGCTGCTATGGTAGTTTCCTGGCCTGAGTGAGAAGAAATTCCAGTAATTAAGGAAATGTTAGACGAGAGGGATTTGGCGTTGTGGACCGCTCTCCCATTCCAAAAGTGTCCCGAGGTCTTGGCGTTTTTGTGGCTGGGACAGCCCAATGACTTCCTGGTCCTATACCTTATGAAGTGGAATAATTGAACTTGTTGCTAGGATGCTGGACTTCCCTTTGCTGGTAGGGTCAGGCACTTTTATGTTGTTTGATTTGTCTGGATCTGGGGTTGGGTCGATGACCTTTTGTTGTGGTTTTGCTCCCGGTCGGGAAAGATGGTTTTCTATGTCTTAGCATAAGGTTCAATTACTTGAGTTCTTAACCTTAACCAAAATTTCTTATAGAAGATCAGAGTGAAGTGATATTGAACCTCTGGTTGACGTATCTCGGAGTTCTTCGGTAGCGGAACTAGCCTACTATGATTGGATCTCTGGGGCTGCTTTGCATGCTGACTTGTGTTTCGGGGGAGTGTTGGGTTATCACCGAGAATAGGGTATAAATCTCTTGCAATTAGGGTGTCTGGTTGGTATGGGAAATGCCCACACTCGGGTATGCTTATGGATTAGCAGAAGGAAACGAAAGCCATGAAAAGACTTCCACTTGATTTTTCCCTCGTGTAGGTCCTTTCTTCGCCTATGTTCTTCCTTTCGGTTCGTCCCTTTCCTCAAGACTTTGCTCTGTGTGCTCTCACCTCCATCTATCACGAGATTTTTAACCGCTTAAATAACTGGACCAGGAACTTGATCTGGCTCGAAGGTGAATCGGTTTGTATGTCAATTTTAGATAACAATTCGCTACAAGAAGTTGGACAAAAGAAATCTCCCGAGTACACCTCAAAAACAGGTGAACATGAAATGGTGTGTTGGCAGATATATCTCTTCTGAATCTCACCTTAGTGTTGCGCGTCAATTGATATTTCCATATTTCTACTATTTTGATGCTTTTTGACTGGTCCGCTTCTCTGTCTGATACACTTATCGGCCTAATACCTTAACACACACTCGGTGTCACCACTGGAGTCCTGCCACTTTGTTGCGTTAAACCTTCGCCTATTATTACCTCCCGGTCGCTTATTTTCAAGGCTGGTATTAAAGTGAGCTTCAGTGATTGCGATTGCAGCAAGATGAAGGGGCGTGCAACGGCAACGGGGAGGGATTAGCATGTTCTCAAGAATTTTTATTTTTTATTTTTTGTATGGAATTTGATTAGGATGAAGTTGCGAGATTGTACTTGAAACCATATAATTGCTGGCCCAAAGACACATGGGATCTCGTACCATGCCCACCCCATTCATACACCTATCTCAACAGGAAATCCCGCGGGATCGTGAAACAAAAATCCCAGGAAACTACACACTGCTTTCAGATACCCATCCTTACAGGCACAATCCCGTCGGAGAGGGAAAACAAAATATCATGAAACACCCACTCTTATGATTGAATTACAAAACTAGCGTTCTTCTGCCTCCCAAATAGTGACTTTCAGAAATCCCTGAAGACCAAAGACCCCGGGGCGAAGGCAAATTTATAAGCCAAGGATCGCGCCGCAGTAACTGACACAGTAAAAAGCCGTCAACATGCCCTGATACCCCGAGAGCTCCCCTGGCTCTGGCTTATGCTGCGGCGTTGCTTCCTCTTAATTATAATGGTAGCCAAGATGGCAGCAGCTCCCAAGAACGCTATAACAAGGAGAATAGGAACGGCAGGTGGGATCTCCTGGGTGAATGAGATGTGGGATTCTCCAATCAGGCGATGGACATGGGAATCTATGCCAGCCCTTTCCATGGCTATCGCAAGAGGTTCCCGAGCTTCAACTGTGTTGTGGTTGTGGGTTAGTAGTGAAACGATAAAAACCGCAGCAGGAGAGGGAATATTATACTGGAACGTTTGGCTTTCAAATTCCGCATGCTGGAACCCGGTTCCGATTCCTCATAAATAGTATCCAGATCGGGAATTTCGAAAGAAGGCCTCTTGGGTCCTGGGCCGTCGGACTCGAATCCACCAGTAGGCGGGGATGGGGAAATTGGACGAGGAAAACCGGGAACCGGAACGAATCCAAACTCATTTAATTCGGTGCTTTCGGTCCCTTTTGGTACGGTGAGGTAACGGCGGCTGAAGGGCCTTGGCTTGAAGATAGCTTGAAAGAAAGCGACTATTTTATCCCACAATTCCCTGAGGTTGGGGACCTTACGTGGTGGTGGTAGGACCATTGAAATATAAGTTTTTTTGAGATAGAAGCGGGGGTAATGGGTTCGGGAGCTAATGGAAAAGAGAAGGTGGGGAGGAAGTGAGAGAGCGAGGGGGGAGGGAGAGGTTTATATATCCCTGAGGTGAGTTCTGTATTTTTGAAGGCTCCCTAATTATAATATCTAATATCGCCTCTATTTAGTTTAGGACGTTTTGGCGGTTTCCTCGTTGGTAAGTTTAAAGTGTTTTGCTGGCCTGAGCGGATCAAATTTTAGCGAAGAAGTATTAGAAGAGATGGATTTGTCCTTAGGGACTGCCTTTCCATTCGAAAGGTGCCTAGAAATCTTGGCAGTTCCTGGGCTGACACCGCATACTCACCCTCCGAAACCGCTTGCACTAACTTATCCTTGAGGCTGTCTTGGCCCAGAAATGATCGAGTTGACGCGTTCTACGTTTCCTAACCTAATATTTAACAGAGCCCCTAACACCCCCCCCCCAAAAAAAAATTCGTCACACATATACAGTACAACAGTTCTGCCCATCTATACACAACACCTCGATTGGTGCAGCAGTAGGTGACTTGTCACAACTTTGGCTCAAAGAAATGCCCAATTAAGCTTTTAACCTTAACAAAATTGGAACCAAAAAGGGTAGGAAAACTCACCGGCAGTCTTGATTTGAACATTTAGGAGTATTTTTCGCAGTCAACTCCATACCAAGGAGTCCCCAGTTGTGTCAATCGAAGTGTTGTGTATTATAGGTGACCGGAACGATAGCAAACATTTCCAGGCTCGGGCCTTTCATTCTACACCCTCACCGGCCACCATATCAACCCACCCTGGAAATTCATTGTCATGTGATCACTCCCTTAGCACCTATGATACCAGGCTTCGAAAACTCCATCATCCGCCTCCCCACAACACTGCCATCTCCACAACAACACCACCACTTTTCCGGTAAAGCAAAACAAACCCAAAAAGTACATACACATTGTGCAAAGCTCTTATTTTAATCAAATAGCAAGCATGTATATACAGTCCCTCGGCAAAAGAGTTCGTGATTCAAGACATGTTCCTGATTGCGCCATTGGTGTCCGGGCAACGCTGGAGGGTTGATGCCAGGCAAGCTCTACAACAGCACAACGACGGTCAAGAGCCCACAATCAATAGTTAGGATGTAAAATAAAAATTAAAAATTAAAAGATACTATCTATTACATAAATTAACATTTTGTATATCCTTTTGTGACCTTTTGTTGTATGGTAAGTGGGAAAATATTTGGGCATGCCCTGGAATAGGAAATAAATACCAGCCTTACCCTTGTGCTCTAGTACTTGCGGTGAGAACAATAAAAATGGATGCCAGAACAGGCCATTAAGGTACAGGAAAACTAGGATGCAATCAGGAAAGTTAATTGTGAAAGTTGAGTGTGAAAGTTGATCATGGCGGGAAATTTCACTTTGGCGAGGCTGGATGACAAATCTCAGACAGTTTCACGAAGACTTTGGCCGAGTGACGGTACTCGAGATAGTACGGTCTAGCTTCCCTCCATATACCCCTTACATACTTGTAGGGATCTAGAGAAGGGCCCGGGTTAAGACAATGAGGAAATGTACGTAAGCTAGGACCGCTTCCTGTTCCCGATCAGGCACGAGCCAGCCGGGAATGTCAACGAGATTTTGCGCGGGGAATGGTGGCCTTTTTGGGTGTGAGAGGTGTGATGTCAAGTGTTTGGGAGCGGGGGCTTCGCATCGCCACAAGCCCAGAGGGAATCATGAGACTGATGCTACGATATGTGTGTATTTGTCCTAACTGATTCTCGTGTTTCGTCTCCCCTTCGGCTCTCACCCAGCAGGCCGAATCCGAGGCGTGTGGAGTTAAAACCCCCTCCCTTAGGGGCAGCTCATCAAGGGGTGCCATGGGCGGATTAATGGATCGAGGTAAAAAGGCAGAGCTCAAAACTGGTTGGTAGAAGTTGTGCGTGAAATTAAATAGTAGATTAGAGCGAAGCTATATCGAGCCTTTGGTGGGGGTATCTCTTGGTCCATTGGCAGTAGAATTAGATTCTTATTTGATACTCCAGGACTACCCCCGCACACTGACTTGTATTTTGGGGGAGTACCGGCATATCGCCAAAAATAAAGTATAAATCTCGCAATTTGGGTGTTTGGTTGTGGAAATGGCGGTAATTGGTATGCGAAATTCCTTCACTCGGGTATGCCTGCGAATCAGCAGAGGGAGACGTAAGCCATGAAAGGACTTCTCCGACTTGCTTTCTCCCCCTGCATGTCATTTCTTCGCCCAGGTTATTTTCTGTTCGTGACTTTTCCCAAGGCTGGGCTTTGTGTGCACTCACCTCAATCAATCACGAGATTCTTAACAGCCTAACGCACACACCGGGGAGTGGATCAGGCGCAGAAGTGAGTCGGTTTGTATGTGAATTTTAAACAAATCCACACTTCGGGAATTTCGACAAAATAAATCTCCTGAGTTCGCCTTAAGAATAGGCCAATCGGAAATGGTGTGCTGTCGGATATATCTCTTGCCCTTCTGGATCTGAATCTCATCTTAGTGTTGCGGGTCAATTGAGATTTGCATACTTCTACCTTTTGGTGCTTTTTGACTTGTTTCTTATTTTTTGTCCGAAATTGGGATGGGGCCGTGGGGTTGTACTTGGCAAGAAACGATATAATTGCTGGCCCAAAGAGGCATGGGATCTTGTATGATGTCCACTTCTTTCACATACCTATCATAACAGCCAATCCCATAGGTTCGTGAAACAAAAATATCAGGCAACTAGACTCTTTTTCCAGATACCCATCGTTACAGGCACAATCCCGTCGGAGAAGGAAAGCAAAATACCTGGAAACACCCACTCTTATGATTGAATTACAAAACTAACACTCCTTTGCATCCCAAATACTGACATGCGGAAGTTCCTGAACATCAAGGACCCCGGGGCGAAAGCAAATTTATAAGCTAAGGATCGCGCCGCAGTAACCGAGACAGTAAAAAGCCGTCAACACGCCCCGATACTCTGAAAGCTCCGCAGGCTCGGGATTATGCTGCGGCGTAGCTTCCTCGCAATTATAGCGGTGGCCAAGATGGCAGCAGCCCCCATGAGCACTATAACAGGGATAATAGAAATGACGGGTAGAAGCTCCTGGCGGTATGAGAGCTGGGATTCTCCCATCAGCTGCTGATGGACACGGTAATCTATGCGGGCCGTGTCCATGGCTATCACAGGAGGTTCCTGAGCTTCAACTAATGTGGGTTAGTAGCGAAACGATCAAAACCACTGCAGGAGAGAAAATATTTTACTGGAACGTTTGCTTTTCAAATTCCACATGCTTGGCACCTCATCCTCATCCTCTTCCATACTGTGCAGATGTGGAATTTCGGGTGGAGGCTTCTTGGGTTCTGGGAGTTTGAGCCCGGATCCAACAGAAGGCTCGGGTGGGGGAATTGGAAGGGGATAACCAGGAACCGAAACGAATCCAAACGCATTTAATTCGGTGCTTTCGGTCGCTTCTGGTACGGTGGGGATACGAGGGCGGAAGGGTTTTGGCTTGAAGACAGCGTGGAAGAAAGCGACTATGCTATCCCACCATTCTCTGAAGTTGGGGAGGTTAAGTGGTAGTGGGGCCATTGATATAAAAGTGATTTTTTGAGATGGAAGCTGGAGTTAAGATGGAAAAGAAGTGAGAGAGCGAGGAAGGTGGGGAATGTTTTGCTGGCCTGAACGAGATGCAATTTTGGCGAAGGAATCTTAGACTAGCCGGTTCTGTGGCGGACTCTCTTCCTATTCCAAATGTGTCCAGAAATCTTGGAATTTCCTGGCTGACACCTTGAGGCTGTCTTGGCTTGGAAATGATCGAGTCGACGCGTTCCGCGTCCCTCCAATCCAATATCCACAACCCTGAGCCCCTCCCCCACAAAAAGATAATTGTGGTAATAATATGATATTAATATCATAGACATACAGTATTTCTGGCCTTCTATATATAACACCTCGATTCGTTCAACAGAGCATGCCTTGGCACAACTTTGGCTTAAGGAAAGGTCTAATTTAGCCTTTAACCTTAACAAAATTGTAATAAAAAAATAAAAAATAAACTCCCCAGAAGCCTTGATTTGAATATCTAGATGTTTTTTCACAGTAAACTCCATGCCAAGGCGTCCCCAGTTGTGTCGATTGAAGTGATGTGTATGGGCGACAGGAACAAATGAGGGGTTGTAGAAACCCATTGCCAATTGGGCAAAGCGTATGGGATTCCACTCGGGGGGAACCACAGTGTCTCGGAGGATGGTGGGAAAAGGTATAGCCGGCTGCCGGGCTAGTGCGGGGTCATAGCTCAAGGAAGCTGGGTCCGTGGGCCCTCCTTCACGTAAGCACCCTTCGGCTTCCATCAATCTCGCGATAACCATAACTTTACTCCCTACACCTCCGGTTCCTATACTTCCTACTGCTCGCGTTCTTTATTTCCCGCCACCCCCAATAGGTTTGTCCTCGCCGCAAGTGCGGGAATAAATTCTTTTATGCCACCGGGCGTAATGACTATCTAGTGAGTGCCACTCATGAGGAGAAGTCTTTTCGGTAACATTCTCCTTATTTCTTCGATGTATATTTAAATACGAACTGATAGCTGGATAGTTGTCCTGCCTGTTTCTCGAGCCTCGCCACCTAGCTGGCCCCCACCCAATAAGCCGAATCCGAGGCATGAGGGGTCAAAGGATCTCACGCTTATACAAAGCCCATGAACGGTGCCATAGGCGGATTAATGGATGGAGGTAAAAATGCAGAGCTCAAAACTAGCGAAATTAAATAGTCGATAAGGGCAAGGGGATATCGAACCTTTAGTTGACGGAAATAGCTTCTTTTTTGATACGCTGGGACTATGCATTCTGTAGAAAGCTGTTGAAATTCGGGTGTGTTGTTGGAAATGGCCACAATTAGTATAGGAAATGCCTTCACTCAGAAGATGCAGGAGTAGGTCTATGCATTAGGAGAGGAACACTTAAGCCATGAAAAGATTTCCCCTACTTGTTTCTCCCTCCTGCATATCCTTTCATCGCCTAGGTTCTTCCTTTCTGTTCGTGACTTCCCTCAAGACATTTCTTTGTGCGCACTCACCTCTATCATGAAATTCTTAAGCGCCTACTGCAAACTTGGTGCCTCCACTTGCGCGCTGCCGCTCCGCTGCGTTAAACCTTGATCGTCGATCATTGCCTCCGCATCGCTTATTTCAAGGATGGTATTATGGCGAACTTCGGGTGAGCTTTGATGATTGCGCTTGGAGCAGGATATAGGGGGGAGAAGAATTGGGACGCTCTTGCGAAATATTTTTTCTCATTTTTTGTATGAAATTGGGGAGTGGGGTGGGGTCACGGGAGTGGGCCGGGTGGGAAAACATGATATTATGATTATTGTCTCAATAATATATGTGAGACCTTGTATTATACCTTATTTCGATCACACACCTATCTTTATACACACAATCACATGGCAACGGGGAACAAAAATATCCGCAAACCACCTACTTTTCTCACACACCTATGCTTATGCCGTTATACGGTGGTGAATCCTCCTCTTAATTTTTGCAATGGCCACCATACCAACAACACTCAGAACCGCAGTGGCAAGGAGGATGGAAATGCCAAGTGGGAACTTCTGAGAGGACTCCAAACGGTATTCCCCATCAAGCTGCTGCGCTCCCAGGAGTGGTTCCGGATCTAGCACTAATTCATGGGTTAGCAATGTTGGAATCCCTGACATGGAAGGAGTATTATACCGGAGCGTTTGTGATTCCACGTGTCTGACACCAATTCATCGTAATCGTCGCTGTTCTGCAGATCCGGAATCACCAGCCACGATTCTTTTTCCGGTCCGGCGGGCTTCAACTCGAACCCGGCGGGTGGATCGGATGGTTCGATTGTGTCTGTGT
>Ga0307513_10000603_pt1 | contig 51505 bp, 19 predicted proteins | sample 15_EM_MG_FD_202174 | JGI IMG/M metagenome (GOLD analysis project Ga0307513, IMG submission 202174) | Populus trichocarpa ectomycorrhiza microbial communities from riparian zone in the Pacific Northwest, United States - 15_EM | ecosystem: Host-associated > Plants > Roots > Unclassified | place... | reverse complement strand
CTTAGAACCAAGCTTTTTTAAATGAATGGCAAATGCCTCCTTTTATAGGCTAAAATTCAGAACTATTCATTTGGTAATTGATTATTGATGTAGTGGCCAACTATTGATTTAGTGGACTTGGTGGACAGCAGCACTCAAGCACTTTGGCTGGATGAAATGACATTGATCCATTCAGAATTTGGCAAAGTGTTCCTAATGAAAGTTGTTGGCAATCATCTTATCTTTTTACCCAAAAAATTGCAGAGCATTTGGATCACTAGAGCTCGAGATATGGATAAAATACTGAGTAGTGCTGTTGGTGGACGTGGTGGATAGACCTCAAGCTCTTGTCTGGACGACATGTCATTGTTACCATCCGAATTTGAGAAAATATTCTTCATGAAAGTTGTTGGAAATGGTCTTTTCCTTCCACCCACCAAATTTCACGTCATTTGGCCTCTAAAACTCCATATATGGGTAAAATTCTAAGCAGTGTTTGGGCTGGATTACAGGATAGATTCTGACTTCTCTTTTGTGGCCAAACTTTGAATTTGAAAACGGCAGATTTGGGTCTTACACTATTCATGAACATTGTAGGCCTATTTCTTAGCTTTCCATCCATATAAATTAAGCTGAAATCCAAGATCTACAGCTCCAGATATGACCCAATAACTGAACAGTGTTCCAATTTGAATTGAATCGGCATCTCCTTTCTAAGCTTAGCCGTTTCTTTGTCCTTTCACTTTCAATAGTTAATCACATCAATCAATCCTTTGAATTGTGAGATATGCCTGCATTTAAAATGAACATTTACCATAAATTAAAGCTATCTTATATTATCAAATCTGTCATTACAAAACATGCTCTAGTTAAGGAGTTATTGATACTTCAAGTGCAAAAATGATGATATAAAACCTTGATAAAAATGCACTTTTAAGTACTAATCAACACACATATAAAAAAAAGAAATGAGACAACGAATAATTAATATCTTACTCAAAAACTTTATAATGGGCAACCAAATGATGAAGATATAGAGAGAACCACCAAATTACTACAAGATGAACTGACCTCAAGACCAGACAGTGTTGATCTGAAAGAGAGACGGGTTCTGATTGGAATTGGGTGGTCGAGGAAAAGAGATCCTATGCTTTGGTAGTGGATTTTGAGCGTTAGATCCCGCACCAGCAGCAACCAAGACAATCTTGGGGCATGGAACAGAGATAGAAGCCACGCTCTCTCTTCTCAAAGCAATACCTAAGAAAGAATGATGTCATAAGTTATTGAGTTTTGAATTATATTGACAGAAAGATTGAAAAAGTGTGGTGGAGTTTTGTAGAGAAATGTGACGATGGGATCGAAGAAAGTGTGTGCGAGTGTTGTGGGAAATCTGAGAAACCAAAATAAAGAAAAGCTAAAGATTGAATCAACAAGAACATTAACAAGCAAGATCTGAGATCCTATACAAAACAGAGCATGGAATTGTTCTGATTTTTTCCCAAAATTAACAAGCTCACAAGATTTATGCCACAATCACAATTAAAAATCCAAATAAAGAACAGGAAAAAAAAAGACAGATAATAAAGAAATATTTGAGGAAAATAATTTCCTGAAATAAGATGATCTTTTGTTCCAATAAAGAGATTTGAGAAAGGGAGATTTACAGCCACGAAAAGTGATTTTTTGAAGAGATCAGTTCTAGTAAACTAATTAATAAGAGAGAAAAGGAGGGAGATATTTGTTTCATTGTTCGTAAGTAAAAAAGGAAAGTGTTTTCCAAGAATAAAAAGAGGAAAACACTTTTCAGCTATTAAAGTTTAGCTTTTCCTTTGACCAGAATTTAATTTCCTTTGACTAACTTTCCATGTGTTTACCAAACATGAAAAAGTGAGGAAAATGGTTTCCAGAAAAGTATTTTTCTGGAAACAAACATGGCCTTAGAGAGAAGACACGTTGATGACATAAAACTTCGGCAGCAATATCTTCGTTATCCATCGTTGGATTAGACTGTCTTTTAGGTAGGTATGTTTTTACTCTTAATGTCATATACATTCTCACTGGAGGGATTTTCTATATCAATCTCCATTGGAGAGATATCGTTGGAGGAAACATCCTTTTAAATAGTCTCATTCGCCGACCGTTTTTCCCTCCTTCCATTGTTGGATTGGGTTGAAATTTGGATATGTTGTTCATCTAGATGTGATCTAAAATTCAAATGATGGAGATCAGAAACAACACTCCGGATAGAAATTGTTTTTCCCGAACCGTAGGTCTGTAATTTTTAGGTCAATTAGGTTAAACCTCCTTTTCTAGTAATTTAACCGTTGGATGAAGATGATATTTGAATATGTTATACTTATTATAATAATATACAATTTGACTGTTGGGATTGTCTTAAATATTATTCTTTGTTAGTTGTTGTTTGAAACAGCTGTAAGAACTAGTTTTGTGTGAACCAAAAACGGGCTAACCATTTTGAAAAATGGCTAGACCGATTTAAAAAATGGCTAGACAGTTTTTCAAAAAGGTGAGATTGTTTTGGCTACTACCCAATTTTGACCTAATTATATGTTTTGGTTTTTTCTTAGTTTTTGTTTATTCTTTTGGGGTGGTTACAAACAGAATTTAAAATGTTGTTCTTCATGAAAGTTGTAGGTATGGATGTTACATTTCAAATGAAACTAACCTTGCTTAATGTGGAGTTGTATAACTTCAGATATGATCTTCAAACTAAGTGAAGGTCTAAACCGATAAAAATCTGGACAAGTTTCGTATACTATTGTGATTGTTTAATTTGAACCTTAAAGAGATATAATTTGGAGTTAAATTTTTATAAAGGTTGTAGGTATGAGTGTTATCTTTTAAATGGAATTGGTTTTGATTTAATTGGAGCTACAAAACTCCACTCCAAATATGGCTTAAAAACCGAAGGGATGTCAAAATTAACATTGTTGGACAAATTTCATTAAGTATGATAACATGTAAATTTAGGTATGCTAAGGGTAGAAATGGTTTCCTGTCCTTCAGTAAAGTTGTAGATTAATGTTTTATCTTTCAAAAGAGTCAAGCTATGTTCAAAACTAAGGTCTATAACTCTACTTACAAATAAAATATGAAACAATGCTCATGAGTAATAAAATGAGGATAGAAAGTGTAATGAGGAAATTAGTTGAAGGAGAATGAATTCATAGTAATTGAATTTTATGAATTAAATTTCAATGATATAAGAATTTACATTATAGTAAAGTCATAAAGTGTCTGAAGTAGGTTCATCTGCGGTTAGGAAGGGCTCAATTAGAAAAAAGAAACAGGTAGGTGCTCGACACCTTATTAATTCTATTCTATTTAGAATTGTTAAAACATTATAGTTATATTATTTTTTTCAATTGTATTATCATTTGATATGAGATTGTTGTCATATTATGGGCTGGATGACTAGTTCTTGGTTTAAGAACTAATGCATTATTCTAGGCTGGTTGACTAGTTCTTTGTTTAAGAACTAATGTCATGTTCTAGGCTATGAAACTAGATATCCTAAATAGAATTAATGCCCTGTTTTTGGGCAGTAAAGAGCTTACTTGAATGAGGGCCTATTACCCGAGTCCAAGTTAAGATAATTGTTTTAATTAATATGAAGAAAAGATAAATAGGAATTACTTTAATCGTTAACTTAATTCCCAATGGATGTGTATACTTTAAGTTATTCCATAAATTCATTATATTTCATTGAAAATACTTTATGGCATATTAATTAATTAGTAATATAAAAAAATAACTCTAAAAGTTGTAATATTTGTGACAGGATAAACAATAATTACATGTATTTATAGAGGACATTACAATCATAGTGATGGTGACTAAGGTTCTGTGATGAAACTTAGTACCGTGATGACGACGACTAAGGGTATGTGATGAAACTTAGCATCGTGATGATGGTGCCTAAGGTGGTATGTGAATGATACTCAGTGACTATAGTATCGATAACTAAGGTGGTATGTGAATAATACTTGACAATTAAGGTAACGATGGTCAAGGTGTTCCTATGGATCTGATACTTAGTCACCAAGGGATGGTAACTAAGTATAGTGGATGTTGGTATACTTAGTCCCCGAAATGATACTTAGTGACAGTAGTGTCGGTAATTAAGATGGTATGTGAATAATACTTGGCAATTAACGTAACGATAGCCTAAATGTTCCTATGGATCTAATACTTAGTCACCAATGGATGATAACTAAGGATAATGGATGTTGGTATACTTAGTCCCTGGAGGTGGGTAAGTAAGGTCACAGTTTAAATGATTATGTAGTCACCGATAATGATTAAAGCAAGCTTGTTGTGTTGATACTTAGTTGATGTAGTATGGGTAACTAAGGGTATGGTACGTTTGTACACTTAGTACCAGAGGAGGGTGACTAAGGTTACAATGAAAATGAGTATGCGGTCCCTATAAGGTTGATGACTTTGATGGAAACAATGATATTGACGACAACAATACGTAATTGTTGAAATATCGATCATGAAAGAGATAAATTATTAGTTATTGAATCAACATTGATATTATGAATTGTCGAGGATACCGATGATTAATGAAATCAATTATGGATTGTTGAGGATACCAATGATGAAGGAAATCAATTATGGATTATAGAGAATATCGATGGTTAAGGAAATAAATTATAAATTATCAAGAATAACACTATTTAAGGAAATATCTACGGATAAGGGGATGACTTATGACCATGAAGGAATTGATGTTTTATGTTGGGAAATCGACTTATAACTTTTCTTATTAAAAAATAAGGAATGGATAACAACTATTAAATGTGAATAGTTGTATATGGGATCAATATTGGAATGATTATGCTATATTGACTTATATGTAAAATGACTATGGTGATATTTTTATATTACTTGATTTTGTGTTAGAATTAAATGATATGATTAGTGATGTCATCAAAGAACTTTCTTTACTTGCTTAACTATTATCAAAGAACTTTCTTTAGATCACCTTATCTTCCTTGTAAATTTTCCTACGTAAACTTATGCCCGAATAGCATTAGGTTTCTTTAATAGCTTTCCTTACATGTATGGACTTAGTTATGTATGGATTGAATAAGTTGTGTGCATGTACTAGAATGAGATATCTTGAAATGAATATTATGCTTGTTGTTGTAGAAGATAATTGATAAGTGTCAGTGGTGACTTGTGAGATAGATGAACTACACATATATGTTCTGATAAGTATATATAAAAAAATATTTACACTAAAAACTCTCAATGTATTGTGAAAATGGATGTAGAAAACCAGGTCGTTACACGTTGTCTATATTCTTGTTACTTGATTATGTGAGGTATTTACACGCCACAAGTCATATAAGATTGCCTCGTAGAGAGTGGAGTTGTAGATATATCATGTAGAGTAATCAAGGAGAATAATTATTTTATAGTGTGAGTAACTATAAAATGAGTTGTTCGTGTAGGCGTCACACTGTCAATTTATGAAAGAAGACTTCCAAGTACATATTATACTGACAATTTATACGCCCACATTAATAGCTTGTAAAATAAAAAATATTTGCGAGTGGTTATCGCGACATAAGCATGCTTAAACATTGTTTGGTGTATCAATATTTTCTCTTTCATTTTTTTTTCTTTCCTTATCTTCTTCCCCTCCCAGCATGTTATATGGTTGAGTTAAATATGAAGAGTTGTCGAAGAATTATGGATTGAATTTGAGAGAAGGAGATAAGTCTGTCGGAGCGTGTAAAAACCAGTCGTTTTTTAGTGCTGCTATTTCCCATCTCTGATGGTTGTATTTTTTGGTATCATTTGGTTCATCTCTAGGTCGGCCCCGCAAAAGTTAATTTATAATTTATAAGTCAATCTGAAAACGCTATGATCTGCATTGCTTTTTTTTAAAAAAAAAAATCGGTACTGTTGTTATTAAATCGAATAAAGAGTATGAGGTTGACTTGGTGAGTGAACGAGAGTGGCACACGTATTCAATAAAATGTATTGTAATAAGGTCAAGACAAATTCTTTGACCTAATTTGCTGGCATGATCTCTACAGCTAATTAATTTAGTTTTTAGAATGACGACAAAGACACATGTTGTGTTTTCTTTTTTCCTTCCGGAGTAATTGGTCTTCTTCGTTTTTATTAATGTTAAAAATAATAACTATTTAGATGGTGGCTCAATAATAAAAACTTGGAATTAAAAGATTTGTTCCTTCTGTGGTCTCAGATTCGAGCCCTGTAGTTGCTCATATGATGACCACTGGAGGCTTAAATGGTCGTTAACTTCAGAGCCCGTGAGATTAGTTGAAGTGCACGCAAGCTGGCCCGGACACCTACGTTAAACTCAAAAAAAACAAACTTTATAGAAATTCCGGTTTAAATTCAAAATATAAATAAAATAAAATAAACAAATCTTCATGGATCACCTCCTCAAGTTAGCAGCTGGAATGCCGCCGTGCTTGATGGCTTCTGTGGGGAGAGAGAGAGACGTGAAGAATCACTATCTGCTTATAATAATCATTGATGAGATGAGATGCCAATCCACCGGCGACCACCACACAGGAACACACCATGATTTCTTACATCAGGGAAATAGGAAAAGGTGCATGATTGTTTATTTTTATGGTTGAAGCTGTATTTTTATATTGTTTTTTTTTAAATATGAAAATTAGTTAATTTTAGTTATTTTTATGGTTTTAATATGTTAATATTAAAAATAATAAAATTATATAAAAAAATATTATTTTAATATATTTTCAATTAAAAAAAAACTTCTACTAAAAAAACTCTTTACACCTAATTACCAAAGAAAGCTTCAATTTCTTATGTTTTTTCCTAGGCAATGATTTTTAGAACGTTAACCTATTTTAAATTATCCTATTCAATGTTTTTTTCTTACTTCCAAATTATCAAAGCTTGATAGGTAATAATTTTGAGTGATTATATGCAATGTTGTTAAAATCACGAGTTAACTTGTGATTTTTCAAATAAATACATGTATATAGTGTTAAATCGATTTAAAAACTTGAAAACCATTACAATCAAACAAAAAATATTTTAACTCGGTAAACAAGGGTAGTTATCACAGCCAAGCTAATGATAGTCAATAATTCTTTCTTATTTGTTTAATATATATAACCTTGATAACCTTCTATTATGCATGTTAGCAGGTAAAACTTAGATCCTTAACTATGGTTTTGGAATGCTTGCTCCAAGATAAGAATTCAGGAAAAGTTTACTGTAAATATTATCAAAAAATTATCAATAAAGGCAGTTTTAATTAGGTGTTTAAATGGTTCAGTGAATATATACATATTGATATAAAATTTTACTTAAATCATGAAAAAAATATTTATAATTTTATAATTTATTTTTACTATCTGATTTTTTATTATATTTTTCAAGTCATATTAAAAATATGTATTTGACAACCTTAATTGTATGCATGCACACATATCCCAACCAATTTTTGTTTTTCAAGTTGCAAAATTCTTCAAGAACCCTTTATCTAGGTGCCTTTGGTTTTTTCAAGGAAAATAAATTTTTTTAAAATATTCATAAACTATTAGTAGAGCTTACACTTGGATAAGATCATGGTCCATCCATTTATTTTAATTTTAATTTTTTTAATGTATAGTATAACTCTTTAAAATATATGAAATGTGTTATTGGATATTATTATAATTTAATTTGCTATTCATAGAATCTAGAAATGGTTAAAAGTTGCTTCTATTTCATGTTTCAAAATAGATATTTGGATTAAGCTGTTTTAAGTAAATAAATAGTACATTTGTTTTTGGAAAAAAGATTGGACCCTTTTGGGAAAAAGAAAACTGTTTCTAGAAGGTATTGTAAGGTCAATAGTTTTGGAAAAAAGAAAAATATTCCCAAGTGCATTCATTATTTTAAACTTCTATAAAGCAAATAACAAAACTAAACTTCATTTAATTTTTTACGAGAACATGTACATGAGAATTTACAAAAAAAAAAAAAAAAAAGCTAATACAATCAATTTGGCAACTACATACATAACCTTCTTGAGATCATTCTTGTTTCTATCAAATCATGTGTCTTAATCACGTTGAAATATCATCTTTCAAGAGTTTTTTTTTTTAAATATATGCTTTGCTAAGCGATTGAAATCACGTTTCAATGGTTGAAACTCAATGTTAACCACGTAGACAAACCACTCCGAACGGCGGTAGAGGGGTGATTTACTCAATTGGAAGGCATGTCAAGACATCTAGTTGCCTTTGACACCCAGTCAGGCCTCGCTAGGTTTACATCTCCCCTCAATTTCATTTGTGTCATGTTCTCATTTCACTCCATGAATCTCTCTGAACTTTTTGTATATATCACTGCTGTAAAACTTCCTTGTCCTCATCACCAGAATCAGAGAAATAAGAGCACCAGAAAATGTCACAGCAGACAAAACTATGAATGGTAGCCTGAAACACTGGACCCCAATGCAGACTAATTCCTTTACCGCTGATCTATCCAGGCCCTTCTTTGCTAGCTCTTTCACTGCTTCTCTGTCATATAACAACCCAGTGACCTTGACGTTAAGTATATATGAGCCAAGAGGACTTGCTAATTGTCCACAATTGAACAGTGTAGAGTAGTACTTGAGTCCAAAGAGCTCGGAGATTATAGCGAATAGCAATGGCAATTGTGCACCGAATGAAAACCCCGTAATCACTGATGCTACATAGACTGAACCTGAGAAGGGGAAGGCAATGAGGAGGTAGCCTACGCATGCCAAGAGGAGAACAAATGTCATCATCAATGGACGAGGCATCTTGTACTTCACTAGTAAGCTTTCAGAAACAAATCCAGCAAAGACCCTTCCAAAAAAATTCCATATGCTCACTAGTGAAACAAAGGATTTGATAGTTTTAGTTGGATATCCTAGCGATTCACCAATTTGGCCCAAGTTGTCCACTGCTGTTAAGCTTGCACCAAGGCCACAAAATGTTGCAGCAAATAAGATAAGCATATCGATGCTCAAAAGTGCTTGTAAGATTGTGTAGTCTTCACCTCTCGGTGGCTTGTTGCATATGGTAAGGAAACAAGATTTTTGAACCTTCTCCTCTTGCTCTTTTGAGATTTCGGACTTCACCTCCGGTGTAATATCTAGTTTCTTCTCAGCGGTTGCCTCTGTAGCAGGTTTCATTCCTTCTTGATGCTTGAGGTTCCATTGGATCCAATCCTCTTTGATGGAAATAATGAGAGGTATAAAAAGCATAACACAAACTACAGTAGCACTTCCAGCATAGGCTGCTTTAGAGAAATCAACAAGTTTTTCAACTATGTTCATAGCCATGAGAAACAAAGCTAGAATAATTGACACAATGAGAAACTGGTAAAACACCTTGAGCTCATTAGGTTGCCTCTCTGGCTTCCTTTCCCGAACTGTGTAAGCAAAAATCACAGACAGAGCAGCAGGGAGCCACCCAATGAGAAGAATGAGAGACTTCGAATCAGTTCCATAGATGGCCAAGTAAAATTGTGTAAAGATAGCTCCACTTAACCCCACAAAACCCTTCAACATACCCAGCATCACCCCTCTACTTTCAGGGAAGTTCTTGACACAAGTGACAAGAGCTCCTGTGTTTGCAAAGTTCTGGGAATTGGCACCTATACAAATATACAAACACATCTGCCAAACAGCAGGCTTGGCTATCCTCTGAGTCACAGACATCCAAATCATGAAGTACCCTGCAAAGTTCATGGCAGAACCAACCACAAGCACAAACCATGTTGGTGTAACTTCAGCTAGAAGTCCAGAAAGGACCCCGACATTAGCACCGAGATCCTTAAAGAATCCTAAAAGATTGAGAGTGGTTTGGTCATAACCAAGAGTGGATTTAATATCTTTGGAGTAGGTGCCAAAGAGATATGTAGCACCAGCTCCAGCCATGATCAAAAAGGAGGCAAAAACAGAGAACCATCTCCCATCTACTGCATGTAGAGCAAATTTGCACGCGTCACCCATTTTTCCTTCTTCAAATGTGTTTTTTTGGCAAGATCAAGAAGACACAAATGATTGATCCTGGTTTAAAAACAAAATGGGTTAATTCTGCAAGAAATGTAGGATGATGGTATGCACTCAAATAAAAATTATAGAACCAAGAGATTGATTTACTTTCTTAAACAACAGAGCCGGGAGAGAAGTAGAGAAACAAAAGAGAAGAAGGATGGTGTTTCGTTTCTTCTGCTTCCTCACCCTTTTTTGCTATCTTGTTTTGTTTCTTGTGGGACTATTTATTTTGTATCTTTCTTCGTCCTTCTCTTACAAAAGATTCGGAAGTTGAGCACTTAATTTATGGAAATATGGAGTTCCAAAACTATGAAAGAATTAGCGGAGGAAATGAGTAAAGAAGATTACTATTTTAGAGGTCTTCTGGTTTTCCTACATTATTGGCCCCCAACTTTTGGGTAAACATTGCTGCCTTTCATTTCTTTCAATGGTGATAATATTCCTGTGTCCTTGTTGGCATTTCAACACTAGGGCTTTTCTAATAAAAAAAAATATCCAAAACGAAGAAGAAATTGCTTTTCTTATCCAAATTTAAAACTTGAGCTAAAAATAACTTGTGTTTCCTTGCAAGAGGATAAGGAATGTGAGAGGAGTGGTGAGCTTTGGTAAATCCATCTGACTCACAAACTAAAATTTGCCTATAATCAACCGAGGTCGGTTTAACAAGACATGGTTTTAACTTTCGGGCGTTTCTTTGGTTTGACAGTAGAATTACTAATTACTAATTACTAATTAGAGATGGCTGCTAGATAGGATCTCTCTTTTCTCGGAACAAGTGACCAGGAGACAGCACATCTTTGAACTCTACTTTGACAAGCAAAGCAAGCATAGCCAACCAGCACTGGTGCGTTGCATTTAATCTTTTAAACAAGATATTTTATCAAGTTCACCTAACATCAAATATGGCTAACGGATTCGACCTTCTATGTGCACGCCTGTCATCCCCGCAGTGCCTTACCTGCTTCTGGGCTTGCAGGGTGTCCAGTGGGCCGTGGGGAATAGTCATGGTGCGCGTAAGCTGGCCCGGACACCCCACGTAAATAAAAAAAAAATATATATATGGCTAACGGATCCAACAATTGTCGAGTCCACTTGGGTATTAAAAACTTATCCAAATTATCTTATTATTATTACTATTATCTAGTTTAATTATTTTTTAAAAAAAATTATGGTTTACATTCAGGGTTAATATATTTTTTAAAGTTATGTAACGCTTTATATTTTTATTGACGCACTACAAAATAAAACAAGAAGTTTAAATTATTTATTAGATTGTTATTATATTTTAATTAATAACTAAAGATTCTTTATATTAAATATCACAATTTTTCTATTAAATTAAAAAAAAAACCCTCTATGCCACCTCTCTCACCCTTTTCTCTTGAATTGCTTGGAGGCTTTAAATCTTTCTGGGAAGCAACACATAAATGAAAATGCATCCAAACAAGAACTTAGTTATAAAAATTAATCTTTATGGAACAACCAGTCTTCTCTCTTGTGATAGTGCCTAGATTTTCACAATGTTTAACAATGGTGTCACATGAGATAGGTGATGTGAAGACTGAAGTCCCTACTAACATGGGAGAACTTTCTAGAATGAAGTGGGAGAGGTCTGCAATAGATGTTTCGCTTATCACAACATGTCATGATATAAATCAAGTTAGGTTTGGATTTTATCTTCAAATATTTACTATTTAGTTTTGTTAGATGGAACACATTTCTCAAACCACATATCGGATTGAGCGTAAATTTCACAAGGAAATACTAAACATGTGGAATTATATTATGGTAAAAATTCAAGTCAATCAGAGTTCAGATACATATTTGTAAATTGGTCAAAGTTTATGTTATTATTTTGATAAATTCGTCGACAAAGTATTATTTCTTGACTATTTTCGGGCCATTCAATCTAAACCTGTAATGGGTTAATTTTGGAAAGCAAGGGAAGATTAAACAAGGCTAATTTAGTCTCTAAGTTTGTGCATGGGCTTGGACTACAAGGGTTTCTAATATGGCTTAAATTCATTGAAGAATTGGAGTCCATACCTTACAAGGATTCCAAGTCCTACATGGACTTGATGTGGTGAAATTTAATGGGACTTTTCTCTTGGATTTTTTTTTTGGCAGGTATTCCTAGCACATCTAGGAGACTTAATAGGACAGTATATGAAAGGAAATTTGTAGCAATCAAAACAAAGTTTCCTAATTGAATTCCTACATTAAAAAATCCAGTCAAAACACCACACGGGAGAACTTGGAGATTTCAACTACATGGAGGATTATAGCATGAAAACTTTGTTTTTATTATCCTATTTTATTTATTTGATGTTGAATAATTATTTTTATTTTGGATTTTTTTCTTACCCATTAGACATTGTTTAGGGATTTATTTCATTATTAGATTCATGTTAGTTGATTTCTAGTTTGGGTTCATTGACTTGCAATCAAAAAATGATTCATTAGGGTTATTTAGAGGAGACTATATAATGTTTTTGGGATCTGCAAATTTTGGCAGCTTGTTGATAATTAATGTGAGTTTCTTCCTTTTGATTGTTTGTGGTAAAATATCCTTTCTTTGTAAGGACATAGATCGTACATTTGATTTATTGAAGATTAACTGACTTTGTAATATCATTCGTATATTTCAAGTTTTTAGGTACAAGGTTATCTCTGGGTCGAAATTTGTTCTAATACTTTTGGTTCTTGGGTACAGGGTTACCTATGGGTCAATGTTCTATCAAATCTAGTTTTCAGCTTTCCAGGTTGTATTTTAACTTTGTTAGGGGTTGCTTTACCACGTGATCAAGAGATCCACATCAGTTGGTATATGACATGGACTTGATGTGGTGAAATTTAACGGGACTTTTCTCTTGGATTTTTTTTTTGCAAGTATTCCTAGCACATCTAGGAGACTTAATATGACAGTATATGAAAGGAAATTTGTAGCAATCAAAACAAAGTTTCCTAATTGAATTCCTACATTAAAAAATCCAGTCAAAACACCACACGGGAGAACTTGGAGATTTCAACTACATAGAGGATTATAGCATGAAAACTTTGTTTTTATTATCCTATTTTATTTATTTGATGTTGAATAATTATTTTTATTTTGGATTTTTTTCTTACCCATTAAACATTGTTTAGGGATTTATTTCATTATTAGATTCATGTTAGTTGATTTCTAGTTTGGGTTCATTGACTTGCAATCAAAAAATGATTCATTATGGTTATTTAGAGGAGACTATATAATGTTTTTGGGATCTGCAAATTTTGGCAGCTTGTTGATAATTAATGTGAGTTTCTTCCTTTTGATTGTTTGTGGTAAAATATCCTTTCTTTGTAAGGATATAGATCGTACATTTGATTTATTGAAGATTAACTGACTTCGTAATGTCATTCGTATATTTCAAGTTTTTAGGTACAAGGTTATCTCTTGGTCCAAATTTGTTCTAATACTTTTGGTTCTTGGGTACAGGGTTACCTATGGGTCAATGTTCTATCAAATCTAGTTTTCAGCTTTCCAGGTTGTATTTTAACTTTGTTGGGGGTTGCTTTACCACGTGATCAAGAGATCCACATCAGTTGGTATATGATCTAGGCTCCAAAATCAGGTTATATCCCTTTATTTTCCGTGTTTTTGTTTAATTTCTTCCTAGAATTTGAGTATTTGTTTTCGTTGTCAATTTTCTTCGTGTTTAACACTAGGGTTTGAGTTAATTAAGGTTTCTTGATAAAAAATAATAATATGTATTTTACAGAAAATTTTTATTGTTACATCAAGAATTCAAAAAATCAAATAGGTTTGAGTCAAAATAGGTTCAATCGGTTTGGTTCAAACAAATTTAGGTAGTTTCAAGTTTTTCTAGTTGTTTCTAGTTTTGATCAGATTATTTCTATAGCTTAGAGATAACTTTTGTGTTAATTTTAGTTTCCCATATCATTAATTAATTTTAGTGTGTCTTTGTCTTGTGATAAAGTATCTTGCAAATCGTCATAGATCCTTGAGTGAAACATGAAAGGAGTGTAAACAAGTGATGAAGTGGGTGGGGAATATATATTTCTTGTCGACTAACCAATTCTTTAGATTCAAAGATTTTAGAGTCAAGAAATAACATGGCACCATAGAGAGGGAAAAATAAAATTGCAACTCAATTGTGAATTATGAATCAGCGGATGGATCAGATGGTTAATGAATTTGGAGATAGGTTGGATAAGTTGGAGAGGCAATGTGTAAATCATGGTGGGGTTCAAATAAGCCCAAGCAAAGAGAATTTAATGTTAGGAAGGATGTTAGGCGAGTTAACATGATTGTGGATGAGTTTGTGCCTGATAATACATATATGGGCAATGTTTATTTTGATAATGTGTCTATGGGCCATGTGGAATGGTTTGGACAACATAGGAATCATTAGTATAGAGGGGATAACTATGATGATTTGAATAAAAAAGATTTGTTTTTTTGTTTTGTGTGTTGCAAACAACCTTTATTTGTAAGGATAAAAATTGTACAATTAACTTATCGAAGATTAACTAGCTTCATGGTGTTATTCACATACTTCAGGTTCTTAGGTACATGATTATCTGGATCCAAGTTTGTGCCAATATCTTTGGTTTTTAGATACAAGTTTATCTCTGGTTCAAGGTTCTATGAAACCTGGTTTTCAACTTTCTAGGTTGTATTTAAACTTTGTTGTGGGTTGCTTGACCACATGATCAAGAGGTACGCATCATATTAAATAATAAATTTGTTGGAATATTCTACAATAGAACAAAACTATCTATAATTATTATATTTCATTCATCATATCATGAATGCATGGTATAGTTAGCATGTTCAAACAACGTGATACAATCCAAGCAAGGTTAGATTCATATTTTGGCATAAAACTTCTTATTGCCCAGTTTTAAGTTATTGAGCATAAATCCAAATCAAACTGTTGTATCAAACTGAAACTTTACTAGAAGATTCAGAGGTATTTTTCTATGTTGGGGTAAACTTTCAGGTCAATCGAAGTTTAAGAAGGCCTTGCAATATAGGTCAAAATATGATGTACAGATCTTATTATTTATTTTCTTTTGACTTATGGATTTTCCATTTGGCAAGGATCCTTTTCCTATAAGGGATGTGACAGCTTGTTTTGGAAATTTTCTATTTTACAAGGAACTTTAATGGGCTGCAACATAGTTTTCAAGTGTGGCAAGGATTCATTAATGTTCTACAATCCTTTTTTTACAAGGATTCCTTATTCATCCTACCTACATTAAAATATAAGGGGTGGTAGTTGTTGTTACCCATTTTTTTGGTTCCCATAAAAAAATAAGAAAATACAAAAAAAATATATATCAAAAAATATTTGGAAGAAATCCAAAAATAATAGGAGCGAGAAAATGATGTTGGAATGCCGAAAAAGATCAAAATTGGTTGAGGAGGTTCAAAAATGCAAAAGGTTGAAATTTGGCAATATATTTTTGACTGATGAGAGCCCTGTTGACAAAGAAAATTCAAGTTAAGGAAGAAAAGTCTAAAATCAAATGTTTATGGACTCAATCAAATTTTATCTAAGGTTTAATTGAATTTATGGAAAGGTTTGATTGCAAGAAAAATTGATTTTTAAGTCAATTTAGGCTTTTATTGGAAGAAATTAAAGTTCTGAGGTCCAATTATAATTTTGAAGAGTTGATTTGGTCAAATCAGGGGCTTAATTGCATAATTATTGAAGTTTGATGGCCAATTAGGGACTTGATTGAAACAATCCGAAACCAAGGACCAAATCAAAAAAGGCACTAAAATCAAGGGATTCAATTATAATTTATCCGGGGGCTTGATTACAAAATTGTAAAAAACATCCAAGGACCAAATCAGAAATATCCATTTTGATAGGAAGACGGTGTCGTTTCAGAGCACTATTTCATCACCTTTCTTCAATGCCGTCTCAGAGCATTATTTCATCACCTTTCTTCAAAGCCATTTCAGCAGACAGTGGAGCCATTTCAGCAACAAAAACAGCAGATTGCTTCAGTTATGGGACAGTTACAAAACAGAAAAAACGCATGCAGCGTTGGGCTATAAAAAGCGTGAGAAAGAGAGAACAAAGGAAGAGGAAAGAAGGAGACAACAAAAAAAACAGGGGGGGAAACAAAAACAGAGAGGGGAAAGACAACAAAAAAACACGAAGAGAAAAGGAAAAATAACCGTCAACCGGCCAGAATCAGCTCCCCAGGCCGCCACCACCAGCACCTCCACGAAGCCGCTACAGAGAGGGAAGAACATTGTTGACAGAGGGAACAAAAGAAATAAAGAGAAGAAGCAACGCAGAAACAGCAGAGAAGAGGAAGAGCGACCGCAGCAACACCACCGCCCAACCTGTCACCAGCATCACCGCCAACTCATCTATCCAAGCTCATTATCCTAGTAGCAGCACCACCGCCTACCTTCCTCTTTGAACCACTGCTTGGAAGAAGAAACAGAGAAGCAAGGTGACAGAAAAAGAAGCAACGCATAAACAAAAAAGAAGAGGAAGAGGGACCGCAGCAACACCACCGCCCAACCAGTCACCAGAATCACCGTCAGCTCATCTATCCAAGCTCATCATCCCAGGTAATTCTTCCCCTTATCTCTGTTTACTGTTCATCTTCTTGCATGCAGAATGAGCACTGTGCACGTTCTGCAAGCAAGAAAATAATTAACCGGTTACTGTGCTTATGCACAGTAACCAGTCCATGTTTGTTTCAGGCTGGACCATCAGCCCAGCCCATGCGGCTGGGCTGAGTCCAACCCTGTAGAAGGAGGCCCCATTTTATTTTGGGCTGATTTTGGCCCAGTTTCCTTTTGAGCCGGGTTCGGCCTAGTAAAAAAAAATCCTTAAAAAAAAAGAAAGGAAATTTTCTTCAAAAAATTATTTCAAAAAAACTTGTGATTTTCCCACACAACTTTCTACTGAATTTTGCTTAGTATTGATTTGTATTTTTATATTGTAAAGATACAAATCTGATATTAAAATACCCGGTTTTCGTCAAAACATTAAAAAAATATTTTGTTTTCATGCATACGGCCAAGTCTCTCAAAACATAAAAATAAAAAAATCATATTTTATTTTCATATAACAAAGAAAATTTAAAAAATATGTATTAGCATGCATTTTGGCTTTAATAACCAGTTTATTAAAGTCACGAGAACTAGGCCAATATTTCAAAAATTCTAAAAAAATTATTTTGTTTTCTTTTAATATCTGGGGTTACGACTTTATACGTAAGACATATTCTGGATATTAAATTCTTTTATTGACGTCAGACTTACTCGATAAGATAAGGATCTTCTTACCAAGAAGGACTTTTCTTAAACTATAGACGGACCACCAACTAGAAAACATGACAAGACCTTAGATTTTATCAGATAATAAAACAATGCAGCTTACCTTAGGTAGGGCGTATTTGGGGTGCTAATATCTTTCCTTTACGCAACCAGTCCCCGTACCCGATCTCTGAGAACAGTTAAGGTTTTTAGTGACCAAAATACTAGGTGGCGACTCCCATTCCAATTTTTCCACAAATAAAAGACAAGAATTCCTTGTCTCCCTATATTTACCACATAGATACATAAGATAGAATTTAAGGGTTGATGTTTTTGCTACGACACCGCACACGTGCGACAGTAGTATTTAATGATATATTGGTTAGCTTATTCTATAGAGTTTTCTAATTCTATAAAGAAGATTAAAGATAAGAAACAAGGGTTTCTATGTTTTAAAAGGATTCTTTAAAGTTACAATTAATTATCCTAGACAAACAAGAAAACTAAAGGGAAGACAACTTTAACAATCAATTTCCTAGCTTATTTTGGATATCTAAATGTGGCAACAAAGATCATAGTGTTTCTAGAATAAAAATTTTGTTCATAACATTATTTAAACTAGGAAATTTATCTATCTTAGGTTATTTTGTTTAATTAGGTGCAACAACTTTAGTTTATGTGTTAGAATTGTTATTTTTATTATTTTCTTCATTTTTGGCCTTAATTAATACTTGGTTTTCACCTAAGATCCAAGGCTTGTTTGGACCAATGTTTTGGGCTTATCAATATAGGTTTTGGGTCAATTTTATAAGTGGGTCAATTTAGTTCATAATAGTAGATCCATTAGGGTTATTTTCTAAGAGTATTTAAACTCCTCGTAAGCCTGAAATTCAGCAGTCATTGAATAATATTATTCTGAATTTATTGCTTGTGTGTGAGAGTGATTCTTGTATTGTTTGGTTCTTGAAAGAACAAAATTGACTTATAAAATATTAACTAGCTTCATGGCGTCATTCGATTTAATTCCAATAGTGCTGGTGCCTTAGAACATGTTTCTATTATGTCACATTCTTATTAGATCTTTTTTGGCTTTTGGGGATCAGATTTCAATTTTAATTATGGGTTGTGTGACCATATGATCACAAGGTTTGCATCAATGGTGTGTTTACCCAGACAACACAAAGGTCTTACTCTTGTTCTTAAGCTTTGGTCAAAAAATTCAAATTCAGCAGGAATACATTTATGTTGATGGTTGTTGGAAGGTTAGTATGCAAATATTAATATTATGGTGTGATGTTTCCAAAAAACTTTTGTTTCTTTCCCATTTGAATAACCGCAATATGAGTTACTCATATGCCCACATGTTCTTTAAGTGTCTTCCTCTTATCTGCTTGTAACGAGAGTGTAAACCACAATTTAAAGTCGAGCATTATTGATGATGATACGATAAAAGGTGAATTATGTAAGGCCTCAGCCCGACCGAGCACCCATACTCAATTGGATCAAGGCCTAATTGAGATTCAATACTCAACTAGGCACCCAACTGAGACTCACTCTTGGTTGGGTCACAGCTTAATCGAGGTTCAACACTTGATTGAGTCAAGGCCAACTGAGTTCTTTTTCTTTTTTCTTTTTTCCCTCTCCTTGTAATATATTTTTATCACAAGTTATGAGTCTGTGACAACTCTACTTGGAGATATAATAGAGGAATAGAGTTGCCAACTAAGGCACTAAAAGATTGTTTCTAGTTATTAAATACATTTTTTTCATGTTCTTACGGATAAAAAATTCCAGGTTTTGGCAAGAGAAAAATTACCCTCTCTCTCTCTCTCTAAAGACAAGATATAGAATAAATGTCTTACTTTCATTTTTTTTTCCATTATCACTACCTAAAAACCCTAAACTGATTTTGGTATCGGAAGGCTTTTTACAGGTAACAACCCTTATCCATACAACTATCATCCTTAAATGAAGCTTAAATTCAGTTAAATGAGTTTCAAGCTTCATCAATGACGTTGTTTATGAGAAACAAAACAAAGTCTAGTTTGTTTTTTTTTGTTGATCTTCCTTATTCATCCAATTCTAAAGTATTTATAACACATAATACATAAACCCCATGTGGAAAGGTCATTGACCTCCCAACTTCTGATTTATTTCTCATATGGATCTTTATCAACTCACTCAATAGATGATGACACTTATTGAGGTTATGTTAGCTACCCAATGACAACTAATTACTCTCTAGAATTTGCAAGTTACTATACAAACTCTTGTTATGCTTGTGGCACTAGTTGCCCCTATTAGTCTTTCTGTGCAACATCAGCTCTAATTTCTTAAGGAAGATAACCAGAATGAGGTAGAAAGTAGACATTATACTCATACTTACACAAGAAGTAGATCATATTACCAAGAGCATCTCTCTCTTGCAGGTCATCTAGACATGATCTCCATTGGATAAGAGGTTAGGCCGAGAGTCACAACCATCCTCACCAACAAGCTCATTCTCATTCAAAGTCTCATTCCATAATCTTAAAATCGAAGAGGTAATGTAAAGATGAAGTAAAAAGGACTAAAGTCAAGTAGAAGGGTCACCACTATGTGATAGTGTGTTTAACACATGTCTCTATAGAGACTTTATAGTTAGTAAGATGAATTTGGATAGCTATAATGGATTGTCAATGTCATTACCCATTTTCGGACCCCGTATAAACATGCAAAGAAAAAGGTGAGAATGCAAAAAAATAAAAAAAAATGTTAAAGAAAATAAAAAAATATATTAGTGAGAAGAACATGGAGGATGCCTAGAACACTGCCAAAGACTAGTTGAGGAAGATCAAAATACATAAAATTGGAAAATTTGACAGTTCAATGTTAACTAATAAAAGTTCTATTGGCAAGGAATATTAAATTTAAAGAGAAAATTTAAAATTGGATGTCTAAGGACTTCATTAGAATTTTTTAAGGTTTAATGGAATTTATTAAGGGCTTAATTGCAAGAAAAAAATATTATTGAAGTTAATTTAGGCTTTAAGAGGAAAAAATTAAAGTCTAGGGGTCAATAGCAATTTTAAAGAGCTAATTTTATCAAATCAGAGGCTTAATTGCATAAATATTGAAGTTTGATGAGTAATTAGAGACTTGATTGAAGAAATCCAAAACCAAACACCAAACCAAAAAGGAGCGTGAATATAGAGGTTGAAATTGATCAAATCAGGGGCTAAATTGAAGAAATTGAAAGTTTGTTGATCAATTAAGGGCCAAAATGCATAATTTCATAAACAAGGACTAAAATCAAATATGCGATCAACTTTAGGGTTGGCATTTGAGTTTGCTAGGGGTGAAATTGCATGCAATTAAAAGTTGGGAGGCTATTATGGGTGCAATTAAAAGCAATTGTAAGAATAAAGACCAAATTAAAGTTTGCCAAATTCCAAATTAAAAACTCTTATTTTAGAGTTTAACCGAGACAATGCGTCATTTTGCCACTGTTTAGTTTCTTCTTTGGTAGTTTTAATTGATCGAGTACGCACTTTCAGGCGAATGAATGTAACATTTCTGACCACCTTTAAGGCTGTAACCACCACCATTCAACTAAGAAACACCCTCCTAGCCACTCTTATCAAAAATTTATATCATACTTTCTTCAATGAACTCAATAACTTCTTATCTCTAATCAACCATCACTACATTTTCATATTCTAGGCTGATCGGATTGGCACTTTCAAACTAATAAATACGGAGCTACAGACCTCAAAATTAAGCAAGAATGGATCGAAATGAAAGGTACGCTTCTCCTTTACTAAGATTAGGTGGTCTTTAATGATTTTTACATTAGAGTTCCTTCGACGAAGCCTTGAAAGTGGGTAACTTAGTCATTGATGGCTGTGATACCCATTTCACAAAACCACTAATCTTTTTCGTGTGTTCATACTTCAAGCCATCTTAGTGGGTTCTTATCAAAGGTTGGCTATGTTTCTCTCAAGATCAAAAGGCCAGAAAAGCTCCTTGGTTTTCAAGTTTGGGAAAACAACCAAAATCTCCAAAAACCAAGTTTGTTACAAAACCATCATTATAAAACCAGTGTAAGTATAAAGCTCATAACTATAAAACATACTCAAAACTCCTATTTTGATCAAAGGGCAAAACTTTTATGAATTATAATCAATCTTTGATTAAATCCATAAAAATCCTAACTTGTAACCCTATAAATACCCTCTGAAAATCAGCCAAAAACAAGGAGGAAAAGGCAAGGAGGAAAGGAGAAAAAACTTATTCTTGAAGTTCATTAGTAATCAAGTTTATTGCTTGATATCTAAGAGCTAAAACAATAAGTTAAAGGTTGAGTAAAAGGCTGGATTTTCAAGGGAAGAAGGGTGGTGACTATTCTGAGTTTTGGGAAGGAATAATCCTTCACTAACCCAATAATTGATGTCCATGAGGCACACCTCTTGCTTGTTTTATATGTTTAAAGATATTTTGAAATTTGCTTTAATGTAATGATATGAACCTCGTGGTCACGCAACCCACACGCAAAGACACTAATTCCCGGAAAGCCAAGTAAATCAGGTTTGATAGGAGTGTGACACAAAGATAACTTGTACCTAGGCACCAGCACTATTAGAAACGGAAACCCCCACCCAATGAATATTGATTCGCGAACAAGAAGTATAAGGATGACGTCACAAAGACAGTTGTTCTTCGATAAGTCGTTTTTCAGTTCTTTAGAGAACCATGGAAGGGAGATTATCTTACCAACACACACACACACACACAAAGTGCGGCAAACAAAAAGTTTTATTAATCTCAATTGTCTAACTTACATGTCTGGTTATGCCTTTTTTATACTAACTCTAGACTTAAAGAAACCCTAATAGACCCCCCTTAGGTGGACTTATATGAAGCTCACTTACAATTTATCCAAATAAGTAATAATAACCCAAAGACTAAGAAGAAAATAATACAAATCCAAAAATTACCATCCTAAATATGCTAGAATCAGATTTGTCACCATCTAGAAGTCCCAAATAGACTAGGAAATCTGATCTAAAGGTAGAATTTATTCTGAAGTCTTCTTTCCTTTTTATAGTTAGGATGAATAAAGAATCCTTGTAAGAAAAGGATTCTGAACATTTATGAATCCTTGCCACACATGAAAACTATGTTGCAGCCAATTAAAGATCTTTGGAGAATTAGGAGATTCCTAAAATAAGCTGCCACATCCTTTTAGGAAAATAATCCTAGCCAAATAGGAAGTCCACAAGTCAAAAGGAAGTAAATAACAAAATTCGTATAGCATCTGTTGACCCGTTTTTTGATGCCTTCCCGAACTCCGATTGACCTGAAATTTTAAACCAAGGTAGGAAAACATGTTAGAAGACTCCATATAAAATTTAAGCTCGATTCAATGGTCGGATTGAGAATTATGACTGTTGTTGTAAAATTAAATAGTTGTATATTTTACGTCAAAATATGAATTTGACCTTTCCTGGATCGTAGCATTCCCTCTATCTTCAAGATGATTCATCCTCGAATCACCAACAAGTTGAATGGACAATTACTTGGCCTCGTTTTGAAGCCTTTGGAGTTCTTTTCTTGCCAACAATCGTCGCCAACAACTTTGGATGAAAGTAACAGCCATTCTATTTCGTATATCATCATTGCAGCGTATTTTCTCCTCTCTTTCTGAAGCTTGTTGGGCATTGATTGATGTCGTTAACACATCAAGTTCTTGCTTCATCTCCCCTAGAACACGGGATAGACTCTTGGATTCTTTTTTTAGAACACTAATCTCTTTATTTCTCTCCTTTTGATACCACCTCTCCTTTTGAATCCTCCTTTTCTTTTGTCATAACACCTCATCAGAATACACAAAATTCCTTTGGTTTCTAGGCTGCCAAAAACCTTCCCGGTGCCCTATGATCTCATCCTTAAAACCGTCATCACCAATATCATCAACGTCCTCCTCAAAATCCTCACAATCAACCCACCTTGGCCTTTCGGCCCCACTGCCATTGTTAGATTTATGTTGAGCCCCAAATTTTCTCACGTCTTGGGTACATGTTCCAGCCACGTTACCATGTTTTCCCACCTTCTCAAGCCTGTCACACACCTTCCCCATCATAAAATTCATTCTTTCCATCATCTTCGTCATGGCATGCATTTGGAATTTAAGTTCTATATCGGGAGGGGGTGGAGTGTTGTTTTGCGCTGACATGATAGTACCTGTAAAAATTGGTTAGTGGTAAAACAAATTCTCGCATCCCTCGTGTTTCGCTCAAACACTCTTAATATCCTCACATGCTCACACCTCTCGTCTCACCTTCTTGCGGTTCTTGCAGAACTCAAACCAATACCAAATAGAACAAACTTGGCAGCGTAATCCAAATATCTATATATGACTTAAGAAGCAATAAAAACTAGAAAACAAGCAAAACAAAACTGTGATGATAGTCTCGCGAGTAGCAAGCTAATCTATCCGAAATATGAACAAAACTGAAGACTCGAATAAAAACAGAAACGAAATATGCAAAGATGATGAAATAGCACCCAAATATGTTGGATCTGTTAAAAATATACTGCAAGAAATGAAAACAACAGAAAGAAAGCGAATTTCAAAAGTTGACGCAAAACAAACTCGTTTACGACGAGTTAAGTCTGAATCTGGAACCTAAAGTGAATGATATCCAATTGAGCTAAAATGTCAGATATAGTGCTATATCAACCCAAATAGAAAGAATATGAATTTTGAGCAATTTGCGATAAGGTTTGATATACTAACACAAAAACGTTATGAATCAGACCTAATTAGACCCGAATTTGAAACCCAAAGCAAACGATATCCAATTGACCCCAAAATCAATATGTGATGCAATTAGGACCCCAGTAATACGATTCTAAAATTTGAGCTAATTTTGGGTTGATTTGATCCAATTTTCCCTTGTTTAGTTTTCTGCGGCAGAAACCAATAATTGTCTTTTTAAACGACTTTTTTTTATTTTTTTGCTTTCCTTTTTTATTTATGCAACTGATATATTTTGGACAGAAACCAAATGAAATAACTTTTTTTTTTATATGCTGCAAAAATCAAGGAGAAGAAAAAATTGGACACTAATGAAGTTTTTGAGGAAACAACAAGAAACGAAAAATTTCAGAAGGATATAACCTGATTAATGGAGCCAAGCTCTGATACCAAATGATGCGAACCTCGTGATCATGTGGTCATGCAACCCACACACAAAGACACCAATTCCCGGAAAGCCAAGTAAATCAGGTTTGATAGGAGTGTGACACAAAGATAACTTGTACCTAGGCACCAACACTATTGGAAATGAAAACCCCCACCCAACGAATATTGATTCGCGAAGGAGAAGTATAAGGATGACGCCACAAATACAATTGTTCTTCGATAAGTCATTTTTCAGTTCTTTTAAGAACCATGGAAGGGAGATTATCTCACCAACACACACACACACACACACACACAAAGTGCGGCAAATAAGAAGTTTTATTAATCTCAATTGTCTAACTTACATATCTGGTTATGCCTTTATTTATACTCAACAAACATTTTAAGGAAAGAAGACTTTAGAATAAATTCTACATTCAGATCAGATTTCCTAGTCTATTTGGGACTTCTTAATGGTGACAAATCTGATTCTAACATATAAATAAAGGCATAACCAGACATGTAAGCTAGAAAATTCAGATTAATAAAACTTCTTATTTGCCGCACTTTGTGTGTGTGTGTTGGTGAGATAATCTCCCTTTCATGGTTCTTTAAAGAACTGAAAATGACTTATCGAAGAACAACTTGCTTCGTAGCGTCATCCTTATACTTCTCGTTCGCGAATCAATATTCGTTGGGTGGGGGTTTTTGTTTCCAATAGTGTTGGTGCCTAGATACAAGTTATCTTTGTGTCACACTCCTATCAAACCTGATGATTTACTTGTCTTTCTAGGAATTGGTGTCTTTGTGTGTGGGTTGCGTGACCACGTGATCACGAGGTTCGCATCATTTGGTATCAATTCTTTATACGAGTTAAATCAGTATATCAAAACTTATCATAAATTGCTCAAACTTTATATTCTGTCTATTTGGGTTGATATCGCACTATATCTGAAGTTTTAACTCAATTGGACATCATTTACTTTAGGTTCCAGATTCGGACTTAACTCGTCGTAAACGAGTCTGTTTTGCGTCAACTTTTGAAATTCGCTTTCTTTATGTTGTTTTTATTTCTTGCAGTTTATTTTCATCATATCCAACATATTTGGGTGTTTTTTCATCATTTTGCATATATTTTTTTCTGTTTTTATTCGAGTCTTCAGTTTCGTTCATATTTTGGATAGACTCGCTTGCTACTCGCGAGACTATCATCGCAGTTTTGTTTTGCTTGTTTTCTAGTTTTTATTGCTTCTTGAGTCATATATATTAGGATTGCGCTGCCAAGTTGGTTCTATTTGGTGTTGGTTTCAGTTTCGCAAGAACCGCAAGAAGGTGAGACGAGAGGTGTGAGTGTGTGAGGATATTAAGAGTGTTTGAGCGAAACACGAGCGACGTGAGGATAATTTTTTTTACCACTAACCAATGCTTGCAGGTAATATCATGTCAGATCAAAACAACACACTACCCCATCCCGAGGGAGAACTTATGTTCCAAATGCAAGCCATGACGCAGATGATAGAGAGAATGAATTTTGTGATGGGATATGTATGTGACAGACTTGATAGGGTGGAGAAACGTGGTAACGAGGCTGGTACAAGCACCCAAAATATGAGGAAGCTTGGGGCTGAACCGAAAGCAAACGGTGGCAGTAGGGTCGAAAGGCCAAGGTGGGCTGATTATGAGGATTTTAGGGAGGCCGTTGATGATATTGGTGATGGTGGTTTTAAGGATGAGGCCATAGGCCATCGGGAAGGTTTTCGGCAGCCTAGAAACCAAAGGGATTATGGGAATAGAACTAGGGGCCAATTCGGCCAAAAGGAAAATTTTTATAATGTTGGGGGACATGCTGATTTAGATGGTGATTTGGATGCTATCAAACTGGAAATACCTTCTTTTCAAGGTAAAAACAATCCCGAGGCATATTTGGAGTGGGAGAAAAAGGTGGATTGGATTTTTTATTGCCATAACTATTCAGAGGCGAAGAAAGTGAAATTGGTAGTCATCTAATTCACGGATTATGCACTGATTTGGTGGGATCAGAATGTTATTAGTAGAAGGAAGTGTGAAGAGAGGCCGGTAGCGTCGTGGGAGGAGATGAAAGTGTTGATGAGAAAGCGATTTGTGCCTAACCACTATTATAGAGATTTGTATCTGAAATTGCAGGGTTTGAATCAAGGTTCTAGGTCCGTGGATGAGTATTTCAAGGAGATGGAGATCGTTATGATTCGGGTCAATGTGATTGAGGATCGGGAAGCTACTATGGCTAGATTTATAAATGGGCTGAATAGGGACATTGCGAATGTTGTAGAATTACAACATTGTATGGAATTAGAGGACATGGTCCATATGGCAACGAAGGTGGAGAGGTAAATAAAGAGAAGGGGCAATACACGTTTTCAGACCAATTCGGCTTCATCTTCCTCAACATGGAGGCCGAATTTGAAGAGAGAGGGGGTTGTCCAACCAAAGCCTTATGCAAAGGCCGAACCACCTAAGGCCAAAAAGGATACTCATACGAATGGGAAAGGTAAATCTGAATCTCAACCTACTCGTGATAGAGATATTAAATGCTTTAAGTGTTTAGGGAAGGGGCACATTGCATCTCATTGTCCAAACCGAAGAGTTATGCTTACAAGAGACAATGGAGAGGTTGAATCTGAAAGTGACAAATCTGAAAATGAAGAGATGCCACCTTTGGTGGATTGTAGTGATGAGGAGATTGCATATCCTGTTGAGGGGGAGGCCTTGGTTATAAGGCATGCGTTGAACATGCAAATCAGCGAAAAACTTAATGAATCATTGAAGCACTTGAAATGCAGGATAGGAGGCCCATTGCGTATTTCAACAAAAAACTTAATAGGGCAACCTTGAATTACCCTACATATGACAAGGAGCTCTATGCCTTGGTAAGAACTTTAAAGACGTGGCAACATTACCTGTGGCCCAAGGAGTTTGTGATACATTCTGATCATGAATCATTGAAGCACTTGAAATGGCAAGGTAAGTTGAGTAGGAGACATGCCAAATGAGTTGAATTTATTGAAACCTTTCCGTATGTGATCAAGTATAAACAAGGGAAAGAAAACATTGTGGTTGATGCACTTTCACGCAGGTATGTTGTTTTATCTACTTTGGATGCTAGATTTCTAGGATTTGAACACATAAAAGAATTGTACAAGGATGATAGTGATTTTGCTAATGTTTACAATGCTTGCGAAACTTCGGTTTTTGGAAAGTTTTATAGACACATCAAATATATATATTTGATGTTTTTTAGTTTTGATTTCAATTAGTACTTAAAATGTTTGTTGTTATTGTTTTTAAATCTTGTTTAGAGTTGTTATTGATGTTACTGGATGCCGAGATAATATGTTTGTGACTAATTTTGATACAATAAAATGGTTTTTTTATTCTTTCAAATATAGCAGTACCTGTTTGATGTCTTTTTATGGCTTGTTGATGCATGTTATAGGTTTCTAGTTTTTGTTTAGGTTCTTTTAAGTGTTAAAATATCAATTTTGAACCTAAATTACATAAATATATAGGCTGTTTTAAATTGATAGTTTTGAAGATTGGAACCTCTTGCATGATTTAGTTGTTTTGATGTTATTTGTTAGTTCTTTTATTCAAACACGTTTAGTTATGGTAGTGTGACTTGTTAGAATGAAGAAAACATGTTTTAGAGGTCAAAAATATAAGTTTTGGAGGTTTGACAGTGGCTGAGTTTATTTTTCTAGGCAGTGGTTGGGTTTAAGGAATGCTCTTGAAAAGAACATTTCCTTAACCCCATGATTTAGAGCAGTTTTGGTTCAATTCTTTACACTAAACCATTTGAGCAACTTCATTAATTAATAATCTAGGGTTCATTTGTGTCATTTAACAAGTTTTCTGGGAGTTTTAATCATAAGGTTTTGGTTTTAAACCAAAACCTATTTTGACTAATTTTTTATTATTGATTAATAATCGTCGATGTTTGATACTTAATTATTATTTAGTGATTGACTTTCATCCTTTCCGTGCTTTTTGTTTCATGAAATATGGTGTGGATTAGAATTCATATTACTAGAATTTGGGTTTGAATGTTTTTCATGTTCTTTATGTTCTTTATTTTTTTGCTTTTGATCAGTTATTTTCAAGACTTTTTAAGTTTTAATTTTTGTGTTTTTTGGTGTTTAATCTATTTTTGAGCTTTTTTTTTTATTTCTAGTTTGTTTTCAAGTCAAACCCAAATTTTTGGTATGGTTTACGATCGAACCAAGGATTTTGGGTCAACCCGGTCGAGTCAAAAGTCGGGTTAAATGGCCAAGGCCTTGTTTGGCTGACAATGTTTTTGCTAAAGAATTTTGTTTTTGTTTGAGGGTGTGTTTGGCGTTTGGGAAACACCTCCTTATCCATGTTTTGAGAATTTCATTATAAAGAAAAATGACTTTTTCCCCAACAAAGCCTAAAAAATAAAAAAAATAATAAACAATTACTATCTTTTTTTCTTGTATATGGCCAAAAATCCTTAAAATTATTTGAGCATTTTTTTAAAAAAAATCTAAGATATTTTGGCATTTAATAAAAAAGATATTGCATTGATTTTACAACAAATTTGTAAAACTCTAAAGGATTTTTGCATATATTTCAAAAATATTAAAAAATTATTTCGGTAAGAAGAATATATTATTCACTTGTAATGTAAGTATAAAAAACCTAAGAGAGGTTAATATACAAAATATTATTAGGGATAATAATTTATTATTACTCACTTTAATATAAGAATAAAAAACATGTATGAGGTTAACATCGAAAATATTATTGAGAATAATACAATTCATTCACTCATAATATAAGGATATAATAACTACAAGGAATTTTATCTAAAATATTATCTAGAATGATGTGATAGCAAAAAATTCCAAGTTTATCCCAAAAAAATTATATGCTCATGAAATTCCTTACCAACAAGGGAATGTATTCTATGAGAGGAAGCCAACTTATTTCAAAGAGGTGTACTTCAACTTGCCTAAAAAGAAAAAAAAACTTTAGTGTTAGATCAACTAAGGTCTTTAACGGAACATATAGAAGTTAAAGTTGAGGCCTTTGAGGAATTGAAAGAAGTAAGGCTCGGTAAGAGTGAAGGAATTGTAATAAAACTAGGTTCCACTTTAGAATTGAGGCAGTAACAATTATTGATGGTGCTCCTAAGTGTCTAAAAATCCAATTTTTCATTCAAGCCACCAGACATACCTAACATCATCAAACCTGAAATGGCCTCACATCGATTAAACATTAGTTCTTTCTTCTCTCCAATTAGGTAGAAAAAAAGAGATTTTGAGGGAGAACGATAAAAAGCAATCTTGAAGGAGACAAATAAGCTGGTGGAGGCAAGATTCATTCGAGAGGTAATATACCCTGAATGGTTTGCTAAAATGGTAATGATGAAAAAACCCAATGAAAAATGGTGGATGCTTATAGACTTCACTAACCTCAATAAGGCATACCTCAAATATAACTTTTCCTTGTCAAAGATAGATTGTCTGGTTGACTCCACTACTGGTTTTGAGTACTTGAGTTCATTGGATACAAATTCAGGATATCATCAGATTTCCATGTATCTAATAATGAGGATGAGACGTCATTCATCATTGTCCAATGAACATTTAGCTACAACGTCATGCTATTTGGTTTAAAGAATTTTATAGCTACATATCAACGGATGGTGAATGGAGATTTCAATAATCAAATAGGAAAAAAATAAAGAAGTCTATGTTAATTATATGTTGGTGAAAAGTATGAATTTTGATCGACATTTATAGGATCTATAAGAAGTCTTCTCTAATTTCCAATACCATTAGATAAAGTTGAATTCGTCAAAGTGTGCTTTTGCCATAAAAAGAGGAAAGTTTTTGGGATTCTTGGTTAGCAACAGGGGTATTAAGCCTAATCCTTATAAAATCAAAGAAAATGATAAATATGACTCCTCCTCGAACAATGAAGGATATACAAAAACTGTTCGGAAGAGTTGCCACCCTTAAAAGGTTTATCTCTTGCAACGAGCATTGTTTTGTTTGCCATTCTTTAAAACCTTAAAGAATGTCTCTAATTTTAAGTGGACCTCAAAGTGTCAACAAGTTTTAGAAGAATTAAAGCTCATCTCTCCTCTTTTTAAGTCCTTTCACAATCTAAGAAAAGAGAAGAGCTTTTTATTTACTTGGGAGCCTTGGTAATTAGTATAGTGCTGGTATAAGAAGAAAAAGGAATCCATTAGCCAGTTTATTATGCCTACAAAGTTCTCCATGGTGTTGTGATGAGGTATATGAGGATTGAAAAGATGACCTTTTTTCTAGTTAGTACTGCTAGGAAACTAAAACCATATTTCCAATCACATCAAGTCATTATGTTGATGGATCAACCTTTGAGGCAAATCATCTATAAACTTGACATGTCAGGTTACCTAGTGAAGTGGGCTATTGAGTTGGGAGAATATAAACTCTAGTATTTGCCTAGATTAGTTATTAAAGACCAACTCATTGTGAAATGCTCTTTCACCAAGCCATTTCCATCAGAGGTTAAAATTGAAACAGCATAGGAATAACTCACTACTAAACCTTGGGTATAAAATTTTGATGGAGCATCAAACATAAATAAGAGTAGAGTTGGACTTGTTTTGAACAGCTCTAGAGGGGAAACCTTTAAATATGCAATCCTCTTAGAATTCATATCCTCCAATAATATAAAAGAGTATGAAACTCTCTTGGCAAGCCTCTACTTAGCTATCAGTGACTTCCAGTTAGTAGGGTGTAGTATCAGGGGCTATATGAGGCTAAAGAACCTTCCATGGTAAAATACTAGCAAAAAGTTGCTTCACACACCAATTTAAAGAAGGAAGAAAGAAAGCTGATCTTTATCTCTAAAATTTCATGAAAAGATAACAACCACGCGAATCTTCTTTCCAAGCTTGCTAGCAAGAATTTGGTGGAATTTCCACCTCAGGTATGGATTGAGGTGCTTGAAAAAACAAGTGTGGAAGAAAAAAGTAGCATGGTGATAGTCATACAAGAACATATAAGAGAAGATCGGAGAACTACCATCAGACAAAAAAAAAAACCATTAGGCTAACTAGAGAAGTTGTTGGGTATTGCTTCTAAAGTGGTGAATTATATAAAAAGTCTAGCATTTCTCCATTGTTGAAGTGTATATCATCTGAGGAAAGTGAATATGTGCCTAAAGAGATTTACGAAGGGATATGTGGACTCCATACAAGGGCGAGAGCCTTGGCAACCCAAACAACTCGAGCAGGGTTTTATTGGCCTACACTCTTAAAAGATGCTATAAAAATAAAGATTTGTGACAGGTTCCAGAGGTTTACTCCAGTACCTCGCCAAGTTTTTATTGAGTTAACCATCATTGCTTCTTTATAACCTTTCTCTCAATGGGGTATGGATTTATTGGAACAATTTATCTTGGTAGTTGTTAAATATTTCACCAAGTGGGTGGAGGCAAGGACACTAGCAAAGATAAGCACCAGCAAGGTTATCTCATTTTCATGGAAGAACATCATATGTAGATTTGGACTTCCACACATGCTCATTACTGATAATAGCACCTAATTTGACAATAGAAAAATGAAAGAAAAGTGAAAAAAAAACTTAAAGATCGATCATAAGTTCTCCTTCATCTCTCATCCTTAGACAAATGGATAAGTTGAACTCACCAACAAGATATTGTTAAATGGGTTAAAGAAGAAAATAGAAGGAGTTACGGGTGAATGAGATGATTTATTAGATGATATTTTATAGGCGTATTGAACAACTCAAAAGTCTTCTACTAGTAAAACATTCTTCCTCCTAACTTATGGAACATAGATTATGATCCCAACAAAAATAAGAATGTCCCGGCCTTAGGGTATTACATTTCTCTACCAACACCCAATGACCAAGGATTGAGGTCAGACTTGGACTTACTTGAAGAAGTTAGACTTAATATTGCAGTGAAAAATGAGATATTTAGAAGTTGAGCTACTCAGTACCACAATGCCAAAGTGAAGAATAAAACATTTAAAGTGGGAGATATGGTACTAAAAAAGTTAGAAGCTACAAGCATTGTTGAAGGAAGAGGGGAGTTGGCACCAAAATGATATGAATCATTCAGAGTGATAAGAGTGATCAAGTCTAACATTTATCACTTATAAGATAAAGATGGAAAAAAATTTCCACATGCATGGCATTCTGACTACTTAAAGATGTACTTCAATTGAAGTCTCCAATGTTATCTCTACATCTTTAGGATTTTTAATAATATATATCTCTAAATTTTGTGCTTTCTATATAAAACTTAATGAAGTATTTACTCTTTATTTTTTTCTTTTTTATTTCTCCAAGTTACTTTCCACTATAAAGGTGAGCTTATCTCCAATAATCTCCATATTATTTTCTCCAATTATAAGCCGAATTACTTTCTCCAAAGTAAGATTGGATTAATTCTCCATTATAATCTTTATATTTCTATGTTATTATCTCCAAGGTTATTTTATAAATCAATGTCATTTTCTTCTAGGTTTGTCTATTTGGTTATTTTCTCTAAAGATTAAATTAATTTTCATTGGCAATCTCCACACCTCCATATTAATTTCTTAAAGAATTATTTCTCTATATTTGAAATTCTAAGTCAAAATAATTGACAAAACAACATATGCAGAGACCTAAGTCAGTATCGGTCCGACCAAACTACCCTTATAGTTAGGTTAGAACAAATTGCTCCTAAAGTTTGGTCTCACCTAACAACTCCTGAAGTTGGCTAGGCCAAACAAAGTCTATAAACATTTATATTTTCCCGATTGAGTTATTATTCATTCATATCCAACTTAAAATTTTTTAAGTTAGATTATTTTTCTCATTACACCCAATGGTCAATCTCTCATTAACTATCAATCTCCAAATCATAGGAAGACCTACTACAAATTTTTTTTCTCCTAAGAAATACTATCTCTTTTTATTCATTGTCAAACCATGCACACCATAATATTACATAAAACAAAATCTTAAACATATCAAACATAATACAGTTGTTACATGATAGCTTATGGTTTTTATTTGCATCTCTTTCAAATTATCCACTTTCTTAAAATTAAGAAAAATATCTCTTCACCGGTAAATTATTCTAAGAAATTAAAATTCAAAACTTGACTCCAACTAGATTTTTAATTGAATTGAATAATACATTGATTTTATAAATCTCGATTGACCCCATATTCTTTTTATAATTTTATTGAGATAATTGACTAGATCAATATTAAAATATATATATATATATATATATATATATATATATATATATATATATATAAAACAAAATAATATTATTTTAATAAAAATAATTTAATAATTCATGCCCTTTGAGTCATTAACCAAAATGAGTGCGATAATTATTCTGAAAATAAGGTCCTAGTCCATATAGATAGAGTATCCACTGTCTAAGCCATGTGGGATGAAGCTCAAGCCCATTTATAGTCATTGTAAAAACAACGGGCACTTGTTTGATAGCCATTCCACAGTAGTGATTGTTCGGTTGTCATCACTTTCTAGTTCATGTTCTGGTTTTTTTTTTTTTAAAATGATAAATTTTAATTTTAAAATATTTTGCACGACACATTTGAGCTGATCCTTGTCTCTTTCAGCCAAGAATTTAACAAATCTAGAACCCTTCACTCCTCATTATCTTGCAGTATTGACTCTGGCAGAGTAAGCAAATAAGGGTTTGGTCTGGGGGAGAGTGGTGGTGGCATTAATGCCCATACAGAAGAATAAAGATGCATATTCAAGCACTTCACGCTAAAATGGCTGAAGAATGGCTTGGAGTCCATGTTGTGGGCACATCGAGATAAGATTAACCGGAGAGTGGACATAAGTCGGTGAAGGAGTAAACCGGCAGCGCTGCAAGATCAAAGGGAGTGCAATAGTAAACCGGTGGCGCTGCAAGATCATAGGGTGTGCAATCTTTGTTTTGGCAATTGCAAAATTGAAACCCACATACGTTAGAGGCCCCAGACCAAATGGGGAATATGCAACGGTGTTTTTCCCCCTCTGAAAATCTATCGGGGTTGAAGATATGAACATCATCTCCCCATATTTATGGTGAAGTGCTCTTGTTGAGATTTGGGCTTGTATACCAGCTAGAACAATTTATTTCCCTCTCAATCTTCCTCATCACAATAATAACAGGAGCATATAGCCTTAAACATTCATGGATAGTCATGGTCGTCTATTAAGGAAAAGGGAAATAAAATTTAGTTGTAGATCAACAGAATTATTAAGTGATAAAAAGGCCCCGATTAAATCGGGAGGGTGCCTCAGCCATGGTTTGCTTACAGTTTTCAATCTTGCAATGCTATTTGGACATGGATTTTGCTTACAGTTGAAAGTGCAATATCCAGAACGAAAGAGACGGAGTGGACTCGGAATATCTCGATTGAAATTTGAGGGAGAAATCCAAAATGACTTGAAATCCTAAGTGGAATGGAATTTATTCTGCTTTACTTTATTTTCTGAAATAATACAAGGTATATCGGTTATTTCAACCAAAACATAATAGAATTAACAACTTGATGTAGTGGAACAAATTAGTGAAATTAGGTAAAATAATAGATTCACCATTCACTTTAAAGAATTGATAATGGTAAAAAAAAATTTATTCCTTAATGTTTTATATTTAAACCTTAAAACATGTCTTATAGTTCTGAAATTTGCCCAATTTAATAGATCAATTGACAACCCAATGACTCGGCCCTTGAATTAAGCCTAGTTTTGTTTTGGACTACTTATGTAATTGATCTAGGCAAGTCTGCAAACTCAATGAGTCAAACTCGCGATCTAATCAAAACTCGGATAAAACTAATTTAATGTTTTTATTTTATTTTATTTTTATCTAAAATGACCTTGTTTTAGGTTTTTTTAAAAAAAATTATCCAAATAATGTTTTTTTTAATAATAAAATAATAATAGACCCAAGTCAACTTATTAACTTGTAGATTGACCACCTAATTTAGGGGTGAGCAAAAAAACCAAAAAAACCGATTAAACCGAGAAAACCGGAAAAAAAATAACCGAAAAAACCAAACCGTGAAAAAAAACCAATTAAACCGATTAGAAAATCACAAAATATTTCCGATTCGGTTCGGTTTCGGTTTTCAAAGTCTGAAACCAATTGAACCGAACCGAACCGGCCCGGTTCAACTAAGCTGTCTCTTGAAAAAAGAAGTATAAATAGCATATTTTCTAACCCTAAACTTATCTCACCATTCTCACTTTCTCAGCCGCCCCATCTCTCAAATCTGCCTTTTGCTCCATGCTCTCTGCCTCTCATCTCTCATCTCTCAAATCTGTCTTCTCTTCCATGCTCTCTGTCTCTCATCTCTCAAATCTGTCTTAGGGTATCACAGATCCAACTGAAGGAATATGATATTCTAGCTCTATCTGGGCTGAGTTGTGTTCTTGATAAAGAGGTATAAGATGCAGTTACATGCAACCTGTTACATTTAGTTGAACAACCTGCAATACTTATGATGCTCAGTTATGGCACAGATGTTTGTCACTGTCTGCCATTTTACAGGAAGGATTTGCTTTTCTTTGGTCTATGATTTAATTCTGCAACACTTCTGGTTTTGGCTCAATGTTCCTTCCATTTTCAGACTGTCCGCATTATTGTCTTTTGGGATTTGGATTGTAAATTACATGCTACCGATTTGGAAGCAAGTACAGAAACAAAAGTGCTGAAAAATGTGGTCAATAAAAAGTCCAGAAAAAACTCAACCGGAATAATTTTGGTTTGAACCGGTTTGGAAGGAAAAAAACAGAACCGAAATTAATCGGTTTGAACCGGTTTTCGGTTCGGTTCGGTTCGGTTCCAAAACTAAAAAAAAAAATTAAAATCGGTTTGATTGTTTATTGTGGTCCAAAACCAGACTGGACCGAAAATGTTCAGCCCTAATCTAACTTGTGAATCGAGTCTTGAGCTAAGTTGGATTTCTTAACTATGGAGAATTCAATGCAATATATTGGAGTGAAATATACCTTCTTAAATTATATAAATAAAAATGTAGTAATATAGTAAACTAACCCAAAAATATTTCTTCACATCAAATAAAAAAAAGGCATCAATATTGAGCTCATGATATTATTTAACAAGAAATGATTGTGATAACACTTCAACTAATATTTTCAAACTATATTCTCAACTCTTTTAAAGCAAATAAGAGTGGTCAATATTCTTCAAAAACATTACTGTGATTTTTTATTCATAAATCGAACAACCTTTATTCATATGTAAGAAAGAAAAAATATAATAAACACAATAACATTTTTTTGGGCCCTCCCTCCCACTACTACACTTGCCATGCATTAACCTTGGGTTTCATATTGTTTTGGACTTGCAATTTGGACATATCTTAGTCTTAAATTTCTTTTGGTCTTAGCCTCTAGCACTTTAGGTGATCCTTTGGGCTTACTTGTCATTGCCGTTGAACGCTTTTTAACATTTGCAGGCATTGATTATTATTCTATAATAATTAAATAATATACAAATGTCGATGTTTGAATAAAAAGAAATAGAAAAATTATGTATATATCTTACACCATTTGTCAATCATTAAGATTATTCACTAGCATTAAGTTGCCGGTCGTTTCTAATTTTTCTGAATATAAAAAAGTATTCAGATGGATGCTACTGATATTTTTTTTTAAAAAAAAAAAAATTTAATTATATAAGAGTTGACTTGATATAACCTGGTTAATTTTGCAAGTCTAAAAACAACCTGTAAAAACATAGTTTGATTAAAACAAAATTTAAGATGACATTTTTAAAAAAAATATTAAGATAGATAAAAACATATTGTATTGACTTAGATATAATTTTTTTTCTACTGGAAAAAAATTTAAATCGAATGAGGGTTGACTCAATATAACCCGGTTAATTTTGTGAGTCAAAAAACAATCTATACAACTTGTAAAAATATAGTTTGACTAAAAAAAATTCAAGATGATATATTTTTTTAATATTAAGATAAAAACATATTGTATTGACTTGGATCGACCGGGTTAATAAGTCAAATCCGCGACCTAGATTTTGAAACTATAATAACTTTATAGAAAGCAAATCAAAACAAATTATCAAGATTAATTCTCAATCAATCTAACGTTAAAGGTTAAAATTGAAAAAACAATTAATTAAAAAAACCTAAAAAAATAACCCGAGTTAACCTGTCAAACTCGCGACCCGAGTCATAAGACTGAGATAATCTCATGGAAAGTAAATTGAAACAAATTACGAATTTCAATCCTTATTTAGGCCAATATTGAAGGATGAAATTAAAAAAAGAAATTAATTAAAAAATAACATAAAAAATGACCCGAGTTAATCTGCCAAATAAATAACCCAGGTCATCAAATAGAGATAACCTTGTAGAAAAAAATAAAAAAAAATGACCTGATTTAACTCGGGCTAACCTTCCAAATCCACAACTTTGGTCATGAGACTAAAATAACCTCATAGAGAGCAAATCAAAATAAATTATGAAGCTTAATTTTCAATCGTTTTTATCAGACCTAATGTTGAACAATGAAATTTATAAAAATTATAATTAAAAAAATGACACAAAAAGTGAGGCAAGTCAACACGGGTTAACCCGTTAAGCACTATTACCGGATCATGAGGTCAGGAAAACCTAATAAGAAGCAAACCAAAATAAATTATGAGGCCTAATTCTCAATCAAACACAATATTAAATGATGAAATTGAGGGAAAAAAAAGTTAATGAAGAAAAAAAATAATTAAGTCAATTAGGTTAACTCGTCAAGCCTGCAACTCGGGTCATGAGACAAGGGCAACCCATTAAAAATTAAATCCACTCGAATCATGAGACTAGGATAAACTCTTAGAAAGAAATAAAAAAAAACAATATGATTTAATCGGAATTAAAACGCCAAAATTCACGACTTTGATTATAAAACTAAAATATCCTCATAGAAAACAAATAAAAAATATTAAAAAGTTCAATTCCTAATCAATTGAATGATGAAGTTGGAAAAAAATCAATTAAAAAAATGACACAAAAAATGACTTAAATCAACTCGGATTAACTTGTTAAGTACTATTTCTGGGTCATGAGGCTGAAATAACATAATAGAAAGTAAACAAAACAAATCATAAAATCTAATTCTCAACCAATCTAATATTAAATGATAAAATTGAAAAAAAAATTTAATTAAGAAAAAAAACTTAGTTAGTGGGATTAACTCACCAAACTCATGATTTGTGTCATAAATGTATGATAACTCAATAAAAAAATAAATTTAATATTAAATAATGAAAAAAAACATTAATTGAAAAAAAAAAGAAAAAAAAAACAAAGTACTATTCAAATGAATAGTGCTTTGTGATGATAGGTACAATAAACATCCTCCTCTTTTAATAATTACGAGATGACATGTCCGCGCGTTGCCGCGAGCTTATAAAACAAATGTACTTGATAGTGTTATAATTGTGAACCAGCGCTAGATAAGTAATAAAAACTAAAGGTATGATGGAGCTAATATTTCATCACAGAAAAAAAAAAAAGTTGTGTTGGTGATCAAAAACTTAGAGACTGAACAAAATGATTTTTAGCAATTCACAGTATTTTGTGAGGAAAGATACAGTGCTTTCACCACATGATTTAGCTTTTCTGTTAATAAAAAGTAAAAAAATTACAAAGCTAAATTCTCTACCAATTTAATATTAAAAAAAAAACCAACAAAGATAATTTTGGAAGGAAAAAAAACCCATGAGGAAAAACGTTGTAGCAATTGACAATGTTTTGTGAGGAAAACTACAGTGTTTTTTCCAATAAAATTGACAAAGATAATTTTAGAAAAATCATAAAAAAACCATTTAGACAAACACTGTAGCAATTCACAGTGTTTTTTGAGAAAAGCTATAACACTTTCCCTATATGATTTAGTTTTATTGTAATTATAATTCTTAACCAACTCAATATTAAAAAAAAATTGACAAAGATAATTTTGAAAAAAATCATATGGGAAAACACTGCAACAATTCACAGTGTTTTAAAGAAAAACAATTACAAAGCTAAATTCTCAATAAGCTCAATATTAAAAAATAAAATCGATAGAGACAATTTTAGAAAAAAAAAATAACAAGAAAAAATACAGAAAAAAACAGGAAAAAAAAACCATGTTGGAAACACTGTAGTAATTCACAGTGTTTTGTGATGAAAGCTACAGTGCTTCCCCATATGATTTAGACTTATTTGTAATGACTTGTAATTGTAATTATCAACCAGCTCAATATTAAAAAAATAAAATTGACAAAAATAATTTTGAAAAAATCATAAGAAAAAAAAAACCATGTTGAGAGACACTCTAGCAATCCACAATGTTTTGTGAGGAAAATTACAATGTTTTCTCCACATGATTAAGCTTTATTACAAAGTTAAATTCTAACCAGCTTAATATTAAAAAAATAAAATCGACAAAGATAATTTTGAAAAAAAATATTACAAAAAAATAAAACACAAAAAAAACTGGAAAAAAAACCATGTGGGAAAAAACACCACGACAATTCACAGTATTTTGCGAGGAAAGTTACAGTGTTTTTCTCACATATTGTAACTGTAATTTTTAACCAGCTCAATATTAAAAAATAAAATAAAAAAAGATAATTTCAGAGAAAATCATAAAAAAAAAAACCTTGCAGAGAAACACTGTAGCAATCAACAATGTTTTAAAAAAAAATCATAAAACTAAATTCTCAAGCAGCTTAATATTAAAAAAAAAATCAACAAAAATAATTTTGAAAAATAAAAAAATAAAATAGAAAAACCATGTGGGAAAACACTGTAATAATCCACAGTATTTTAAAGAAAAAAATTACAAAGTGAAATTTTTAACCAGCTCAATATCAAAAAAAAATAAAATCAACAAAGATAATTTTTTAAAAAAATAAACAAAAAAAAAGGAAAAGTTGGAAAAAAAAAGGAAAGTAATTTTGAAAATAAAAATAAAAAATAAACAAAAAAAAGGGAACGTTGGAAGAAGAAAAAAGAAAAAAAAAGGAGAAATGCATTGTAAATTACTGTAATCTACAGTAATTTAGATGTGACTGAACAATACCCACAATCTTTAGCTTATTACTTAATGTGTTTCACAACAGGCAGACCATAATTTTTTTGAAGTGTAAAAAATTGATGACAAAGCACAATCTTGGTATTTTTCCTCGGTTTTCATTAACGACTTGGTTGTTTTCGATTTACTTGATTTTTTTTTTCTGTAGAGAGTAATATATTTTCTTAAAAGCCCATGATGTACGTTTGGTGGTCATAATTGTCATGCATAATTAGATTTCTTTGGCTGATTCTCTTAACCAAGAGAACAAATCCTGTTTTCTCCAGGGAAAGAAGCTATTAGTTGCCTTGAGAGAGGTAAAAGTGAGCCTTATTCACATTTTGTCCATATGAGTTGAGTTTTAGGTACCTTTTTTACACAATAAAATTTGGATCCATCACAATTTTGCTCATGTGATTATTGGTAGTTGGGAAACTCAGTTTTGAACAGAGTACAAGATATAATATCAAAGTTTCATGGCGTGGATATAGGTTTCATGAGTTAACTCGGTTGATTTGAATTTTTTATTTTTTAATTGATTTTTTTTTCAATTTTATTTTTCAATATTTGATTGATTGAAAATTAAATTTCATAATTTGTTTTGCTTTTTTTTTTCATGAGTTTATCTCTGTCTCATGACTCAGGTTACAGGTTTGGTAGGTTACTTCGAGTTGACTCAAGTTCTTTTTTTTGTGTCCTTTTTAATCGATTTTTCAGAGTCAGCTCCATCTTTTAACATTAGATTTATTGGATATTGAACTTCATAAATTTTTTTAAATTATTTTTTATGAGGTTATCACAATCTCATGATTTAGATTGTGAGTTTGACAAGTTAACTCGGTTGACTCGAGTTTTTTTTTCTTTTTCCTAATTGATTTTTTCTTCTCAATCTCAATTTTTAACATTGGATTGATTAGGAATTAGGCTTCATGATTTGTGTCGACTTGCTTTCTACAAGGTTACCTCATTTCATTACTCATGTCACGAGTTTGGTGGATTAACTAAGGTTGACTTGAGTCATTTTTTCTGTCTTTTTTTTATTATTTTTTTTAGTTTCATGTTTGAACACTATGTTGATTGAGAACTGAACTTATAATTTATTTCAGTTTACTTTTTATTAGATTATCTTGGTTTCATGAAACAAGTCGCAGGTTTAACAAGCTAACCCAGATTCACTCGAGTCATTATTTTGTTTTTTTTTTTATTGATTTTTTTTCAATTTTTTTCCTTTAACATTGGGTTGATTACAAATTAAGCTTCATTATTTGTTTTGATTTTTTTTTTTTATGAACTTATCATGGTTTCATAAACAAGCATGTGGATTGGTAGGTTAATCCAAGTTGATCCGAATCGATATAATATGTTGTCGTCTCAGTATTTATAAAAAAAAATTGATCTTTAAATTTTGATTTCAACTATGTTCTTATAGTCATCCAGGTTGCCTTAGGATCCTCCAAAAAAACCAATTCATATCGGGTCAATCCCTACACGGTTTAATTTTTTTACTAAAAAAATATTAGCAACATTTAGATATTTTTTTTACATTAAAAAAATTAATCCAACCCACAATGCAGCGCGCACTAATAATCTAGTGATTTCTATGATATCAATAACTTAAACTATTCAAGAGCATCTTTTTTATTTCTTATTTCAAATGTATTTAAAAAATATTTTTAAATGCAGTACAAACACATTATTATACTAGTGTTATTTAAATCACTTGACGGGTTACCAGGTTGACCTATTAACCCGAAACTTGACCTGAATTGTATTTTAAATTAAATAAAGTGAGAATTGATCTGATCAAACCTGATCGATCCGATAAGACAATTTATGATCTAATTAACCTAGTCAAAATTTATTATAATTTTAAAAGATTAAAAAAATATATTATTTTGATCTTTTAAAAAATCTTAAGACAAATTTTTGAACATACTTTGCAGACCGGTATCCTAAGCCTTGGACACGAACCGAATAAGATTTAATAACCTTGTATTGTATTGAAGCATCCTTAATTAGTAATTTTCATTAACGGTTGTCTTCCATCTCATGCTAAAATTATAAACAACAACTATTGAAGCATCCTCTATAAAATTCAAAGGTCAATCTGCAGCTTTTAATTTTGAAATTCAATTTGTACTTAAATATATAAAAATACCAAATTCAAAGGACAAGATGTTTTTTTCTCCTCGTAGGGACATGCGAATTCATGGGGACGATCACATACAGTACTCTGACCCAAAATTCTCATTATTTTTTTTGGATTCCAGTATAGTAAAAAACAAATGATAAAATAATAAGGTACAAAAAAATATTTAGAGAAAAAGTTGATCGTGAGTCGCAATTGTTACATGCAATATTATCAAAAATATTTTTTAACATGATATAAAAAATATAATATAAATTCGGATTCTAAAATCATAAAATCATAAATAATTTTTTTAACTAATTATATATTGATAATTGTAGTCAAAAAATTAAATTACATTAAAATATGATAAAATAAGTCAACAATATTATAATCAATGAGTAATTTAAATAAAATGAGAGAGATAGATAATATGAATTAATAAATTAGTAACTAGAGAAATAAAAAGTCTCAGAACAAAATTTTTCAATATAGGAGAATCATTGAAAAGTAAGAAGCACACATAAATCTAGTGACAACCTGATTATTCTCATCACAATAAGTCTTAATAGACCCCTTTTGGGTTGCAAGCTAATGAGTTTAAATTAGCAATTAACTAACATAAATTTAATAATAAAATAAACCCCTAAACAATGTCTAATGCGCTAGAAAAAATTCAAATTAAAAATAATTATTTAAAATTAATTAAATAAATAAAATAGAATAATAAAAAAATCCTTCATGTTAAAATTCCTCTATATAGCCTGAATCTTTAATTTTTGTATATTCTTGGTAGATTTAAGTCCTGATTTCAAACATGTCGTTCTCTCTTGATTTCAAACTTGTCGTTCTCTCTTGTTTGGATGAATTATTGAACCTACGATATATAGTTGAAAAATTTTAGATGTCTAGTTTCTATCCCAACTTTAATCGAAGCAAAATTCCACCGGTAGCTCTAGATATGTCCCAAACAGTACACGAAGGTATTGTTTGACACATTTGACAATATTAGTTTATTAAATTTGACCCTCTGAAATATTATGTTTCCTAACTCCATTTGACCTGAAAATTTACCACAATATATTTTCATATATCTAATATTTCCTTGTAAAATTTTAGCTTTATCCAATATACGATTTGAAAGATGTGTTCAATCTCGCAAAACTAGTCAGCAGGCATTTTAAGGTCAAATTTGGACATGACTTAGTTCATATCATAAATTTAGTAAACTCGTAAAATCAGACTGAGTTTACCGATTTTGCACGAGTTAAGTCCGATTTAGCATGTTAGATACATGTTCACTTGTAAAATCTTACGATTTTACGAGTTAACTCGCGATTTTAACAACTTTGGTTATATGCAACTCTCTTAAATTGTAAAATTATTGAATACAAGATTCAATAAAAAGAGGAGAGAGAGAAAACTGAGCTCTGACATCTTTGGATGACTCGTATGGCACAGTCTGATCATTGTTGGTGGCCTTTCTTTGTATCGTTTAATTCATCTCAATAAGATCTTTCCAAAGATACCGGTGATGTTGTTATCAGAACTTCAATATGTCTTCAAGGTTTTTTTTTTTCTCTCTCTCTATCTCTTCTCTCTCTTTATTGAATCTTGTATCCACAATTTAAAAGAGTAGCAGATGACACATGCGACTCACGAATCGCAGATGACGCTCACGAATCGCATGTGACACTCACGACTCGCGAATCATAGGTGTTATCTGCTACTCTCAAAACTGAATTATTCCCAAATTTTCACTATGTTAGAGTAAAAAAAAAAAAAATTCTCAACTTCTCATGACATTTTTTGGGAAACAGCTAATTCCAATGATTTTTCAATCCACTTTGTTCTTCAACAAAAGCACATGGAAACCTGGCAAAATGCTTCAAATTTGTTGGCAGAAAAGGCAACTTGCACAAATCTTTAACCAATAATTCACCTCTCTTTCACACATGGGAGGCCATGTGCCTGAACAGCTCACACTTCAAAGCAGCACTGCAGTAGGGACACCCTTCCCAGATGTGTCGACCCTTTTCAGATTCAAAATGCCCTCTTTTCAATGCTTCCATGAGCTCTAGGGTATGTCCCAGCCCCACAGGCTGGTAATTGAATGGCTATTTAGCCGTTTGACATGCATGGCCAATTATTTAAGGATTTGACATTGTGTTATGTTCAGTCCTTGTACATGCCGAAGGAATATAATAAAAATGGAGAGGATGGACCTCCATGTTCCTCCTCTCTGCTGGGCTCATTTCGATGGTCCCATATTTGCCAGTGATGGGCGCATAGTTGAAGCCCGAAATGCTCTTTTGTGCTGTAATTTCAGGGATCAGGATAGGCTAGCCAGCAAGCGTGCATGCAACCATCTTAGCCTGTTTGATATGAAGGAATATAACAAAGATGGACCTTGATATTTTGAGTTTAAATCCTGGGATTAGCATTTAGAAAAATTATTAAATTTCTTGGAATATATCAAAACAATGGGGAGAATATATTCTTAAAATCGCCTGGTTAAAAAATTAATTTCAATCGATACGGAGGCTGGTTTTATTATATTTTTATAGTGGAAGAAAACCCACTCAACAATTTTTCCAAAACCATCACCATTGGTGTCGCGTGTGCACTCCACATCACTGCAGATGAATTTATATCTTGATTGGATTAGCCTAAAGGTTCGGAAAGCCATATTCTAAATTGAATGTAATGTTGTGTTTGGAAATGCTTTTCAATCCATCTCTTAAAATATTTTTCATTTAATGCAATCTATAATAAAAAGTCATTGAGATCATAAATTTAAATATGAAATTGAAAATCATTAAAAATATATTAAAATATTAAAAAAAATTCAAAATTCAAAATAATAAGAATTAAAGTGAAAAAACAAAACACGGCAAATTAAGATTGAATAATAAAATTTTTTAAAAAATTAAATTTAATATAAGGATCAATGACAAAAACTTAAACCAAAAGAACATGGACAAAATTCAAAGACAAAACAAATTGAGGGGCGACACTTAAAATTTGAAAGACGAGATGTGAAAATCAAAGGGGGAAATAAAGAAAAAGAAGAAAGGGTTTTCAATACCAAATCAAGGGTCCGTTCATGACACGCATCGTTTAGTCACGAAAAGGCCATTGAGAGGAATCGAATGCTTCCCTTGAAGCTGTTATTTGACCACAGAGAGATTCTATATTAGCAACTTGAAGACCGCAACAATAATATTTCTTCACGCTCTTACGTGTGCAATACATGCGTTATCAATTTTTTTATAATTTTTATTAAATATTAAAATATAAATTTATCCCTAACCCCACCAAACAATAACAAAATAACAAAAGCTAAAAAAAAAAAAAAAAAAAAAACCCTCCACCAGAGCTCATGAGCCTTTTTAGTAAGTGATTGTGCATTTAAAGTTGAGAAGGCAAAAATGATATATATATATATATATTAGTTTTTGTAATGTTAATTAAAAATAAAAAGATCTTAGGACTCTCTCGTTAGGCAAGCTAAATTTTTATGTCATTTAGAGACAGAATAGTAACTTCACACTGTAACAAACTAAAGTGAATCCGAATATAGAGCTACAGTAAAAAATAAAAAAAATAAAAAAACACTATTCAAACGAACGCTACCCTTTTTAATTTATTTATCATTCATGTCTAAGATTCGATATTGTCAATTTAAAGCTCCCCGTAAACATCTGGGCCAACCCCATGATAAGGACACTCATTTCTATTAACTCCAAAGAAAGCAAAGCTCCATAATTGCACCCATCATCAGATTGCTGCCCAACTATATAATATAATATATTATATAGTTTATGAAATCCCTAGATAATTTTTACTGGCATGCACCATGATGTAACCTTGTCAACCAACACACTTCGATCCCTTCGAAAAAGATGAGGATGGAGTCGAACTCGATCGTGTTAGTTGAGTTGAAGTTGCTTTGACACTAAGAGAAGCAGAAAAGTTCCCTTCAACCAGACACCTTTTATGTCCTACAGACATATTATATCACAGTTGGTTCGGCTAAAATCCTCTTAAACCCTATACTAAAAGGCCAAGTGAAAGGGGAAAAGGAGAGGATGATATTGATAGCGTCTGTCAAACGCACCAAGGCCATGACTGTGTGCGGCTTAGCTGCTCATGCAAGCAATTCTTAATGATAATAATTAACCCGTAAAGACATGGTTCTCTTCGAATGTATTACATCACGCATCTTCATCCATAGGGTATAAAACAAAGATAAGGGCCAGAATGATGATATTATTGAAGATAGATATATCGAATTTCTGTAGCTTGCGCAACCAAAATTGAAAAAAAAAAAGATATTATTTTTTTATACTTACAACAGTTTAAATTTAAAAACTTTTTCTCAACTCGAATTCTAAATTAAAGAAAATAAACCAAGTTAATCATAGTTAACTCGTCAAACTCGCGTCATGAATTATGAACTTCATTGGGCTAGATTGAATTTTTATTTTATTTTGTGATAAAAAATTCAAAAATCTATTTACCATCTACCCACTATTAAATAATAAAATTCAATAAAAACTACACACTAAAAAAAAATTAAAAGAAAAACATATTACAATAAAACCTAGACGCGTGGGTTCGAGCTGGATGCACGCCTTACCTAAAATTTTTATTTTTAATTTGACTTTTTTTTATTGTGAAAAACAATAGCCAGCCCGAATGAAAATGACAACCTTAAACTAAAATACACATAAAGATACCATCAAACTACAAAAAGTTGATGTGATGAAATGAATTCAGAGTTGAAAAATATAAAAAGATGGCCTTTGGTGAAGCAAGTTGATGGCAGGCTAATTTTCAAGCCTTACACATAAAAACCCCAAACATCTTCTTGCCGTGCACGGGACTTTCATAAGAAAGACCAGGTCAGGCTAAGTGTCATTAAATTTTAATTTTAAAAATATAATATGTTTAAATTACACCACTATTTTGAAGATTTCTGTAATAATTGATTTTTCCAGATAAGTACAAGGGTGATTTCAGGTTGAGAATTTGTATAAAAAACCATAATTATACCTTTGAAATGATTTGATTAAACAGGAAATTAAAAAGTAAGCTCAGTTGGGAATAAGAATTTGTAAATTATATACTCGGATATTAAAACAAAAAAGAAAGCAGATCTTGTCTTTAGAATTTAGATCGTCCAAAGTCAACAAGGTATGATTTCCTTCGGCAGCAGCATCTATGAGTTGAGGGAGCAAGTTTTATCCCGTGATTTCTTCATTGATTCTTTTTTTCTTCCTTTTAATTCACCTATAAAAATATTTCCGTTTTTTTATTTTATTTTTTTATTTCCGTTCTTATATTTAACAAAAAAACGAAAGTGATAACCAACTGCCCATTAATTAAGTCTATGGATAAAATGAAGTGCATGGAGTTACTGGTTTCCATATTTTAGTGGATCTCCATGGACTTGGACCCACCTTGTTTGGTAATTAACCCTTCATTAATTAACTCATGCTTAAGACAAGCTAATCTAGCAATACGAGGTGCTCGGTCCCTTTTTACCCTTCATTAAGACAGCATGCAGTTTTAGATCTCCAGCCAGTTTGACCTGGAATCTAGGTAATTTGAAGTATAAGCCAGATTGTATTTTAATAACAAAAAAAAAAAAATTAATTTGGTATGATCCGTTTAACCCGACAGCCTAATTAAAATCCGTGTATTTTTTTTCTTAAATGATATTATTTTTATTTTTTTGTAAAATAAAAAAATAAACCCGTTGTCTAAGATCTAGTATGAATTGAAAACTACGATAAATGATCATGAAAATTCTCGAGGCTGTTTCAGTCAATCGAGTTTTCAAAATGTCGTATGGCAGACCAGGACAAGCATAGAGACCGAGACCTCCGCCTTGTTTCTTTCTCCTCCATCACCACCATATCACCTTCATAACATAATTATCTTCACCTTCCTTTCTGACAGAACCAGAACTCGACCAAACCCAATTAAAAATTCAAACGATTATTAGCCCCAAGAGAAAAAAAAATTGATGCAAAGACCGTATGCATCTTGCACCTTATGTCATTGTTTATTGTAGGTGTAAAAACGAAATGCCACCAAACCTCAACACCTACAATCTCTGTCCCTTAATCTCCACTTCATTACCCCAATTACCAAGAATGAAAACCCCACCACAACTGCATCCTAAAAGCCCCCTTTGATGATCTTCCTTAAAGCTTCTGTTTCATGCCCTCTTATTTTTTGTGGGTTTTAAATGAAACATGGTACTGGAGGTTAAAAGACCCACCATGAGCAATAACAGGAGGGGGTTTTATGTTAGAATGAAACTATTACACAGACATGCTGGACTTCAACAACAAGAGAAGAAGAAGAATCTTTGTTTCAAATATTACAAATGGCTTCTTTGGTTTTCTCTTCTTCTATATTTCCTTAGCTCTTGCTTCTTCACCCACAAACCCATTCCCCTCTCCAAAACCCATGTCTCAGAATCTAAAACTGTTGTTTCCCGTGCCCTCTTTGAATCCTCCAACTCCACTTTCATTCAACAGAGCAAGAACATCAATCGAGGTATGTTGTCACTGTCGCTATAGAACAGCTCATTTATGTTTTTTAGACCAATGATTTTAATTGTTTCCTGTTTCGTTTTGTATAATTACAGGATTATTAAAGGATTTGAAGGTATACATATATGAGTTGCCATCAAAATACAACACGGACTGGCTAACAAATGAGAGGTGCAGCAACCATTTGTTTGCATCAGAAGTTGCCATTCATAAAGCACTATCAAACAGTCTTGATGTACGGACGTTTGACCCATACGAAGCTGATTTCTTCTTTGTTCCTGTTTACGTGTCCTGCAATTTCAGCACCGTTAATGGGTTCCCTGCAATTGGTCATGCAAGGTCCTTATTATCCTCTGCGGTGCAGCTCATTTCCTCTAACTATCCATTTTGGAACCGCTCTCGAGGATCTGATCATGTCTTTGTTGCCTCTCACGATTACGGCGCTTGTTTCCATGCCATGGTATGTTTCAAAAGCCTTTCAAAACCATCAAAAGTTTATGTTTCAAAAGCCTTTCAAAACCATCAAGAGTTTCGAACCTTGATGTTTATACCATCTTTTGATGTGTTTTTTGATTTGGTTTTTGGCTATTTCTTGTGTTCTTGTTAAGGAGGAGAGAGCTATGGAAGATGGGATCCCAGAGTTTTTGAAGAGGTCGATCATATTGCAGACTTTTGGTGTCAAATTTAACCATCCATGCCAAGACGTTGAGAATGTCGTGATACCACCTTACATCTCGCCGGAAAGAGTACGGGCAACACTCGAGAATTATCCGCTGAACGGCCGGCGGGACATTTGGGCCTTCTTTAGAGGCAAAATGGAAGTGCACCCCAAAAACATTAGTGGACGATATTACAGCAAGTAAATAAAAAATCAATTTCCTAATCAATCAATTTTCAAATTAGATAATTACTTAACTGCCCTTGATAATTTTCTGTTCCTTTCTCTTTCTCGCTGACCTTATTTGTTTGAATTTGTTCCAGGAAAGTGAGGACGGTGATATGGAGAAAATACAGCGGTGACCGGAGGTTTTATTTGCAAAGGCACAGGTTTGCCGGTTACCAGTCAGAAATCGTCCGGTCAGTGTTCTGTTTATGCCCCTTGGGATGGGCCCCATGGAGCCCGAGGCTGGTGGAATCTGTTGCATTAGGGTGCGTGCCGGTCATAATTGCGGATGGAATCCGGTTGCCCTTCCCCACTGCTGTCCGGTGGTCGGAGATATCCCTAACCGTGGCCGAAAAGGACGTGGCCAATCTAGGAACTCTACTCGATCACGTGGCAGCTACCAATTTGTCAGCCATTCAGAAAAACTTGTGGGACCCGGACGTTAGGCGGGCCCTCCTTTTCAATGATCGAGTGCAGGAAGGCGATGCCACGTGGCAGGTGCTTTATGCCTTGGCACGGAAGCTGGACAGGTCGTACAGAACCGTGAGGCTTCCAAACCAATAGTGGTTCGACACGTTGAAGGTACTTTTTTGGGGACCCAAGTGCCAGCTTTGGGGGTCCGCTTTTGCCAGCTAAGAAACATGGAGCACAGCTGGATTTTTAATGTTTTTCTTGGATTGATCAAAACTACGGGAATTTTTAGAGGCAACGAGGTGGGGTCCAGCCTCTGCAGAGTTTAAGATTATCTGCAGAAATTTTTGGTGGTCCCGTGACTTGCTCGGTGAGTTGGCTGACTGTGATTGATGGGGCTGAACGGTACATATAATTGTAAAGCAATACTGTAGAGTAGATGATGGGGAGGTTTATGTTTTGAGAAATAATGAGAGAATAAATGCAAAAATAGGCCCTGTAAATACTAATAAGGAGTCGAAGTCGATTGCAATTTACTGAAAACCCAACCCAGTATCAAACTTTACTATTTCATTTGTTTTTTTAAATCAGATTTATGTATTTTTTATTCATTTATATTTGATCTTAGACAATGTCGTAGTAAACATGATAAAGAGCAGACCGGTGATTTTTGTTTCTTTTTGGTATTTTTTATGTGTCAAAATTAAGAACGCTCTGCTAGCTTGAAGGCATTTTATGAGTAAATGCATAGCATTAAATTCCTATTAGATAGGGTTTAAAATGGGACATTTACATCATATAATGTTAGAGCCCTAGATAGCAAGATGGGACCTTGTAAGAGTAACATTCCATGAGGTTAACGATAGCTAAAAGGGGCACG
>Ga0307513_10000602_pt1 | contig 51536 bp, 44 predicted proteins | sample 15_EM_MG_FD_202174 | JGI IMG/M metagenome (GOLD analysis project Ga0307513, IMG submission 202174) | Populus trichocarpa ectomycorrhiza microbial communities from riparian zone in the Pacific Northwest, United States - 15_EM | ecosystem: Host-associated > Plants > Roots > Unclassified | place... | reverse complement strand
CACTCGGCCAAACCTATCTGAGCTATTGGGGTTGACATCTTCCCTCCCCAAGAGTAGCTTCACTGCTCCTTCATGCCCATCCCCAGCAGCCAGCGAGAGCGGTGTTCGACCGGATTTACTTAAGCTATTAGGGTTGACATATCTCCTGCCAAATAGTAGACCCGCTCCCTGCCGCGCCTTCCCCCACCAACCACCTATGCTCCCAGGATTGACAAACCCCGGCCCAAGAAATAGCCTCACCACACCCTCATGTCCATTTCCAACAGCCCATGAGAATGCCGTTCGCCGGGAATTCGCGTCCTCCTGGTCAGGCTGAATAAGCTTTTCTCGCAAGAGCAACCTCACTACTTCTTCACGTCCGTATCTCGCAGCCCATATGAGTGGCGTCATACCGGCAGTATCTCTTTGGTTCACATCCCATCTGTTAATCTTTATCAAAGTATTTGCTAATTCGGCGATGCCGAAATACGAGATACAGTGCAGCGCAGAGAATGGCTCACTGCCAGGATAACAGTAAAAGGGCAACTCCCCACGTATCGACTCCCAAAGGCATTTGGCTGATATGTGACCATCGAACTGATCAAGAAGATCGAGCGCAAACTCTTTTGCCAGATCTGAGGGCTCCATTCGCATGTGGGTTCCCCAATATAAAGAAGAATATTCAAGGAAGGGAGTGCCTCGGGGGTCATGGGATGGGCCGGTTGAAAGATCATTGATGTGCCGGAAGTTGAGATACGTCAAGCATGTTTCCGCCATCGTCGAGTGAGCACTTTCAAAGAGGTCGGGATGTGTGCAAAGGAACTCTTGGAGAGTAAAATGAATCAACCTAACAGTCGTGCCACCTTGATCCATAGTGACAAGTCCTTGGCAACAGCTTAGCAAGGTAGATATCGCAGGGATATCATCGCTATCAAGATCACTTGACCCTATCCGGATTGCTATGGCATGACACATCTCATCCACATACAAAGGCCGCCTCGAATGGGAGACCCACATCAGAACGGCCATCCCGAGTTTTGCTTTCTCCCTACCCTGAACCCTTATTCTTCCCAACGTTGCTTCATACGCGCCCCCCAAATCTACCCCATCCTTCATTGCCCTAAGTTTCTGTCTCCTCCGATATAGAGTGGTCTCTTGTAGGATCGTCTCGATACTTAAGAAGACAAGCAGGAATCTGGACACAATATATTTCAGCACACAGCTTTAGCTTTTTTTATAAGTATCTCCGCTTCCTACTTACATTTCCGAAACTGTTTCGGGAATCTTCTGTACAATTTCTTCCTCTAAGCTCTTGTCCATCGCGTTCGGCATCGTATCCTCTCTTAATTTCGCCCGCAGGAATATTATGATATCGTTCTTGGTGGGTATTATAGATAGTCGTCGCCCTCCCAGAAAGATGCTTGTTGACCTCACCCCGGATGTGTGGTCGCCCAGTCAGAAATATTCGAGCGCCCGGGGACTTCTGGAGAATTTGGTTGAGTGAATCAAGAAGCTTCACCCGATGCCCTGCCGGACACTCGTCCAGGGCATCAATGCATATAGATGTGCACCGTGAGGATGAGACATCCTGCAAGAACTCTACAATTTCCGAGAGTGCTAGCGCCTGGTCACCAATGACCTTCTCCCGGTCCCGAAAAGCTTTGACTGCTCTTTCCGGAACCTCACCCAGTCCACTAACAACCTGTCTCAGAACCGAGCCCAGAATGACAGCCGGGGATTGCTCTTCCTGAGCGGCGAAGTCGAAGTAAAAGCACGCGACGGCAGCATTCTCTTCCACGGCCTGCTTACATAACGTATCCACCACCAGCGAGCTAAGATCACAGCCTATCAGCGATACCTTTCCTTCTCCGAGAATCCCCTCTCTCACCTGATGAACGTCTTGCCAACCCCCGGACCTCCGTAGCAAATCAAGGCTGCACCACCAGATTCACCCCCACGAATACCACCAAACAAATTCCGATATTCCTGAGTTTGTAACAGCCAGTCCCCCACCCCGTCGACCCTACGAGTCCGAATGTCCTGGTGCCGTATCCGGGGCTTCAGTGGGGATAGCCAGGCTAAAATTTCCGACCTTTCATCAGCCACCGACCCCCCGTCAGCCACCGTGTAGCTGTTCCACACATTGGTATTATTAAAACAGTTGATATTGTCGTTGATGTGAAGCTCAGACATTTTGTATTTTTCACAGTTTTGAGGGCTGTAGAGGATGGTTTCTTGAGTAATTTTGTCCGGTAGAGTGGGTCGATGTATTTCCCGAGGGCCCTGGGGGTGAAGAAAAGCGGGGGCGAACACGATTTGAAGCCTTGTAGGTGCAGACCTGGGCTAGTCAATCCACCAGATATCCGTACAGTCTTCACCGTGGTGGCGACGAAACTCGGGCGGTGACGAAACTCAGGTGGTGACAAACAGGGATCAATGACAAGTAATTTTCTGCAACCCTAACCTTGATGATTTCCTTTTTTTGCCCACCAAATACCCCAGTTTCGTCACGACCCCAGTTTCGTCACGACCATGGTGAAGACTGCACCCGGATATGGAAGTAAAAATCGAGTATGCAAAGAACCCTGTTTTGAGGGGGGGTGGACTATTGAGCTGGTCCGAATAACAGAAGATATCGACACACTCAGGGAAAGAAGAGCCCGGACTAAGACTTGGCAGACGTAACCTAACATGATAATATTATGTGTATTAAGTAAGGTAGTTGGTGTACCGTACGAGTGCGATAGATATATCCGTCACGTGCTTTATCAGGCACTGCAACAACAACCAAAGTTTTCTTATCAGACCCACGTGACGGATATATCTATCGGCCGCATGGAAAAAAATCGCCTAATGTTAAGGACAACGATGTTCTAATACTTCTCGTTCAATGCACTACCGGAGTAGACACATTCTCAAAAGAAGGAAAACTACTCGTAGACTGTAGCCCCTGTCAAAGCATTACGTTTGACTTTCTAGCAGGCGTCACGAGTACTTCAGCTCCACCATCAAGTCAAAGGCGGCAAGCAGCAAACGGGCGGTACCCAGTAATGGGAGAATCCCGGCAATCCAAGCCACTATCTTACTCAAAACCCAGTGCCAATGTAGGGTTCTCGAGACTTCAAAGGAGTTTGGAGCAATTTGCTTCTTGTGCAACGGTCAGAGAGTTTGAGACCTTGAGCGCAACAACACCTAGCTTAAGATATGTGTTGGTTATTGTTTTTTCTCTTCTTTTATATCTCTTTTCTTTTTCTTCTTCTCTTCAGCCCAGTTCGCTAGGGATGCCTCAGTGCTCCTGGATGGAGGAGTTAGGATAGAGGGAAAAAAGAAATCTTGTTGGATAAGCTACCAGAGGATCAGATCGTAGGTTCTAATATGGTTATTCTAGTGCAAGACTATATAGATGTGCCCGGGGGGGGGGGGGTATCCAAGCATCAGGGAAACCAACCCATAACCACCACCAAATAAACTTCAATAATAACTCCCCGGGCTACCTAGCCAGCAGTAATACCGTTGGAGAAGCGGTAGCATCATTCTCCCTTTTCCCTTTCTCGCATAACTAATTCAGGCAACCAAGCCGCCGCCGCATTTTCTTCCTTACCGTTCCGAACAGTCCAACCCACCGCAGATTACCCAAAATTTTATAATATCATAGTAGAAAGTAGACCCTCAGCCCCCAGAATTGCGCCTTTGAATACGTTGTGCTATATTGCTCTCCCCCAGCCCGGTAACATATGTTTCCCCGAGACCGAGACACCTTTGCCAAAAGAAAAGAAGGGGGAAAAAAACATCCAGACATGGCACCCCCGAAGCCGAATACATCCTACCATACGCACGGAACCAGTAAATATAAGAGCCGTGGTGGAGGACTCAAGGAGAGGTATATGATAAAATTCCTGGCTGAATTTCTCAGACACCAGAAGGGAGATAAATTGAAGAGAATAGCCAGAGGGAGGAGAAGGGTGGGAAAAACAGAAGAAAAAGCACCCATACCCCAGACGACCCCGCATAAACCCCAGAGCTCCCCCCCCATCCATTATGAGCCCAGGCACCAAAGAATGGGGATATACACGAGCTATAACGACCCACTCCCCCAAGGACCAACCATACCAACCAAACACCATCAAGAACAAAGCAACAAAGCAGCAAACGAGAAAAACCACATATCCACTTCAAACACCGATAAGAGAAAGGCCCACATCTCCCGACCTCTCCCGCAGTCCGCCGAGTGATACTCCGCCCATCCAAAAATCTGGAGTTAAAGCATACCCCCCGTGTTCCGGTGGAACTCTTACCATTCTCTCCTGTCCATTCTCCGGAGAGAGGGGTATGCGGCTCGAGTGCGTGCGCCTAGTCTACCGGGAATTCGTGCCCCTTCGTCCTTCTCTCACACCCGCCACCTCTCGCCCATTCTGGGGAAGCGGCGGAGCATAATCCCCTCGGTAACGGTATATCTATCTGCCATGTTTGGAGCTAGGATCTTCATATTCCGGTACCAGATTCAGTGCATACAGTCCCAGGGGGGTTTTTGAACCTTTCTATCAAGATGGTCTAGCGATGTTCGGCTACTGTTGTCGGTGTTCGAGTTACAGTATTGGTTTTCAATCCCAATAAAGGCTTCACCCCCACCACCCCCATTCCTTTCTCGGCAGCACACCAAATTAGAACGCAGTAATATCCATCTGCCCACTCCGGGTTGACGTCCCACCCCCAATACGGCGGTAGCTCTAGGACCCTCTCACACCTTTCCCGCCAGCCCAGCAGAAACGGTGTGTGTAATTGTATTCACCTAACCCACCCGGTAAAACACCCCCCCCCCAGTCCCAGCAGCAGCAGCACCTCCACCACTCCCCCCACGTCCCTCAGAACCCCCATGAATCCGGATGTGAGCCAAAATTACCTAGCCACTCCGGGTTAACACACACACTTCCTCTCCTTCCTTCCTCCTCCTCCATGGGGTGCAATGGATTAAACACAACCCTGTGATGTGACCCCTACCATTCAAACCGACGAACCCCCCAACAGACCACAAAAGTAGCGTTCAGCCATACACACCATGCCTGCGTTAAACCATCAGCCATAGGATCCCAAACATCAACGCACGCCAATCCACACCTCGAATTCTAACAACCGCCCAGTAACAGCAAAGACTCAAACTACCAAAGCGCAAGATACTCCAAAAATAATAATAATTTGAAACTCATGAGACCTTCCATCGTATTACCCAAAACAACCACAAAACTTTTTGTACGGACGGATGGCTGGATGAATGGATGAACACTAACATGCCACACCCTCAAAATTTCCCATGCATGGCGCGGGTTGGCTTGACATCTCGCATGATACCACTCCATAATTGAAAAACTCCACAATGCCCGGGCAGGAATGGAATATGGAAGGGAAGAGAGATGTTGTAAAGCTTCCATCCTAATAATCAATTTTAGTGCACCAAATTTTTTTGAGTGACTTTGTGTGCTCGAGAAGTATATAGTACGTTGCTAAGAAAGAGATCACTGAATCCAGAATTCTCGAGCTCAAACTTCCCCGGTAAGGGGTACAGTGCTTGTACATGGTAAGGCGAATTTCTTCCAGGAACTTTTTTAATCAACGCATGAGTTGGCGGGATAGACAGAACTGAGCTCTATCATAATCGGTTACCCCCGTACAGAGTTTCCCAAGAGGGCAAGCTATATTGGTGGATAATCTATGATAATGGATTTATATTTTCCCGAGCGCGATATATACCCACAACCACTGTTACCGGAAACCCCCCAAAATGCCACTCCCCAGCCTTAAACACCAATTCTTATTCACTACGTTCATCGCACACCCCTCCACAATACCTCAGCTCCACAATCCATCACTCGCAAAACCACTCACAAATCAATCATTTCCCCGCGGGTAGAACCTCCCCAACACACTCCCCAAACCCAACACCAGCCTTCTCACAACCTCCCGCGAGAATAACCACATCACCATCCTCCAGAAACCCCCTAAACTCACCGCTATCGCCGAGGGGAACCCTTTTGGTCCCGTTCGCGGACATTTCCAATAAACTGCCCATGCTCTGCGTGTCCACTCCGGAGATGGTGCCGGTGCCGAGCAAGTCCCCAGTCCGCAGCGGACAGCCGGTGACCGTATGGTGTGCTATCATCTGCGAAAAAGAGAAGAGGAGGTTTGAAGAGGAGGTTTGGGAGATTTTGTGGGTGCCGGATTGGGCTATTGGCTCCTCGTTAGCCAAGAAGAGTTGGGAAGAAGAGGGGGGGGGAGGGTTGCTTTTTACGGAGACTGTGAGCGGGATATCGTATACGCTCTCACTGTTCGCTTCCTGGAGGTAGGGGAGCAAAGGTACCTTCGTCCCTCTCTCCAACGGCCGAGTACGTAGTGGCTCAAGGGCGTCCATAAGAACGACCCACGGGGATATACTCGTTGCAAAGGACTTGCTGGTGAATGGTCCCAGGGGCACGTACTCCCACGCCTGAATATCCCTCGCTAAACCACACAACCGAACAATCAGCCCATCTCCTTCCCGCAGCCACCCCCGAAAGAGAAAAAAAGTCAAAAACCAACCAGACCAATCATTCATAACCACCACCCCAAACAAATACTCCCCCGCCTCATCCACCCCCACACAACTCCCCAACTCATTCCCCCTACCCACAAACGCCGCAAGCTCCAACTCAAAATCCAACTTCCCAGACTCCGCAAGCACAGGAACCTTCTCCCCCCCCTCCACAGACTTGATTATCTGCCCCCGCGGCCTGCGCACCGGTGTGCCGCTAACAACCACCGACGAAGCCCGTCCGTGATACCCCACCGGCAAGTGCTCGTAATTCGGCTGCAGGGCATTCTCCCGACCACGGAATAAAACACCGACGTTGAATGCGTGATTCCTACCCGCGTAGAAGTCTGTATAGTCGCCGATGTCCATCGGCAGGTGCATCCGCACCCCATCCTCCGCACTGTTGAGCAACAAGCACGCTTTCCGCGCTTCCGGGTTGTCCCTGAGGAGTTCGGGATAGGGTGTGTCGATCGAGAGCACTTCTTGCAAGTACCCCCGCACAAGGCGGTGGGTTGCGCGGCCGAGCGAGGCGAAGCGGTTCAGGGTCCTCTCGGATACGAGGACTTCGGGTTGTGTAAAGTCCGGGAGATGCGAGAAGCCGCGGGCGGAGGTGGCGAAGGCGTGTAGGTCCAGAACGTACTCGCCGATCGCAACCGCCGGGCGCGGGGTTGTGTTTGAGGGGGTGGAGATTATGCCGAAGGGGATGTTGTTTATCGAGAAGTAGTGCCCCGGGGGTACGGGTAGCCAGGACATTGTGCTGGTATATCTTTTCCTTAGATAGAGCTTCTCTGTTAAATCACGGGAGAGACCGATATAAACTATCGCCGCCGTTCTTGGTCGTCGGCTGTTATCCAGGGTGCAAAGTTGATCGCATGGGCGGCGTCGGTACCGCAGTCCTCGGCGTATACCGCGGCTATCCTCGGCTCTCTAACACCGTAAACTAAACCATCGTTAAATTTATGATGCACGCCAACCCTTCCTCCTTCTCTCTCTCCCTTCACAAGCAACACTATCCCCCACGCGTACTGCAATCCTTCCGATCGATGTGAGTTCACCTCCTAGGGCCAGCCAACCACCCTGCACCAATGCCATCGCATCCACACTCCACAAATCTGCACCACAACCCTAAAAAGCTTGTCCACGCTAGCATGCTGAATGAAAGGGCTGAGCATGCAATACGTAGGCCACCCCGCAAGCACCTTTTCTCCGCTCCACTCTTTTCTCACTGCCGCATAAATTTTCAGCTCCCCTTGATCCCTGTTCTTTTTCCTCTGTGTGCACGTTAGCCCTAGGAGGTCTCGGTCGATTATTCGCCCTGATTCGACTTTAAACATGTCTCACTTGTTTCCCGCTTGAAGGCTGCGGAACTCGCGGACCACTCAGGCTTTTTGTGGCGCTTTTCTTCTCTCGCGGACAGCGATGGCTACCTAAAATTGGATTGGGCTGGCGAGAAACTTTTTGGGTTCCGGGGCGCATCTCGGTAGCCGGAGGTTGTCTCTCCTTTCTCGTGTTAAAAAAAGGAAAGAAAGAAAAAGAAACAAACCTGCGTGATGTTTGGTTCGCTGCAGTGCAACGGCGATAGTCTAGCGAGATTAAAACATTGGAAGGTGGTGGGTTAGTAGCGAATGCTATTAGAGAATCTCTTTTAAAAAAGTAATGTGTACAACTCGCAATCCCCCAACCTTGATTAGACCAATAAAGGAGCAAGAGGGAAAGAGAGAAAACAAAAGGTTCCCTCCGTGCCATCCCTTTGTGAAAGAGAAGAAAATTACCTGCACCAAGATAGCATAAAACGTTCAAAAATGAGGGTGCCCTTTATATAAAATAAAAAAAATAATATGAAAAGAAAAGAAGTAAAATGGCACGAACCAAGACGTGTCAATAGCCAATATTTACACCCGAATTAAACCCCACCTGCCTTCCATACATCCATCAACCCTACCCCGAACCCCCGTCTCCCACCCATTTGTCATGTGAAAAAAAAAGGAAAAAAACAAGCATCGCGCGTTTAATTACTGCGATGAGCAGGGGTCTCATCCGGACCAGGTGTATAAATCTCCACAGGGTCGATATTCGTATCACCCAACTCCGAAATCCGATAAGGATTCTCACTCATAGGTGGTACTACAGGCTTGAGGTCTGGTCCCGGTGCGGCAACAGGAACGGCAGAATATCTCGGGTCTTGATAAAGGGGCGGGTGCTCCGGCCCGGGAGTTTGCGAATTCATTAGTGCGGCTTCTTGAAGGTTGGCGCTAGCGGTTTGCGCACCGGTCTTTGTCTCGCCAGTGCCCCTCTTGCGGCCCACGAAGAAGAAGAGGAGGCCGATTAGCGCGAGGGCGATCACGCCGCCAATAGCAATACCAGCGATTGCGCCGGGCGAAAGTTTCACGCCACCGTCATTGTCCTGAGTGGTGTTACTGGAACCCCCGGTGCTGGAGTTACCGTCGGCGTTCGGGGGAGTGCCGCCTTCGGCGGGCCAGGGCTCACCGGGCGAGAGGGAAAAGGTAGCCTCCCCAGCCAGACTTTTGACCTTGGCGATCGGGGAGGTGGAATTATCACTATCTACCATTAGACTCTAGAAGGCCGTAGCTGGTGGATGAGGCAACTTACGGGTTTATGCCCATGACCATCTGGTAGGTGATGCAACTGCCTGGGGCAGAGCAGTAGAACCAGAGGGGCTTTGTATCATTGATTGTAATGGTATAGGTCGGGGGCTAGTCTTTGTCAGTATTCCTCTGCTCTCTATTCCCCTCTATTCCCACGGATGGAACAAGCATACCGGATCCAAGAAAGTGTCCATAGCTTTGAAACCAGACCAGAACGCAGAGCCATCTTTATGAATCTTCTCCCATGGCTTACACGGGTACCCGGGATCCATCCTGACCAGCGAGTGATTCAAGGGGTAAAACTGGAAGGCTAGAATCACGAACCAAATCCGTTAGCACCAACGATCACCCCGTTATTCCCTTCCCTCCTTTGATAAAAAAAGCGACCAACACTCACAAACTGTATCCCCTGGCTTCGCAATGATAACATCTGGAGTAAATTTGTGATCCGCCTTTCCCACAGCAACGATATGTTCTGTCGAATTTTCTCCACCGCTCGAACTGCCAGCCTGAGGACTAGGCATGGCGGCTACCCCCCTCCACGCAAACGCTGCAATAGCAGCTCCAGCAAGTAACCTCCTCAACATGATTGCCGGTCCGTTATGTTGCACCACAGTCAAACTTTAAACCCACCACCACAGCTTTCTCTCTTCCTTTGTATCCCACTCCTGCCGTAGAACACCGAGGCGCGGGAACAAAAGTTTATTGGATATATTGGAGTGCGTTGATTGTCGTTAATATCCAATAATCGTTCATTAAACGAACGAAGGGGGGGGGGCGTGGAAGGGGATAAAAACAACGGAACGTGCAAAGAGGGAAAAAAGGTGTGGCAAGTTTGGAGGGGATTGTGGAGTTTTTATCAACCCGCTGGCTGGGAAATAATTGGTACCCTAGCTTACAAGATGGGAAATTTCGATGGGGGGAGGGGTGTGTGTAGTGAGTGGAGAGAGAGGGAAGTGTGTGTGTGTGAGTGCTTTCAATTGGGCCTTCTTCCACTGGTTTTGCCCGCTGCTGTGCTGGTTGTACGCCGCACGGTGTCTTTTGGGGAATGGTGTTGGGTGTGTGTGGTGGTAGTGCGTAAGCACTAGCTCCTCCGAGCCCAAGAGCTTGTTTTTTCCACAACCTGCCCCATTCAAGGATTCAGTTCCCCCCTCTTACGGTATTCTAGAGTGGCCGTCGGCCGTGCCGCTCTAAATACCACACCAAGCAAGTATCTCCCAAAAGAAGCCCTGATGAGATTGTTTTTGCATCAGTAGGAAAAAAAATGCTTTGGAGATATCGCCGCCGCCCGGCAGTTTGGCTCTCGACGATGCAGATTCATGTTCTGGGCTCCGATCTCCACCCATCTCCCCCGCCGGTGCCGGAGCAAAGCCTTCAGTCCAGGCGACAGCTGTGATTCATTACGGGTTGAGTGGAGAGCACAGCAGAATAAGATGACACCTTTTTGGCTGAACCAACTCCACTTACTAATACTAACCCTTGAGGTTAAGTTAAGTTTAGCTTGGGTAGCTCGTTGTCCCATCGCCTTATTATGTCTCACATATTCACCCGTAGATCACCTCAAATGGACTTCCTGGCCAGCACCGGTTCCGTGTCCGGGCTGTACCAGTACTAGTACTCATACTGAGAGAGAAAGAGAGAAAGCGAGAGCACATATTTAGAGACTTGCCCATCCATCCCATCATTCTGCCAATGTTGCCATGCTATCAACACCATCACACCAGTTACCACACGATGCAAACCAAGGTTATGATACACTACCAAACCAAACCTCTCGCACGCTGTGGAGAATAAGTAGGGAGCCAAAGGCCCTGTCCTACTCATAACTGCTGATGTTGATTGACTGATCCAGTTGAGGCTTCCCTCGGGCTTGGCTTGGCCGCCACCCCTTTTATGCCATCTGTCGCACCGACAGGGGTAGTTTCATTAACCGAGTATGCCGCTTTCGAAAAGTTGGAAAGAAAAAAATTCATTCCCATCCTTTTGTTCGATCTCCCCCGCCCTCTCTTGTCTAATCTGTCGCGACGATACTTCACTGCGAGCACAGTCACAAGCCAAAAAAAGAAAAGCCTATGAAAACAGAGTAAACACTGCGAGTTATCCCCAGTTCTGTGCCAATAGTAGCATTATACGTGAACGAAAATGTGTATATTAAGAAACAAAGAGCATCCAGCAAGAGCACGAGACGCCCAATCATTCACCTGCTGATTCACTCACTCACTCATTCAGCTTTGCCAGTCCCTCTACTCGTACGCTAAGTAAACAGCAGGAAAGGGGGGGAAAAAGCCAAGATCCCCCCATTCGCTGACAACTCTGCTGGGACTCTAGACTAAACCCCATCCTGTACTAGTGCAGCACTCCCATTGTCGAAGCCGTTTTAAAAAAAGAAACTATTATCAAAATCGTTCAGCCCCCAGATCAAAACAACCCTTTATTCAGCGTTTCCGAGTCGAAAAGACATTTTGGTGTGTAACGTCCCTCTCGCATACAAAAAACCCACAGATCAGCCCGGAACTTGACACTCGAAAGAAAGCAAAAAAGATGCGCTTTCAACTCCGATCGCATACCACCCGGATCCAAGCAAAAGGGCCAAATTTCGATGGTATTATGCAACGGCGGTCCCTTGTCGAAAAACATTTCGACATTACGAATACCGGTATCGGTACCGTACAGTGCCCTGTACTCGTACTGCACTGAACAGTGCAGGTTGTGAGTTTGGTGCCGGTGCTGATGCCGGTAGTCTTCGAGCACCGTGCTGTACTCGAGTAGCAGTCATTGGGTAATTAATCCCCAAAGAAGAGAAGGAGAGCTCAGCCTGCATGATACCAGTATCATACGCTCCCTGACGTTAATCGAGTCCATTGGGCTTATCGCCGCTATTATCCTTATGGCTATATTGGGGTGGCTGCTCCGCCTCACCCGCAATTAGCCAGTTGGGACGGACTTACAGGGCTGCAGTGGCGCAGGGTGGAACTGGTCTGGGCTCGCTCCGTATCTTTCTCTTCCTCTCTTTTTCTTCTGTTGCTGTGCTGTTGGCTTATGTCCGGATTTTTCATCTACGGTATTGCATTCCCTCCGGTTGATCTACCGTATGCGAAGCGGGGGGGCGTGTTTGTGGAAGAAACTGCACTACTCCGAATCATACTGGTACCGCAGCCCGCTCACCACAATGACTGCCCTGCCCGTATGGGAAAATTTACTAGTACCTGGCCGCGCTCTGATGCTGCGGTGGAATCTATTCCCATAGTTATGATCACTGCCCCGTCGAGCCTTATCCTACAGAATTCCTTGCAGAATTAAGGTACTTGTACCTTAATGCTTACTCAACAGAACTGAAATGGGACGGCACTACCGGGATGAGGCTGTAGCACAGGGATAGGCGCTAAGTAAGTTTCCTCTACCGGTATATATGATCCAGCACTGGCACAGATACGGTATCGGTCTCGAGCAGAACAGATTATCAGCCCAGTTTTCACCAGAAAACCTTCCCCCAACCCAGAAATGAAGAAAAGACAAAAATTCCCCTCCTTCGTGCCACCCCCACCCCCGCATCGGTTGAATCCATCAAAGACAAAAGTGCAGCTCCTTTTGTCCCGTTCCCGAGACCACATGAGGACAGTCTTATTCATCCAATCCCAATCGGGTCGGGATCCCTACCATAGCAAATGATCATAACTGAGCGACGGCACTCGAGGAAACCACAAGCTTCCTCCCCCTCGGCCACTTCCGATAGGTCAAGACGAAGCGAGACAAAAACAAGGAAGGTGAAAAGGAAAAAAAAAAGCACTATTTCGCAAGCATCACGTACGGTCGGCACTGGCGTTCCGAATCCCTCCAACCTGTTCGCACTTACCGGTATGCCTGCACACTGGGAGGGAGAGAGAACAGGCACAAACTCGGGAAGGGCCGGCTGTGGATATCCCAAAGTGCGGAAGTACCGCAAGTATTGATGGAAGCGAAAAAAATCGCCCAGCTGTGATGATAGCTGGAGATGTAAGGGCGTGCGCTCCTCCATTGAGGGCTGCTGGCTAACCGCTAGTTAAATAAAAGAAAACCACCATGATACAAGCTTAACCCCTAGTGCGCGCTTCTGAGCTCCCCCGTATCTGCGCTCCCTCGTATTATATCTGCGCTCCCATAAAAAACTCCTATTACTACAATGTTCCAAGTTACTACTGGGATTGCCGTGCTATCAGTTGTCACAATTCCCCACCACGAATCGCCACTGTTTGTGGCCTTTTTTACGGTACGGTGTCCTACCACCTAGGGCAGGGGGGAGAGATACAACCGCAGCACAGCAACTATAACCCGATAGTAATCGTATGGTTTGTATCCCCCCTCCCAACAATCCACCGCGCCCCCCCGCCAAGCAAACAGTAGCCGCCTACGGTACTCCGTCAATTCAACTAGGATCCATCCCCTCGCATGGCAAACTTCAACTCGGTTGAACCCACCCCCCCCTGCAGGACCGGCGTCTAAGTTAATTTACGATTCGCCGTTCAGGCACCCGCTCCTCCAGGGTACCCGAGGACCAGTGCTTACAAATAACCTACTTTGTACGACACCCGTACTAACCAAAACAGAACCGCCTTACCAGCAGAGTTTTCGCTAGCAAGACGGTACAAGCACAGTCCTGCGCTTAGCGACAGCTGTCCTTGCAGATCCTGCCCTGTTCGGGAGTCCTTGGTAGCTTCTGTGCTACCAAGTCTAAACTCCATATTGGATTAGTCATAGTGGGTCACTCGCTTGGGAAATTGGATGGGAGATGTCGGCGTTGTTTTGTTAGAGACGGGGAGGGATATGAGGGGGTAGAGAGGTGGGGGCGGGGAGTTGGTATGGTAACCGTTTGGAATACATAACTGCATTCTATAATGCTTTGGCTGTGAAGGATAGGAGGCTTACGGCTTATGTATAGCGCTCCAGGGGGCATACTCGCGATTGCCCAACGTTTGAGAAACGGATCGCTATCGCACACAGGCCAAAAGTAGGCTAGAGCCTCAGGATTTTGGTTGTATGTAATACCGGTATCGTAGCAGTTCCGCTATACAAACACCACGCACTTACGAGATTTTTCTATGGGCGCTCATCAGCGCACAGATATTTCGCCATATATTTCTTTCATCCCCACTTTCGGGCACGGTACTTATGGCCGGGAACGAGTACTGACCCAGAAGGGGGGTTAAAGTTATCGGGGGAGGGGGGAATATTCTAGACTAAGAAGTTTAACCGGGAGGATTTCTACAAATAGAGGTTATGTGCTGCTCTTTTATCCGCGGGTAATGTTCACCCTACCTAGGTCATGCAAGGCAAGAAGCGCTCGAATATAGAGAAGGTGGAAGGATATGTGGCTAATTATCTGTGCTCATCTGAGTGGCCATCCTAAACCGAGACAGTGCCAGTGCTCTAATGCTCGGGTACCGGTACTTTTTACCTATTACTTGCTCTTGCACCAGTGCTAGTACCGGTACTGTACCAGTACTCGAGTACTCCTCCTTGCCTTGTGAGGCTGATGCACTGCAACAACCCTTTTTTATTTTACTCCGGTACTAAAGTTATTGTCTGGCCCGTATCCAGCGCACTCTCACCAAGTCTTTCGCGCAGACCACCGCGCCATTCCTCAAACTTAAGGCCCTCCTGCTGCGGTGCAAAGATAATAATAATCAATCCCCTTTGGGACATCTCCTCAAAGCCACTTGGCCCCCACCAACCAATCAACCAAAGCCAAGCCACAGTATGCTACATATCAACCGGACCAATTGCCCCAGTGTATGATTACTCCGAGACCCCGACTCAACTTCCCAAAAATACTGCCCAAGGCCGACGTGACGAAGATTTCTATCATTAGCCCCCCTCTCAAATGTGTAAAGAATAAGCATAACCCTAAATCAGTCGATCCTGTCATTATCTATCGTATCATGACTCGCGCTCCGTTAGAGCAGCGGTTCGGGCCTCTCCTGCGATACCCAGCGGTCCGGGATCCTGGTTGATGGGAGTTATATATTTATGGGAGAATCGAATCTATAGAGTGCGGAGTTTTCGCGGTGTCGGGTGCTTTGTGCGCTGTATGGTACCGATATCATCATACTCGAGTATGATACCGGTAATGTGAATGGCGGTTTGATTAGATTTGATGCGGTAGTAGTAGATTTTTCATGTTGTAGTTTTATCAAACCCCCCGCCCGGTTCATGGATTTTTTTTCCCCATAGATCTTAAAATGACCTCGGATCCAGAGGTTTGTGAAGAATATGAGTCTTTAGTTGTGCAATCTATGGGATTTTTAATCCTGAAATGATCCCTGCGATAATATTATGTGGGAGGAATAATTACCTCCTGGGGTAATTTTTTGCCTTGGGGCAAAAAGTGATGCCTTGCATGGGGGGAAAATACTGTGTTTGTGCTTCTCGTATAATGTCCCCCCGGCTGTCTGGAGCCTTTGGCACACTTTACATTCCGCGGGTTGCTGGGCTTTCTGCACAGATTTCGTGAAACGTGGACTTTTGGGGGGGGGTTTTTGTGGGATTTCGGTTTATGGATTGGTTGCGACAAGTGAACCTTATTTTTTTTTTCGGTGGGGGGAAATGATGCACTGTGGGAATGCACATACCTATCTATCATAAACCCGTTCCGATTCTCTATCTGTATTTTTCATAATGGTGCCCAGGTCGGGATTTGTGGGCTCCTGCTTGGGATCTAGAGCCCAGCATACTGTAAGAGGTGGGCTGAATCTACTACAGTATATCGAGGTACCGTAAGCCGGTGTTGTGGCTTGAAATTTCTATTATAATAATATTATTCGCTTTTGTTTTATTTTTTATTCCTTCTTCCGGTGGTTGGTTGTTCATTACCTTTCCATACAATTTAGGCACCATTTAGCTCACCTGTTGCAATCGACCCATGGATTAGTCCCTTGCGAGTGCAGAAATCCGACCAAAAATCCGTGGATATGAATGAAACCTGTGTAGAAAATTCTGTGATTGCTGCAACAATGGTGCTCAAGGCTCTGGGTGCTAGAGGATCATGGGAAAAATACAAACACTGTAATATTATTATGTGCATCTGTGCACACAGCGGCACTCCTATATCTGAGAAAAATTGCTCCCGGAGGGTAATTGTCTTTCCCCATAGATTGCACAGCCAAATACTCCTATTTTTCACAATCTACGGATTGGGGTCCTTACTATCTCCCCTCTGAAGCGCTGCGCGGTAGCTGTTGAGGTATAGAAAGAAAAATATACAGCGCAAGTACCGGTATTTCTGACATCTATTCAAAGCAACATAAAAAAGCTAGTTATAATGATAACTGAGTAAGGTATGGTGGCTATTGGTTTCTACCGGGGGGGCGTAAACATGGTTTAATAAAGAAGATGCTTATCTGAAACGTCCTCCGGAGGTGAGTGAGTTTAAAGGTGAGGTTGGGGGGCTAGCTGTCAGCACTTTTTGGTCTGGCATATGAAGGGGGATTACTATATAGGCTCCGAAAGCTCGCGGTACGATACAGTAAAGCCCCCTTTTGCACAGTCTTTGGGGATAATCACATAAGTGGTGTACGGTTTCGGAGGGCGGTGCTCGGGTTTTCAAGCCACATAGATACCGGTATACATTCTCCAATCTGCCCCATACTCGACTTGAGCTCCTGGGTATGCAACGAAGGTACTTTTCTGAGTAGGGATCAGCCGCTGTTGTAGTAATCTCTGCTTCTGTTTGTAACAAGTGCGTGGCCAAAATGCTTGATGCCCATTTCTGCATACCCGGGAGGCTGGAATCTCGCTGAGAGATTGGAGTTGCCTCGTTTAGTAAGGTCCGTTGAACTTTTCGTTTCATTTGCCTTGACTGAAGGCCGGGGGAGAACCTTTCCGCCCCTTCGTCTAAATGGGGCGAATCTAGACCTCCTAGCCTTATCTAGGCCCTTAAGCTGTTGTAACAGGATGCGTAGCGAGTTCTTCGAGTATATCCGGTATCCTACCTGAGTTTGGGAAGAGTGTTTGAATAGATTATGGTGCCGTGCAATATGAGCTTAGGAGCTTTTTGGGATATCCATCGCCCGGGCCCACTCTCCCTTTGCATAATGATCATTTTCTTAGGTGGGTGTTTGAGAGGGGAGAGGGAGGAATGGTGGGGGGACTACTCACAGGATCTATTGTGGAAGATCTATTTCCGGCTGATTTTTAGTTAGTTGGTTACTGGTTGGTTTGGCCTTTGTTTTTGTTTTTTAATTGGGGTTGGTGGTAGAAGAGGTCTGATCATGACCGATCACTCGGTATATATTTGGCAGTGGTCTGATATTATTATAATCTATTATCACAAAAAAATGGGATTACAATTGAGCAAAAGCGATGACAATCGACAATACTCGGCCCTGCTTGAGTGTCCATAATCAATCACTCGATCAGGGTGTGCTGATCCCATTGATCATTCAATTATGGTGTCATCTCTGGTGGAAACTGGTGTTGAAGTCATCTTGTTTGCTTCTAGCGGTGTCATGTCATTCCCTCCGGAACCTTTCTTTCTCCCTTTATCTTATTTCCTTCTTTATTCTCCCTCTTAAGCTCTTTTTTTCTCTTCTTGCTCTGGGGAGAGGGCGGCAGCACAAAACAATCTCTACTTCCACAATTCTATTGGATTTTGTGGCCTTCACTTTTTCGATACTTCTGACACTCCTGATCGGATCGTAATAGAGGAGAGCCCCCCCATGGGGTGGGTGCTCACTTATGCTCGTGTTCATCACTAATTGGAATGCATGGGGGTTTTTGGAACGTTAGGGGAGATAGAGTGACGAGAATGGAAGCAAGATGAGGGGCAGAAGAGTTACGGGGACAGAGGGGTAATATAGGAGATTGTATGGATTGGATTGAGGGGTGGCCCGGCTGCGAGAAGGGGCGAAGTGGGGTGGCTTCCTTCTTGTCCCTCATTGTCATGTGAGTCTTATGGTGTGATATTATGCGATGATGGGCCATGATGATGGTTCAGAGTGTAAGATAATATAGCATTTACGGGCTAGGGACGGGTACAGGAAGGATGTTAGCAGGAAGACTGGAGTGGTGGAGAGTGATTTTGTATGATTGAAATTTGGGCTCAACAGAGTGCACAATAGTATGCAGCGGCATTGGAAGGGGATAAGGAGGGCGATGCCCTGTGATCTTTACGTGGTCCTGGGAGCGGTATCTGGGTGGTAGCAGTGCTATCACTCCTGCATAGACTTTCCTAGCCTAACAGAGAGGTATTTGGCCTAATTTGTTTAGCTTGTCCGACTCGGTGTCGTCCCATCTGAATACTATTTTCGCCACTCCCTCGTGCCCATCCTCAGAGGTAAGAGAGAGTAGTATGTGCTTAAAATTTACCCGGTTTGTCAGGGCTAACGTCACATCTGAGTACAATAGCACTTTATCCGTTCTTCCATGTCTAGTCAAGGTGCCACAACAGAGTGGTGTCTGTAAATTTGCCTGGCTTGTTGGGGCTAGCATCATCCCGCATAGGCGTCATCTCCACCACTCCCTAGCGCCGACTCTCTATAGCTCGTGCGAGGCGTGCATTATTAAAACAGTCTTTTTCGCTAGTGTCACAGCCTTCTACCCCTAGCAATCCAGCCACAATCTCGTCGATTCTAATGCCGGATGCAGTCTAGAGAGCTGATCAGGGGGAGGGTCCGTGGATACCATCTTTGTAAAAATACCACCCAGGTGCTTTCAACAGGAATCAGTGGGTATATAGTTATGGATTCGGCAAATAGCTTCCTTTCATGGACTCCCCAATACAAAGAGGGGTATTCCACAAAAGGTGTGCCTCGGAAATCAGGAACTGGGGTGGTTGAGAGAGTCTTGACCTACTGTGAATTCAAATAACTTAAGCAGGCTTCGCATTTGTCGACTGAGCTGTATAAACGAGCTCATGATGAGCCCCGAGGTACTCCCGAAGGGTGAAGTGGATTAGCAGGAGAGTGGAAGCCCCTTTGTCGACTCCAGTATGACAGTAAGTGCTTGGCAACAGCCTAGGAATGTCCATATTCAAGGAATATTGACGCTATTGAAACCTTGCAACCTTATCTCAACTGCTAGGGGGTGAAGTAGTTCATCGGCTTTCCGGGGCCCACATCAAAGTGGCCATTCCAGCCCCCGCTTTCTCCTCACCTTGTTCCTTTATTGGATCCAGCTGTGCACTATAAACATCCCTCAGCACTAAGCTATGGGTTATCGAGTTGAGCCTTTGTAGCCTGCAATAGATTGTGGTTTCTCGCACGATCGCATTGGTATTCGTCCAGACTAGCAGGAATCTAGATATGTACTTGTCACGGATAACTCAAGGTAGCTTCCTTCGTGTACGTAAATATCAGAAATATCTTCAGGAATTTTCCTCGGGATGCCTACTTCGAGAATACTGCCCATCGCATCTAGGGTTGTGTCCCTCCACCTTCTGGTATTAAGATATGTAATGATATTATCTCTCTTGGGGCCTATGGCTACCCTTTCTACTCTTCCAAAAAGACACCTTTCCACCCCAGATCGAGTGTGCGATCTTCCAGTCGTGAATGCTCGAGTTCCTGGAGGCTTTTGCCGAAGATTTAGTGAGTTAGAAAGCTGGACTCCATCTACTTCAACACATTCACCCAAACGCCGATGCATATCAACACTCGCTTTTTGGAAGGGGTAGTCTGCAGCATCTTCACAATATCGGGGTTTTTTTTCTGGGCTCACCAAGGGTCCTTCCTTAGTTTCTATATGCTCCTGATATCCCGCGATATCTTTTTTAGTCTACTCATAACTTGTTTGAGAGGGGCCCCGAGAGTCCCCGTCATGGACGGCTCTTTTTAGTAATAAGTCAGAATAACAGCAGGCAACCGAATCATTCTATCCACTAGCCTAATCACACAAGCCGTCTGCAACTAATGGGCTAACCTCGCGACTTGTCAACTCATGTCCCCCCCTGCTCTTTATATTATACGGCCAAAGCGTACTTCTCACGGGCGGCACGCCACCCTATTCATCCATTGCTCGTAAGCCTATTTGATATGGGCCCTCCATACCAATGAGATCTCCGTCGTCCTCTAGAGTTGGAAAAATATGGTTTTTAGCCCGTAATACTCCCTTGGATTGTAGAATGCCCCTAACCTTGTGCTTAATAGAGGGAGCAGATAAAACTCAAAGATTCATTCCCGAGCAGAAGGGATATCCATGAACCATAATCCGAGATTCCTCCCCGGGTAATTCCTTCGTGGAAGAGAAATCACTAAACATCACTCACCCTCCTCCCTCGGCCTCCCGTTGGAAATAGCCGCGCTCTGAGGCTGCGGCACTCGTATACACCGGCAGAGGGACACGCAAGCCATGAAGAATTTTCTCCTATTTGTTTTTCCTTCCTTCCTGTCCTTTCCTCGCCTAAGCCTTCCTTCCTTCCTTCCTTCCTTCCTTCCTTCCTTCCTTCCTTAGCTTTTCTCGAGACTTTCCTTTCTACATACTCAACTTAATCAATCTTGGGCTTCTTCACCACTTAATACAAACTCCGTGTCTTCAATTGAGCTGTTCCACTCGACTGCGTAAAACCCCGCATCGCCGATCACCACCTCCTCATCGATCATTTTTAACACACTCTGTTGGAAATGCCCGCACTTGTTGGGAGAAGTACCCGTAAACACTGGTGACGTTTATACACTCGTGGGGCAAGCAAGCGTTGAAGATTTTTCTCCTATAAAATCTCCTTCCTTCCTGTCTTTCCTTTCCTTTCCTTTCCTTTCCTTTCCTTTCTCAAACTATCCTGCAGCCCCTTAACTGCTTCAATGCGAATTGCTCCGGTTCCGAACCACTTCGCTTCAGCCGGTAAAATCCCTTAGTCCTATCATTACCTCTATTTCCAACAGACCCGTAACGTCTAACACCGTTTCTTCTAGCTGTCATTTGGCATGGCCTGCAGTCCAAGTCGTCCCCCACTCGCAAAAAGCATTCTCACCCGATAGGCCCAGCCTACCGAGCCAAAGGCGGCTATCCTGGGATTTCGCTGCCCTAAGCTGACTGCTAGGGGGAGTCCAGTCCAGTGTTCCCAGCCGTTCAGTCCGTCCGTCTTCGGGGCAGGGCGGGACGGACTACGACTCATAGTCTGTCTTTTTAGGCTTTAGGACGGACTACGCCCGGGAAGGTGAGGACCGGACGGACTGTATAGTCCTAGCGCTTGGGCCTCTGGCACTAGCCCAAGTTGAAATCATACACCTCCGAGCCAACCATTATCGCATTATGAGACATCATTCGTACCGTCCCCGGTCGTCCCCGGCCGTCCCCTGCCCTCCCTCACTATCCACGGCCGTCCTCTACAGTCCCCGGCCGTCCCCCCCTACCTTGGGCCCACATGTCTCACACTGTAGATCCCGCCGTCCAGCCCAAGGACGGCCGTCCTGCACTTTGACCGCCCCGGACTGATGGCTTCGGTCATAAGATGCTTATAGCGCAACACTAGAACGGATCAAGGCTCGGTATTTTTGCACGGCTTGACGACCAATCCGCTCCCGCAAGTTTGGCTGGTGCATTTAAATCCACTATTGCTTCGAAGGTTGACGATCAACTATTCGGGAAGGTTTATCTGTGTCCTGAAATCTGCGATGAGCGCGGACTACGTGTAGCGGTCCCGTCCCGTCCAGGGCCCTTGGCAGTCTCCCGGGGGGGCCCCTGGCGGTTCGGAAAACTAGATAGGAGACGTTATGAGGTGTTCTGCAATAGAAGAGGAGGTATATTACGTGGATCATAGGATCAAACACCTCTCTGTCCGCAACAGGCGTGGCTTCACCCAGCCAATTTTCCAAATAAGGCGCGGGCGCCACGACACCAGCCTGCATTACAAAGGAGCACAATCCCCTTGCAAGGGATGAGGATTGCCTCTCTCGAGAACAAGGTCACTTCACAAAAGACAGCCACCACCTATCCGCAGGACGGGTGGAAGATTTAACCATGTCACTGGAGGCCAGCGAACTCCTTTGGCATCGGTTCATCAGCACATTCAAGCGAGACAAATTGAAAATGGTAACCGGGCATGATAAGAGATATATGGGGAAAGCTGTGGGACCTATCAGGGGCGCATGCGAATCACAGGGGCCTGGGACCGGACGAGCAGGGGAGCCAGTCACCAAAAGCACCCGATGGAGTGGGTCTCACTTTAAGAGCTGAAATAAACTTGTACTGTTTATCAAAGCAGATAAAGCCCCTCGAGATATATTTGAGAAAGGAATTTGGTAGTCCATTGTGGAGATGCAAAGGCAGAATGCAGAGTTACGCAGAGATGATGCAGGAGAGATAGTTATTTTGTTCTCGAGGAGTTTTATGGCTTTATGCCAGAGATTGTGTGGTCTGCCCGTAATCAATCTGTCCTATTTACTATGACTTGATTACGTACAGATGCTAACCCCTTCAAGTTCATGCTAAAACGCTCAATGTGTTAAACACCCATGCGATAGTTAAGGCGAACACCTATGATACCCACTTTTTGTTGTCTCCGTAAGGGCTAATTCATATGTAATTGCAGCTAAAGTTATATGGACTGAATCAACAAGCTCTTAGCTACCCATAGACGAAATTTGGTAATTATTGGTATTGAGGATCTTGTTGGGCTGTGGGTTTTGTTGAGCCCACTGTGTAACGAGGATGTCCATACAAATGATCTCTGTCCTATAAGAATTATATGGGCATTCTTACATCACTGTGTTCTCGGTTCGCCTTGGGCTACTGCAACGTCACTGTCTCAAAGGATAGCACTAACAACTAAATACAGGTGTAACAGATTTCACAGGAAGCTATATCGGTGACATCAAGGAGCCAGACTCCGCCTTTGCTCCGTTGGGTCCGGGCGGGGTGTGTCGAGATTTCCCGTCGGTCGTGCTGGAGTCGGATTGGGCCAGCACCGGAGCCGGCATGGAGAGTTTCGCTGGCTTTGGTGTTTTTTTGGCGGGTCATTACCCCACCGACGATGACTTATGTCCAAGAACTATAACTTGGTATCATATCATAGTCAAAGTGTCCATGCCAAGCCTTGGAATTTGTATGGGGGACCACAGAAAAAGGTACTTAATTACAAAATTGCAATCTTCTTCTGCCCACCAATGACACAGCATAGGTCTAATTCGGTTGAAATTTCAGTTTAGTGAAGTCAAGATATGCCTCTAGTGCTTTGGGTCCTTAGATACTTAATTGAGATGGATATAATACTGTTTCGTGGTTGCAAAAAGTGGTAAATTTTGGTGTAAACGGGTAGGTGACGATAACATTTGTCGCCGAACTGTACCAATGATGAATTTTACGTACCGTCTGCTGACTTTATCAAGCACCATCGGCAAGCAATCCCCCCATTTACAATAACTCAATCATGTGTAAATGATAGCAGAGGGCGGAAGTCGTGGAGGGGCGATAGGATGAGGGTTGAGCACCGTTACAAGCAGGATGGAGAATAAGAGGAAATGGGAGTATGCAGGGGGTAAATTTTCTAAATTGGGACAGGAATTGCCTAAGGACAAATAGATTTTGAAAAATTGCGAGGGTAGGAGAGAAATTCGGAATATGTTAATACCATACTAAAATTAAGCTCTATTTAACACTTTGGCTAAATAGCTGGTTCCAGAGGATCACCTAGTTTTTGATTGTGGTTTGAGGGGTTTCGGATGGGGGGGAGGGAGAGCGGTGACCAGCGGGGGTTGCTAGTTGCGTGTGGAGTTTACGGGATGGTGGAGTTTTGATAGGATTGGATGGAATGTGACTCGGGCGGCCGAATTGTGGTTGGACGCTAGAAACGGGAATGACCAGCGGGCTAGCCAGGTATCAGGACCCCCGATACTTTTAGCCTTCACTCGTAGCTAACTCATGAATCTAAGGTTGCCACAGTGTCCAATTCCTACTCCTCAGTGGGAATGTAATATTCTGGTGTGGAACCATAAATATTTGGAGCTGACGAGCTTTGATAACGGGCTAGCGCTGACTGAGCTAGTTCTCATGATGCCAATCCTTCAGAAACGGTACTTAAAAACTCTTGTGGTTCGCTATCTTCAGCACTCCTCTAATATCGGGGGTCAGACAGAAGTCATAGAGAAGAGTTAGTGCTTTCTTGTTACGATATAAATGAAAGAATGCACGACTCAGGCAGTCGGAAGCGTGGGAGTTGGGAATTTGTAAGAAATAACGACCCCCCCCCTCCCTTTTACCGCTCCGCGACTTTGACCAATACACAAAATAGCATAGCAGGAAAAAACCAAAAAAACAATCAAAAGCACTACTTCGCCCTCCCGCCTACGCCCGTACCGATGCTACTCCCCCCCGCCCTTCTGCTTCCGAGCTCATTCAACCTCGTAACACTCTCGGCAGCCCCCAACCCGTCCTCCTCCTCACCACGCAACAACCCCTCATCCTTGTACCTTCCGAACCTCCTCTGCACCGCATGCCAGGTCCTCAACTTCCGCAACGCCCTCCGCTGGGTATAACAAGCCCAAATAATAAACACCGAATATGTGCACCTTTCCCCCCCACTTTCATTAACAAAAAGGCAAATAGATAAAAAGCAAGTAGATTAAAAAAGACTCACAATGCAAGCCCAGAGAACAGCAATGTCATCTTGGGATTCTGACACCACAGAAACCTACTCCTGAATTCATGCGGGCACATCTTGTCGATAATTCTCCGGAGTTTCCCTAGAGCAACACTCTGGTAGAAGCACGCCGCTAGCCAGAAGAATGCCAGGAGGGTATTCGCGAAGAGCGTTATCAGCGGGTTCAGTCGTGAAGTTAGGTACAGGTAGACTTCCACCAGGGATGCAACCAGAGATGTGGTGCTGCAGAGGATGTTGATGATTAGACGGCTTGGACTTATGTTAGCAGAATCTAGAACAGAGACGTCAAATGGAAGGGGAAGAGAGACTTGGAAGGGCGGTTGTGAAAGGTATCTCGAATATAAGAAATGTCGTATGCGCTGATCCCTAGCACGCAGAGGATGCACAGGACTTGTATGGTCCAGAGCCAGATCGTGGGGAGGGGGCGCCAGCGTGAGTCGGGAGCCATGCGTGAGAGGAATTAGTATTTTACTCAAGTTATTTGAGGCAAAGGAGCAGAGAAGAAAAATGGGCATTTGGTTTGTTTTTCTCAGGGATGGGAAATGGGTTTTGAGAGAACCTAGAGAATCTACTACATTGGCTTGGCGAGAGAGAGAGGATGTTGGTTTTTCTTTGTTCTTGTTCGGGTTTTCACCTCAAGGATATCTCAATGGGAGTTTTTCAATCCTAACAAAGGTAACCGAGAACCGTTATACAATCTCCCTCGTAGTTACTGACTAAGTCGGTTAGTTCGGTGGATAGTGGCCTACTGTATTATAACGCCTCGCCCAGGAGGTATCCCAATCACCAACTCTCACTCGCTTGCCCGGTTGGGACCAGTGTTGGAAATGGCCGCACCCATTAGCCGCAGTACGCACAGGCAACTAGAGGGACACGCGAGCCTTGTAAATTCTTCTCCTATTTGTTTTCCTTCCTCTTCTTCCTCTTCCTCTTCTCCTTCACCGCTTAATACAAATTCATTGTGTTCACTTGAGCCGCTCCACTCCGCTGCACAAAGCCCTCCTCGCCGATCATTTACCTCCGATTCCACTACTTTCAACAACCAGTGTGCGAAAAACGCAGACATAAGATCAGAAAACCTCGAAGGGCTCTAGACTAAGCGCTCTCGTGGGAGTTGCGAAATGACATCTTACTCTTAGTAACGACGTTCTCTGCTTAACTTATCCAACAACAGGTTAGAGCAGCAAAAGCCTAACCCCATGACTTTTCACACATGGCAGTGATCCCCCTTGTAATAATTAACCTCGGCTGATCAATTTACCCTCTAAAACCAAAAAAAAAACCGAGGCAGATAGAGCATGGGGAAAAGAAAGAACCTCTATTCAAGGCATGTAAATCATTGTCACAAGTGTACATGTCCTTGGCGAGCCACGCCATGATAGACCATTGAATCCTGGCTACTACTCTGCTATCTTGCACTCTGCTGGAACCAGATTGGGATTTGTTCGTAGGTCGAGTCATGGTGCCATGGTTTTAGAGCAGGGGGTGAAATAGCGAATTAATGGCTAAGGTACAAGATCTGATCCGCCGCACTTACAAGAGTTTTACAAGAGTTTTACAGTGCTTGAAGCGGAAGAGCTAGAAGAAAGAGAATTTTGAAGAGAGCAAGGTATAAATACAGGAGTATAAGATGAGCACCCCTTAGCACTAATGGGTGGCGCTGTTCAAGAAACTATGCACAATAAAACTTTTCGTGGACGCTTAATGTGTCCAGGACATCCCTCCACGAAATCTCGCATCCTACGAAGGACCGTCATCCCCCCTCCAGTCACTCCACCCATCCTCACCCTCCTCCCCATCTTCTTCCTCCCCATCTGCTTCCTCCCCATCTTCTTCCTCCCCATCTGCTTCCTCCCCATCTTCTTCCTCTCCTCCCCCTTCCTCCCCTTCCTCCTCATCCTCCTCCTTCCCTTCCTTCCCTTCCTCCCCTCCTCCTTCTGCTTCCCCTTCCCCTCCTTCCTCCTCCTCAAACCCCAACAACCCCCAAATCTTTTCCTCAGCCTTCGCACAACTAAACCACCCCAAAAAAACAACCTCAAAAACCCCCATCAACACAATGTGAATATCCCTCTCTCCCATATCACCTCCACTCTGCTTCACCCAACTCTCAAACTCAGCCGTCGGTAAAAAAGTCTTATAAAGATGCGGAAGACAACTCTTCAAGTCACCATACTTTCTTGGCAAAGACGCGTAATGAGACGCAGCAGCACGTACCAGTGTTCTCAGGTGGTGCGTTTCCACACACATATCTTCCGTGGCAGTGGGTAACGATGGCTTCGGCGCCGGACTGCCATGCCAGCGGGAAACTTTGTTGGAGTTAAAGCGGAGGAGATTCCGTATCTGAGTCGGAGTGAAGCTGGGCATTCCTGCGCGGGGGCCGTGGTGGGGGAGAAGTGAGGTTGTGTTGCCGGGAGCAACGGGTGGGGCAGGAGTGGGGCATTGGTAAAATGGGTTTCTGGAGTACGGAGCTGGGCGGAGTTGGGCGATGTCGCGTTTAAACATTCGGGAAGCCGCCTGGAGGTGTGTCCCGGTGATGTCCTTATTGCCGCCGCCGGCAACGAGTGGAGATTGGTTCGAGGGGTTTATCCTGCTGGTATTGTGGGGCGTGCCTGGGGTTGGATTTTGATTTGCTGTAGGAATTGCGGGGGGAGAATTCTCTCTTGAGGGGTCTGGGGGACTGGCCTCCGAGACCTTTTGTCGCTTTGCCGGTGGGTTGGCCTGTAATATTATGTAGTTAGCTTCGGGGCGGAAAAATAAAGCCAAGTACGGATACCAACGTTGCCCCGATTTTTTTTGCTGAATGATAATAGGTTACGGGAATTTTTGCCGAGTGCCTCCCACTCCGACGAACGGAAGAAGTATTAGTTGGTGCTGTAGAGGTCGGATGGTTGCTGAGAGAGTTGGGCTCAGCGCTTCTCAAGGGGGTTGGTAGAGCAATTAGTGCGCGAGGGGTCCCCATAGAATATTCTCTTTTTTCTTTTTAGGGTTGGGGGAGAGCGAATTTAGGTCGTGAGTGAAGTTGGCGAGCCGGACCAACACCTCAAGAGTAAGGGCAACCCAGAAGCGAAGTAGGGAGCGAAACAAATGGAAAGGGGTGGAGGAGATTTTCTCATATTATAACGAAATGTTATCATGCATATCAGAGTATGAAAGAGAAGGTAGGCCCACAGACAATGACACGAGTGATTTCCTATGACAAAAGACTTCTAGTCCATAGAGTCGGACCCTAGTTAATTCTCTCTAGCTAACACCTTGCGCCCCCTTTTACGAATTGTGCAATGCGATGTGAAGTGAGCACGGGAGGTTGTAAATGAAAATGAATCGGACGAACCTTATGTCACTATTCCAAATAGTGAAATTCAGAGACAAGTTCTGGTAGAAAACAGGGCGTATCATAATTGCTATAGTACTAAATGAACCCTGTGTGTTTTGCCAGAAGTTTGATAGCTACCCATGTCTGACTATTTGGGAAAATACCGTAGGTTTCCCGGGTGGTTAGTTTGTGGGAGGGTGGTTTGACACTACCCCACAGCCGAAGAGCACTGTATTAGGTATAATATCTCCCCCATCAACATAAGTATAATATATCATACAAAAAATCACCACAAGAGCCAACAGTTATCATACCAAACAAAAGAAAAAAGGGGTCACACAGCAATAGAAAAACGAGAGCAACCTGCTACTTCAGAGGGGAAATATTTGCAAAAAATTGGTTCCATTGCAAAGGAGTCGAACTCTTTCCAATCGCTCCGAAGGCATCCTACCACTGAATGGCACTGCTATGGCTTTTTTTACCAGTTAGCAATTAGTTCGCGGGACCGCGATGGGTACAAGAAGAGATGGTGCCGTTATGTGGTACTGGCTTGTAGGTTTCTTGAAGGATTGCACACATTCGAGCAGGAGGTTGGGATGAGAAGGTAGACTTCCGGATCAGGGAATACTTTTTCTTTTACTCTTTAAGGAAGGTATACTACAAGGCACTACTCGAGTAATTTCATTGATCCTCTAAGCTGTTTTATACATGCATTTCTATCACGGCGCTAATGTTAATATCTCACCTACTCTACTAACCCCACTTCTAATCCTCTACCATCATCCCTATCCTACCCACCTTTCCATATTATAACTTTAGATATCTAAATATAGCCCATCTCCCTTTCGATGGTTCCAACTCTTGAAAAGAAGAATGGTTTATCATTCCTATTTGTCGGATGTTAGCCAACCGCACTGAGACATAAGGGAAGGAAAGGAAGGAAAGAAAGGAAAGAAGGAACCCCACTTTAAAGAAAACTCCGCGAGGTCATCCGAGATTATGTTCCAGCTCCAAAAGCCCTCCCAAACCAACTTATTGACGCCCCCGATCCGTCCCCCAGCCCGGATGCTCTTCACCTTGAATGCCATCCTGAACAAGTACTTATCCATCATGGGCGCTTCGGTTTCCACATCTAATTGCCCATCTTTATCCATTCGCCAGCGACCCTTGGACACGTACTTCCCCCAGCTCATGGTGCCGACTGGTAGACCGCCTTGGTGGGCTGGAGTGAGTGCAATCTTGTTGAAGCCATGAACTACTTCTGCTGGCTCGCAGGTAGATAAGAGTGAAAGGACTGTGCCATTCGGATAGAAGCGCAGGTAGCGATAATAGGTTACGATGTGTACGGGGGTGTTCCAGGACTGAGATGCTCCTGCACGGATGTAATTGCAAGTGGAAATGTAGACGCCATTGAATCGAACGCGTGGTCGGATCATGAACATCTTCCGCCAGCTTTCACCGTATCTGAGCACTTCCTTTTCATCAATTGGGATTTCTCGCGTTTCCTGCTCTTCGTCTTCAGCTTCGTACTCGCCCTCTCGGAGGACCTCGCCATTTGGGGCATCGAGTACGAGGGGTTCCTCTATCGGGCCCCCGCTAACAGTCACTCCCCAGTCCCAGAGCATTCGGTTGAAGGTTGTTTCGCATACTACTCTCCAAATGCTTTGCTCAGTGATAACAAGGTAAGCAAAAGCCTTGCATACCTGCGCTAACCTTGCGAAGGAGGCTACGTCCGCTAGTGCTACATTTCTGACAACCTGAAGCAAGAGCTCGAACGGGAGCGTTGCTAGCGGGGAAACCCCTGCTTCCTCTTCCTCTGTTTCTGTTTCTGTTTCCTTTCCCTTCCCTTTATCCGCAACTGCTTCGTGTTCACTGAGCCTAGAGACAGGAGCCGGTTGAATCTGAATCCCTGCAAAGGAAGCGATCAACTCGCTCATCTCCTTTGAGCCGGAGGCCAGTGAAGCTGGTGCCGGTGCTGAGGCCGGCGCCGATAGCTGGGAAGAAAGAATGGTAGTAAGGGGTGTTTTCTTCTTAGCCAATGAAGGGGGCAGTCGTGGGAAGTGCTTCTCCCGATAGTGAGAATCAACCTTATGGTCCATCTTTCTAGAAATCAACACCTACATTCGCACTATTCACCAATAGCTGAGGGACATACTCTGAACGCCTTCCTGTACAAATTTAAGCTTTCCCCCAAGTTACCTTCGGATTCCTTCTCCACCGCCCGTTCATAATGTTCAAGTGCGCTCTTGGGGTCCGCAAGGGAAGAGCTACTTGTGAGCGATGTTCGCCGATGAGTAATCGGCGATGGTGGCCGTTGGGCTGAGAGCTCTGGTGGTTCATCTTCGACGCCCTCATCGGTGGAGGAAGAGTGGGATAGTTTTCTTGATGCGAAGTGGTTTTGGTTCGGTTTGTTTACGAAACTGATTGGCCGGGGAGCGGAGGACCCCGGGGCTTGGTGGTGGCGGGCGGATACTTCTGCTTGCCACTGTTGGCGGAAAAGGGAGAGTTCCTCGTCCATTGGTACCGTGCTATTGTGTTCGTCGGGGGGAGCGGTTCATAGATGGCAAACGAGGAGGCGATGATGATGAGAGCGGAGAGGTGTGAGCCGGTATTGTGACTTATGTATTTAGTAGGGGTTGGACAGAGATGCAGAGTCAATATCGGTCGGAGTCACAATGTCTCAATCGAGAGAGTGAGACAGGATAGATATCGCAGATCCCGGTATGAGTGATGCAAGACACTCGCGTTCCACGAATACCGGTGACGCTTCTCTCTCGGATCGCACTTATCCCCGGACCCTCAAACCCTAACCCATCCGCCGCCAAATGCCTTAAACGAGGATCTGATTATTATTTTTTATCAGATTCCTCCAACCCTTCTGTTTCGTCACTATCAGTCCGCCCTCTTGCCTCACGAAAGCCCACCCTCCCCCAGAGCTTACCCCTCCAACAGGTGCATAATTATCATACCTAAATTACACCTATCAAACACACCCACACACGCCCTGCCAGGAAAATACCTACATATTATGATACTCATCTGTCTGCACCCCATCATCCCCGCACTTTTCTGCTTCATCTAACCCAAATTCTTTAGAATCCATTCTCTCAATATACGACAATAGTTAGCACTTCTACGAATAATCAACAAACAAATCTAACATGAGCGGGGTCGGAAGCCCCGCCGCAGCAGCCGTCGAAACGGCTGATGTGAAGGAGGTTACTGTGAACAAGTCGAGCAAAGATCGTAATCACAGGACTTGGATTGACGAAAGAGGCAGCCAGGGAAAGTTCGAGACTGTGCCTGGTTTGGAGAGTAATCGTGGAGGCAATGACAAAGAGGGGGAACCTGATATCACAGCCGGACAGAAGATGTTGGCCGCTTGTTCTGGGAGTTTGTTTACAAGTCTTCTAGGTATCATCTTTTTGCCTGGACCCTCTAACTAGCAACCCGTTTTCTTCTCTTTTTTGATGCTAATAGTTTGCTTATCTGTAGTAACACCTCTGGATGTCGTTCGGGTCCGCCTACAATCACAACAGCCACCTTCTCCAAAGAATTCGGCGGTAGATTTCTCGTCTTCGACTTCACCCTTAAGGGCTCATAAACTTCCTCTCACCCCGCTACAATTCCAGTCAATGGCCCACTTATCCACTCCGGAATTGGGTGTAACCGCATGTTGCCGGGAAGTTTTCTGGATAAACAATACTTCGGAGGCTTGTATGGCTCCTACCTCTTCCCTGAGCGCTAGTACAATCTTGAACGATAGTTGCGTAGTTGAAGAGGCATCCCGTCGTCGTTTTCATGGAACTTGGGAGGGGTTGGTCAAGATCGCAAGATATGAAGGGGCTTCTTCACTTTGGAGGGGGTTGAGTCCAACACTGCTCATGGCAGTCCCCTCAAACGTTATCTACTTCACCGGATACGACACTCTACGAACATCTGCTTGGTCACCATTTACCCACTTTGGCGCTTTTTGGGGACCTCTCATTGCTGGGTCTGCAGCGAGGGCTATCGCAGCTACCGCCATTTCACCAATTGAGATGTTTAAAACTAGACTACAAGCCGTATCAAACACTCACCTAAATTCGTCCAAGGGGATCTTCCGGGCTACCTTCGATACCACCAAGGATATGGTGGCGAAAGAGGGCGTTAGATCTCTCTGGCGTGGATTGGAATTGACACTCTGGCGCGACGTACCTTTTTCAGGAGTTTACTGGTTGGGATATGAAACCATCAAGTCATTCATACGCTCCGAACGAGAGCGAGAGTGGCATTTGTCCTCCCTTCACCTCCACTATCCCATCAAGCGCCACGTTAAGAAAGACCTCCATTCCGAGAGTACCTTCACAGACTCTTTTATTGCTGGCGCAGCCTCCGGATCAGTCGCCGCTTTCCTCACGCAACCTTTCGACGTTGGAAAGACTCGACGTCAGATCTCCGCACACGCTGGTGGCGAAACAAAAAGGGATATGGCGAGAGTTCTCTATAACATTTTCAAAGCCGAAGGGGCATCCGGTCTCTGGAGAGGCTGCGTACCTAGAATTCTGAAAGTTTCGCCTGCCTGCGCTATCATGGTATACTCCCCATTGCTAGCACTCATTCGCCTCCATCCGCCTAAGCAATCATTATCCTCCCCTTCTCCACTCTCCAGATGATATGAACAAAGCTAACATACAATTAGATCTCAAGTTACGAAGTAGGCAAAAAGGCCGCTAGAAAAATGAACGAAAAACGTGAAGTCTAATACCTTTTTCTCCTTGCCGCAGCGTATCATTACAACGAGGGTCAGTTTTCACCTTCTTCTCTTCCATGCGGGTGTGTGGTTAACTTAACCTTAACCTTCCCTCTCTCCTTCTCCTGACAGGAGTGTACATAACTCTCTTTTTCCGTTTTTCCCTTCTACCCCCACCCCCTAGCACGTTGACCTGGCCCAAGGGGTTGGGGTTATTCCTTTTGTACAAAACCTGGCATGCTCATGTTCCCATTTTTGTTCTCATTTCCCCCTCCTCCCCTTTCTCTCCCCCCCTAAAACTCACCCTAGTCGTTCTTTTTTCCACAATTACTGTCTGGTGGCCGCGGTGATGTATGATATTCTGGAGAGAAAAAATAGATCTGCTTTGGGTATCTGTTAGCTTGAATGCATGGCGCTTGTCACTCGACAAAAGTCTTGGTGAAATGGAGACCCTCTTTTACGGAGATTACGGCGGCCTAGGGGGGTATTGCGGGATTGGGGCCTCCGCGGGGAGTGGGCAAACCCCGCTTCACAAAGACTTTTGCTGAGTAGCTGTGCCTCTGGTAATTAAAGCGTTCCTGTCCCAAGACAACATGCGTGAGCGGGGTGTCCGCCGTATGGTAAACGACTACGATAGGCACTGCTACATTCTGTGAATCATGAAACACACCTACGCAAAGCCACATACGCGCAGATGGAGAACGCTCACCTCTCCATCCTGAACTTGTGCGAGGAAAGGTGCGAGTGATGATCTATGAAGAACCATTCATAAAGGATCTACTGCCATGCTGCACATCATGCGAAAGGGATTTCCGTAACTAAAATGAACTAAGCCAACTAGAAAACGGAGAAAGGGGCTCTAGGAAAGAAGGAATAAGGTAGACAGAGGTATCATATTTGTATCATATTTGTATCATACTCCATCAATATCTATTCCCGAGCCCGTGTAACATCTCATCACAATTATCTCCCCCCTGCCGTTTTAACAACCAATACAACCATCCATGATGACCCAGAAAAGTATCTACAGAGAACATGACCTAAACCGTGATTATGAAAACAATAGTAGCAACCAATCAGGTAAGCAAGAAACAACAAAATTACCATCCATGATAATACTCCATAGATTGATTCCATCACCTTTTCCTTCTCAAAAATGGGTCCGCGGGGACTCTTCTGCTCAGGTGCATATTTGCAACAGAGATGAGAGCAGGAGGTAAAGAAGTGGCTTTACCATTATTCCCAGACATACTTCTTCCGATCTTCGGAACAGAGGTATTCCCCCCGTCGACGCCAGAAATCCGCTTTGAGCCCCTGTCGTCACCACCACCACTGGCAGCTTCGTCCCTTCCCCTCTTGTTATTATTAATATTATCATTCCTCCTTCTAGAAGCCTCTGCCTCCTCCTCCCCATCCGCTTCCTCCTCTTTATCCTTCGCATCGCCCATCTTCTTCATTATCTTCTCCCTCATCTTCTTATCAACTTCCTGGCGCTTCAGTGTATGCGTTGGTGCCGCAAGAATGCTATTCCTGCCCCGGAAGACGCTAAGTTCCTTCGCTTCACGACGGGCCTTATCAATGATATTCTTGGTTTTACTACCAGCTCTGGCAGTCCAGGTATTTCCCGTCCCACCCCAGCCTCCGCCTCCACCAAATGATCTAGGACGGCCGGTGGATGGGAGACCGACTGTGCTAGTTAGAAGTTTTGCACGAGATTGCTGCTTCGCAGAGGACATCTTGGTCATTTGTGCGCGGAGAGTCTCGGTTGCAGCGGCTGCCGCTGCATCAGCTGCTTTTTGGAGTTGCTGTAAAACAAAACAAAAAAAGTAAAAACAGGTTAGATAGAGGGTTAGAGAAAGAGGCAGGGAGAAGGGGGAATGATGTACGTCATAGGCCTCTCTCCAATCCTTTGGTTCCTCAAGTTCCACCTTGTGAAGAGCATCCTGGCCGAAGTGCTTCCCTATAAGAATTTTCCAGATCTCACTATCTTCACCGCAGATTTGTGGGCAATTCGCTTCGAGTTTTTTCTGTACGGTTGGGTCGTTATTATTGGGTAATGGATAAGGTAAGATACAGCAGGGCAAAGGGCGGGGTGAAGGGTGAGGATGTGTATAAGGTGGGGCAGTAAAAATATTTGGACAACATACGAGCTGAAAAGAAGAAGTAACTTTGAGAAGAACTGGGCGGACAAGTGAGTAGTCGAGGTCCCCGATGTCGTCGATTGCTAACAGCAGCAAATCAAAAATTAGCTACGCTCAGGAGAAAAGCAGGAGTAAAAAAAGAGGACGAGGGATACAATCAACATGCTTGATCAGCACATTCTTAACGAGAAGGTAAAGCGACTTGACATTTCCATGCATGTGGGGTGGCATTATTTGACCCGGTTGCGAGCTCCTGAGCAGCTAGCCGGCGGAGAATCACTTTCTGTATAATATTTTATGATATGTAGATAGGGAGGGCAGAAGTTAGCTGAGGGGAAGGTTTGGTGGCGAGCAAGAGAGGTCGTGGTGGTGGGGAAGTAATTAAGATGAAAGGAGGGGACAGGTTATGATAAATGGAGACGAGCTCGGGCCATTTGGAAGCCTTGACGTCGACCTCCCAAGACCCGGTTATGTAAGCCCTGTCAGTAAACCCCTGCCCTAGCTACGAGCTAATTACCCTACCGGTAAGCCTGCCGCGCCAAATTCTGCATGCTCCGATAAGTTAATAGCCACAACACCCCAAGTAAATTCCCTTGCCGTAAAACTACTCCCTCTCAAAGTCCAATCACAATGTCCGGAATTCTCGACGAAGGTACATTATTCCTTCCTCCGTTGCAATAACCACTTAGTTAAACTTCTAACCGGGATTACAGAAGAGTTGATCAAAACCCGACCTCTCCTTTTCGAACAACGTCCCTACAATCGCCTTTTAAAGCGCTGCACTCCATTACTAAAACCAGAGCAGTTACCAACAACCTCCGAAGGACTCAACACCTATGGCGAAGAGCTAGAACTCGACTTCAGAGCCTTCGAAGGCGTAATCGCCCGAATTCAGCTCCTCCGCGAGACAAACAAGCGAGAAGTAGAACGTTACGAGAAGGAAAAGGGCGACATTCGTACCTCCGCCCCCGCCCGCCCTCTCTTCCCAAAAAAGGCTAATTTTTTGTGTTCACAGTCGAGACTGCCACAGTAGCTCGCGACACCCTCGTCACACTCAGGCAAACGCTACAGCTCTCGCATCGAGAAAAGGAGAATAAACTCATATACGACGCAATCGCCAGTGACATCCTGTCAAAGAACACACTGAAGTCCCGCGACGAGCAGAACGTCAACATCGAGCGGCTGAACAAAGAGATTGCAGAGCTAGAAGCTGAGCGCGACGAGTACAGGCAAGTATGGAACGCCCGTCGCGATCAATTCGGGCAGATTGTGGATCAGTTGCAGAAGATGTGGGCGCAGATTAAAGAGGATAAGGACGAGCAAGGTAATCTACCTTTACTCCTTCGCTCGAGGGGAGAAAGCTAACTAGTGACCGCGATCATACTAGATCGTAGAGAAGGCATGTCGGAAGAGGAAGAAGGCGAAGAAGTCGAAGTTCCGGTCATATCTAGACAATTCTCCGAATCGAATACACCTTTCAACATCTCTACGCCAAAGCTCAGCGCTAGCCATGTCGCAACTCCAGTCCCCATCATCACGCATACCTCTCCAGACGATGAGAAGGAGGAAGGTGAGGCGGAGGAAAAGGAGGAAGGCGAAGCCGACGAAGACGAGGACATCGAGTTTACCGACCCCCCGGCGGGGGGTGGCGAGAAGGGAGCGGTGACGTTGCCAGACGCTCCGAACATTCCAGACCCTGAGAAGATGGACTTGACCTAGACATTATCATTATAATACCATGCCTCCACTTATATCCTCTACATAAAACCCTTATCTCTCAATGTCATTCACTGGGCTCTCAATACTGTACTTGTAGCACATGTTTTTCTAAAGGGGCACAAAAAAAAGACAGCGAGCGGGGGGTGTCGGGGTGAATAACATGTAAAATGGGCACGATAAATCACTCGGATGAACCTGATATTTGCCAACACAGCAAGGTCTTGTTGACAACAAGCCACAAGTTGATACGCATATCTACCGGTATTCACCATTAACCACATGCAAATCTAAAAATACATTCATGACATCCCTAAGATTCTACTTCCTCGACCCACCTCCATACCTCTCCTCCACAATCTTGCCGACAACCCCCGCATCATTCTTATCCCCCTTCTTCGGCTTCCCTCCTCGCTTCCGCTTCTTCCCACCACCACCCCCGCTTTTAGCAACAGTCCCGTCGTCGTCATCCTCGTCCCCGAAATCTCTACTCCCGCCGAATCCAAAGTCGATGTCGAAAGCATCTCTGTCCGCCGCCTCCATGAGCGCCTTCCGACGCTTCTCAGCTTCGTCTTCGGATGGTGTGGAGAAGACTTTTAGAGTGGAGGCTTTAGCCAGTGCTGCCGCGAGTTCGGGGTTGGAAGATAGAAGGGCTGAGGCTGAGGACGGGGGTTTGTATGTATCTGAGGAAGGAGCGGAGGAGGCTGGCTCATTGAAGTAGTTTACTTTCGGCTTTGATGCGGATGGTGGTGGTGGTGGTGGTGGTGGTGGCATTGATGCTGAAGGAGAAATAGGCGGAGGGGAGGATTTTGAAGAAGGCCCTGGCGCCTTTTCGGATTTTGCTCTCTTGGTTGGATGGATTTCTCCTTCTTCGCCCCCCTCTTCTGACGACGAGGACGAAGAGTCGTCGTCGTCGTCGCCTAAGCCTGCTAAAGGATTGTATTCTGTACCCGCCCCTTCGAATATATCGACATCTTCATCTTCCTCTTCTGCCTTCTTCTCTGTCTTTCCGGGCATAGGGGGTGGAGGTATCATCCCCATAATCCTCGTAGAAACTGGTTTCGGTTCATCACTCTTCTTCTTATCCTTCTTGACCATCTTTTTGACCCTCCCATCCGCGCCGGTGACATATTTAACCTTCGCCCCATTCTCATCCTTCTTATCCTCCTTCACACCGATCTTCTTGAATTTGGAACCAAGCACAGAAACCGGCTTCGCAGCCTCCCTGCTCCTCTTTAATTCCGCCAATATCTCCGCGCGAGTCTTGGGCGCCAAATTGCCCTTCTTTTTCTTCTCTTCTTTCTTCTCAGGAACAATATCCCTCTCGAGAACTTTATCCAGAACATCCTCCTCATCCCCACTGTTTTGCCCCGCTTCCTCCTCATCGCTCCCATCGTCCCTGATCGCACGCATGACATCCTCACCCCTGCGCACCTTCTCCAAAAGTTTAAAATCCAACCCCTTGACAAGGTGCGTACTCGACACATCACCACCCAGTAACTTTGTCTGCCTAACGTACTCTTCGTGCTCTATCCCACCCTCTTTGTAGAGTTCCTCTAGCGCCGCTAATCGCCGGGCCCTCTCGTCGCTACCGTCGTCTTCTCTGTCTTTCGTCCGGTCAACATAGCCTTCGGGTAGCCGTGTGCCGAGGGGGGCAGCTGAGGAGCGGAACTTTTTTGCCTTTTGCTCAGCGGCGTTGTTTGCTGCTAGCTGACGGGCGAATTCGGACTGGGTTGATGAGCCGCCGAGAACGCTTCGTCTGTTGATCCACTCAGTAGGTTGTCTCTCAAATAGAAAAGGGGAGACGGTGAGGGGGTGCGTACGGGGTCATCGGGATTGAAGACCGCAGCTTAGAACCCAGCGCCGGAGTCGCAGAGGGCCCATTTTGGCCGGATGTGTTTGCGGGACGGGGCGTTTCGAGGAGTTTACGAAATTGCGCGTTATTCATATTTTGGTAATCGCCAATTTAGTTCTATGAAAGGGGAGAGTAGAAATCGGGTATTGGAGATGCCCAGGAGGCTTGGGTTCTGGAAGATTAGTTAAGAAGGGTTGAAGCTTTTCGAGCTCCCGCGCGTTGTGGCTGATTGTGATTAGTCAGCGGGGACGAGCAGTGAGGTGGGGAATTGGTTGACAAGCTGCGCATGGGGTGGAAGCAGTGATGGATAGAGAGACCCAATTGGACGGAGATAACCCTCGGTGCATACAATGAGGCTCTTTAGCGTTCTCGATTCCTGTCCTTTTGGCGGTCTGACACCAGTACGGTAGTAAAATTCGCGATTAGGCACAAAAATGGCTCAGCATTGTAGCAGCCATTAATCGCCAACGAATCACAGCCCTCCAATGACCCAGAACAGGATTAGCGTGTAAATATCATATGTTCGTGCCTGGTCCCGAATTTTACTGTCTCAGACCGCCTGGGGATGGAAACAGCGATGGGGAAGCAGTGTCGTACAAGTACCAATGGAGCTCCGCCCTCTTGGGCACTACGGCCTTGCCAATACCTACCGCAGGAGTTCCCTCACCTCCGTGCCAGGATTCCACGAGAGGGTGAGATATACCGAGAAGCATGCTACAGCCTACCCACTTCCCTTCTAAGGCGAACAAGATAAAAGACAAGTCCCTATCGAGCAACTAATCAAAAGTTCTCCTGATCCAAGACATGTACGATTGCGTTGATGGCGCAATTGCTATCTGTGAAGAGGGATACCAGTGGGCCTGGGAGTTGACACAACTTGAACTTCGCCTTCATGGCCACGACTGCACCGCAATGAGCAATAAGTGTAGAAAATTGGATAAAAGGATCAAACGAAAGCAACAAGATATACCTTCTCGTCTATAAATCAATGCTCTGTTATACACCCCCCTTCAGGAACAGCTGCCAGATATAGGTAAACTATCCAGCAAGAACCAGTCACACGTGCAAATCAATGGTGCTTTTTGCGAGACTAGGCCCCGCTGATAGTGCAACTTGGAATGCCTCCCAAACAGTGAAGGAACGCAATTATTATTCACTTTTCTATGTCACCCGCCCCCCCCTTCAAGTTCGAGGTGATTTTTCTTGTGTTGCTAGCCAAAGTGCAAAGGCAACAGATAAGGCCAGCACTGGCAGTAAGGGAGACGCTGGTGTTCGGCCCGGTAACTCTGATCTGGGCCGGAGAACCAACACTCCAGGAAGTCCGATGACGAACCCAAAACAGCCTCTCCAGAACACTCTGAGCAAGTAGCTATATTTCTGCCAAGTGGCCACCTGCAGTACTAAACCTCTGCCAACTAAAGGCCTTAGGCGGGTGTCCCCATAATATGCTTCAAGAAGGGTTGAGGCTTCTGGGTATGTCCCCGGAAACACCTTTCTTAGATTACCGTACCTGACTGTTATTCTCGTTGTGGTGCGGAACGGTTAGTAGCATAGGGAACGACTTATTAGTATTGCTGTGATAGTGCCATAGTTAACTGAGGGCTGTTGGAATACTGGAGTACTGTATGCAACACGGTAAGATTCTATTTGACGATTTATGATACAAATAAGTCTGAGACAAGAGAATCCTCAGGTCAGGGGCTTCTGAAAACAAATGTGATCTTGGAGATTGCCGTATTTAATGCTAAAGAATGGAGACTTGTCGCTGAATGGGATTCTCATGGGCGAGTGCTGTGGGTGGTGTTCTTGAGACGCACTGGCGTAATAGCAGTGTTCGTACATGCATCGGAACTATGGCGTTTTATAGTGGTACGTTGTGTGGTTCTTGATACCCTCGAGTCGGTGTGGAAGTGAGATTTACACCAGCCTTGTGTCTGGCAGAACAGCATGGCAGTGCTCAGACCCTCTTACGCTATAGCATTCTGTATGCCAGGTGTAAACGGGGCTACAATCATTAGAGGAAGTGCAGATTTCCACCACAAAGACAGTTTGATATCCTCTATCTGCAGCCAGAATAAGAGTATCAGATCGTCGCCTCTAAGGACGATGTTGTTTTCCTCGAGATATATCATGCATAGGTAAACTGAGCCGACAGTAGCATCTCCCATCACTCGAATTGCCGTAAATTGACTCACCCGGAGGGGGCAGCGAATGAGGAGCCTGATATATGACTAAGCTAACCGCATCAATCCAATGGCGTGTTGGCTCGGCACAGGGCCACACTGTCCACGTTCCCAATCCCCGGCTGACAACCTCTCTCTTCCTTCTTTCCCTCCCTTCTTTTCTCCTCTGTCTTGACACTGCAATTTTCTACCACACAAAATTCACAGACGACTCGACTCGTTTTTTTTGCTTTCGTTCATTTCTCTCCCCCATCCCTCCTATTGCCTTCCCCCCATTTTCCCCATTCCCCTTTTCTCTAATATTACTTGTTTCTTTCCCCCAAGATCCTCCTTCACCGCTTGCCCAGAACTTCTCAATCATCAAATCACCATCGCATCGTCAGGGCAGTGGCAGCAGCAGCTAGGTTTTTGATCTCCTACTGTCGTCCCTCTCTGCCTTTGCTACCCCATATTTGGTTCTCACACGCACCGGTCTTCTCCTTCCTAGCCTAATTCCTCCGTCCGCCTCCAATCCATCATATCACCACCGCCACGACCCCCTCCCGACCCCAGAGTTAATATCTTCATTCACCTTTTCATCACCTCCACCTCCCCACCCGCTCCCTTCAGCCCCGAAACGCACCCGTCATTTCTTTCCCTGGTGTACACAGCAAGAAAGAATACAATTTTTTAGTCAAACCAAAGAAGATTTTCAGACGCGTCCTACATAACCTGAATTGAAAAGAAAACAGCCCTGAAAAACTGAGACAATAATTCAGAGATGAGTTCTCCAAGCGCTTCCGGAGCTACGAAACGCCCTCTCGAGGAGTCTTCCTCTCCAAATATCAGGGATGAACATGATTCCAAACGCCCTTACCTTGACAAGGACGCTAAGGCGGAAGGTGAATCCAGCAGGACCTCATCCCCTACCCCTACCAAGACCGAGACTACTACTACCACTGCTGCTGTGAGCAAGTTGGATTCTGAGGAGGCAGCTCCGGAGATCAAGGATGCCGACACTGACGTTCCGGATGCCCCCCAAGGAGCTGGCCAGCAGGGCCAGCAAACTCAGCAATCTGTCCCACAGGTTGACGAGAGTAATTGGATTCACATGCGCGCAGTAATCACTTCTGCGGAAGCGGCAACCGTAATTGGAAAAGGGGGTGAAAATGTAACTCAGATTAGAAGGATGGCTGAAGCAAAGTGCACTGTCTCTGACTACCAGAGGGGAGCTGGTGAGAGAATTTTAACGGTGAGCGGAGCTGTGGACGCTGTCGCTAAGGTTTGTTTCCATCCCGAGATTTTGCGATGGATGGTTTGATCGAGAGGTTTATATTGACATTTATAGGCATTTGGACTTATCATTCGCACGTTGAATAACGAGCCGCTTGAAGAAGCCTCATCCCCTCAGTCTAAGACTTATCCGCTTAGGCTCTTGGTCCCCCATATTCTGATTGGTTCGATCATTGGAAAGTCAGGTGGAAGGATTAGAGAGATCCAAGAGGCTTCCGGCGCTCGCCTTAATGCATCAGGCTCTTGTCTTCCTCTTTCTACCGAACGTTCCTTGGTCGTTCTTGGTGTTGCTGATGCGGTTCATATCGCGACGTACTACATTGCCAATACCCTTGTGGAACAATTGACGGAGCGTTTCGGCGGCCCTGCTGCGTCTGCGTACGCGACTCGTTCCGGTGGTCCCGCTGGCCCTATGCCAGGTGGAATGCAAGTTGTTCCGTACCAACCACAACCTCTTCATGGATCCTATGGAAATCCTGACACATACAAACGTCACACCAACAATGCTCAGCGAACCCCCAACAATCCTTATGGGATTCCTTACCTTCACGGGCCGGCGCCAGCCCCGGTTCCCCAGGCTCCCATTCACTACGCCGACCCCCAGGCCGCCAATGCCTACTCCGGCGCTGGCCCTCATCAACCCGGTCAGGCTGGAGCTGGGCCCACTCCTCAGCAGGGGCCCGCGCCTAATCCTATGGCTAACATGTTGCCTGGTCAACCGCTTACTCAACAAATCTTCATTCCTAACGATATGGTGGGAGCCATCATCGGGAAGGGTGGAGCAAAGATCAATGAGATTCGGCAATTGTCAGGCAGCGTCATCAAGATCAATGAGCCTCAAGATAACAGCAACGAAAGATTGGTCACCATCACTGGTACCCAGGAGTGTAATCAGATGGCCTTGTATATGCTGTACTCCAGACTCGGTATGTGATTACCTATAAATAAAGTATTGGAAGGGAGGTACAAGATTGCTAACCATTCGTGTAACTGTCTACACGGCACAGAGAGCGAAAAACACCGAATTTAAAGCGTGAAAGCAAGAGGGGAACAAGCAAGACAAACTAACAACATTATCGGAGGAACAAAAAACGGGGGAGGGGATTATTTCCGGGAAATGGCGCTTGGTTTTTCTCTTTGTATCCAAACCATCTCTTTTTACGCTGAAATCTTATTCATTGTCTTGCTTGCCTTTTTCTTTCCAACCATTGTAATCTCTGCATGTTGTGTTTGCTCTGGTTTGATTGACTGATGCCCCGCCTGCTTCGTTCGGGAATCTCATTGAATCCAAAAAAACAAAACGGGAAAAACCCCAAAATAACCAATCGGTCTTCGAAAACATAGATGGATGTGGATGTGAACTGATTTATCTTTTTTTGGTTATGATTATTATTATTTTGTGTGTGGTGTGTTTTGCATCGCGTTTGCTTGGTTTCGTTCGATTCAAAGTGGGCAGGCAGGCAGGCACAGTTCGGTACCTCATGCATGTTGTATGGATGGGATGAACAGATTGATCACTGTATCTTATCTTGAACGGATGGGCAGAGGGGAAAAAGGAATTTAGGTAGTTCCATATAATTCCCGTTGCCTATCTTGTGATCTACCCATCCACTGTACTCATCTAGAGCTCCTGTATGGCGCAGTGTCATGGTCTCGCTGGAAAAAGTCGTTCTTGAGAAGGCATCGAAGGTCCCGACCTCCCCTCCCCCCCTCGTTCCTACCCTACGTGTAATGAGCACAGTACTGTACCGCGTATGAAGGGTAAGTCTGTAAAACGGTGCCTGCTCCCGCCGCTGCGCCAAGATTTCGATAGGATTTTCGACGCGTATCGTAGTAAGTACCCGCACGTAGCACTCTGCACGAGTTCAGGTATGATGCGGCACCGTATCATAATCTTCCAATTCGCAAGTATTTGCAGGTGGAAGCCCAGTACCGGTACCGGCATTCGATACCGGCATTCGATACCGGCATTCGATACCGGCACCGCGACTCATGTCTCCATAACTTAGTTGGCCCGGGAGGGGAAGGCCCCACCCAGTAAGGGGGGAACCCGAGATTGCGACTGAGGTTGTGTTTTGGGGGTTTCAAGAGGGTCGGTTATACCGGTGTGTTATTATTAGTATTATAGTATTCCCCCTGCTGTGGTGGTGGTGGATAAGGTTGTGTGTGGGGATTTTCCTGGAATATTGGGGGATTGGGCTGGTTTGGTATGATGCTGGGTTACTGTGCACAAGTATAGAAGATGTGGTGGTGGTGAGTGGATGGGCGCCCGTCTGCCTGATTTGATATTATATGTACCATTGTGGGGGGAGTTTGTAGGTATATGCTGGGTCAGTCTGGATTAACTATCTGCTGGATGCGATATTACTGTAGCGCTAATAATGGATTAGGTGAATTGGGCGAATTCTTGTGGCGTATTATCATAACCTTTCCGCCATACCCTAGCTTCTTTCGGTTTGTGTTTCTGGATATGGGGGGGCTGCGATGGTGGTGAGTATCTAACAGATTGGGTTGAAATTCGGCATTGACTTTACTAGATTCGTCACTGCTGAGATGTTGATATTGTAGGGTGGTGGTTGGGGACAGATTTTTGTGTATATCATGTTATTGTTTTCTTTTACCTTTTCCCCCTCTCTTTCTTTCTTTCTTTCTTTCTTTTCCCTTCTATTACTCCCGCTCTTTTTATAGATGCGTAGGAGCAGTCTCGGTGGACTATCGGTGGGAGGGTTGACCTTAGATCTTGAACCTCCGCATACATTGTTGGATTTAAAATGGCTGGATCGACACAGGGTTGGTATCTGCTTTTACTGGGTGGGTGGCCCTAGTACGGTGCTGTACTTGTAGAAACCCGGATTGTTACCTTTTTTATGATGAGGAGGGTTGGAGGGGGGGGAGAGAGGAAGGCCAGAGGGGCTATAGTGGGTGAACTGGTTTAGGTGAACCGAGGACCATACGTGGTCCCCAGTTTACTCAAACTACTGTAAGGTATGCTATCCCCTACTGCGGGAGGTAAAGTGCCAAGGGGGACGTTTTCCCATACCGGTATGTCATCACTGGAGGAGATATGGGGGAAAGGCAGGCTTAAATACAGAGTCTATACGATGCCCACTGTCCACGCCCCCCCGGTCAGACCGGATGCCTTGGTCCTAATCTACCGTACTGTACCTTACTATTCAGCGCTCGACAATTCGCAAAGTATCTGGATGCCTTGGCCCCAAGAGGCCCCCAATTTTACACCCAAATATGCTAGCCTCAGGACTTAAGACACCGGGTCATATCGTGGCTGCTTTATGAATTGTTGATACTCGAGAACAGTGCAATTCACTTAAAAAAAAAGATTCTCCTCGAGCAGACCTAACCCGGAGACTAGATAACACAATCAAAACATATAATTATCAAGGAATATTATAGAAACACAAGAGAGGTATGGAATCAACAGTGCTCGGTCGGAGCCGTTAGTTTTTGTGGAAACCACCTACAGCTCATGCAAGGCGGCGCAGAGTTATAGTACACCGTCGATGCATTCATAAAGAGGTAAAACCATGATAGGTAGGAGGTCGAGAGGTAGGGTTTAAATTAGTGGTATCAGGCTTTTTACTGCCGTGTGGGCGTCTTCAGGTACCGATGCCTGATGAAGTTCCATTAGAGTGCTTACCGGGCGCCCTCCGAACCAGCGATCTCAAGAGCGCTTCTGGCCTTGCTGCCCATACACGACATGCGATGGAGCGTGTTAAAGTAGGTCACAAGTTTTGGTGGGATGGAGGGGACGTGATGGATGGACATTGCAGTTTCCAATGCCTGAAAGCTTATCTCCAGGTCCTAATGATTGTTGAGTTTTTCATATTTTTTTGATCACGCCAGGAACCTGAGAGAAACGGCCGAGGATGAGTGATAATACATGGTATACCGTACCGCAGACCCAATAAGGTGATCCTATGTGTATGCTTGGCGTGGAAAACCAAGGGGCCTACGACGAATACGGTAAACTTGGGGGAACATGGCTTATGGCGGAAGGATCAAAACCACGACACAATTGCGCACCGAAGAAGCCTAAGAAAAGCCGTGAACGCCGTGGAGTCGACTGCTGTTCTGGTCAACCATAAAAACACGTGAAATCCGCTATCTCCGGCAGCCCTGGGAGGGATCTCCCGATTCCGAGACAAAAAGATCCTCAGAAGGATTAGCATTTCCCTGACACAGTATAAGATCGGCCATCATGACTTGTTGGATCTCGCAGGTTGGTGTTCGCGGTTCTGCTAACTTGTCAAACTGAACCTAAGTTATGCCGGACTGATGCAGAGTGTAGATTTCAAGAGTTCCATCCCAACAGCCTGACTTCCCGTAAAGCGCACTCGCAGAAGCGATTGAAAGCTGTGGTCGTTTCCGTTTACTTCTACCAAAGATTCATTGTGGGCTTAGTCCGATTGAATACCTGCACCATTGGAGCCGGGCGAAGCCGCACACATGAAAGCACTGCGAGGATACCTGGCCTGTCCTCTTGAAGATATGATAGTTTCTGAAGTTTTATCTGCACTGGTTAGGCATTGGCGAAGGACACAACGAATGGTACAAGCTTATCATAGAGGCGTCCACTACAGCACTAAAAAACAATTCCCTGATACCGTTCACCGCAGTTACCGCTGTGTCCATACAGCCCAAAACAGCAGTCACTTATGGGCCCCAAAGACGCCATATCCCCGCCACGGATGCCAGAACTGGTACTTCAGCCCACACGCCGGAAGGTAATCCTATCCTTGTTAAACTCTGTTTAGTTTAGAGTAGCTGCTCGGAGGGAAGGAGTGGTAAAATTAGTAGTTTAAAAAGGGAGTTGGGCGGAATTCTGTACTGTTGTATCGTGGATTTTCTTGTGTATTATAGCAGGAGTTTTGATAAGGGTAGTGCTTTTGCGAGCAGAATTGTGATTTGTATGTTATCAAGTGTCTATTGTCGTTCCTTTTGGCGCCGCCAGTCATACACCAAACACCACCACCCATGCCATTGGCAGCCACCCGGCACGGCCTGCGCCAGTTCGGATAATCTCTCGCTCCGGCTCGAACATTCAGGTGGTTTGTGCCCTACAGCGCCCGTGCTTGAGTGGGTGCTCGAGCGCAACAATCACAAGTCAAGGATCCCACTCCGACTGGGATCGCACGGTATGATCCGGTAACGCATCCAACCAATATTGTACCGTGGGAGCGCGGGGACAAAATAAAGTTATCCTCCGCCCGCCGAATGATAGGCTACCAGTGCCACCTTCTCCCATCATACCGGGAATATGCACTTGTACTAGTGCTTTACGGCACTCTACAGTGCTAGTACTGGATGCACATAGTCTAGCGCCATCAAGAGGGGAAAAAACAAAACCATGAGCACAATTCCATATAGTAATACATAAGTAACTATCATATAGCACCAGTAGGGAATTTCAAAGAGAGAAGGAGTGATTTTAGTAAAGAGCAAACCCCGGGGCTTGCGTCGGGTGTCTTCACTATGTTAGCCAATTGCATTCCCACCTTTCTGGCAGCATATCTGAGTGCATAGAGGTTGTTAACTTATATCAGATCTTATTTTTCTTGATTTTTCTTTAGCTTCATGAATCACTTCCGCGGTCTACTACCGGTAGAGTTCTATTACCGGTACTAGAATTCTATGATCGTTGCGGACCTTCTTAATCTTCGTGGGCACGATGCCCCCAAAGAAGAATGGTACAGGTATGATACCAGGGGAGATGTATAGTACCGCGGGAGCTGCTTTCGTACAAAATAGTGATTATTTTGCTAGTTAGATATCCTTGTCGTGTTCTCAATGGGTGCTTGTATATCGGCATGATACTTGTAGGACGGCGACGCAAAGTGATGGCGAGCCGCCGATATCCATTTCTGTGTGAGCCAAGTTTACCGGGTTTCCCAACCGTTTAACTTTCAAAAACCCCTGGTGTAAGTAATGGCTTGCTGTACTAGTTATCTTAACTGCCGGTGCCTGGGGAAATCGGACTTACTTTTCATGATTCCCGTCCTGCCTGTATGGTACAGCACATGCCCGCGGCGCAAGCCGGCTAGTCGGCTAGCAAGCGTCCACTAGCCATCCACATCTCAGAGGATGGGTGTTAACTCTAATGCAATCCTTCCGCGTGGCGCGCGCATCATTGCTACTACTGGTATCTCAATTGGTTCCTGCACTCGTAATAGTGATGGGAATAACCATAGCTTAAACAAGGCCAGCCAGGCAAGACAAAACAAGACATGACAGGACCGGGAGGAGCCCGACCTCCGGCAATGGGACTACTACTAAGGGGATTGCGCCGGTGGAGTGTGGGATGTGTGGTGGAGGCCGTAGATGTTCTATTACAGCCCGGTCCTCTGTTGGTTACCCTACGCATGATCGACGGACTGACCGATTCTTGATAGTGCAAGTGTTCTACTTCTCTTTTCTTTTGGCATTATTGTCCCCGCCTTGCAACTAACTGAGTGCGTACCGTACTCCACTGGCTGGGTGTAATTCATACTGGCGGTCTATCGGACTGCGCTGGCGGGAGTTCGGGCGGGCAAGGGAAGCCAGGGCTGAGGTACGGCAGAGTGCGGTGTTTCTCAGGTAAACTGCATTGTTGATTATAATTGCGCTGCTGGGGGCTTACTATTGGGACCTTGTCTCCTCTGTTCCCGCTTTCTTCGCTTGCTTGCATTCCAGTCGGTGGTTTTGAATTTTAGGTTGGGGCTGGGAAAGTGTCTCTAGCCACCATACTGTATTTATTATATAACGCGAGCTATTCCCAGTGGTTCATCTCCCACGTTCTCGCTATCGTATTCCTTCCCTCTTTCCAATAATTGCCAATTTTCTTGGGGGCTTTTTTATAGTTTTTATGCTTTTATAGGTCTCTCCTTCTCTATTTTGTTGGAGCATCAGCGAGTGAGTGAGTGATAAGGTGGTGAGGAAGAAAGAAAAAAAGGTGGGGACATTTCTCTATCACGACAATGATTTCAAAATTCGGCATAACAACAGCGTTGCTGGCGCTCACAGCATCCGTCAGCGCGCTATGGCCTATCCCTCAGAGTTACCAACACGGCGATACCATCGTCTGGTTGTCACCAGACGTAAAATTGGTCTTCGATTCACTCCCAGAGGTTTGTTTCCCCCATCCCCTCTGCTCTTCCTACCCCCCTTCATATCAGTACCGGAGACCCCTTGCCTTGCCAAACCAAGGCTAACAAGCACATTCCTCAATCCCAGACACAAATAGCCACGAAACACAAAGTCCGCGGGGCCTGGAGCCGCACCCGGGGCATAATATTCCAGGAGCGCTTTGTCCCCTGGAAATTCCATCCCCGCGGGGCCAAATTCGAACCGGAAAATAGATTCGGCACTGTGATCAAAAAGGTGTTTGTTAGGCAGACATCCGTGGACAAACCAGAGCCCGCGCGCTATGGCGAATTCGATGAGAACTACACACTCACCATTCCCGTTGCTGGCGGGAACTTTACCGCTCAGGGGGCCAGTGGGGCCCTCGATGGAGGACGGGAGCCGGGAGCGGTCTACATCACCGCAGGGTCAAGCCTGGGCGTGCTGCATGCCTTCACAACGCTCAGTCAACTATTCTACTACTCCAACATCCACGGCGAGGTCTACTCCAAGCTCGCGCCGGTGGAGATAAATGACAAGCCCAAGTTCCAGCACCGCGGACTAAACATGGACGTGGCGAGGCAATGGTACCCAAAGGAGGAAATCCTGAAGACCATTGACGCCCTCTCCTGGAATAAAATGAACAGACTCCATCTGCACGTGACAGACTCGCAATCTTGGCCGCTGGAGATCCCCGCGATGCCGGACCTCGCGGCCAAGGGCTCATACGCGGATGGGCTAACCTATTCGCCTCAGGATCTGCAAGACATACTAACCTGGGGGCGGTCGCGCGGCGTTGAAGTCATCGTGGAGATAGACATGCCGGGCCACACCACCTCTATTGCGGAGGCCTACCCGGAGCTCATCACCGGTAGGAACAAGCAACCGGGCTGGGATAAATACGCCGCGCAACCCCCCTCCGGCTCACTCAAGCTCCGCAACCCGGCCGTTAAAAAGTTCCTCACCACCCTCTTCGACGACTTGCTCCCAAGGCTAAAGTCGCACAGCCAGTACTTCCACACAGGCGGCGACGAGGTCAATAAGAACGTGTATAACCTCGACGAGAACATCAAATCCAATGACTCAGCTGTGCTACAGCCCGCTCTACAGGACTTTCTCTCGCACGCGCACACCGAGCTAGGCCGGCACGGTGTCACGCCCTTTGTGTGGGAGGAGATGCTACTCGAATGGAACCTGACGCTGCCCAAAGACGCCATAGTGCAGACCTGGCTCTCGGAGGAGAGCACCAAGAAGGTGATCGAGAAGGGCCACCGGGTCGTCGCAGGGAACTACAACTTCTGGTACCTGGACTGCGGACACGGGCAATGGCTCGACTTCGTCCCCGCCAGCTATGAATCTTTTTACCCGTTCAATGATTACTGCTCCCCTAGGAAGAATTGGAGACTTAGTATGTTCCCACCCAGTACTTTCCCTATAGCTAACTAACCCATTTGCATAGTCTACTCCTACGACCCAGCAGCAAACCTAACCCAGGAACAGGCAAAGCTAGTTTTGGGCGGCGAAGTGCACACCTGGTCCGAGCAGACTGACCCCGTTAACATTGACAGCGTCGTCTGGCCGCGCGCCAGTGCTGCCGCCGAAGTTCTCTGGTCCGGCAGGACGGACGCCGCCGGGAATAACAGGACATTCACCGACGCTTCTCCCCGCCTCGCGCAGTTTAGGGAGAGGCTCGTGCTCCGCGGCGTCGGCGCCAGTCCGATACAGCAGCTGTGGTGTCATCAGCATACGGGGGGTTGTCAGCTTTAACTTTGTTTTTTGATGATTTAATAGTTTGGTGCAGTTGGATGAGAAGAGGGTTTTGTGCTTTTTTGTATGATATGATATTGGGCGTTTGGTTGTGGTGGGAGGGGAGGGATAAGTTATGGGGGATTGATTGATTGATTGATTGATTGATTGATCGAGCGCTAGGTTAATTTGATTACTACTCAAGTACTGTAGGGTACTTTTGGCCTCGCTGGGATGAATGAACGAGCGAGTGAGAGAAATGCAACTGTAGGGAATAAAGCAAGGCAAAGAAAAAGCGAGAAGAAATACCTCCCAATTTATCCCATCATGAACCACACCAATTTGCACCCTGCGATACACTTACGATTATTATTCCACTCCAATGATACAACTCTCAACAAAAGTCCCCACAACATCCACCGAATCAAAAACCCTAACCAATCCCATCATTCCTCCCTCCTCTGTCTATCCAATCCCACCCCAGCAACAGCGTGACACCCGAGTACCGGTAACGGTAGGCTACGGTATACCTGGCGCACACTTACTCGAGCATCATACAACGAACGTGTGATAATTTGTCATTCTTGATAATTACAGTCCAATTTTGGGCGCGCGGGCGCAGTAACTGTTGCGTGCAGAAATAATAGTGCCCCCTTCTCGTCATACGGTACCGGTACCCTGCCTGTTCCATCCGCCTATCTGCACGAATGACCCGATAATTTTTGCTAGGGTAGGGCTATCTAATTGATA